>Ga0100402_1001715_pt1 | contig 25183 bp, 9 predicted proteins | sample CryGeyme20150102_FD_80419 | JGI IMG/M metagenome (GOLD analysis project Ga0100402, IMG submission 80419) | Groundwater microbial communities from Crystal Geyser aquifers in Utah, USA - Crystal Geyser metaG 2015-0102 | ecosystem: Environmental > Aquatic > Deep subsurface > Groundwater | place...
AGGGATTTGACGCTGGGCTACGAGTCAGGCCTTGGCTCCGGCAGCCTGGCGTGTGGATCTTCTTCCCCGAAGTGGGAATAGTCGTATCCGATTTCTCCCGATGTGTTCCTGTTTCTGAGTGGGCGACGGGAAGGGGCATTTCGGGTCATTCCGGTGACGTCGGATTCGGGTCTCCTTGTCTCACGTTCCCTTCGGCTGGCTCTGAAAAGCATGCGTGCTGCCGTAGTAAATTTTGGAAATCTTTTAAATCTACACAAGATTACGTTTGTGTCGCGAGTCATTTTACAAGAAAAGCCGAGATACCAGCATCCAGGAAGCGAAGTTAGCATTGTGACACATCTGCAACGTACAGTACTAAAACAAGTGGAGCGAGTCATTAGGCAAAACAAAAACCGTCAACTCGACCTTCCCTCGTAGCTACATGTAGATCGATTCGTCGTCGTCTTCGTTCTGGTTATCGAAAATTGTTTCGTCCAAAGAGAGGTCTTCCAAACGATTTGGAGCCGATGCAAATTTCTCAGCATTGGCACTGCGTTTTCTTCGCTTGGGTAGCTCTCTCACAAGCCCTGCATTGATAGCAGCAAGAAGAGTGCTACATTGAACCCTCTCGATTCCAAATTCCTTCGTAATAGTAGTACTTCCTCCCTGACGACTCCTTGCATTGAATTGTCCTTTTGTGTAGGTAACAGGCGTGATAATTCTTGAAAATCCCATTCGTCTTGCTTCTTGTATCCGCTTTTCGATGGCGGCAACTGGGCGTACTTCCCCTAAAAGTCCCACTTCGCCTACGAATGCTGTATCTGAACGAACAGGGATCGACATCAAGCTACTCGTCAAGGCGACGGCAACTGCCAAATCTGAAGCTCCACCACCCTTTTGATCAAGTTTCACGGATCCTACGACATTCACATAGACGTCCTGTTTTCCGAAATACATACCGCATCGCTTGTTGATCACTCCCAATAAGAGGGCTAGTCGATTGTAGGCAATTCCATTCACCGTTCTCTTACAACCAGCCGTAGGATTGGCGGATGTGCACAGTGTCTGAATTTCTACCGTCATGGCACGAAGACCCTCCACTGTGACAGTGATAGCGCATCCTTCCGAGTCATCCGTATTGAGGCGATGAGAGAGCAGAAGCGATGAGGGATCGGAAACTGGTATCAGACGACCTGCTGTCATTTCATAGACACCGACCTCTTCCGACGATCCAAATCGATTTTTACTGGCCCGCAGCATTCTTAAATTCATAATATCGCCAGCTCCAGCACCATCAAGATAACAAACCGAGTCAACCATGTGTTCGATAGTCCGTGGTCCGGCTACATCACCGGACTTTGTAACGTGACCGACGAGAAAAATTGGAATTCCAGTGGATTTGGCGAGTCTCAAGAATAATGCAACGCATTCTCTCATCTGTGTTACACCTCCAGCAGCAGAATTCCCACCAGCGTCACAAATCATGGTCTGTATGGAATCAATGACGAGCAGCGACGGTGGTTGCGTTTTGTAAAGAGCTTGACTTTGATTCATGGCAGCAGCTTCTACTAGCGTGACAACTTGTTCGACGAGGCTGTCTACGTGCGTTTCACTGAGCAGCCACAACTCGGGTTCATTTAATCCCAGGCGCTGTGCCCTCGAAGCAATCTGTTCTTGCGTTTCTTCTCCCGAGCAATACCACACTGGTCCAGGACCTGACAATATTTTGGACGACGCGAGAGATGCGACGCTGGCAGCAGTTTGTAGAAGCAGCGTTGATTTTCCTACTCCAGGTGTGCCTCCTAATAAAGTCAAACTGCCTTTCATAATTCCGCCACCAAGGACTGTTTGCATTTCGTCGTCATCTGGAATTGGTATTCGTTGTCGTTTTGATGCCTCCTTATCATCTTTGTCAAACACATCCGTAATGCGAACTGGTTTATTGAAACCATAATTATTATCCCCACCAAAGCCATTATTTCCAGAAGCTGTTCCTACCCACGAGGATGTCGGCTTCATTCGATTCATAGCAGCAGTTTCTCCTCCTCCAAAAATGGGACGACGAAAACCAGCTGCCTTTCGTTCACGTTGCACCTGAAATTCCTGCAATGTGTTCCACTCACGACAAGTTGGACACCGTCCCATCCATTTGACCGTTTCGCATCCACAATTCGTACAAACGTGAACCAATGTAGATCCTGTACCTGACGTTCCCATGGCCTTGCGAGTAGAAGGAGAACTGCGACCCCCGGTACCGAAGGAAACAACTTTGGAGGGAGGTTTGAAGTTGGCCGCGTCTACCTCTGGAACATCATCGTAATCATCATCATCGTCGTGATCATCGTCATCGTCATCATCATCTCCGCCATACCCTTCGATGCCATTGTATCTATTTTGTGCTAGAATTAACCGTCTAAAAATGCGACCTTGGTGATCGTGGATCTTTTGGGATACTGGTATGACACCATGGTGGTTACTACTCGGGGTACCTCTTTGGTAGGAATAGTAGGAATGTGAGCTAGATATCGGCGGAGGAGCAGAAAACCCCAAAGCTCCAGTCGAGCACACATACAAAAAACCGGTAAAGCTCAGGCGTTGATTGTTTATTCTCATTGTTTATTCTGCTGTGTGAGTGCTATTATTTCTGAAATATTCCGATGTTGAGAGAATGAACTGGCAGCTCTGTTCCACTTACTTTTATTATTCATTATTATGTAGTTAGTCAAAAAAATTCTCGAAGATTTTGACGAGCAGACAAAATTTGACCAAAGTAACACGTCTTATTTAGTCTACTCGATGTGGTTTCTCGCAAAATCTTCACATCTTAATATCCTTAACCCTTGCTTCCAAATCAGGTAGGAATAGTACCAGTGGTACTTTATTGCTTTATTGGTACCAGCAGTACTACTGTACGTAGTAGAGTGGCATATTCTATCAACTCCGCAAGAGCGATAGTGTACAGTACGAGTGATGTTGTTGTTGTTGATTTGTATTTGAATATTTCTGTGCGCATGCCAGTTCTTGTTGCACTCTTTTTTGCAAAGAACTGTAGTAGACCTAGCTTGTCTAGTAGAGTCTTTCGCATCATTTATTTGTCGCCTGTTGTTTTGAGAGATACGGTACCGCAGTCTAGCTAGTACGTAATACTGGTAATATTAATCGTATAAGATTGTGATGAAAGCATAATATCATAACGTTTCCCACTTCTCAAAGAGAAGGATGACGTTCCAGCCATAGCGTTGCTCACCTCCTCCGCCCGCCAGAGTAGTGTTCACTTCTTGTCTCGGTCTCTTTCATGTGGGCAACATCTAATTAATTTTGGCGCATCAAAATTGCATATTCGAGAACTCTAAATAATAATTAGGGGAAAAATTGATCACGTGCGAGAATCAATGCATAATTAATTAAGTAAAGGCGAAGAGACTTAACTTAATAAGAACTTCATTAAGGACATGATGGGTATAGTTTCTACTACTGTACGTACAAGGTACTGTACCTGGTAGTAGACGTCAAACCAAACAAACATGTGTCTTCACTTAATTTACTGTATTTTCTCACGTGCCACCAGAACAAGGTTTTTTAATAATTACTCGAGTAGTCTATTGGGCAAGACTCTGTTCAAGAAATAGTAATTATACTTTGAGCAAAAGAACGAGTGTAGCAGGGCTTGGGGATTACTGTGTATGATAAGGGACCCATAACGACAACTGCCAAAACGACGCGAGTGACTGGTCTTTGCATGGTTGCTTTGAGTCGAGCGATTAATACAGCCTAGCCTGTCTTGCCACCATGTATTTTTTGTTTGTTCTTTTAATTGTCGGGTCAGGGCGATCGGTTGGAGCTGCCGCCGGTTCCGTATTCCGGAATGCCAGCCTTAGCTTTTACTTGCCCATTTCTACACCTGCCCCTGTCAATGTCGATATCTCTCCAACAACCAGTCCATCAGCAACGACTCCTCTGTCGAATACTGTGAGTAATACAACAATGATTATTGCAACAGCAGAAGAGTCGCAGACGATACCACTAACCGATGGTACCATAGAACAGCCATCGTCTGCACCAACTGCAGTTTATGCAATCAATGAAACAGTAGAAGAATCTGAGACGAATCAACTACCTGCAACTGATACAGACCAGCTGTCAGCTGTACCTTCTTCTGGTACATCGCTTCCAACTATCAGCCCCACTACCAGCCCCACTACCAGCCCTACTACCAGCCCTACTACCAGCCCTACTACCACCAACCCTACTGTCAGTAATAGCGAGCAGCCAAGTAACGCACCTACTTTTTCCCCTACTGCCAAACAAAAGCCTCATCTGAACGGGGTGTATTACTATCCATGGCAAAAGGATCATTTTAGGAGAGACCAGGGTTACTTGCGTGCAGAATTGGAACCGAGACAACAGATTCGACTGGGTGAATACGATGATACACAAGCCAGTGTCATTCAACAACACTTGGCGTGGAGTCGCAGGGGAAATATTGGCCTCTGGGTGGCCAGCTACTTTGGTTATGGTCGTCCTTCCGAACAAACCTTGCGAACCGTTGTGCTCCCGCAATTGGCACTCCAGGACCCTTCCAAGGAAGAGATTGTCCAAGTAGCACTCCATTATGAAACCAAGCAGTTCCTACAGCAAGCCAATTCCAGCAATCCTAACGCCTTTGATTATATACGAGATGATTTCCGGCGGATCTGTGACAGCTATATCAATCATCCCCACTACTACCGCATTAATGGAAAGCCTGTGGTCGTACTCTACCTAGCGCGCAGTTTGGAAAGTAGATGTGCCTTGCGACAAGTAGTGGAGCAAATCCAGCAGAGCTGCAATACTCCCTTCTACATTATTGGAGACTACATTTGGGGAGAAGCGCCAGATCGTGGATCCAGAGACGCTGAGTCTCTGAGCCTTTTGGATGCCGTTACTTGTTATGATCTCTACGGCAACATGGATAAACCACGACATCCAGGTGCCGAGGGTGTCCAGTGGTATTCTGACAGAGATCGAGAATGGAAGAAAGTTGCACAGGAATATGGAACTGCTTTTGTTCCTGCTGTCGGACCAGGCTACAATGATCGTGCCATCTATAGCTCCAAGTCGCACCCTCCACTTTCTAGGAGACTCACTCATGACGGCGTAGAAGGGTCCTTCTTTGAGGAACAATTGAAATACGCTGTCGAGCTTACAGATCCAACAACTGGTGGACTCTTACTGGTCAATAGTTTTAATGAATGGCACGAGGATACTCAGATTGAACCCTGTGATGGAAGACCAGCCTACCAACCCAACAATCTGACCATTGGCTTGGACTACGTTGGATATGGTACACTATACCTGGATATCCTGGCACGCAAAACATTACCAGCGCAACGAGCGGAAGAACAACTTCAGGAACCGGAAGATATGCCTATACAATTTACTGGTGAGCCCTACGCCGTTCCCAGATTAGGCGCATTCTATCTCACACCCAGCAACCACTTCAACGAAAGCTTGCGAGCCCTTCTGGCGCAGAAGCTACCAGGCGAAATGCAGCGAAGTCTCTCTAGTGATGACGTCCTTGCACACGATTTGAAGCTGTCTTGGGAAGCCAACATTCGTGTTTGGGTTGTGCCAGTCGACCTCCAAGACGATGATTCATCTGCTGCCGTCGATCGCTTGTTTTCAAATTCTATCCTAACCGATTCCAATCACAAAATCATACTTTATTATGACTTTACAATGCGTGCAGATGCCAACAATACATCCGTTGCCCCAGAAGAAAGGGTCGTTAGCGATATTCAGGTTATGTGTGACAAGTACTTCCGTTCAGGCTCGTACTTTCAATCGAAGCAGGGGAAACCAGTGCTGGTAGTAGGCAAAATGACCCGTGAATGGATCACCGATAGATTCATTTTGTTTGATGAGATACTTTACAGGATTAAAACCACTGCAGCCGCCAATGGAATTGACCTGTTTGTGGTAGGAGATCAACACTTTGGAAGCGATCTGTCGCAGCCTTGGCCCTCTGGCAACCCATTGACATTTTTAAATGGGATAATATCATTGACGAGTATGTATGATATGATGAAGAATACTACAACGTCAGCAAATGTTGAGATGGGCAGTCGCGCAAGCCTGGATGCGTTTTACGAGGTTCAGCGTCGGTGGCGTATCGATGCGTGGCAAAACGACCTTAGCTTTATTCCTACTGTCATTCCCGGATATAATGATCGTGCTACGTCCGGCAAGGACACTCGCCCAGTAGCGCGAATCATGGAAGAGAGGGATGTGGACGAATCGGACAAAGCAACAACGTGGCTGGCGTCCTCTTTGGAAAAAGCTCAACATTTGTTGGATTCGGAATTAGACAACCTATTGGTGATCAATTCTTTCAACAATTTTCAAGATGACACTCAAATCTATCCAGTCTACGGAAATCCTACCACCTGGCCGATCGAATATACCGATGGCATCTTGTACGATGGCTACGAGGAAGCATACTTTGATCTACTGTCAAACCGATTTGGCGGATCTCGGCGACGTATGTATCGAATGGTCAATCGCACTCGTAGTCTGCCTATGACACGGCAAGTTGTTGACTATGGAAGCTGGTGCTAACATGTGGTAGGATAATGCAAGGTTGCTAATATTGCTGAGAAGCTATAAGAATTCATAGAATAGATTATTTGCGTTTGCTTAAAGAAAAGTAGAGGTGACGAAAAGTTGTTTTCGATGCAGGATTCGATTCACACTAGTCTACTAATGCTCTATCTTGGAAACAGTCTACTCGTACTAGCTACCCTGGTAGGTACTAGTAGTAGTAGGAGCAGTACTACTAGTAGTAGCAGAGTGGCCGTACAGTAGCTGGTACTATCTCCTGCTATCTACTAGCCAGTACTAGTACTACTACTCTACTAGCTAGTAGTACTAGCTAGTAGGTAGCTAGTAGTGCTACTACTACTACTACTACTACTAGCTAGTAGCAGTCGTAGTAACAACACCATTAGATGACTACTATATTTCCACTGTATTTCTGATAGTGTACCCAAACCGACGAGCACGAACAACACCATTATACGTCTAATCATTTGGTCCTCATGAGCCAATCGATTTGAGATTATTCGAATCACATCATTGTAGGATCCGAACCCCTACTATTTTGCTGCTAATCCGTACAAGAAATAATAATGACGAGTCCTACTCTAGTACAGTAGTACGTAAGCAGGAAATACTCAATACAGTATTTGTACAACCGATTCTTTGTTTGAAGATTGGGAGACGAAGAAAGAATAACACCACACCAAAGATGTGGCTATGGCACTAGATAATGAAGTGTTGGAAGGGTACGTCGAATATCGATTTAACTTAGCGACGATTCTACTAGCAGCTGATGACTCTCGAAAAAAGCAAAAGGGAGATAATGGCATTTTCTTGCGTGAAACAACCGACAAGGAGAAGGCAGAAAATTCCAACAAGCCAAGTCTACCCGAGACAGGATACTACCTGGTGGTGACAAACTCTGCACTTCATCAAGACCGAACGTATTTGCTTTCGATTCCTCGTGCATTGGCTCGAGAAGTGTGTGATGTGGCCCGATTTGGAGGTACAGTACGAATCTCTCGTTACACATCAATCCCAATTGCTCCCATTTGGTCAGAAGAATCTCGCAAGCGACCACTACCCGATTCAAGTACTCTCTGCTCGCCGCATGGTAGCCATTGCACGACATTACTGGAAATTCATGACTCTGGATTGGAGGTGCTGTCGATAACAGAGCATCCTGAAACAGCAATGTTACAGGAAGATTTTTGGACTCTCGAACAAGTCTACAATGCGGAATCACAAGTGTCAAGAAAAGATACTTCAGTGAAGTCACAGCAAGACCTCAAAATATCACGTAGTGAACGTCGCTCCAATCGTTACAGTTTTCGGGGGACGGTCGATTCAATTTCTCCTGTTATATTTCTTGACGAACCGTTTGCCATGATGGAAGTGTACCAGCCCAATCCAGAAAACTCCGTAGTACCATACAGTTGCGTCGTTGTCTTTCAAGGCGTTGCCAGTTTGACTTGTCACGCTGGCATCACACCAGGAGATAAAATCTGTCTAAAGCGTTGCAAACGACAGCGCTGGAAAATTCCCGATGTGCTTACCAAGTTCAAAACGTGGCACTTGCGACGACGAATCCCATCGCACGTCTTTGTCTTGCAAGATCCCAAAGATATTGTTTGGACGAGTACTGTCGTAGGAGCTCGTCCTATACCTCAAACTATATCCACAACAATACCGCTGGTATCCATCCTAGGGAAGGTGACTGTGAGAGAATGGGCTAGCCGAGGCAATCTCACAGAAGAAGAATCATATTCCCTGCACACCATCGAATTGGAGCCACTAGTCACGGACAACAAGGAACAAACCACAACACGATACATTCTGTTTCTCACTTATTTTCCAATGTCTCCTGCCTTGACCTTGAGTATCAGACGGGGTGCAACAGTATTGGCTGTCAACGTTCATTGCCTTGGAATTTCTCCGCATCTGCAAAGGCAACAAACTTCGCAAGGCAGCTCAAATGCCACTATCAACTCAATGGATACCAGTCGCCTTTATTACTACGGCGCTTGCCTTCGTTCAACAATCGCAATTGTGCAAATGCCACCATCCAATACTTTGATAGAATCGCCGCAAACGACGCACTATGTATTCAATGATTTAATGTCTCTGAGCAAGTATTACCCCACAAGACCACACGCTTTTGTATCCATACAGCGATCCTATGGGGAATATGCTTGTCGAAAACATGTTTACCGGACTTTTTATGCCCACGATACTGATTCAAAAAGATGTTACGACAGCGAACTACCTGCATTGGACGCCTTTTGTAAATCTTGGTGGCAGAATCCAAATGACAACAATTTACAGAAACCGCAAGAACCATTTAAGAGGAACCCATATTTGGAATTTTTGGATCATGCCTGCGATAACGAAGGTTGCGATGACATTAAAGAAAGCCAACAAGACAGTAACATGCTCCCTGCAAGCGGGTGCCAATGCTCGCATCATGCTTCACTTTTGGAGGAGGAGGAGGAGGATGGGCATCATCAATTCACCCTGCCGAGTTGGTTGCCTCTGCACGAGCTCCGGGATAAAGGAATCTTGATCATGCAAGAAAGAATTACAAGAGAACTGCAAGACCGAAAGGAATGCGAACTAATGCCACATGTCGGCTGGACGGCTACCATTGATTTGCGATCATCAGACTATCTCGAAGATAGTCGGGGAATTAACCCGCCGTTTTACGGTGGTGGGCGCATCACCGCGACCAACGTAGATATTGCATCATCTTCAAATATTCTTCTTTCTCCGACAACACTTGCAAATGATTTCTGTATAATACCAGCAAACCCAATGCAAGAGTCTCCGATCCAAGACGTACAGGCGAGGCACAATGTTGATGTGTCGTTTGCTTTTGGCGAGTTAGATGGTGTCATTGTGACTTGCTTTTGTGTCGGCAAAGTGAAGCCGAGTGCAACAAGAAACACAAAATTGAAAACTGGAAAGGCACATATAATGATACCATACGACCACGACGCCAAACAGGGGAGAATTCGTGGTGCCTGTTCTCTTTGGGAAACATGCGGGTTTCTCTTCATTATTTCTGTTCAGTTGAGATTCAAAAGCTTGATTCCCGTCCAAGTTGATATGAATACAAATCAAGGAGCTGCTTTGGATTTGCCCCAAGCAGCTGTCGAAGCATCTACTTACTGTGGCGGAAGAAACGTCACGAGCTTCTTTACAATCGAGCAGTGCCTTGATCCCGTGTCCTCTACAATCTCCCAACATAGCGACAACGTCCATGCCGCAGTCGTTGGTGCTCTGACACGGCAGCGCTTTCGCCCTTTAAGATTTGCAATCAACGCGTATCGTGGCTGCGTCCTGACACTCCACCACATACCAATCCGCGTAAAGCATGATCCCCATTCAGTATCAACTCTTCAATGCATCGAAGTCAAAACAGAAATGTGTTTCACAGACTTGAATAGAAAACGAATGTATCTAAGAGAACAATTCGCTCTGCTTGAATGCACCCCTATTGGTGATAAGAAGGACGACGCAATCAATCTTCTTTTGGCGTGGTGGAAAGTTGCTGACAATCCTACTATTTGTCCTCTATCATGCGGTGGATGGGATGACGTTGTGCCGACAAAAGCTTCGCCAGATTATGTCATAGCTGTGCAATTGCCAGGCAGTGCAATCCAGAAAGTGGAACCTCGAGGTTACCAAAGATTTATGTGTCACTTGTCAAAAATCAAGTGCTGTTTTCTGCGAATACCACCAAGCTCGAATTCAGTACCGCGTCAGACACATCCACTCATACTGCAACGTCGCACTAGACCATATTCCAAAGTATTTGATTTTGTGGGTGGATTCAAGATTCTTCCCGGAAAGTTGGACCGGCGCCCACTACGACAATTTTGCCAGGAGGATCTCGTTTATCTTTCGAATGAGCAAAAAAGAGAAGCAACATTCTCGTCATCTGTAGGTGAACAATTAGAGATATCATCCTCGTCACTTTTTGGTGTGCCTAGCTGCAGTCTCGAACATCTGATTCGTTGTGTTTGCCTGGAGCTAAAGCAACAGCGACAGTCGAAGCGACAACACCTGGCACCATCGCTGGTTCGTAAAGTGGAAGGAGCCCAGTTCCTGGGGATCTCATTTTGCCAAGCGCAAGTGACATGCACTCGTTGCTTTCAGACACTGCGACAAACATCTGCTTCCGTTAACTGTACTACCAAGCGCATGGACGGCGACGAGCTGCAGCCGAGTTATTGGCACTGCCCACTTCCAATAGCACGTACGACTTCTACTGCAATGACAAAAGCCGGTGCAAATGACAAGAAGGATACAGTAACACAAACAAAGAGGTCGTCACGAAAATCAGCTAAAAGTTTATCGAAGTTGTACTGCCCGAATGGGTGTGACGTGGACAGGTGTGGCGAAGTCAAATGGGAATGCAGCGGTACGTTGGATGACGGAACAGCTCAAGCCAAATTGTACGCGGAACGGGAAGCTGCCATTATGTTATTGGGAATGAGCCAAGAAAAAATCGACTGGATCGAAGAGGGGGCATGGATGCATCCCAATGGATGCATTGCATTCTCCCGCACCATTCCTCCACCCAATCACCTCGCCAAAGCTGTTGAATCCGCTAACTTTCGCTACACGGCCCGAAGGAACGAAATTGGCAAACTTGACAAACGACACTTGTTGGCAGCAAATAAAGTTTGTGTATTGGACATGTTAGAACCTGTCGATCGAGCCATGTACGTTCTGTACAATCACTGCCGACATTCCTTGCAAGCCACTCGTCACATGGACTATTTTGTACGTTGCAAGCCACTGGCAGACACTTGCCATCATTTGAACTTTACCGAAATCGAAAGAGTCTCTCCTGGTGCGCGAAAAGGGACCATTTCAAAACAGTACAGTGCCACCTATTCGCTGCCTCCCCTGAAACTGGTGCTGGTTGATGCATGCGTCCCTCGGGCAGCCAGTTCTGGTGACGCTGTCGTCGAGGCGACATGGGATCTACTAGAGTGTCAAAAGAGGGATAGATGATAACATCGTAAAATCACTATTCCTAGTAATAAAATGTTATAATAGTATCGTATTTTTAAATCACTGCAGACTCGGCTAACACTATTGCCAATAGCTCATCGGGAATCAGGAACAGTGTGTGTTTGGCTGCCTCTCTGTGGATTGTGGCTTGGTTTTCGCTTTTTTTTTTTCACCACCATTTTTGTTGATGTCCGCGGTAGTTCTCGATTTACTTCTCGCACCAGTTTCAACATCTTTTTCAGGTTTGTTTCTGTACAGATTCTTTCAAGCTTTTGAACGCCCTGAACCTCACGCGTTCCTTTGACGGAATCTGAAGTGGTGCACCGGTTAATGGATGTCGACCCGTACGAGCTGCTGACGTTGCAGTGTCAAAGGCTCCAAACTTAGAAATGTTCACCTGGCATGTTAATTAAGCAGAACAAGAAAGAAGACAATTGAGATGAATTTTGCCAATTTTATGCAAGCAAAGGGTTTCACAGAGCACCTATGCTTGATCTGATCCAATACAGCTAAAGAAGAAGCTTACCTTGTTGCCCTTGGAACAATGCTCGGCAATGCAGTTAAAGAGTGAATCAATAATACGTTTGGACTCTGCCTTACTGAGTTCATGCTGTTCCGCGATGGTGTCGGCTAGGTCGGCCGACGTAATAGTCCCCGATTTTGAGGTCATCCATCGCTTTTCATTGACACCCCGAATGTTCTTATGAAGAAAAGAAGATGGAAGACGGCTACTAGTAGCGAGTGCAGCTGGAGCTTGTTGAACGGCACTTCGTACTGTGACGGCTTTGGCGAGGATGGCACCAAGAGACATGATTAGGCCGTTCTTGGTTGCTGTAGAGTGTAGAGTAATAAGAAATGAGTTTGACGAGAAGCTTGGTGCAAAGTTTTGTGTAGTACTGGTATTGCCATGGTGTATTACCGTACCGTACTAGTACTAGCGTAGTAGTCTAGCTAGTAGCAATGAAATTCAAAAATTTCCTTCTCTTAAATACCTGCAAAAGGAGTGAAAACAAGGAAGTGTATCTTTGCAATGCTAAGTCCCGTCTGGAATTGGATTAATACACCCGTTAAATTCATTCTTTTCAGTCAAAAGGAAGAACAACCTCCTCCCATGCTATTCTACTAGACTACTAGTAGAGTAGTAGGTCTACTAGCTACTAGAGTAGCTATGGTAGCTACTACTACTAGCTAGTAGTAGCTAGTACTAGTAGTAGTAGTCTAGCTAGTAGCTAGTAGTAGTACTAGCAACGACTCTAGCTAGTAGTACTAGTAGTAGAGTAGTACTCTACTAGAGTAGTACCAGGTACTCTACTGTACTACTAGCTAGTAGTCGTACTGCTACCAGGTACTACTACTACAACTACTACTAGTAGCTAGTAGTAGTAGTAGTAGTAGTAGTAGAGAGGAGTCTACTAGCTAGTAATACAAAGTAGTAATAGTACTCTACCGGTAGTACTGTAGCTACTACTCTGCTACTTTTGTTACCAGGTACCATACTTAGTACTGGTAGCGTCTTGTTCTGTAGAGGCAGGTCTACTACTAGCTAGTACTCTACTACCGCTAGTAGCTAGTAGTAGCTACTACGTACTACTACTACGTCCTGCTACTACTAGCTACGGAGTAGTAGTAGAATAGCTACTCGTCGAGTACAGTAGCTACTAAGCTTTCCACTAACGGTCAGTCTTGGAAAAAACCGACCACACACAATCGATTTTTTTCGCATTCTTATCACCCCCACGGTACCGTGGTCCAACAAGAAATCATTTTGAACTGCACAACTTTTAACCCAAGTCAAACCTGCAGCGGACGATCCGTACCATCCCACTGAGTCGGAGCAGCGTCCCAAACACAAAAAGTCTCATTCAATTGATTTGCTTGCATTCTTAGTTGTTTCATTGATCCCTCCCTTTCATTATCAGCTCAAATCCGATGAATTCGTTCTCATGGCGATATCTCTTTGCTGCTACTATAATGGCCCTGTTGTGGTCTTCGAGTGCCATCAACATGAACCCCTTGTCGTATCCATTGGTTTCGACCAGCAGTGCCGACACGGAATCGAACGACGAAGGGAGTGCGCTTACTAAGCAACTCTTTGACGATTCGGGAGTCGTTACCAGTCCTCCACCGCAGCCTCGTTGTTGGTTCAATGCCCTCAAGGTATTTTCGTCCAAGGAAAAGGAGGAGATCGAAACGTTGAACCAAATGTGCGCCACGATGGGACCGCAAGAACAACAAGCCTTTGCGTTTGAAATTGCTCGCTGTCATCTGGCTGAAATGGGACGTTCCATTGTCGAAACAATTGTTGGTTTGTCTATTGATAACGTGGAAAACTGTACGGCCTTTGCTGTTGTGGCCACTTGTGACAATGGCGACAGGAGCGGAAACAGAAACGACGAAGATGGTACGCAAGGATGTTTTCCCAACTTGAAGAAGTGTTTGAAGAATCTCACACAAGATGGAGTTAACGCGTACACGTACTTTTACACTCAAGTCATTCAGCTATGCAATCGACTGACGGAACACTTGGTGGCCGAATTTCAAAAGCATACGTCGATCCAGCTTGCCAAGTTTTCTCAACAAGCCGTCGCGCAGTTCAACTATCTAGTCCAGCGCCAGCAAGATGCCTTTGAAGAACGTGAGAAAGCCATTCATCGGCGTCACGAGGACTTTTACTCTTCCATGAAGAATTTGCAGCAAGAAATGTTCGAACGTCAGAACAGCCGCGTTAACGAGTTCAAAACGTGGACCTCGGACATTTTGAATGATTGGAGTGCCCGTGCTCAATACCAAAAGGAACTACAGGAAGCTTGGCTTGTCAATCAAACTAACTATCTTGAATCTAAGGCCGCTGAATGGGGTCGTCAAAGCTGGTTCTCAGTCACTGGATGGCTCAATTCCTCTCTCAAGCTAGACAAACTGTACAACATTGCAGTAGACTGCGCTCATTTTCTTGCGATCTATGGACCGAATCTTTGTGCTTTTCTGTTTCATTTGGGAGGGATATTGTATATTGCCTACATTCTGACACTGCCTCGTCGTTGTCGCCGACTTCGAGTGTGGATTTTCTCGATCATTTTCATGGAAGGTTTTGCCGAACTCAGCATCATTTTTGGAATGGAGAATGAGCAAGTGTCTGCTTCCTACCAAAAGTCTGTCATTGCAACTCTACGAAATTCTGCTTTTTGGTTGGAAACTCTTATTTATGCGGTTGGTTTAGTCTGCTCCTGTTGCTCTTGTGGACGGTCCCACGGCACATTGAATAACAACGAAAACACAAACGAAAATGACTATCATAGTACCACGCACCACAACCAAGATCAACTTCAAACGCCGTCTAAAATCGGTACGGGTACGCCCACTGAAGTTCCTAGTGAAGTGCGCCACCGAACACTTCTTCAGGCCGAGTTCCGTCGTCTTATGAACGGAGATCTCGGGTCGCCTCCTCCGCAGCGGAAACATCATCAACAACAAGTAGCTATTTCACCTCCTTCAACCACTCCGCATCCTATCGATGACGACAATTCGGGAATTCCTTTGCCGCCTCCTATTTTCATGCATCGTCGATCACTGGATATGGAGGTCAATCCAGGTGCGGCTTGTAGGCAGCCACAGTCGGTTGCGCAACGATCAGTAAATAACAACCTTCAACAGCTGCCAAGCCCGAAAAATGCTCCCGTCGCCGCCAGCGTTGTGAATAATAACAGTCAAGCGTCCCTTCTCAACGCTTCTGTCGCCGCCAGCGTTGTAAACAATAGCAGTCATGCGTCCCTTCTCAACGCGCATGGACAAGCTAGTGTGACAAGCAAAGTTCTTGGAAGGGGATCTACTACCTGTTCCTCTCCTACCACTGCCAAGACCAACGATATGGTGGCGCATCATCACCAGGAATTGGCTGTTCACAATTTATTACCCAAATCGCCCTTGCCGACCGAAAAGAACGACAAGAAACGCTCTGCCGAAGAATTGAGTACGTCGCAAGGAGAAAGGAGCGTCGTCCATCACAGTCCCAAACGATTCCGTGTCGAAGAAACCGCGCAGACACCGAGCGACAATCAGACCGGGGCAACAGCGGACGATTTAGACGAGGACGAAGAGGGGCAAATAATATGGTTCTAGTCATCGCGTACAACATGATGTTTAATCTATTGCCATAGCGATTTGGCTATTACAGTAGTAGAAATCGCTGTCCACCGCGGGATTCGTTTCCCCCAACACCACTTCTCACAGCGAGTACGTACGGGTGTGCGGTACCTTTCCGAATTCTTCTTTGGTTCGTGCTTCGTGCGTCAAGGTGTGTCGTCATATTTTTTATTTTTTCGATTTCAAGCAGTCCAGCTCATTCAGTCAGATTTCTTATTCGATCACGTCAAGTCAGAAAGTACGAAACTAAATGAACAATCATAAGAAAAAGATTTTGTATTGTTTTGTATTATTTCTTTCTCTTGCTTATAATAACTGATCATGAAGTGGGCCTTGTTCTTGACCGCCTCTATGCGCTTTCATCCTTCTCAGTGTTTTTTATCTGTAACCACCATCACCAATACACGTTCTGCTTTGATAACTACAACGACGAATCATCTCTTGGGCCTTCGTGGAGGTACAGGTGGAAGTATTAGTAGCACCACTTTTGACAGCAGCAGCAATCAACCACTAACAGCAGCAGCAGCAGCAGCAACAACAACCAGTCGTCTCTACCAGAGTGTTATAGCATCGGAATCCGATACTACTTCTCCTGCTTCTGTTATAATGACACCCGCTGAAAAATTGACTGCCCTCCGTGAGCGGATGAAACATCTCAACCTGGATGTTTATCTCGTTCCTAGCGGCGATCCACATTTGAGCGAGTACACGCCCGACGCCTACAAGCGTCGTGAGTTTATTAGTGGATTCTCTGGATCGGCCGGAACGGCTGTGGTGACGCAGAAGGATGCTTTATTATGGACGGATTCCCGATACTTTAACGAAGCTGCGTTGCAATTGGATGCCGAACACTGGACGCTCATGAAATCAGGTCAACCCAAAGTGGATACGATTCCACAACGTTTGAGTCAATTGGCTGCGCAAAAATATCAGGAATCGAACGAACCACTGCGGGTAGGATTGGATCCCTTCGTGCACGCAGCGTCGTATCCCAAGGAACTCCGTGATGCCTTTTCCGAGGCGGCCTTGAAGGACTTTGACAATGCCGAAATAAAAATTGGTGAGATTGATACTGGTCACGAAAATTTAATTGATCCTATTTGGGGCGAACATCGACCTCCAATTCCGACATCACCGTTTCATGTACATCCCTTGGAATATGCAGGTATTACTTACCAGGAAAAGGTAGAAAAAGTTCGCAAAGAAATGGAAACCAAAAAGGCTACCATGGCCGTCTTTTGTTCATTAGACGATGTGGCCTATCTTTTGAATATTCGAAGCCAAGGAGACATTGATACATGTCCAGTGTACGTTTTTGTATTTTGTGGTAATTTGTTTTTTGGTTGGGTTGTTGTTTGATATCGTCGTCTTACCATTTCAAAATCACGTTATATTATTATTCTTGTCTGCAGTGGCATTGCCTACGCCACTGTCACCATGGAGGAAATCACCCTTTACTGTGATCCTGCCAAAGTTCAATCGGAGGATATTCAACAACACCTAAAAGACGTTACACTGAAACCTTACGATGATGTCGTCTCGGATGTTCAAGCTCATTGTGAGGCCAATCCCAAATCCAACAAGGTCTGGATTGATCAAAAGAATGCCAATTACGCCATTTCCAGTATCATTTCCGAAAAGCAGCGGATTGACAAACAAAATGCCGTAACACCCATGAAGGCACGTAAAAACGAGGCCGAATTAAGGGGCATGCGACAAGCACACATTGTTGATGGTGCCGCCATGGCCAATTTCATGGCGTGGTTAGAGCATACCATTGTCACGGAGGGGAAAACTGTATCGGAAGTAGAAGTAGACCAAACGCTGACGGGATGTCGAGCCGAGCAACCAGGATTTAAGGAAGTGAGTTTCCCCACCATTGCAGGCGTTGGTCCAAACGGAGCAATCATTCACTACCGCGCCCAAGAGGGAACTGATTTGCTGCGTTATTTGGATGATAAGACTCCCATTTTGATTGATTCGGGAGGCCAATACACTTACGGAACCACGGATGTGACGCGATCCTGGCATTTTGGGAAAGCGACAGAAGAATACATTGATTCTTACACCCGCGTCTTAAAAGGCAACATTGGCTTGGATCGCATGGTATTTCCCGAAAATACGCCTGGTTTTGTCTTGGATGTCTTTGCGCGCAAGTCGCTCTGGGAGGTAGGAAAAGACTACGGCCATGGAACGGGACATGGAGTAGGAGCAGCTCTGAATGTGCACGAAGGTCCAATGGGCATTTCACCGCGTTTCGCGAATACAGAAGTGTTGAAGACAGGCATGGTAATCAGTAATGAACCAGGCTACTATGAGGACGGCAACTATGGCATTCGCATTGAAAATTTGTTAGAAATTTCCTATGTCAACCCAGAACACAACAAAGCCAAGGAAGAAGATGCCGAGGAGGCGTCGACGGAAAAGAAATTCTTGAAATTTTCGAAACTTACCATGATTCCTATTCAGAAGAATTTGATTAATCTTGACATGATGTCCCACGAAGAACTTGATTGGCTCGACGAATATCACCAGGAAGTCTGGGAAAAGGTGTCGCCTTTGTTGGAGAAGAACAGTGCTAGCATGAAATGGTTGGAAAAGTCCTGCACCAAAATTGAAAGAACTAAATAAACAATGAATCTTTACTCCCTAGCTTAGTTAAAGGGCGACCTATCTGGTGTGTACTCAGATCTCAACTTCTGGTTCTTCCCATAATACAGCGGTCTTTGCCGGTCGCTTTCGCTCATCCTTCGCGATGTCTTCAAGGATGGATTCATGTTCTTCGTCAAACATGAAACAACCGTCGCATCTAGATCCTCCAAGAATAGAGTCGTCCTCGTCACCGAGGCCACCTGCGTGGACACTATTCCGATAGGCGTCTGCTCGAGAACTGTCCAGAGATACAGCAAAGGCACCCGGAAGCACATTGACAGAATAGCCCAGGGTTGCGAGCTGGGCCATTCGCAAAACGTTGTAGCAAAGTTTTCCACCGAGTTCTTCTACCTCCCTTGCGATTTGGTTGGTGAGTATACCGTTGTGTGGTCCTTGGTTGTCGGTAAGGAGAATAGGAGACTCGTCCATCGCAAACAAATCATAATGTTTTTCATCAGCCAATAGTTCTTGGAGTCGGAGTTGTAATTCATCTTGGACGTTGGCGCGACGCTCTGTGAGAGCCTCATCCTCTACGTAAGAGTTTGCGTCGTCGGCAACAATGGTCTCCGTCATTTCCCACCAAACTTTAGTGATGTCGTCAAAGATCCTCTTTCGGTCATCCTTGGCATCGTGTCCATCTTCACCCTCACAAAATCCTTTCTCAAACTCAATAGGCTTCTTTATGATGTCTCCCTTTCCATGAAATTCAAGCATGTTGTTTAGCGTCAATTCTTCGCCAAAATCTTCTTTACTAACACCCAACGCGAACTGGGGAACCCAAAAGATGTTACCCGGGATGCTCTGGTGCGCCGTGGCAACCCTGTGCGCAAAGAAAGCTGTGTCCTTTGACAAGATCATGCCACGTTCCAATTCAATTCCACTCAAAAACCATCTAGTCGGAACGGCATCGATTGCCATATTGAGAAGCGCTTTGCGGCTCACGTGGTAAGAAGGAGGGAGTTCCTGTCTCTTCCCTTTATCAGAGTAGGAGGATAGGTCAGAGAAGATGAGCGCGACGAGACAATTGTCGACTCCATAAAGAGGGGTCGTTATGCCTTTGCTGTTCTTGTTGCTTTCCGCGTCAGCGTCAACGGTGACGCCCCCAGCGCTGCCAAGAGTTACCCCAAACCTGGACTCCATAAGCGCCAGGACATCATCTTGATGGCCTTGGTCATCGACGGCTAAGTGAAAGATCAATACGCAGGCTTGCCCTTGCCATCGATTCAGGTTTGTAATGGTCAGATCTAACATTCTGTTGAGTGCTGCCGGATCAGCTGACTGGTAAATAGGAATTTGTTGTGTCAAAACCAAAGTAACATCTAGCTTGGGGTCCAAATCTGTTTGCCACGCTGGCGCAATGGACAGTATGTGCACTTGATCCTCGTCCCACCAGGAAGTCTGGAGCGAGCACTGAGGAGCCGGCGGTTGTGCCGGAAACTTCCGCGGGGCAGAAATGAGGCAATAACTGCTCACAGGGAGCAATTTTCGATCCAACTCCACATTGCCAGCTTTCCAATGAAAGACCGACTTGCCTAATGGCGATTTGATATCGGAAGAGAATCGTGCAAGGGATGTCTGCTTATTCTCGATATGACTGTAGTGTACAGGAATGGCACCTTCTTTGGTGAGAACAAAGGTGGAAAAGTCGCTATCGGGTCGAAAAGCAGCCAGCTGGCCTTCTCGGTAAAACCTTTTCCATTCTTGAAAATGGAAAAAGGGAGCCGTGTCAACATTGGTATCCAACCGAGCATTCTCAAAGCGTTGCTTGTACAGTTTTCCGTGTATCCAAAAGACTGTATCATTTTCTGTGACATCCGAAGAGATACAAAGTCTGGATTGGTACTTTTTCTGTGCCCAGTACATGCAATTGGCCTTGCCGTTGGGGTCATTCAATTCAATCACCTCCTTGTCTCCTACTTCCCATTGAAGTGGCTGCTTGATATCCTTGTAAATGGAATCGCGCTCGAACCAATTATGAGATGATTGCAGTAGTTCCTTCCCTTCATCCTTTGATTTAGCTTTGTAAATGACCACATTCTTGACACCGCCATCGTAATATCCAACAGATGAGACTGTATTTCGAAAAAAGTTGCGCACATGATTCACTGTCCGCTTTTGCTGCGCAATGTACAGTCCGTGCGAATATACCGTATCCGAATCTTGTGTATCTGTAAAGGCTTTGGTGGCATATTTCACTCGAATGTCTTGTCGATCCAATACGGCCGCCGAATAACATCCCTCGGCACTCTCAAATTTCAATTTTTCTTCTCCCGCCAAGACTCTACCAAATCGTTGGTCCAATCGACTCAAGTACTCGCACTTTTTCCAAATCGCATTGACCATGGGTGTATTTCGATGAAAGGTAAATTGTCCTCGCAAGTAGACCCGATTTTGATCCCCGTACCCGTATGTGACAATGTCATAGTCATTCAGCTCATCGGCTGTAATCCATCGACTTAAATCCCCAAAAACTATGTCCAAATCACTGTATCCCCAGTGCGAATACTCTACTAAATATTCTGCAAAGACGTGTCCAAACGTTGGTTTGTATTCAACCAATGCATACGGGTATGCTAATAAATGTTTGGTCAAGATACGTACCATCATATCTCGACTATCGATCATTTGCCATTCTTCTGGTGGGACGTGATCCATCAACCGTAACAGGTACTTGGAAGCCAGTGCTTCCATGCTGCCCAAATTAATAAAATGAACATTGGGTGGACACAATTGGGATGCCACACCACGCGTGGCGTAGGTTTCCAACACACCCGGATGAAAAATTAAAAAATCGACCAACGTCGCAGCACCCGCTGCGGCACTGCAAAACAATCCAAGGTAGGGTGGAATAGAAGCGGCGGTTTTGCCAATAAACGGCAACACAATGGCAATTCGATGTTGTTGTTGTTGATGATTGTTTTCTTGTTTTGTACTTGAATGGTGTAGTAGTGAATGATTGGGAACATCCTGGTGGTTGTTTCCGGCTATGAAGTTTAACAATCGTTGTCGCCATAATGATATTGATGATGATAATTCGGAAGACGAAGTTGTGATGCGTGTACTGGTGGAACGTTGACGAAACGTCAAGGCATCTCCTATAGATGATGGTCCCCCAACAGCCTGCGGTAATGATTGATGTGAAACAATTAAAATAATGATGAACAGTAATCCACAAAGACAAATCGAATATCGTAACAGTATCATGGTGTTGTTGTTGTTGTTGTTGTTGTTGTTGGTTGTTGCAGAAGCAGTATCACTGGTTTCTGATCTTGAAACTCTCCACCGTCGTTTTGGTATCGTATGGGAGTATGCTTGTGGTTCTACCTGTGGATGTCGTTGGTTTGTTACACCGTTATTGGTGATACTACTTCTTTGTCGGACCATGGTTGGTGTTTTCCGCACCGCACTATGTGATGTGACAGCTAAACAACCAAATAAAATAATAATAGTGTAATGGGCTCCATGCTGTCTGAAGTGGAGACGGTTCATCAAAGTAGTGCAGAAAATAATTACTCGAGTTTTTGTTTATTTTAACGGGTTAAACCCGTCTGAATGAATGTGCGTCTTATTAACTCAATTTATCATCAGATTTTTTGGTTTTGGTTTCACATCCAACCAACGACTTTCTTTCGTTGCATAGCTGCTTCATATTGCACAGTTGTTTATTAGTACTACGAACCTATCAGCTTCGTCTCAAGAAATTTCTCCACGCTATAGAATGAGACGAACTTGGTTCCTATTCTCAAGCCTTACCTCTTCGTCTATTCGCAATTACAGCCACTCTTATTCTTGCTATCGAGCTTCTACTACTGCTTCTACACAGTCAACAACATCGTCTTCATTCCAATCGTTTCTGTCATTTTCTTCCACGTCTTTGTCTGCTGCATCACAAGCACAAAAAGAAGAAGAGACCATGTCCCACAATCATCAACAACAGCAGCAGCAGCAGCAGCGGCAGCAGCAGCAGCAGCGGCAGCAGTGGAAACAACTCGCCCGTGTTTGGGCCAAGGAACATTTCTCGAACAACAACAACCACCACCACAGCGATGACAATCATAATAATATCGTCGACACACAAACAGCGCTGGAGCGAGCCATGCCCTTGCTGGCGGGGGATTCCACTGCGGTTCCTTTTGTTTGTCGGTATCGGGTCGATATTATCCATCCGTTGTCCAATCAGGACATTCATCGATTGTCTACCATGTTACAAACACATCGATCCTTAGAGTCACTGCGAAATCGTATTATGGAACATGTGGGTGTTGTTACGTCGACCAACAAAAACGACGACAACAACAACAACAACAAGGCACTGAAAGAACGTGTCGCAACGTCCATTTCTAAATCCGAATTAGAAGATTTGTATGCTCCCTATAAACCGCCTTCGAAAGGATCGTTAGAAGATCGAATTCGTCAGCAACATCCCGATTTGATTCCAAAAGTAGATACGTTTTGGAACGATGCCCGTCAACCTATTCAAGATAAACGAACCGAAGAAATTGTTACATTATTGGCCAACAAGATTGCGAGTGATACAAGCACAACAGATGCACTGCTGGAATATGTATCGCGGTACGCTCGCATTCAAACGTCCAAAGCTGCGATCGCTGCAAAGGGTGATGCCAGTTTGGCTGAACAACAAGAGGAACATGATAAGAAATACAGTAACTATTATGACTTTTCGGTATCCTTTTCTTCCATTCGCGATCACCAAGTCTTGGCTATTCGGCGGGGAGTGCAACAAAAGGCTCTCAAATTAAGTTACGACATTGATGGAGACCGTACAGAGTCCCGAATTCGGCGATGTCTGTTGGACCAAGGCATTCAAAGACAAGGAGTTTCGGGTCGGGTATGGAATGATGCAGTTCACGATGCCTGGACACGGTTGCTTCGCAAACGAATCACGACACGATTGTGGAAGGATCAATGCAACAAGGCCGAAGAGCATTCGATTCAAGTCTTTTGTGATAATTTGATTCGGGCCTTGCTCATGCCACCCCTGGAACGACCTACTACGGTGCTGGCCTTGGATCCGGGATTTAAAGCGGGAATAAAAACTGCCTTGTTGGACAAGAATGGGAAGCTTTTGTTGGGTGATACTGACACATCCTTGTCGACAGTCCAATTTTTAGGAAACAGTCGTAAGCGAGGTGTGGAACATCTCATCAGCTTACTACAGATTGTCTACAGTGCCCAAGAAGAAGAAGACAAGGATGATACTTTGGACACTGCTGCAAAAGCTACTTCCAGACCTGGAGGACGGCCCAAGAAGAAAATGGTGACAGTGGCCTTGGGCAATGGGCACGGAAGTCAAATAGCACGGGATTTGGTACGGGAGGCCTCTGACAAGTGTGGTATTCCCATTGATATTCAATTGGTGAATGAAGCTGGTGCCAGTGTTTGGAGCGTCACGGAAGGCGCCAGCCGAGAATTTCCAGATCAGCAAGCTGCTGTGATTGCTGCCGTTTGTATCGGTCGTCGGTATCAAAATCCTCTACCAGAACTTGTCAAGATTCCTCCACGGTCGTTGGGTTTGGGGATGTACCAACACGATTTGAGTGAAAAGGACCTGGACGAGAAACTGGCTATTACATCCGTGCAGGCTGTTGCTGAAGTGGGAGTGGATGGCAATGCTTGTAGTCAGGAAATCTTGGAGCGAATCCCCGGCCTAACAAAAACTCTCTGCGAACGAATCATTCAAGCCCGTCCTTTGCGAACGCGGCAGGATTTGCTCAAAATCACTGGTCTAGGGGCAAAAACGTTTGAAAATTGTGCAGCATTCATTCGCATTGAAGATGGCGAGGAAGCCCTTGACAGCACGTTGGTGCACCCGGAATCGTACGAGCTAGCCAAGTATTTGCTGAAGCAGCTCAAATGGAATTTGAAGGATAAATCTTCGATCCGACGCGTGGACATTCCAAAATCAAAAGAAGCACGAATCAAATTATGGGGATCCATAATGGAGAAGGCTGCAGCCAAATACAATGTGACAATGGAAAGAGTTTCTTCGGTGATGGATCACCTGGTTGTGTCTATTACAAATCCTGATCCAAGACTTAGTGGAAAGTTTTCCATTATAGGATCGACACCAACCGCTGCTGCATCCTCTTCGCCGAGCGGAAAAGTCAGTGATATAGGAAGTATTGATGGCTGCTCCTTGTTACCTTCCCACATGAGCACTTCACTTGATGCGCTTCGGAAGGCGTGCCCATTGAGAGGTATTGTGGCAACGGTTAGGAACGTGGTTGACTTTGGTGCATTTGTTGACATTGGATCTGAAAATGATGGTTTGCTTCACAGATCCAACCTCGGAAGAGTACCCCTCTCGTCCCTTTTAGTTGGCCAAGAGATTGGCGTTGATGTTCTCAAAGTTAGTGACAATGGACGGATCGCCATTGGTCTGGCGGGTCTCGATTTGAAGCTAGATCCAGACTTCAGTGAAAAAGCCAAGACCAAGACCAAGGCCAAGGCCAAGGCCAATACAAACAGTGGCAATGGAAAGCGGTCCTACTCGACCAATGCTGCTGTCAAGCCACTAGCAAAGCGCCAACGTACCGCAAAGAAGATAAACGTGATTGATCTCTCGAAATAACGTAATCGAAGTGGCCTCGGGACAAAAGGTCAAAATCTCGCGTTTAATTAGAATGAAAAGAATCTACGGTAAGATTAAGGTGAGGCAAAGATCCTTCGCACGCGAGCGAACGCTACCGCGTTCTCTCGACTATGCCAGCTCTCTAGGGCTACGTTCGGCTAGGTAGGGTGGTTTGGAGAAACTCGGCAATTTACTAGGGCCGACCTTTTCTCCGTTCCGAGG
>Ga0100402_1001717_pt1 | contig 25158 bp, 19 predicted proteins | sample CryGeyme20150102_FD_80419 | JGI IMG/M metagenome (GOLD analysis project Ga0100402, IMG submission 80419) | Groundwater microbial communities from Crystal Geyser aquifers in Utah, USA - Crystal Geyser metaG 2015-0102 | ecosystem: Environmental > Aquatic > Deep subsurface > Groundwater | place...
ACATATAATCAATCAAGTTCATCAGTCGTTAAATGTGTTAATTTAGCATCCGAGGGTCTATAAAACAAACGAAAATTTGCCAATCGAGTGCACAGCTCCAAACATGCAGACTGGCCTCTCATTGTTGCTGATGTCGAAGGGATATCGAGTTGAGCCTTCAATGTCCCAGCCAATTACTGAAGATTCACCGTCAGCCCACTTAAATTATATTCTCACGATTTTCTTTGAAGGAGCATGAGCTGAGACTGTCAAATTGATCAAGGGAGCTGATGATTTGCTCTCATATTTTTTGGATTAGAATTTTTTCAATAAAAACCTTTAGAATGGAGGTTCAGATTAATATTTCTTTTTGTCAGGTAGTTCATAATGAAATTTGGTCCATACAATGTTCTCAGCTGTTTTGTACACTGTAACAGCTTTGATGGTGCTTTCTCCTCTAAATTAAAGATGTTCAGCATCGTCAAACGTGATTCCGTCACTTTTTCCAATCCAATCTTTTCTGAACTCAAGAGGTACAACCTTGGCTGTTTGCATTTATTTGTTTTAAAATGTGATGTTATGTATTTATGCTTCCTTCTCAAGCTGTAACCTCAACTGAGCTTACCTCTGCTCATAGTAGTTGAATTGATTATTTACTTTTACTTTTCTGGTGTAAAGCTATTTGTTGAACTAGATTAATTTTTTGACTTCTTTTTACAACCTGTTTTTCTTGGTTTCTTTTATAATTCGCTATGTAACGATATCTTTTTCGACTTATTTTTTTCTTGACTTCAGTGACTGAATTTACTGCTCAAGTGAGTTGATTTCATTAAGACTTGTCCTCTTGATTTATTTGAGACTGTTGCTGATTGCCCTACTAGATTTAGACAAACCTCTCTTTTCGCTGTCCTTGAGATGATATAGTTTATCTATTGCTTCTTGTGATTGCTTTTCTTGAATGTTTAGTTGAGTCTTTAGAGACTGAATCTTGTGCTTTAGCTATCTGTTTTCTCTCTTCAAACTTTAAGTTCGGCCATCAGGGTCAGTCGTTACGATAAATTAGTTGATATCTTCCTGGTTTTTTCTGGTTTGCTCCTCTAACCTCTGCTTTTGTATCCAAAGTTACTTGTATTCCTTGTCATACTGCATTGCCTCGTTGGTTTTTTCTCTAATTTTAAGCTTCATTTCTTAGCTCATATCTCCTTGGGTCTGCTTCTTGATTTCATCCTTCAGATAGTTCATGCTTTCATACTTTAAGTCTAGTTATTTTTTGAGTCTCAGTATTTACTGCTCGATTTGAGGATTTTTTGTCTTAGTCACCTTCTTTGCTTGCATCAGATCTTCTACTTTCTCATTTATGTTTGTTACTTCTTGCTTCAGTTTCTCATTCTGACTCTTCAGGTTTGTGATGATCTTTTCATACTCGGATGGCTTCAAGCCTTGAAGACGTTTTTAGATTTGCTTGCGGTGCAGTATTTTAGAATGCTTAGGCTTGTTGAACTCCTACGGTTGCTCTTATGGTTCAATGAAGGCTCCTATCATAGTTTTTATTTATCAAAGTTAAAAGTTGCAAAAAACCCATGATAAATGTATTCTATAAAAATGGTGTGATTGGATCAATCGTTTCGGAATCTTCTAAATGGCCGATCGCTATCGACATTTCTTTCACTTTATGGGCCTTGAAGATTGCTTGTTCTTCTGCTGTTTCCTTTGTCAGCTGAACGTAAATTTGAGGCTTGGTACTCAGCTTGCCCCACTTTATCGTAAACTTCGATGACTTTTCTGTTGTGCAGTCTGACAAGGACAATTATGAGGAGGACTAAGGCAGCTATTCCGAGTGCTACGGGGACTAGAACGATAATCCAAGTAGGAGCTGCAACACAGTTAGACTCCACGTCGCAAAAGGTGGTGCCGAAGAAGTCTCTGCAGCATCCTCCTCTGCAAAAATTCGGGTCCTGACAACCAGTGCTCATATTATTCTAATAATTTAAATACGAAGAGAGCATTCCAGAAGGAGTTTAGGAGACAAATCATTTTTTATTGGGTCGAGGCAATTTAACTCCAAGAACTTTGTCCATTTTAGCGATCTGAAGTCCTGTTGGTATTCCTTTTCCGTTTTCCCAAGCATTGATATCAGATTTGGGAATACACATGAGATGAGCAAATTGTTCCTGATTCCATCCTTTCGCGTTTCTGGCTTGGGCAATGGCTATTCTAAGGTCATGGGATATCGTTGGGGCTGCATTATTCAAAAAATACGCTTATGATCTTCTTCATCATTCATGATTTTGGCGACATACTTGCCTTAGAGCTTCGAGTTTTTGTTGGCATGATCTTGCTTTTTGATATAAGCAACCTCATGGCCAGCTTTTTCAGCTTTGCGGATGGCTTGTTCTCCTTTGGGTGCATGCTTGACAGGTCCGGTGAAAATAGTGTAGCCCTCTTTGTACATATTTTGAGAAAAAGAATTATAATTTATGTAATTCAACACAACTATTTAAGGTGATAGCATGATCAAAGAATCATCCCTGATACAAAAGATCAAATATGGTTTACTTCTTCCAAAATCGAAAGTGAAGGCTTGTTCATTCCCTTAATCTTTTTGAGCCCACTCTTGAAGAAGTTTGTAATGTGCTTGTCTCTGATTGAATGGAGGTCCCCCTCATAGTAGTGCACTGTATTAAATTTATATTATCTTTTCCCATACTACCAATACTTACCATTCTTCAACAAGAGAATGATCTTGTCGCCATCAAAAGTCACCCCCTCAATGTCTGAGTCGACATTAACGTCTACGATTGACTATCGATGGTAGAAGAGATCCTTGATGAGCAAAGAACGTCCACTCTAAACTGTCACTAGACGAGTGCATTCTTGATCGATAGCTTTCCTATCAAATTAGATTGTTTTATTGGGTGGTCTGACACAGTTAAGGTTCCACTTGACAATGTTGCCTCCTGTTGTACCTGCGACCAAAATACTTTCATCTTCATTCATGTCAATAGTTGTTGGGGTTTATGAATATCTGAACACTCGGACCTACCTTCCTTCATCCATGTTGACGATTCTTATTTTGCCATCGTCACTTGTGAAAACAATATATTTTTTCTGAAATTGCATCAAAGATCTAATTGGGGACACATTCTCTATCTTCTTGATCAGATTGGCTCGATGATGGTTCCAAATCGACACTTGACCATTCTTGAGAGCAACTACCAGCAAAAAGTCACTAAAAAAAGTCATAGAACTGATAGCATCGCTATGCTGCCCGAGTTCCTGTGTTCTATTGACTGAACTACTGTTGATGACCTCATAAATCACAACATATTTTTCATTTCCTCCCACAGCCATCAGCTTTTCATCAAGAGAAAAGGAAATGGCATTGACTCTACCCTCCTATCTTGTGCTCATCACGATTTTAATTCCTGAAAAATCGTAGATGACTAGCTAATTATTTGTTGAGCTGGTAGCAATCAGTCGGTTTTTTTCGCTGAGTTTGAGTTGAATCATCTCTGAAGAATGGATCTCAATAGTCTTTGGCTCTCTTCTTGAATCAAGATTCCATATTCTCAAAGCCCCATCTGATCCTCCAGAATATATCTTACTTGAACGATCGATAGCTAGGCATCTCACAGGACCATTATGACTCATCAGTTGATCCTTGAGAGTGTTGTCTTCAGAATTCCAAATATTTAGTTCACCATTTTCATGAGAAGTCACGTATAGGGATCGAGCCTTGTCATAGGCCAGAGCAAGGATAGGACCCTTCTTGATTTTTTTGGTAATTTTGGGATACCTGATTTCATTTTAGATGATTCTATCGAATTGCCAGACTCTAGCTGTTCTATCCTTTCCCAAGGAAACAAGTTGTTGATAGTTGTGATCAAAACTGAGACTCATAATTTTGGCTTCATGGCCAGATAGAGCATGGATAATGTCAAGAGTCAGGAAATCAATTACCACGATATGGTTATCGTTGCTAAACGTGACGAGGATGTATTTCTCCTTATTATCAAGGCAAATATCAGTGATTTCAGACATAAACTTCTTTGAGGTGAGCTTGGTTCCTGATTACATCTACCACATTATCATGTCCTTTGCTCTGCTGCTGGATACCATTGTTCTTTTGCTGGGTGATAGTTTGCCAACGAGAATCTACTCATCATGACCTTTAAATATCACTTTTTGTTTTCCTTTCAGTGTCCACAATCTTAGGGTGCTGTCTCTTGATCCAGTGAGAATAAGCTGACCATCAGAGCTGAACTCAATGGTTGTTATGGCTTCAGTGTGCCCTTCAAGTTCTGCTTAGTTTGCCATAGATTTGAGGTTCCATACCTTGAGGGTATTCTTGTTGACAGAAGCAATGGTTTATGTTTCGTTGCTGTAGCTAATCGATCCTTTTTGAGGAAGTTTAAAGACAACGCTTTTGTAGGTATAAATATCCCAAATTCTAAGAGTCTTATCATCTGCGATTGTCACCAGAGAGTTTCCATCTTTTGTGTACTTAACTAGTCGAATCATGTCTAAATGAGCCTCTATTCTCTTTATCTCATTTCCTGTCTCAGCGTTGATAATAATTAGGTAATTTCCACAGCCAAAGGCCAGTCTTCTGTTATCAACAGAAATCGAACAAGTCATTGCACTGAATTCAATTTCATATTTTCTTGAGAATAAATTTATTCTTGACATTGATGCTCCATCAAAAACACAAGAAATCATCTGAGATTTGTAAAGGATCGCCTATTCCACATCAGCCCCTCTGAAAGAGCACTGATAGAAAATGGAGTTAGACAAATCGGCCATGGGAATGACACAGTCGTCGAAGTTCAAGTTAGAAAAAACATAGTTCATTTTTCCAAGCAAAGTAATGGCGTTTGAGCTTGCTTATGAAATATTTTTTATTTTTTTGGTGCTGAAGACAACCTCGAGCAGCTGGCTGCAGGTATTCTCAATAGCATAGCGTTCTGTGATCAGTTTCAAAAGGAATACATCATTATACAACTTTTCCATTCTCATGTTTCTGAATGATTTTTCAACAAAGTAACTGTATGCCTCTATCAAGAAGAACTTTAAGAACAGTTGATGTGAAAATAGAGGCTGATAGGTTACAGATACAATGCTATCTAGATTGACTGGATAGTAAGCCAACTGACTTCTAATTAGTTAATTTTCTTCGTAAAGGGCGACAATTTCCTTTATTACTTATGTTATTTCTTCACCATTGTGATAGTACTCAAAAGCCAGCCTTCGTAAGTTTGGTAGAGCCTCCTTTATTTCAAAATTCATTTATTTCATCTCGTCTCCATGAATAGTTGTGCACCTTAGGAAGCTGTCCTTCAAGATGGAGTATTGAGTCAGCTTTCGATCTTTGGGCTGATAAGAAGAGCCATCAACACTTGATACATAGTTTGAGTAAAGGCTCAAGTACAGAGGATTCTATAATATTTTAATATATTTCTTGTTCTCTACCAAAGTTTCAACCAAATCTTTTTTATCAGTATAAGACTTAGACTTGACTACCTTCATCATGTACTCCTTTATTTAGTCCGCACTCAGAGGAAGAAGAGATGTAGTTATCAGATTGTAATTATTGAGCCTATTCTTGAAAACAGGAATTTGCTGAGGATTGCTCGTGAGAATACAGCTGGAGAATTCAACATTTGATTTTGCAAGAAGGTCGATCGTTTCAATCACCTCAGCTTCGAAGTGCTAGGCATTGTCAATCAGGAGGACATTTTTTGAAAGCTGGAATAACTACTCTTTTATCTTGAGAGGCTCCTTCTTCAACCAAGGAATTAACATTACGTTTATCTTATCAGCAGCTTTCAATTGCACCAACATCTCATTTAGTAATGTGGTTTTGCCTGTGCCTTCTTCACCTTCGATTACCACAATCGAACTGTTATTCTTGAGGTGCCTCACTAGATCGTGTACCGTTACTATTTTATCTTTAAAGTGCATTTTTCTTTCTATTTTGTGGTCAAAAGGAATTGAGTACTTGATCGTGGGTGACAAATTGTGATATTTCTTGTATGTGTAAAGTTTCCCCTTGAATATTTACTTGATTTTAGCGACTCTATGCTCTAACATTCTGATAAAATCTTCAACTGTCAGTTCGAAAGAGCCTTCTAAATGTAGGGATTGAATTGTCATCTTGAATTGCTGATAAGTGCTGGCAGAGTGAATGAAAATTTACTTAATATATTTTATCAGCTCTGATAAAGTGTTTTCATCACAGATTCTTGCTAACATTGAAAAAAACTCAAGTTCAACCTCTTAGCTGAGTCTATCGATCTTAATAGTTGTATTGATGTCTCCATTAACAATAATTTCCTTTTAGTTGCTCTTGGTTTGAGGATGAATTTCGTAATTCAAAGCGGAAAGTTTGTGAATTTATTTTACTGTTTAGTTGACGATGACGAATCCAAGCTGATTATTCTGAGGGTTGTATATTTCGTAGTCATTCAAAAAATAGGCAAGAGCAAGAAACCCTCCATAATTTTTGAACTTGATTGGCTGTCTGCTTGACTTGAATGTAATTATTTCAGAGAGAGGAAATTTCTTATTGTCATAGTCGAAATCTTCAAAAAGATTCAAGTACTGAAGTTCAGGATTATCAAAAGTTAAGACGTGTAGTAATCCTTCTCGAACTTTTTAGCCAACTACATTTGAACAGAGTTGATAAGATAACCTTTTCTCTGGAGTCTTTATCCCATAATAGTTATAGACACTGAAGACCATTGCTTCCAAGAGCATCTTCTTCTTGAGTTAATCAGGACTGGAACTCATTGTAGCCCTCCCGATCCATTTGTACTTACTTTTCTTTTCTTCGAATCTATCGATGGCATAGTAATCCTCGCTATCAATAAGGTTTCTTCTTTTCTCGTGTAAATGCTGATAATTGGAGTCCACCACCTCATCAATGTTCACCATCTTTGACACTTCCTATGGAAACTGGATTTATCGATTGATTGTTACCACCATTTCAGTGCTGACTGTTGATTCGACAAATTGTTTTATGGGTGTTTGTACAAACTTTGTGTCACAGGGTTTCTAGAAAACAATGTTAACCTGAACTTAATCATCAAAAGTGTAGGGCTTGGAATCCTTCTCGAATTATACTTTATCTGTTTGAACCCATTGATAACCCAGTTCTCTATCTTTGTCAAGTCTATCTTGGTCTATTTGCATGCCAAAATCACAGTAAAAACCTTCTTATTCTTCATACTGAATTGACCTGTTCATAATATCCTTCCCTTCTGGTTCACTATACTGAACTGAATGGTCTTCAAAGAATTTCAGAGATTATTGCTTGACAGACATCACACTATGATTTTTCAATTCATCAGACTTTAAATCAAGGATCGACATTTTCCTGCTTCCCTCCATGTCAGAATCCTTCTTTTCAATTATGCTTATCTCTTGACTTGGTTTCTAGTTGATTGTGTTAAATATCTACTTTTGGTCAGGCTCCAGTTCAGAATCTTCTTTGAAGTTGGCCATAGTATTTGACAATGCAGGTAATCTCATTCTTGGGTCTGCTTTACTCTAGAGGTATCGATGGATATTTCTTCTTCTTTGAGGAGATACTTCTTATTTAGAAAATAGTTTGGTTGAAACAGGGTCCAAAGTCATTTTCATAGCCTCTTGATGATGGCTCTTATCGATACTCTTATAAGCTTTGGCTGCAAGTCCATGTGGACCTTTTTTCTTCTTGGAACTTATCCTGACGTTTTTTCTTTCGGGGCTTTAAGAAGCTATTGGCATTTATTTACTTTCCTGTATTGGAAATGTTTCTTCTCCCTGGCCTTGATGATAGACTGAAAAATGATCGAGACTGTTTCCTTTGTTTTTTTCCTCAATCATTTTAGTGAGAGTCTGCAATATTTTGTAGTGATTGGGCCATTGGTTTGTCAATAATTTTGAAGAGATAAGTACATTATACATGTAGATTTAGAAGGCTCCTATCCTCGGGAATACAATTTTTTATTGTGATTCCTTGTTGACAAATAAATTTTTCTAATTTTTGATCTATGGAGTCTTAATCAATTCGTCAGGCACAGGGTTTTTGATGACAATGGTATTGAAGATAAACTTCTAAATTTTCCGCTTAACTAGATCAGACATAAAATACGCTAGTTGAACTGTTCAAAATATTTCCACTCTGAATGTTTGGAATAGTTTTGGTGGGTTTCACAGTTCTCACAACATTCAATGATGACGATATCGTACTAATTACTGTTCATCTGCTGGTCTTCCTTCATCAATAAAACGATGCAATAATATCTATCAAACGTTATATTTGTAACATATCAATTCAAGTAAGCCAACTGTAATAAGTCATACATATCACTAAGATTTTTGCTTGAGTATTTTAGTTTTAAAGGTTTTGATTAGAACCTCTCTGCTTTCGAAGAGGATCGGCAGAAGGTTGAATCCGAACAATATTCCTCCAAAAACTAAAGTAAGCAAACTACTATCTGATATGTTGAGAGTATATCCATACTACTTGTGGGATATCCAGAAGATCATGAGTGAAGTGGCAGCAAACAGCAGAGAAGGCTTGACTTCCTTAATAAGCTTTTCGAAGCTAATGTGAAAGCGAATCTATAAGTACCAACATAGAATTATTCTGGAAGACATGTTGATGATATTTCCAAAATATAGACCTGCTGTTCCATATCCGAGTTTCAGGAAGAGCATGGTGGATCCGAGGTAGAAAGTAGTTGTGAAGATTGACATGAAGTTATACTTGTTGATTGAGTTCTTTCCTATCGCGAAGAAGAAAGCTTAAATCACCCCATTAAGGCCTAAAAAGATAACCAAAATCATATATGTTCTCATGGCAGCTATTGCTTCACCTGTCACCCATTTGCTACCATACAAGAAGGTCAAAAATGTTTCAGAGTAATTATAACCAAAGTTGCCAACCAAAACAGAAAATATTATCAGAGCCTTGACAAAGGATGTCAGTGCTTTGATCGATTCTTCTTTCTCTCCTCTGCTGAAATGGTTGAAGACAATCTAGTTAAGAGGAGAAAAAAGATAGCGAGTGATAACTGACCCTAAGTTATTAATCAGAGAGTATACGCTTGATAGGTGTGCTACATTCATAAAGACTAAAGCAATTTGTTCGAATCTTTCTAAGATAAATTTTAATAATGAAAGAAGAGAAAATTATTTCAAAGCTGCCTTTGATCTAGGATCGAACATCAAAGGTCGGCCATCAACTTTGAATTCCTGGAGCAAGATACTTTTGTTGTTCGAAATAAAATAAAAAAAGAGCATAAGAGAAGCTGAGTAAAGAAGTTGGCCAATTCCAAATATAGAGATTCCATATTTTCCAAAAAAACCAAAATAGGCAGCTGAAAAAATGAAGACCGTTCTTGGGATGTTGCTAGCAACTTCTATGAGTCCAATTTTGAAGTATTAATAATTTAAGACGCATCTACATATCTACATGCTTACTCGACCATGTATTTTTCTGCCACTGATTCGCACACAGAAGATAGAGCGTAGAGTGCTATTGCATCTATGAAGTTGATAATGTTAATTTATGAGTGCTGGAACTGATAAATTTGCATAAGCGATACAGCCATGGCACTAACAATAGTAGCCAAAATGCCAAATGTCATGATATTCATTGATGATTTGACCACATGTTATTTATGTTATGCTTTTTGGTAGCTCAACTTGAAACATGAGCGTGCCACGTGTAAGGATGTGGTCAGAAGTAGATCTAGGTTGAGTAAATAGGCAAGTATTTGTTAGTCTAATTATGTTCTAATGAGATAAGTTTTGAGGCCGAAGACTAGCAGTCTCGACAGTATTCTCATTGTGGTCAAAGACCCGAAGTTCTTTAGTACGCTTGCTAACATATTATAATAGATATAATTACAAACAACTATGATCAACATCTTCCAGTTTCTCAAACAAGGAACCTCTCTTAGCAGGCATTCACACAATTCCAATCAAGAACTCGAGCAACATATCATTGCGAAAGATAGACAGAAGAATGATACCTACCAGCAGACAGGAAGGTTCCATGACTCTGACTCTGATGTTGAAGAATCACCTTAAATCTTTGACTAAGAATAACTGTAGGTTTAGCGCAAGAAAAAATTGCAAAGAAATCATGAGTTCAATAAGAAGAACAAAATCAAAGTCAATGGGCTTGATTGTCCCTAATCTCTCAGCAACTTTACCAAAATTATCAAGTAACATTATTTTAACTCAGGAAATATCAATTGAAGTAAGAGCTAATCAAAGGGTTATGCGATTAAGGATACGAACATCCTACTCCTGTACAGATGCAAGTAATCCCTTGTTTGCTTGAAAAGAGAAATGTTATTGTAACTGCTCCAACCGGCACAGGAAAAACATTGTCATTTCTACTGCCAATTCTGAACAATCTGAGCTAATCAAAAAAAATAACAGCTGTCATAATGGTTCCCTTACAGGAGTTGGCCAACCAGATACTTGATGTATTAAATAAGCTTGGGTCCTATACTGGAATCAAATATCAATGTTGTTCTAAACTCACTCAGGCATAAATACAAAAGATAGAAGGCAAAAAAAGCCCTGGCTACAACATCCTTGTTGCCACTCCCTTGACCTTCTTGAAATTATTCGAAGAAAGAAAGTTTTTACTCAAACAAATTGAGTATGTTGTCCTTGACGAATGCGATAAATGCTTCTAAGAATGTATTTATGTTTTTATTCAGCTTTCTTCGATCAAATGAAAAGATTTTTGTCTTTATTCTAGAAGTATCACCCTACTTTCGCTTTGTTTTCAGCAACTATTCAAAATGCTGTTGAGGAAGTCCTTACTTAATACTTGGATGACAGTATCAGAATATAAGTTGGTGGAAACAACAAAGTGCTGACAAAAATAGATCAATCTGTCTAATATTGTACGAATGAATTAGGCAAACTGGTCTATCTGAAAAATCTGATCACTGAAGGAAAGTTGGTCCCGCCAGTTCTGATCTTTGTTCAGTAAAAAACTCGAGCTAAACAACTGTACTATGAGCTGAAAAAATACATGAAAGAACAACTTCATGAAGGTAAAAGAATTGAGGTCCTGTCAAGTGATAAATCAAAAGAAGAGAGACAAAAGATTATCACTCAATTCGATTAAGGGAAATTCTGGGTTCTTATCACAACAGATATTGTCGCCAGAGGAATCGATTTCAGAAACGTTAATCTGGTCGTCAATTATGACTTTCCTAACTCTATGTTGACATATATCCATAGAGTCGGAAGAACAGGCAGAGCTTAACGTCAAGGTACTGCTGTTACCTTTTTCACAGATGAGGACAAGCCCCTTGTGAGATCACTTGCTAATCTCTTGAAAACCTCAGGTTGTATCATCCCTGATTGGATAGCTGAGATGCCAAAAGCCAAGAAGCAAGTTATCAAAAAATTCCAAAAGTTCCCAGTGAAAAGATTGCCTGTTGGCAAAGCTGATGGAAAAGACAAGTAGTGGTAGTCAGAGCTTAATGTTCTTGAAAAGAGATGGCAAAAGCTGAAGGCACGAGAACTCGAGAAGGCAGCCAAAGAAAAGAAAAATGGTGGCGCAGACGATGGATGGATAGTTGTTGGTCCTGAATGATTGAGTAAATGCTGATAATTAATGACTCATCGATCATACTCCATTTTCTTGACATTTTGGTGCAGTCTGACCATCTGATAATGAAGTTCCTATACTCCTATTTCTTCATCAAAATTGAGGGCATTTGAGAGAGAAACTGACTCCTCTTTGTTGACTTTGCGTTTTTCCTTCTTGGGATTTTCATAGTCGAAGTTAACAAAGCTATCTTTGATGAAATCCTTTCTAAATTTTCCCATGCTCTCAGCATATTTAGATTTGGAGCTATTTCTAGCAATACTGGTGGGTCTTTTAGGTTTGTGTATTTGCGGTTGCGAAATGATTTGTGGTTGTGAGTATATTTCTGATGAATTTAGGTTACTGCCTCCAGTTTTATTGTTGGTTGAAAAAATGCGACTCTACATAGATGAATATGTACATTTTTATGCTTCGAGTTTCTTCCATGCATTTCCTTGGAAATAAACTCATAGAATTTGCCGTTTCTATCTGAGTCGTATCGTTCACTTACTCTTTCCTACTTTCTACGCATCAAACAAACGTTAACAAATATTATATTCCTAACGCTCATCAAATGTGATGAATTTCAATAATTTTTTGCCTGATATCTCTTTAGCCATCAGTGTAACTGAGTAAGTTAGCAGCGGACTTTTTTTCATTTGAATAAACAGATTGTTTTTTAGAATTCAGATAATAGTTAAATGTCAAATAAGAAAAAGCTCTATTTCAGCTCTTCCGAAGAAGAGGATGAAGAAGATTAAGTTCTCCCTAAAATGAACTTTCCCAAATCAGCAGTTTTTAACTTCAAAAGTACTACAGCTCCGATTCTTTAAGACAAGTACGGAGAACTCGATATTTCTCAAGGTGAGGCTGAGGATTAGGAAGCGCTTGCTCCAAAAATGAAGGCTCCCAAACAGCCCATCCTTGCAAATCATTCAGCAGTACAGCTAAAAGGTGCAGTTTCGTAGCAAAAAATAGCTCAAAAGGCGATAACTGCTGCTTATACGTTCAAATTCAAAAGTCCTGCCAACACAAAGAAGAAACGAAGCGACCCTGTAGCTTTGTTTCAGCAGACTTCAACTGCTTGGAAGAAAGATAGATTTTTGACCAGTCGAGGAAACAACAAAGAGGGAAGAAAATTAGATTTAGATAGAAGGAACAAAGATTTGAAAACAATAGTCTGATTTCTGAGCTTTGATAGTGCATACACAATTCAATATATAATTTCAGACTATCGTAATCAATGAGCAATAATCAGCAACTTATTCACAGCTTGCAGCAGCAGACCAAAAGGTAGCTAGGTATTCGACATAGATTGCTTGATCAGCTTAAGTAGTTGGAAGAAAATAAAGATGACCTCACTGAGGAATAGTACAGTGAACTCAAGAAAGAAACACTCGAATAACTCAAGACATTTCAGAACTCTCTCAATAGCATGCTGAAAGATCCCAATAATTCTCTGCTCGAGTCAGAAATAGAAAAAACCAAGCGGTCTATCTTTGAAGCATTTAAGTCCTAATTCAACAAAGATTAGGTGGTCGACAAACTTCTTTCTGAGCAGGTGAAGGGAACCAGAAATAGAATCAAGGACCTTGACAACCAGTATCATCTCAAGCAAATACAAGAAACTGAATACGTTGGCAAAAAGAGAAAAATGATCGTATAAATCGAGGAGACAGGAGCTAAACTAAGCCCTGAAGAAAGAGATTGGCTCAACCTACATCATTTTACGGAAAGCAGCACTCAGGCGGTCAAGGAATAGACTCAGAAGAATCAGATGAAGATCGTGCAAAAGAAAATAGAATAAAACTGATCACTGTTGCAGATATTCAAGACATGGTCACTCTATTATATTCATTTATGGCTTTCCTGAGTCCGACTGCAAAATCTGCTCTTTTTTGATGATACTCATCATCAATTTGTTCTATCTTTTCGCACTATGTCATGAATCTTTGACTTTTCATGTTTGTTGATTTTTGTCTTGATGATGTCAACTTTTATTCCTATCTGATCTTTCGGATGTGTTGATTATGTCTTTCTTTGTTGTAGAGCCTCTTATTGTTTCGGAAGGCTTATAATTTATTCCGATTGATTTCGTGGTGGTACAGACTCTTTTAGTAGCGATGAAACTTAGCAGCGTTGATTATTTATTCTCTTAAGCCGAGCATCAGTTATGATTTTTGCTATCGGTGAACTTATATTGACTTCTTAAGTGCTCGTTTCTTCTTTTTCTGAAGTATTTAGTTCTCTTTTTTCATCTGAATAGCTTATCTTGTACTTTCAACAAATGATCTGAAAACAGCCTTTGGTGGTGCTGAAATTCTTATCGCTGCTTCTGTTTTTATGCCTCACTTAGCTTTTACTTCTTCCTCCTCTACAATAGTTTTATATTGTAGTGATACTTTCTTTCGAGAGATTTCAGATGTTCCTATTTCTGCTCTCTTTCCTGCTTGAGCTAAAGCATGGAGTAGTCATAATTAGGACCGAGTTTTTGCTCTGAATAGCACATATAAAATTATTTAGATATAGAAAAATATTCGCATCAGGAACTCTTCTTGTGCCCGGATTTTTAGTAGGAGGAGATGATGTTTTTCATTTTTACAAGAAGCTAGGTCCTTTTATCGAAGAATTATTCCTTGACATTTTAAGCTTTGTCAAGTTCTGTTATCCACCTTCTCCTGTAATTAATCTTTGCTTTTTATTTCCTCTATTCTAATCTATTGTCTATTCTATCTCTCCTTTTAGTGTACTCCTTCTTTTCTCTCAAGTATTTCTTGCGATTTCTTTGAATATGCTTGGCCTGAGCTTTTTCTAACTCTTAATGGCACTATTTCTATAAACATCTGACCTGCGATGCTGATAGACTGTTTTGCACTATTTGTTATTTGACCTTGTGTTTTCTTCGAACTCTCTGATCGACAACCATATTCCTGAGAGACCCTTTGTGTTTTCCTATTTCGTAGTGATCAAGCAACTGATTCTGAATAAACTAATATTTACGGCTTTCAGTTGCAAGGACAAGTTTCTTTATTGCTTTTTGACTTGCTACAGTTTTCTTTCTTTATTTTATTCAAACATCCTCACTTTTTTGAACTGATCTAGTTTCTTTAAGACATACGTATACTCGCTTTACAACTATTTGGTATTCTTTTCAATGACCTCCCTTTTTGTTTTTAATGCATGCATTGAGACTCGACTAAATAGCTTTTCAAGATCACTATCAGTGAATTTGAGAGTCTTTTTATCAGCAGATCTAATCAGTCTGAAGGGTTTCTGTGATTTACTTTTATCACTTGTTTATTCTGTCTTAAGACTATAGGTGTTGTTTTATATAACATCGCCAGCATAGTCATACTTTACTTTGCTACTCAGACATGAGCTTGTTTTGCCAAAACGATGTTTGGTCGATAAATAATTTTTGTTGGTTTCAAGATAGTGACTTTTATTACCATAGATGAGACTTAACCTGTTAGCTTTGCCCGATTTGAAGGGGCTGCTTTAACGAGAAGGTAAATTACTGTTCTTATGACTTTTGCCTATTGCTTTTACGTACTCACGGATCTAATTTGAGGAATCACACATTTTTATTTTATATTATTTTGCTCAGAGAGTAATTGTGTATTGAGATGCTGAAGGGATATTGATGATGTTAGTTAAAGATAAAAATATCACAATCATTCATTCTTCTTGTCGGAATTTTTCAAAGACAACCTTTTTGTTGTGGCAAATGACAGAGATCATGCCGAAAAGTTCGTTAAAGAAGGGATAAACACTAGGATTAAGAGTTATTTACGTCAGGAATCCCCAGATGTACCAGATATACTATCTTTGCCAGACTGCCAAGGCGAACCAAATTAACATGAAGAGTCCCAATATGTTAAAAACCAGGTCTATCTTAAAGATGAAATACTTTCAAAATGAATTCTGCGATCGTATATGTTCATTCCGATGATAGTCATTATGATTTGGAAAGCGACGAACACCATGATCATGACACAACCGACCACAAAGCTATCTAGTTTAATGGATACCTTGTTTGTGAGACTCCTGTTATTGTTGAATAGATGCTGCTGGTGCTGAGCAGCACCCCTGCGAGGACAATCTCCAACACTCCAGTAAGAAATTTAAATGGAATAAGTTTCTTGACAAGCATTGTTTATAATTTAAATCTAATTTAACCTGATGAGCAAACAGATCAAAGGCAGCAAAATGCATCAACCTTAATCATAGCAATAGGATCAAACATAAGACCTTGATCTCCGTCTTGAACGACAAATATTGCTGTCTTCTTAAGCCCAAAGATAGCTATCTTTCTGTCAGAGTCAGCTCAACTATTGCTTGTAATTTCTCAACCGCATCAAAGAAGAGCATAAAACGATGAATAAGCATTACTTATTAGATAAGCCTAAGCATTTTGGAGGTTGGGAGTCGAAATTGAAGCAACTTACAACCGCAGCTGTCTCAGGTGACCCTCAAATTTCAGCTCCTTATGACAGATAAAATAAGCAATAACTGTAGAATCTGAGTGAGTGTAGTCAAAAGAATCATCTGAGATAAATCCTGAATGATAAAGTCAAGTAAGAGGAGGAAGAATAGATCACTTATTTACAGCAAAAGCTTTAAAAACTGTATCAAAGTATTGAAACTCTTGTCAACGAGGAATACATGAATGACAGGATATTTATAAAAGTAAAGAGACAGGCAAGAAAAGCATCAAAAACAGCAACACTTTCTCATATTGACAAGTAAATTCAAAAGTATATGAATTGGGTTGACCAAAACAATACTAAACTTGCCAATGAAATGATCCTCAAATAAGTGGAACAAAAGGTCCTCTATAACCTTGAGCTTATGAAGCTCATCATGAACAAGAAAGTAATAAACAACGACTATATTTATGAACAATTTGAATAGAATAGGGCAAGCAATGAAAAAATTATTGACAAAATTGAAAATTTAGACAAACAACTATCTTCAAAGTATGCTAAGGGCATACAATCAATCAAATAGAAAATGATATAATTCGACAATAAAGATTTCAAAAAAACCAGAAGAACAACGAAAAGCAGAAAGTAGATCAACCTGAACCATGTATTCCGATTTTTTAAGGATGTTGAAAGTACAATGGAGCAGATCGACAGCTATCCCATTTAAGAAGAGCTGGAGAAAGAGAGTGATCTTCTGGCAAGGAAATTGAGCTCAATTAGTGTTTCTTTTAAGTGATAATATAGTGCTATATTCATTATTATTTATGAACTGTCCAATCTACAAACTGGTCGTCCTTGGAGAAGGTACGAATTAGAATATTTAGGAAGAGTCGGTAAAACATCAGTCTCTTTGAAGTTTACAAACAACGAATTTTCAGAAGATCAATAGTCAACAGTCAATGCCAGCTACCTGTAAAAAAAAGTTAGTCTTGAAAATCATCAAGTAGTTAAGCTGGCCATCTGGGTATAGACAATAGTATCAAGGATACGGCCGGTCAGGAAAAATACAATGCCATCGCTCCAGTCTACTATCGATAAGCCGTAGGAGCTATTGTGGTTTATTAAATCACTTCGAGAGAAAGCTTTGAGAAGGTGAAGAAGTGGGTGAGCTAACTTGAGGATCATGCTCCTCGAGGCATCATTCTCACTATCGCAGGCAATAAAGCAGATCTATAGTCGAAGAGGGCCGTCAATAATAACTAAGTAGAAAAGTTTGCAAAAATGCATAATGCCAATCACTTTGTTGTTTCTGCTAAAAATGGAATGAACGTCAAATAAATGTTCGGAGATATAGCTCAGCGCATTTACGATAAAAATTAGTCAGGAAAGGTAACGACTGGTAGAATGAGAAACAATCCAAAGATATCGATTGAGGTTACTGACAATAAGAGCTCCAAGAAGAAGAAAGATTGTTGTAAATGATGGTGTTATTTAAAATAAGCACTAATATATTCGATCACTATTTCTTCCTAAAGGAAGCGTTAGGAGTTGAGATGCTCTTTTCCTATTTCTCTTCTCTAGCTGGAGGTGAAAAATCAAATTATTGCTCATTTTGAGTGGATCTTTTGCTGAAATTATCTTCTTCTTCCAAGTTAGGGTATGTTTAAGATCTTTCGTAGTTGAAGTTTGCAAATTATTTTTCGTATTGTTTCAGCAATCGGTGGTCAGCATTGATCATGGTATCGACTGGCTTCTCATTAGTAAAGACCTCTAAGAAATTGCTGACATCGTCATCCGAAACTGCGTCAGGAATATGCTCAGGAACAATCTAAATATTTATTCATGTACCTTCATGTCGTACAATCCTGCCCAGTCAAAGCCTTCAAACCAAGGATGATTCTTGATCTATTCTGATCCCTTGTGGCCAAACCTTTTGTGAGGATACTTATTTAACAACCCAACCAATAAACTGCGACATTCTGTGCTGATTTTCACGTCTTTTGGAAACTAAAGGTCCCGGTTTACAATTCTTTGGAACATTTAACTTTGATAGCGACAGTAAAATGGTGGACTACCAAATATCATCTCATAAATAAAGACGCCAAGGGCCCACCAGTCGACGGTGAATGTGTGCCCTTAGTTTAGGATTACCTATGGACCTTTATTAAAAAAAAAATACTGAGGTAACTAGCTGTACCTGTCAAGGAATAAGTTTTCTCACCTGGCTTTAATTCCTTGGCTAGTCCATAATCAGAAACTTTGATGTATCCATTGGTGTCAAAGAGAACATTTTCAGGTTTCAGATCTCGATAGACATATCCAAGTTCATGGAGATAATCAAGAGCTAAAAAGACCTGAGCAGCATAGAATTTGGCTCGATTTTATGAGAAACTTTTTTCCTTCTTAATTCTTGAAAACATTTATCCTCCTTTGTAAAACTTCATGATTAAAAATATTTTTTATCTTGTTTGAAATGCAAATTCTATGTTGACTAAGAAGGGGTGATTGACTGCATTACTTTTAAAATACCTTTTTCAAGAAGGTGCCTTTATGTCTTGGTTCTTTCAATGCTTTATTTTTCGATCAAATCTTCTTTTCTCATTGATTTGACAGCGTACAGCTTTCCTGTTTTTGAATGTCTGCAAAGCATGACCTTTCCAAATGCTCCTCGACCCAAAACTTTGAGAATATCAAATTATTCGAAGTTCGATACGTTTGTTGAGCTATCTTCATTCTTGAAGATTATTTTTGACTCGGGCTTGAGCAGTACATTTGACTAGATAAGAAAATCAATACTTTAAGATAGTTCTAGTCCACCAGCACAGGATTTATCCGATGAGTTTTTCTCTTTCTTTTCCCGATGTCAACAATCGTAGTCGTGTACTGAGAAAGTACCAGGTCATCGTAGATATAAAAGCTGACTGCCTTGTAGGTTGCCTTTCCAATAGCCAAAATGATTGTTTCAATATATTTGATTTTGAGGTTAACAGTTATGAAACGATAGTCGTCTTCTTTGTCAACATGAATCACAATCTAGTTGCCGTATCTGCTGGTAGTGATTCCGATAATTTGATGTAGAGGTATTTTTCTTTTGATTCTGTTAGGGATTATAGAGTTCGGAGATGCAAGGTTGACGACGTTTTTATTGGTCACAACAAGGGCTCTTTATTGTCGCTTATCGACATGATTGATCTTTATAACTAGACCTGATAGGATCACGCGCTCTAAATAGACTGAATGGTACATCCTTAGTCAAGCTTTTTCATTACTTTGCCGTTCTCAGCGATCCGCAAAGTGTCCATTTCGACCTCAGGTTTTTACATATTATGTTTCTAAATATAATATTGATTCAATAAATATCATTTATTTACTGAGGCAGCAGAAGCATGACTCTTCTTCAAATTGTGGACCTATTTTATAATAAACTAGTGTTAAAGGTTTTATGGATTTGATACTGTTATTATATTCTAACGTCAATAGTAATGAAACAAAATTTTGAACAAATACTTGAGGATAATTACTGCCTCAAAAAATCACTGACTCTAGCCAGACATCAAAATTAAAAACTACAACAAGAAGTATCATAACTTCGACTGAACTATCAGGAACTTCTTGACAAAAATATTGGCATCAATAATATATACACAGAACTTCAAAAGAAAAATCAACTGCAATTAGCATAGCACAACAAAGATATCAGTACAATGACTTCACAAATTTAAGAGCTGAAGTCCCTGATTGATCAAAAGCAATCCGAGCTGGAAAATTTTCAAATTAAAATGATCCCGAATCTTGATCAAGACATGATCAGAGTGAAGCTGATTACAGAAATGGAAGGTCCATATCAAGACACAATTGATAAGAAGGATAGATAAATCAATAAGTTAAAGGATAATCTCACCTAAATGGAGAGAAAGTATAATCTTTGTGACTTGCAGCTCAACACCAAGCAGAAGGAATACAAAAGGTAGATTGAATAAACCAAAAACTTCTATCAAACTTAAAACGAAAAGCTTCTCAAGGAACTGAATATTCTGCTCAACAAAAAATAAATAAAATCCTATGACAAATAGGTTTTCAGAAATCAAAGAAAGTAGCTGGAAGAATTACGATATACGATTGATCTTCATTCGAAAAATGAGCAGGATCTAAGAAAATAGCTCCTTCAAGCCAAAATAGAAAAGGAAAAACTGCTCAGTCAGATCTGTGAGATTAATTAGAAAAAAGCCTTGGAACTTCACCTGTCTTCATAAAATGCTTAAATCAGATCTTTGAAGGAATAAATAAAAAGAATGGAAGATGATTACTCAAGAAAAAACGATGAAATATCAAGGCTATAGAAAAAAATCAGAAACCTCGAAAAATAAGCAAAAGCGAACGAAGAGGAAATGAAGAGATCTTTTGCAAAAAATAAAGAATTTTGGGAAAATGAGAAAGAGAATTTACTCGAACAGCTTAGAAGGGAAAGAGATCGAAGAGGCAACAACCCATCTGATCAAGATGATGACCACTATTTCATGAAGGAAAATTATCGATCAATGGAAAAAGAGCTTCAGCTGAAAAGGTCTTAATGTGAACGATACAAAGTAACAATTGAGGAACTATAAAAAGTCAATAGGGAACTATAGTATGCTAGAAAGAAAAAGATTTCCTTGACCAAAGATATTGTTAATGACAGCAAACTTGATGAGACGAAGTAAAACAATCTCAAGAAGAGTAATGAGGACAAAGATGCCAAAATCAAGGAGCTTGAAAGAATTATAGCTAAGCTCAAATAAAAGTTAGAAATCGCGAACAGAAAAATTGTTCAGCTTCTCAAGGAAAAAGCACGCAATAATTCTCCTCAGAAGAATGATCAAAGAGACAGGACTTTTAGCAATATTGAAATAGGGCAATTCAAACCTCAGAGTGACAAAGCCTTTCTTTTGGAGTATCGTGACACAAGTTTGGTTCCTCTTGTCCCTCCAACTATATTCACTCATCAGACAAGAAAATGATTTTTAGATAGTTAAGGATGAATTTCATAATATTTCAATCACACGGGATGCTCATTGAAGAAGTCCTCCCACATATCGAGCTGTTCATCTGTAAATTAAGGAATGGTAACTCTAAACTTGACAACCAGATGTCCAGGATGCCCTTGCTTGTTGATAAGTCCTCTGTCCCTAACAAGATGTTTCGTATCTTTAGTCGTAATTTGCTTTTCTCGGTTGACTGTGATGAAATCTCCATCAAGATGCTCGATTTAATGGATGAAACCAAATAGGGATTATTCGAGAGAAATATCCATAGTATAGACGAGGTTGTTGCCCTATCTTGACCAGTTATTTGTTGGAACCTCGACAACAGTGACCTAAAAATCTGAAGGTGCTCCAACGACGCTTTAATCACCAAGGTTTCTAATAGTCAGTTTGTTGCCATTAGGAAGACCCTTTGGAATTGGAATCTCAACAGTTTCCATCTTTGTAACTAGTTTGGTGCCTTTACAAACGTCGCAAGTTTTGGTGACTGTTTTTCCTGTTCCTTTGCATACAGGGCAATAAGATTCCATCTGAATTCTTTGCCCATAAAAGTTTTGTTGGTCAATCAAACTGAAGCCTTTTCCACCACAAGCACCACAAGGTTTGATATCTTTAGGGCTTTTCGCTCCAGTTCCGTGACATTTATTGCAAGCAGTTTTCTTAGGGAACTTTCCTTTGACAGTGGTACCTCTATAGATATCTGCGATTGAGACTGGTATTGTGAGTTTGAAAGAGGGAGATTTTCTTTCATCTTTGGGTTGTTCAGGATTCATCTTGTTGATGGAGGTGAGTTACTTGATACTTTTGAAGATATCTTTACCATATCTTTCATATTTTTGTCTTTCCTTCTCATTACTGAGTGTGTCATATGCTTCCTTAGAACAAAGATACCTTCTTTTAGAAGTTTGAGTTTCTTTGCCTTTTCTTCTTCATTCTAAAGGCTCTATATCTTTTGCAGTTTTTGTTGGTAAGCCTCTTTGACTTATTCAGGTGATGCTGATATTTTCAGTCCTAAGTTTAACTTCTCTTACCTAGGTAGCTAAAGTAAGTTCTGTCAACAATACTGACAGTGTTGATGATTAGAAGGGCCAAAACAGCTATAAAGATCATTCTCATTGCTCTTATTAAATAGCTTATAACTAACACGTATTAAGACTCTTTATAAATCAACCATTTTAATTTCATTTGATATTACAAATTCTCAAAATCATGGAGGAAGAGAAACCTGCTCAGCAGAAACAACCTGAATAAATGATTCCCGAAAAAGAAGAGAACTGTCACGAGGAAGATAATACTCCGAATGAAACTCCTTCGAAACAATCTGTAGTACTGCAGCCGATGCCTGAAGAGTAAAAAAAGAAAGTGTAACTGGGCACATTGGGAGTTTAGCCTTTTGTATTTCAACCATAAGACGAAGTATTACATTTATAGATAGTTAGTAAGCAAATTTCGTGAGCTGTCGACTTGGAGATATCATCAAAGAAGGCCTTCACTCGAACAATTTAAAATATCTATACGTCAGGAACAACCTCATTCAGGTTATTCAAGGTACGGCGCATGTTTATGTAGGTCTTCAGGGATTTCCAAACCTCATCGAACTCGAACTATACGACAACAAAATTCTTAAAGTAGAAAATTTGGAAGCTTTTACCAACCTCGAAGTCCTTGATTTGTCCTATAACAACATCAAGGTGATTGAAAATATCTCTCATCTGAAGAAACTCAAGAAACTTTTCCTTCTGAGCAACAAAATCAAAAAGGTACTTTCAAACTTATGTAGATCTAAAATCTAGATTTCCCAGCACTGGAGATGCTCGAACTTGGATCCAACAAGATAAAAGAGATCTAAAATTTAGAAGGTGTAGCAAGCATTAAGGCTCTATATCTTGGCAAGAATAGAATAAAAACGATCAAAAATCTTGAGCCACTGGTAAACCTCTAGCAGATAGCTCTTGGTGTAGACATTAAAGTATGTAGCCCAACGGACTCACATAAATCAATGAAGGTTTGCTTCCATTGAAGGCGAAATTGAGAGAACTGTACCTTCAGGAAAATCAGATCAGTCGAATCAACAATGTAAACTAGCTCAAGAAGCTATAAATACTCGATATCAGCTATAACAAGATTGAACATCTCGAGAATATTGATCAGCTATCTATGTTGTAGTGCCTGTATCTCAATGGGAACAAAATTGATGAGTATCAATAATTGCTCAATCTCAAACACAACTCAAAGCTGAATACTATCTCGCTGTTTGGCAACGATGTGACCAAAGAGCCAGGGTATCGGATGAAGTTGGTCGAAATACTCCCAGAAATTGATGACATTGATGGCACTCCGATGAAGACCTCTTACAAAATAGTCTTTGGGTCCAAGAAAGACACAGAGGAGGGGCCAGCAAACAATGATAAGTGAGATATTTGATAACCACATTGATATTAATTCTATAAATGTCAACAGAGGATTTCAGCAAAAAGTCAGACAAACTAAGAAAGGAGCTCAATGTGCTTAGAAAGGATATAAATTATCGGGACGAACAATAAAAGAGAGGAGAGGCGACCTATACTCTTGATGCTGAAATCAATGGACAATTCAATACAATTGTAAATTTAACACTATCAAGACTGAGACCCTCGGTACTCTGGAAATGATGGTCAACAACTTCAGGAATAATTTCAAAGACTACAACCTGACTATTTCATAGGCAAACAAAAGATACAAAGTATATGAACAGCTACTCAATGAAAAAAATACTCTGAAGAGGAACTACGATGCCCTCTTCCAGAAGAAGACAACTCAGAGGGAGCTGTTCGCTGCACAAACGCACGGCAAAGATACCGTAAATTTAAAGATAGTTAGTTTGATCAGAAATACGAAGTAAATAAACTTTCTACCAACGAGCTCCATACAATCAAAGGAAAGCAGGAAGAAGATCAGGAATAAATTCTTGATGAGTTAATTCAAAATGTTCGAGGACTAAAAGGAGGACAGCATGCCATCAAAGATGAGCTTACTGAGCACTAAAAGCTCCTGGGGGTATTGATGTATTGAGGTAGGAATTGGACAATAAGTTGGACGGCAATATTGACAACATGGGAAAAGCACGTCGTCGGCTGAGCAAATTGCTTGACAAAAGCAGCAACTGTTGCTTAGTGACTGTGATGATCCTCGAGATTGTAGCTATAGTGGCCATATGGATGTTTCTGTGATAGTGAATATGTTTATCATTGCTTCTTCATGAGGTAACTTTAATGCACCGAGAGCAGCTGGTCCATTTGCTACTTGAAGATATTGAATTCTTTCTTATTGGCCTCTTTCTTTTTCTTCAGAGCTTTGTTGGTCTTTTATGTATTTGTAATGGCCTCATTGCTGCTGAGTTATATGAATAGTACAAGTTTTTGTCATAATGATCAAAGTCATCGTATTATCTATCTATTTTGGAGTTGATCCTCAGCATTTCTCTTTTACTGTTTTAGTTTCTTCTCCCGAAAAGAAGCTTGATATTATGCATGAAATGAAAAGCATTTTTTGCTCTTTCAATCTTCACAACATAGCTCAATTTCTGCTTTAATTGTTGTCCTGTCATTTATAAGTGTTTTTGATTCTTGTAAGGCTACAGGTAAGGCTATCCAGATTCTTTGATTGCAGTGAATGATTAGTCTAGTTTAGTCAGGACTCTACTTCATTTTATATGTACTTGACTTCAAAAATGTTGAAGATGCTGATTAACTTGTTTTCGATGGTCAACCGAACAATTTACTTTATTTTTTACAGCTATGATGAGGCTGCTTGGGTCGGATGAGTAGGATTTTGTGACAATTTAAACTGATTTCTGGGCATGGGATGATCTAATTTGGCTGCATACTGAATGTAGTACCATCTTCGATGGCTGGACTGTAGTGTTTTTTCTGATAATCTTTGCTAGGCATATACATTGCGTTAATATTCAAATTTATGATAATAATGCTCAATATAGTTATCCCTATGCAATGTGTCAAATCAATCAATCCTGTCACTTTTGATAGCATATATGAGATCATATATTTAAATATTGTAGTTGATCGACAATCAGAATCAATTAGGCAGTTTTTATTTTTTCAGAAGAGTTTCTCATCTAATAGTG
>Ga0100402_1001724_pt1 | contig 25067 bp, 17 predicted proteins | sample CryGeyme20150102_FD_80419 | JGI IMG/M metagenome (GOLD analysis project Ga0100402, IMG submission 80419) | Groundwater microbial communities from Crystal Geyser aquifers in Utah, USA - Crystal Geyser metaG 2015-0102 | ecosystem: Environmental > Aquatic > Deep subsurface > Groundwater | place...
CAGAGCAGGCTAGGCACACGACCTAATAGAGTAACACCTAACTCCTGAGTCCTATCACAGGAGACAAGGTAAACTGCCGTAGTCCACCTGGGCTTAATTTGCGAGAGATTCAAAAAAAAACAAATGCTGTCGTTCATATTTATTTTAGCATTAACCTTACTGTTCGAAAATGGAAAAAAATGATGAATCCAATGCCACCAAAAACGAGCAACGAACCAAACAGCCGAACACGCGCGTTTTATGTGTATGCAAAGTTTGGAGTTTGCACTTTGCACCACAAATAAATAACAGTAATAATAATAATACTCGAGTAATAATCTTGAATACACAAAAACTCAAGCAGCATCCTGAAACTATACAGTACTCTACGTAGTATTCATTCAGCTACAGTAAGATCACAAGCACCAAACGGGGCGTAAAGATTAAAGGTCATCAACAATTTCATGGAAGCGGAACAAGCCATTGCAGCTGTAGTAGCTGTAGAGGAGGAGGAAGATACGGATGTAGAGGAGGAAGCAGAAGAAGAAGCCTTTGTTGCTGTTATTCAGGAAAGTGGAGAAGAACCACAAGAAGACGATGATGATGAAAAAGAAGAAGAGGAACAGGAAGAGGAACATGAACAGGAAGAAGAAGAAGAAGCTCCTGCAACCTCCAAGGATGCCATCAACAGCAGTATCACCAACGGCAACAGCGAGAAACAATCTAGCGACTGGGACATCATGATACAATTGGTCGGTTTGGACGAAGCTGGTTTGGGTGCTTTGACATCGGCAGGAATCAAAACCATGAACGATCTCGAACTGTTTGGGGAAGGGACTACTACTACTACTTCTACCACCACCATGGTGGCCAATAGTACTGAAAACAATTTGGCAACAATTTCTGGACTTTCACCGATGATGCGACAACGATTGTTGGTCCTTGCAACCTATTTGATTTACGACGGAGGACCGCTAACACCGACAATTACGTTAGCTGAAATGGCTCGATATAATGCGCACCACAAGAGGTCACTCGATTCGACATCCTTACTTGCTCCTGCGCCACGTGTCGATGATGAAAAGAAAAAGTCGTCGTCATCGCCGTCGACACCACCACGAAAGAAAATGTTGGCCCAAAAGACAGCGCAATTGCGACCTACTGGTAGTAGCCGTGTGTTTAAAGACAACGAGTCTACACTAAAACGAGCTCGAGCGACAGGTAACAAGTCTTCCCCCAAAAAGTCCCAGAGAAAGACAAACGTAGATTCAATTTCGCCCAAGAAACAAGCAGCAGCTACTCCCAAAAAGAGACAACAATCCGCTCCGAACAAATCATCTGCCCAAAAGCACCAACCCGCCATCGAAGTGTACCGTGGTCCTCCCACTCATGGTAAAGACCAATTGCCTGGAGAAGTGTGGCCGGACGGGTGGATTCAAACGACTACAGAACGTACCATTAAAGATTCGGACCGTTTGCGGTGGGATCGTGAATATTTTTCTCCAAATGGTAAAAAATTTCGTAGTATTCTGGAAGTGAAACGCTTTTTAATTGCCTTGGAACGCGAAGATGGAGATGAAACCAAAGCCTACAAAATTTACAAAACGATTCAATTGGAACAACAACCGAAAGAGAGAAGCAGCAATAATAAAAAGAAAAAAACGACGACGACGACGACGATGATCGCAACAGAAAACAACATACAGGAGGAACCAATGGACCAGGAAGCCAACGAAATGTTCGTGATGGAAGAGGAGTACCAGAAATCGGAGGCGATCGCTGATGACGAAGAAACGTAACGTCAAAAATGTCGACCCCAAACTCAGAAAAGCGGAGGCGATTACAGATGAGAACGCACGGAGTCGAGAAGCTGAAATGGTCTGAAATAAGTATCTCCTCGTAGTTGAATGGATATCTCCAAATTCTAGACTACGTACCTCTATATTGGTGCCAAGAGACAACAGGCGTATACGATGCTAGTAGTGTTGTACACTGGGCATAGCAGTGTTGCAGATTGAATGAGCTTGTAGTAGTACTAGTAGTAGTCTAGCTAGTACTGCCTGCTACTAACTAGTAGTAGACTACTACTAGTAGTCTAGCTAGTAGTAGAGTAGTACTCGAGTAGCTAGAGTAGTGACAAGAGCGCAGTACGGTACTTTGACCTCATCGGGAGGTAGTAATGGTGTACCATACTCTACGCAATTTTTGTAATCATAACCCTATTGAAATTCTTGAAAACGAAAAAAAGATTTTTTCATCAACACCAAAAAATACGAAAACAAAAATAGCAGAGGACAATCATTTCTTTCTTCTCAACAAAGACAAGAGACATACGTTTACGGCTCCAATAGAACTAGTACTATGCCATCTGTGAATACACTGAAAAAAATGAGCGCCGCCAGTGGCCTGGTCTTCGGCATCTTTCTGGCGATGCATCTGTTTGCTCATTACATGCTGAATCTGGGCTACGAACAGGCCCAAGAGACCATGCTTGCCTTTCGCGTCATCTATCAGCATCCCATTTTTGAATTGAGTCTCGCAGCGTCCCTCGGTGTACACATGTATTCCAACACGTGTCTATATCTCAATCGTTCCAAAATCAATGCACAGGTCAAGAAAGAAACGGACGGGAAGAAACCAGCTGGATCGGCCGAGTTGACCGCCCATCGCATAGCAGGATACATTCTCAGCCTGTCCATTTTTGGTCACGTATTTGCTACTCGTTTGGGAGCTTTCATCATGTTGCCGGATTCTTCTGTGTACGACTATGGATTTGTCGCGTCGGTCTTTGAAGTGGTTCCCTTCAACCTTTTCCCGATCTATCTCTGCATCTTTGGAATGGCGGGTGGATGGCATTTGGTGTACGGCACACGAAGTGCCATTGCTATCTTGACCGGATCATCTGTTGTTGGTAAACCCGTGCCTGTTCCGTTGAAAGTAGTGGCAATGATCAATCATGTTGCCATTGTGGCGGGGATGGTCGCTCTTGGGAAATATTTGACAACGATAGACATGAGTGACAAAGAAGACGTTCGGACGAAGTTCTTTGCAGACCTTGGGTTACATTGAACTCGAATGAATAACCGTAGTACGTAGTAGAGAAGCTACGCCACGACTCCCGGGTGCTAGTACAAACTGTCAAATTCAATACGGCCTCTCAGGTGCTGCGCGACGTTTTACGATGATGCCATTACATAAGAAAAACAATCCTTTTAACCTAGAGGCAACAACCCACACGCGCTTTCATTGAAAATACATCTGAATTTCATTTAACAAACAGTCGAGTTGAGCTAGCTACCCTGGTACAGTAAACAGAACTTTTTCGTGAATGCGTTGTACTTACTTCTAAAAGATTTGACTTAGAAATTGCATCTGTCGTTTACTTGCTCTTCTTTCTTTTTGAAAAATTTAGAATGCTTCAACTGCAGCCTCAAGCTTTTTCTTGGTCGCCTTTAATAATTCCATATCGTAGTCATTGAGTATCATGCTGGTTGCTTCTTCGTTTAGACTAAATCCAATCGCCATGAGCAATGCCTTGGCACCAACAAATGGCTTTACCTTCGTTTTGTATGCCTTTCCTTCGATATTAATACTCTTGTATTTATCTTCCGTTGGATTGTCCACAATATTTCCAACCATCAATTTAAGCATCTTCAAGCACTTGCCTCCGTCCCCTCCAGCCTTGTAACTGGAAACTTTGGCAATATATTCATCAATTTTAGCAGGACTGGCGAATGACTTTTTCTTGGTAGGTGCGACATCATCATCTTCCTTGTCAGCAGTGCCATCTACATCGTACTGAATGGCCGAAGGATTGTATCCATCCACGCCCAATCGCGAATTCAGTTTACCCTTGTTGGCTTTCCGCTCCAATTTGTCCTTTTCCAATTCGGCCCGAATTCGTTCTCGTTCACGTCGGGCTGCCTCCTTTTCTTTCTTGCGGGCCCATGCATCTCGCTTGCGCTGTTCTTGATCCATCTGTTCGCGTGTTTTCTGCATTTCTTGTCCCATCAATCGACGCGATTTTTCGCGTGCCACATGATCCACCTTTTCCGCCTCTTCTCGTTCCGCGCGTTTCTGTTTGAGAAGTTCTTTAATTTCTGCAATCTTTTGAGTTTTTTCCTCTGCTGTCAATGGTTTCACGGCTTGCGTCGATTCTTCAAAATCGGAATGTCCCGTTTTATTTGCGTGCAATTCCAGATTGGCCATGTTGGACAAAATTTTACCACAGTCATTGCATTTGTAAGATTGGGCAATTCCTCCTTTAGGTTGGAGCGGAATGGGTTCATCAATATCAGTATCTTCTTGGTGTTCCGTCAACCATTCGACCGCAGCTTCCACTGTTCTTGCATTACCATTCAACAATCCCTTTTGAGCTCGAATTCTGGGAAATCCCATTTGTTCCGTGAGCGTTGCAATGAGCTCTGGATCCAAATCGGTGGTTGGGTCTACCATTTCGGGTTCTGTTTCTTCCTCCAATGAATTAGCTGCATTTTCCATCTTGACATCTTCATCCGCCGCCGCCGCCGCTGACGTTTCTTTTTCTTTGTTGTCGTCTTTGGCATCGTTCATTTCAACGTCCTCCGGTTCCTTTTTCGCAGGAGCCACAGGGGCAGTAGTAGTAGTATTAGTTGTTGTTGTAAACGCAGGAGACCCGGCGTCCAATTTGGCCAATCGTGCGGCTCGTGCTTCGGCGGGTGACAGTGTTGTTGTTGCACCAGCACTGCCACTGTTCAAGGTGTGGCCTCCTGTTAGTTCCATATTTGATGCCGTAACAATCATGTTTTCAATACCAGCCATATTAACACCTTGTACACGATTGGTTTCGCTGCCATTTTGAAACAAAATGTACGTAGGAAAAGCACGAACTCCATAATTGTGAATGGCATCACCAATATCACTTTCGTATACAATTCCAAATGTAACATTCTTGGACACATCGGCAGAATACTTATTTGCCAATGCTTCCAATTGTGGTTTAGATGCCTTGCAGGGACCTATTATACATACATATTTATTTTTGATTGTTGGAGAAAACAAAGAAGGATGGGGCTGTGAGAGTTGACTACTTGCGATGAAAGAAGAAAAAAACGATTTTTCATCCAAAATCAGAATGTGCATTCTACTGTAGGTTTGCGCTCTCTTTCAACTTACCACACCAATGAGCACTGAATGTCATGACTACATTCTTGTTGTTGTTCAAAAATTGTTTCAGCGCATCAGCGTCGTTTACTTCTGTGAGTGTCATGTTGTTTGTTTATTTATTTTTTAATTTGTTTGTTTTGCTCCTTCTTCTTCCTGTGTTGTTTGGTTTGGTTGCTGTTGTTATTTTTTGATGTTCGTCACATTCATCGCCTTTCGATATGGATCCAACGCGACGCACAGTTGATCTTTTCACCCCATTGAAACGACCAGTATCAAATCCAATAATTATTCTGGATTTTGTTTCAGCTTCTTCCGCCGCGACCGACGAGCGACGCCTTCACCTGGCTGTTGAGATGAAAGTATTATTATTCTTGCCGAGACCAGCAACAAGCAGCCATTCTTCACTCTGCTCTGTTGCTAGCTACTGTAGAGTGGTACTCTAAAACACACAAACCAAGCTTCGCCGTGCATACAACTAGTCTATCGTTAGTTCTTGTTCTAAACATCTTCATTATTTTTATAATAAGCAACTCTACTCTACAGCATTTACATCCAAGCTTTGACTAGTCTCATTTCTCATAATCGAATCCTACTTAATTCCATCCTAAAATTGCTTCATCTCACAACGACTGAGCACTGAGCACACTGAGCATATACAGCATACAAACAGTACGTAATATCCAAGCAACCATGAATCAACCCGACGATAACGTTGCTGCTGCTGTTGCTGATGATGGCAGTGGCAATGGCAATCACAGCAATCTACCCAATTTTTTGGAAGATCCGGTGACATTTTTGACATTCATTGCCAATCGTCCGGCCAGTCCAACGTTGTGGAATTTGTTGGGAGGACATGTTGCTAAATCCATTGCGGCGAGTTTACAACAACAGCAGCAGCAGCAACAACAGCAGCAACACCAGGAACTCGCCTTGTCATTTTTGTACGCTGTAGCACAACAATTGGCCGCTTCTGAAGAACCAGCTACTTTTTCACCTGCAGCAACAGCAACAACAGCAGGAGCAGCAGCAGTATCTGCTTCGGTGGCCGCCGTTGCCAGTAGACAAGCGAATCGAAACAATATCAACAACAGCAATAATAATAGTAATAATAACAACCAGGCGAATATGGAAGCTGAAATGATGCGATTTCAGCATTTAGCGGATATTTTGGAGGTAAGAGCATTGGTGTGTGCTGTATGTATCTTCTTTTCACCTGCATGGTTGGATGTCGATTCGTTTTACATGCATCCATATACCCTGACTTTTAATTATTATTGTTGTTATTGTTTCGTTCTATTGCATTGATTTATTACGTTCTTGCTCCTACTCCTGTTCTGTTGATGTTTGCCACCAGACGGTTGGAATTGCAGCAATTGAATGTACCGCTCCCCGTCACGTACTGTCCCAAACGGGTATCCTCCGAGCCCTGTGGTTGCATTCGTATTTCAGATCACCGTATTTGAACCACGTTCAAGTCGAATTTGTTCAAGTGGCTCTGCTGAGCGGACAGTATCGCTTTGCCGCACGAGCTCTCGAGGGACACTGGCCGCGACCGGCATCTGCTACTGCTGTTTCGGTTCGTCACGTCTTGCGTTATTATTTGCTGCGTGGAAAAATTCATGCCGGATGTAACGATTATACCGTGGCTGTTCGATGCTTTTGGACCTGCCTTAATGTCCCGTCCGATATTTGTTCGGCACTAGCCATTAATGCCTGGAAACAACTTGTCCTTATTCAGTGTTTGCAAATGGAAGACGATGATTATACTCCCATGCTACCTTCTTCTTCAAGAGACAGCAACAGCATGGGAGGAAGAGGAGGAGACAAAAGTGGCGGAATGTTGATGACGTCAGGGTTTTCCATGATGCCTATAGGCGGTGTGATCGGTGGAGGAAATAACGCTGCAATTAGGTCACATGGACCTCTTTCATTGCCGAGGGCCGTTCCTACCTGTATTTCCCGATTTTTGAATGCGGCCACCACCAGCAGTTCCAAACAGCAATCATCACAGCAGCGTGATACTGCTCGCATGCAGTTACAACAAGAACCGGAAGATGTCATGCATCAAGTCCAGGAAGAGTTGGGAGAGCCATCGGCGGAACAGCAGCAACAAGTTGTAGATAATCAGCAGCAGCGGCATAACCACTCCTACACAGCCATGGGTGTTCGTGTCTACATGGACCTTGTTCATGCTTTTATCGCGGGCGACCGAAAACAATTCCAAAGCTTGCAACAGGAGCACGCTGCGTTTCTTAGCCAAGATGGCAATATGGGACTTGTCCGGCAGTGTGAAACCGCCATGTTTCAGCGCCAGGTCTACCAATTAAGTCGCAGGTTTGCTGTCATCCCCTTGACCACATTGGCATCCAAGCTTGAAATTGAGTCCGTCGATAAGGCAAATACGTTGCTGCAGCAGTTGGCGCTCCAAAAGACGTGCGATAGTCCCTCTAGCGGCAGCAACAACAACAACAAGAAATACACCCAATGGCCGAGTATTGATATTGAAGATGATGGTATGGTTGTTTTTCACTTTGCGTCGACCATGACGGTGGACGAAAATATTAGTGGTATGGTGGGAGACAAGACCGACGAAGAATTGACCGACAATATTCAAGAATTGATCCAACTCACCAAGCAAGTGGAAAATCTCGATGTCAATATTGCTACCTCTCCCATGTACCACGCACTGGCCCGTTGTGCTCAAGATGCCAGGATGGGTGGACCCCGAGGAGTTGATGAAATGTAAGACGCGAGATTGTGACGGGAACCGACAGGAGCAGACCAGGATACCTGAATGTTGCAGATGATGGCAGCGCTCAATTTTTTCCTTCAAAAAGGAATTCGGTGACAAATGCATTTTTGCACCAGTTTGAAACTGCTTTGCGCGGTATTGCGATTGCCTTGTAACAACGACTACTAGTAGTTCTCAGGGACGAGGACATGGAAGAGAGTTGCGACTAGACTTCGAACATTGTCATTGATTATGGCACCCCAACGCAGCTTTTGGGGTTCCGTACGGTAACAATACTAAGATATAGTAGAGAATCAAATCATTTGTCTATTTTATGATTTCATATAATTTGAAACTTGAGTCTAGTTTCTTTCTATTATCATTGACAACTTACTTATTCGTAAATTGAAATGCACTTGGAGTTGTAAGCTTTACTCCCGTTCACCCCTGAGAGTGCTTGATCATTTATTTCTTTTCGTGCTCGTAGCTGAGCAGCAATATTCCGCTAATGGTTAGAGATGCGGAAAGAAACCATTTTGCGATCGTTTTGGTGCCTGTTACTTCTTTGAAATAGAAGATTCCCCAGAGTCCACTCACTTCTCCGATCGTTTCAGAAAAGCAAATGGATTAGAAAGAGGAAGGAGCCAGGGCATTCAGTTTATAATAAAAACAATCGATCGAATTACCTAACATAGCAGACTGTGTCACGCTATAACCGACGCCTTCTCCTAAATACTTGACGGATATCAAACTAAAGAAATTTCCAATGCTCCACAAAGTACCCGCAGTGCACCCTGGCAGCCACATGACACGAAAGTGAAATGATGGTAATGCTTGGTAAGCACTTGAAACAGACCCAAAACGGGCCCAGTGGTAGCTGAATCGAGCCATCCAAAGTGCGGTTGTGACAATGACGGCACCAATTCCAAAACTGATCAAGTATCCAACGCCTGACGCATCGGCCTTGGCGAGCTTTTCGGGGGCCATAATGGAACCACCCCAGACGCCGCAAAATACGCTGCAGGCGATTCCTACCTGACGTCTAGCCCAAGGGCGACCCCATATTATTATTTTGTCGCGACTATTGTTGTGGAGTGGCGAAACGATGCGGGGCGGTAGAGAATTTTCGGGCGGACCGACTGCTATATTTGAAAGGGGTTGATCTGTCGATGCTTCTCCTGATTCGGAAGATTCATCAAGACAAATGTCATTCACCGTAGTAGCATGTACACCGTGTTCAACGGAACTACTACAACTCCGTACACTGACACCAGTCGCTTCCTCGTTATCCTCGGCATCGTCCATCAATCTGTAGTTCTCACCGTCCAACAGTACTAATTCTGAATCGTCATCGTGTTCCAACGACGAATAGTAGCCCATACCGCACAGGCCCATCATCATAAGACATACCGCCAAACACGCGATTTCTCTTGAATGAATGGTCTCGTCAAAAACAAAAATGCCCCACACGAAACTGACGAGAACAATAAAACTCGACAAGGTTCCCATGGCCACTGCCAATCCTGCTAATTTAATACCAGCAATTGCTGCCACACCACTCGGTACCCAAAAACAGGCCGATACAATACCCCAAGGAGTGAACGTTAGTTTTTCTCCAAATGCCAAAACGAGCCAGGATGTTACAAAACACATCATTGTTTTGTAGGCTATTATATGCGTAGGATCAGGAGTGTGAGAAAATAAAAAATCAGAATAGTCGTAAAAATGTGACACACACACACACAAATTGGGCGAAAGCTTCGACTCTTACTTTGAAAAACAAGTGGATCAATATCAACGCTTTTGGAAGCCTCCTGCAACCATGGCACACACAAAAAATCCCAGTCAGAATACAGAGTATTTCCAATGTGCATATTATTTTAACACAACATACTGTCGCGCAAAGAAAAATCAATACTACCAAAGAATTTCAAAAAAAAAAAAAGTGCTTACACTCTTGATGGGAGCACCAAAACTTCCGAATCCAATCATTGACATAAAAGCACCGAACCATCCACAAATATCACAGGATGATCCCATGCCAGCAGCCGCAGCCGCAGCCGATGCGAGGGGAGACATTAGTACCATCGTTGGCATGTCGCTGGAGAAAGCTCAAGAAAAAGGTAGCGACCAACTGCAACGTCAAAGCCCCAAAGTTACAGGCAGTGTATCAACTTCGCCTCTGCTTTCTAGCTTTGACAAATTCAGTTTCAGTGGTTTTTATGAAGTTGTTTTGGTTGTGATATTCATGAAAAACAAACAGATGAGGATAACAGGTACCATACCTGGTAGGAATCAGAAAAGAATGTCAGAAACAAGACTTCGTGCAAATTCTGATTGAGTCGCGAGTGATGAGAGTTGACAAAAGAAAACCTTGGGTAGATCTAGTAGTAGTCTAGTTCCACGTAATACCTGGTACCTGGTAGTCTACTACTAGTAGCTACTTGCTAGTAGCTAGTAGTACTCGAGTACTCTAGTAAATAAATGATATGACTGCTGTGGAAGGTTGCACTGGCGGTGCGCGCTCGGCATGATATGCCCAGGCCTTTTTAACGGTTCTGCATTACTAGCTACTGGTAGCTACCTGGAAGAACAGGTAGTAAGAAGCCTTAATTGAAAATCTCCTAATTAGGAGACTTTTAAAAGTCTCCTATTTATTTTTAAAAAATCTCCTAAAACTCTCCTAATTATGGTGAAACGCTCCTAGTACTGTTGACTAAACTCTCCTAATTACTAGTTAAAAACTCTCCTGAATGAAAAATAAAATCTCCTAATTCCTCTATTTAATATTTAGCTTAACAAAAAAAACCTCTCCTAATTGAAGAAAAACTCTCCTAATTGAAAAAAAACTCTCCATATGTCTGAGAAAATCTCCTAATTAAACTCTCCTAAAACTCTCCTAAATATTTTTCTAAACTCTCCTAATTGAAAACTGGAGTATGGCCTCAAACACTACCACTGTAGGTAGATAGTACCGTCTCTTCCTGGTACCACTCATCACATGAGCGCTGATATCATTGTCAATGACACAACCTTTGATAATTATTACTCTTTTCGTTTTCCTTCTCTCTAGTCTAGTAGTAGTAGTAGTCTAGTAGTAGTACCAGGTACCACAACTGGTTGGTGGTACCACTTAAGTTCGACTAGTAGGGTCTAGTACCTTTTAGTAGGGTTAAAGTAGGTAGTTGGAATAGGCTCTTTTCTATTTTCACTTGTCGTAGTGTACCATACTCGTACCAGTATGAGCAAAAAGCGAAGACTGACTGATCAATTCCAGAAGCTTTCTGATGATGATTGGTGATTGATGATACCATACCGGCGGCAGTCTACCTGCTTTTCGTGTGCATTTCAATTTTCCATTATTTTAGTTTTTAGTAAGCTGAACAAAAGAAAACAATACAACTGCCGTTATTATCTCTCAGATTTGGAACTCGCTGCTAAGCTAGTCAGCTTTCTTTATCTTCGACTGATGTATTTATTGTATTTCCGAGGTACGACGCATCTCAAATCGTAGTTTTCCGACTCCCAAGTGACACGGCTAGCATGAGCGCCACTGATATTCAAATTGTCGCAGATCAAGTCGTCGACACTTGCATGGCGGACCTTGGTCCTAACAGTACAGAACTACAGCTGCTGCGCTGTGTCACGGGTTTCTACTCTCGCGATTTTTCCCACGGAAGTAGGGATTTCTCGCGCAATGTTTTGCTGGTATACTCGACGTTGTTGGTCTTTTACATGCAAGCCGGCTTCGCCATGATTTGTGCAGGAGCCGTACGGAGGAAGAATGTCGCCAATACCATGCTCAAAAATTTGTTGGATACCTGTGGAGCTGCCATTGCATTTTGGGCTGTGGGTTATGCCTTTACCTTTGGAGGCATGGACTTTGAGGACCCCCGAAAGACTTTCATTGGGACCACTAACTTTTTCTTGATGGATGTGGAGGATTTATCCTTTTGGTTCTTTCAGTATACTTTCTCTGCAGCAGCTGCTACAATTGTGGCTGGCACTCTAGCTGAGAGGTGCCAGATGACAGCATACATGTTGTACTCAATGCTATTGGGGGGATTTGTGTATCCAGTAGTGGCTCACTCTATCTGGAGCCCCCAAGGTTTCTTGTCGCATCTCTCTCCGGATCCTTTGTGGGGAGTAGGGATGATCGACTTTGCTGGTGCCGGGATTGTGCACATGGTTGGTGGAACTACGGCCCTCTTTGCTACTTCCATCCTGGGTGCTCGACGAGGTAGATTTCATGATAGTACTGGACGACGACTGGACAAGCCAAGAGAAATGCCGGGACATTCCGCGGCACTGGAGGTACGTACGAAGCTGAGATGGCATTTTGTTTTGATGTATTCATTAATGTCCAGCTTGCTGAAAAACTTTCCTCTGTAAAAAAAAAACAGATGCTGGGAGCATTTACTCTTTGGTTTGGGTGGTACGGCTTCAATGCAGGATCCGCCTTGGCCATTCCAACATCTAATGCCGAGAGAGTACTTCCTCTCTCTGGGGTGAACACCACTCTAGCAGGAGGTGCAGCTGGCATAGTCTCCCTCTTTGGTCACTACTGGATACTCGAACGGACCACGGGGGAAGCCTATTTCGACTTGAAGTATCTTATGTATGGATCACTCGGTGGACTTGTTTCCAGTACAGCTTCCTGTGGCATCGTCGAGCCATGGGCAGCCGTGCTCATCGGTGGCATTGGGGGTCTGGTGTATAACTTTGGGTCGTGGGCGTTGATCAAAATGCGTCTTGATGACGCTGTGGATGCTATACCTGTGCACATGTTCAATGGAATGTGGGGTCTCATTGCGGTAGGACTCTTTGCTTCTCCTGCTAGACTAATGGACGCATATGGACACAATAAACATGTGGGGTGGTTCTATTCGTTCAATCATGGAGGCTCTGATGCTACTTTATTGGCTTGTCAGTTCATCGGCATTCTTTGCATCTTTGGATGGATCATGTTCACCATGTTCCCGTTTTTCATTTGGCTGGATTTTAAGGGTTGGTTTCGGTCGGATCCTTTGGATGAGATTGTTGGCTTGGATACAAGCTACCATGGAGGGTGTGTCCTGGGGCATGTAAGCTATGACGCACAGGCCATACAGGCCATGCTAGTGGATGACAAAAAAGACGACGACAACGTCGACAACCAGTCCCTAGAATTTGACGAGAGAGAAAGCTAGTTGAAGATATTGTTGGCGTTACCAATCCTCGTTGATTGCATAACATTGCCAGCTCTACCAGTACTCTGCATACCTTCTCGGTACACGCACCAAAACGTAGCGCTAGGACAGTTCTTGGCGTAATATTATCTATGCCAGGACATATTATGACACGCTCGCGTGAGACAGGACCATCGACTATTTTTCCTTTGCCCTAAATCGATCTGATATGAAAGCGATAGCTGGCGACGTAGCCATAGTTGCGACGACTTCACGGCATCGCACCAGGTACTAAGAAGTGCGAAGGAACCAAGTTCTCTAAAGTTCAACACTACACAGGCTCTTGTAGGACCCAGTAGAAGCAGCGCAGCAATCGGAGCGCAGGTTCCGTTGTTGGGGGTTGATTGCGATTCTACAGTAAAATTCACTGGCGCACTGAAATGAAGGAATTGTGAAGCTAAGGACCCAACGAAAGTATTCCATCGCACGTTTATGTTACTAGTGTAACACTCTCTTGTTCGACGGTGCGACTGCATTCAGGCAGCTTTCGATAATAATATTGATAAAGAACTACAGTATGCATCCTGGATAGAGTTGGAAATTGCCTGCTACTAGACTCTGTCTACAAGAACCTTTAACACAATACGGATTAGTATTAATACTCCAGCAAGAATCATGTCGCCGTGACTACTACTACGAGGTACCTGGTACCAGTATAGCTAGAGTACTAATAGTAGAATGAAATGAGTTCGCACTGGTACATGAATACTTATGGAGAATCCATTTTCGTCTGATTTCTTGTTAAACACTACCAGGTACTACTTACTGGTGTAGTACCCTTGTACTTCTCACCACCAGACGTCTACCAGGTAGTAGACTACCCTGGTAGTACTTTTTTATAATACTAGTAGCTACCAGTACTACAGTACCGTAATGTTTGCCCTTATTACAACAGCTTGCGATTTCTAATTAGGTGGATTGATTTCCCAAACCGAAGCGAAACTGACATCGATCGACCAACCAGTATTTTACCCAGTTGTCAATAATAATAATCGAGTTACGGCAAAACCGATCTATGCTTGTCCATCCAGTGGCATTTATCTGCTGTACGGGTAATTTGTCTGTACGGGTAATGGTACCACATCAGTAGTGGTAGTATTCAGTATTCAGCAAACAGCTGCATAAAATAAGGAGACCTTATTACTATTCCATGTTTGCACCCACCATCGCTTTGGTCTCAATTATTAACATTGAAATCTAGAGATCTTTGTGTTACTTAAATTCTTTTGATAGAACTTGAAAGAGCAAACGAGGCCAAGCGGAAGCCTACCAGTACCGAAGACCGAAAGCGGCTGATTCTGTTAGCCCAACAGGCAGTCGAGAACTACACAGAGCAGCAGCTTTCATCAAAACACACTATGGCCGAGTACGACGAAGATAGCGACAACATGTTTGAGTCATGCTTTGTTGACGGCGACAGCACTACCACGCAGCAGATGCTGAAATGTGTTTCCTATCAATTTGCCAGTCAATCTGGCGACACGATCTTTCCTCGTAATGTCCTTCTTGGTACGTTGTTCTAGAAAGGCGGAGTGGTTGTGACTTGAAGAAGTTATGGATTGGTATAAATATAGCTTTTTTGCAATATCTGTGTCATGTACTAACGTTTTGTGCAGTTTACAGTGCCGCCCTTGTCTTTTTCATGCAGGCAGGGTTTGCCATGTTGTGTGCAGGTGCTGTGCGAAAGAAGAATGTTCAAAAGTGCGTTGTTAACCTGACACATTGGAACCAGTGAAATTTGTGGTTCTTTCTGCCTATTGTCTAGCTAGTAGGTTATGGCCCGCTCACACATTCTTTCTTTGCTCGTTTCAGCACAATGTTGAAAAACTTGTTGGATGCCTGTGGGGCTGCTCTGGCTTTCTTTTGCGTGGGTTACGCTCTGGCTTTTGGTGGAGATAATTTTTTATCCAAGGATGAAAAGACATTCGTTGGAACCACCAACTTTTTCCTCATGAATGTGGATGATTTAGCCTATTGGTTGTTTCAGTATGCTTTCTCTGCAGCGTCTGCCACAATTGTTGCTGGCACTCTAGCAGAAAGATGTCAGATGGTTGCCTACCTCTGCTACTCTATTTTGCTTTGTGGCTTTGTGTATCCAGTAGTTGCACACTCTGCCTGGAGTCCACATGGATTTTTGAGCAGCACTGCCGGCAGCCCTCTGTTTGGTGTTGGTATGATTGATTTTGCTGGAAGCGGAGTAGTCCATATGACCGGAGGTACTACTGCACTCTTTGCCACTATGATTCTGGGGCCTAGAAGAGGCAGATTTCATGATGATACTGGCCGGAAATTGGACAAACCCAACGAATTTCCCGGTCATTCGGTTGCCCTTCAGGTAAGATATCACAACTGAGTAGCGAGGATGTCCAGTCTACGACGAATTTGCGGCGATGTCTCACGCCGACGGCGTACCTGATGTATTTTTCCCTTGTAGATGCTTGGTACATTCACCCTTTGGTTTGGCTGGTATGGATTCAACGCTGGCTCCGCTTTGCTGTTGGATTCGTCGGTAAAAGATTATGTATTGGCTCTAGCTGCGGTAAACACTACGTTGGCTGGTGGAACCGCGGGTATTGTGGCTTTGTTCGGAAACCTTTGGGTTCTCGAAAGATACACTGGCGAGCCCTTTTTCGATGTCAAATACCTGATGAACGGAGCTCTTTCTGGTTTGGCCGCGATTAGTGGAAGCTGTGGAGTTGTGGAACCATGGGCGGCGACTGCGATCGGTGCTGTGGCTGGAATTCTTTACATGTTCGGTACTTGGGTCCTCGTCAAAATGCGACTGGACGATGCAGTCAACGCAATTCCAGTCCATATGTTCAATGGTGCTTGGGGTCTCATTGCTGTTGGTCTATTCGCGTCACCAGCCCGTCTGCAGGATGCGTATGGAAATGCGGAACACGTTGGCTTCTTCTATTCATTCGGCAACGGCGGGCCCGATGCCAAGCTTCTGGCTGCCAACATATGTGGGATGCTCTTTATATTCAGCTGGGTTACATTTATTATGCTTCCTTTCTATATCTGGCTTGACTGGATGGGATGGTTCCGGTCGGACCCTCTCGAAGAGATTGTCGGACTGGACACAAGTTACCACGGTGGTCTCGTGCTTGGGGGAGAAGACAAGATTGGTCCCGAGCACATTTCTGCTTTTACCAAGCGGAGGGAAGAAAGACGTCGTCATTCGGGTAGGAATGTTCGGAATACTTCAGTGGACGAGTTTGATGCGGAAAAAGTATCCAACGTTCATCGTCCATTGCAACTAATCCACGACGTTACCGGTCACCGAGACTTTAGTAGTACCGGATCCTTTGAAAATAAGGAACAGCCAGATGATGAGGTCTCGCCCCATAACGTTAGGGAGGACAACGTGACGGTAAATATGTAATTTACCTCCCCGTAACGTTAGGGAGGACAACGTGACGGTAAACATCTAATTGATCTGGCATGGAGGTTTTCTCTTTTGCTTTGGGGGGACTACTTTTTGACGACAAATGCAGCTTCATCGACCCTCTCCCGGACAGCAAAATTGTGAACTATGCATGCCGACAAACAAATTTGCTACTTTCCTGTTTTGGTTCAAGAATATCGTCAACTTCCTTGACCCGTTGTCACGACAGATTTTGTGATGGAGGGAAGTTCCACTGCACCTTTTGTGAAAAGCAACTATCCCCTGCCTTCGGCAATCACTTGCACGATCAAATGCTAAGCGCGCGACTCGTCGGCAGAAATACACTTCTGCCTCTCCGAGATTGACCGGAACGACTTTGCTGGCCGAACTCTTCCAGATAGCTAGAAAGTTCATCTACGAGTGGATCAAATAAATGGGAGGAGCAACAGTGGTCCAATGCTTCGAGTTCTTGGAGTCGCTTTCTTTCATGGCTAGCTGCTACTGTATCTCTTTTCTTTCATTGACTGATGTGCAAGAAAATAGGGTGAGATGATGATAGGTCAATAGTATTTTTTTAAGCTCTTCTACTGTGTTTTGTTGTTTTACTGCTGCGCGTTGCAGCTTCCCTTGTTGTGTGTTAAAGTTAGATGTTATCTTTGTTTCCTGGCAGGCACAAGCGTCTGGGCATCGTTGTCGTCGTCCTCCTCCTTTTCTGAGACAATTGAAGTTATATCATCAAAACATCGTCAAGATTTTCTGTCCTCAATAGTTTTTGCATTTTGGCTTACGCTGCTACAACAGTGTCGTTTGCCAGTGCTGCCGATGGCATTTCATAGTTGTTTTTGCTCTTTCGACTCCTGGATGTGTCCATCAAGGGAAATGACCGACGGAAAATTGAGTTTTTCTTAGCCGTCCTTTTTGGAATATAGTATATATCCATTTCGTTATGTTACTTAAGCAAATAAAAGTCACAGCCGTTCGCGAAAAATATCGAATCAGATAAAGGAAACATGAAACTCATTTTGCGAGTGGAAAAATATGCATTCGTCTTACTTTTTCATGACCTTTCAAGGTCTCAGACGCAGAAACGAATTAAAAAAGAATAGACCTAGACTAGTCTAGAGTCGCTCTCTACTAGTATAGCTAGAGTGGTAGTAGTCTATTTATTTTAGTAGTACTACTACTACTAGCTAGTAGTAGTAGTCTAGTAGTCTAGTCTGCTGTTTTTTTCAAAAGTGTAATCAAGGATTTTCTCTGTTCACTGATGAATGTAATTCTTGTGTACACTGAACACTGAGCAACCAAAAATTATCCTCTGCCCAAAAATAAAAAGTCTTATCGCACACTCCGAACACACAACAAGACAGATCATGCACAGAGCATGCTGCTAATAGTGTAGTTGGATATTGGTTTTTTTAATCCTTCCAAAGCATTACTATTTAAAGATAACGATAACAGTAGTTTTAGTGAGGAGACGAAACAGACAAAGAGGAATATTCAAGATGCCCCCGCTGATGAAAAGTTCACTATTTCAAAATTGTGCTCCTGAATATGTGGCTGTGGTTTTGGCATCGTCCACTGGATCGCGTCTTTTCCCCGTTACGTGTGGAGACCTTCCCAAACACATGATGCCCATTTGTGGTATTCCTGTTGTTACACGCCTTTTGAGCGCTCTGGAAGCCAGTGGTTTTCAAGAATGTGTCGTGGTCTTAGCAGCTGGAGATCAGGTTACCATTCCTCATTTGAAACAAGTCTTGCTGGCCGAGGACAACGATAATGCAGAGCACAATGCCAATGTCAATGCCAGCAGCAGTAAAAGCAACAAGCAAGATAAGGTGGATCCGTTGACGGGATCTTATCGAATCACAAGCAGCAAACCATATCTTGTGCTCGAGTCCGAAATGGCCATGAAAATTACCTTTCTCTCAACGGCGGATGATTGTCAAGGGTCGATTGATGCCCTGAGAAAAGTAGAGGAAGCTGGGGTCGTGAATAGCAGCAGCAACATGATGGTGGTTCCTGGAGATTTGATGGTCTTTGATACCTCTGTTTTGAGCAATGTATGTGATACACACCGGGAGGGGTGTGCAGGAGGAAGCACGAAAGAGGGTGTATCCACAGCCTGCACGGTCCTATTGACAGATGTGGGAGAGCAAGATGAGCATGGTGTTCCTTTAAAGGAATCTGCAAAGGTACTAGCTTACCAAGTCAAATGGTAGTACTTGTGAAGACTGTTTTATTGTGTCATATTTTGCATAACTCACTAACGTTCTTGTTTCGAATTACAGCAAAAGAAAGGAGGAATCGGCCGTGATGAAGAAGATATTGAATACATTGCCCTTTCGTATCAATCGGCCTTATCTTCGTCGACGGCTCCTCGAGTGGTTTGGAAGCAGTTGAAAATAGACGTGCAAGACATTACTGAGGGTCTGGCAGAGACGCCCAAACTCGCTCTTCCCAAGCCTCGCATACGAGCTGGTGCCGTTACTCGAGTGAGGACCGACTGGAGCGATGTTCACGTTTACATTTTTTCTCCATGGGTGCGCCGATTGTTGGTGGAACGAAAATCATTAATTACTGTGCAAGGCGACCTGTTGCCTCTCCTGGTATCACGTCAATTTGATGGAGTTGCGGCAACTTTTGGATCGAAGGTAGAAGAAAAGCTCGTCCAAGAAATTATGTGTTCAAGTCCTGATCTCACAGCGAGAGATTTGGCGGCCCGCGACACGGAACATAATTTTCGCGGTAGTCTCACGATACGGCCTTCCACTTTGAACACATTTGTAAAAGAGTATGCTGTTCTGGCGCATCTCCAGGATGAAGCCATTCGAACACACACTATTGCTTCGTACATGTTCGCAAGTCGAGAGATTGTCACCAGAGTGACAGCCGCAGAAGGATCCGCAAATAATATGAACTCGTGTCTACAAGTCCCCCAAAAGTCTTTTATTCGCAGCAACTTTCAGACTATCTTGCTTCCCGGTGCTAATTTGGGAGACAAAGTTACGCTCAGATCTACAATGGTTGGTCGCAATTGCAAGATTGGCAACAAATGCCGCCTCAATAATGTTATCATAATGGACAATGCTACCCTTGGTGATAATGTTGTCCTGCAAAACTCCATTATTGGACCATCTTGCACCATAGGGAACAACTGCAGTCTCAATGATTGTCAAATGGCGTCGGGATTTGAGATGTCTTCAGGCGAAAAAGCCAAAGGAGAGACGTTCTCTTAGCTCTCCGCTTATCAAACAATCTATGAACGATATTATCATTTCCTTCGAATTGATTTTTTGAAGGGCGTAGAATTCACAGCAATCCACAAGACAGTGATTCCATTCACGCTATGGCTGGGTCAGGTGCTGTGCTTTGGTGCTCTAATTATGGCAATCAGATTCTAAGCTTCTGTCAATCCTCTACTTGTGCTACTGATAAAACTGCTGTACGTTTTGTTCGTAGCTAAATCATTATTATCTTACATGTTTGAAAGAGATAAACTTGATACTGCACAAACCACCAGAAGTGACAGATGAATATCTAGCACACAAACGTAATGGCTCATGCTGTTGTCACCCTGAACGAGGCTGCAACATATTTGAGCATCTATCAACTATCAATAGGAGGAAGCACAAAGGGGAAGCGGAGTTAATTGTTTTAAACCTCAGCCCAAAATTTAGTTCCACCATCCCTTCGCATCGGTACGGAAGTCGATTTCTGTCCAAGGCGAGAAAATGATCTTTCCAGAGGCCTCGTCGACATCACAGTGGGCGAGAGCAAGGGGAAGAGGGGCGGGTCCACGAACAACGGCGCCTTCGGGAGAGTACTGGGAACCGTGGCAGGGGCACTGGAACTTGTTAGCGGCAGCAGACCATGGGACGACGCATCCCAAATGTGTGCAGACGGCGTTCAGACCGTAAGATTCCAGAGTCTTATCATCCTTAACAATCAAGTAACTGCGGCACAAAACAAGAAAAGATAAAATATGAGAAAACGAAATTTAGTATCCATGCTATGTGTTGTGTACTACATCCAATGCTTTCCATGCTGAACTAAGCTGAACGAAGTTGTAATCGTTCCTACTTTTTCTGCGGGATCTTTCGACTACTCACGTGGCATCTCCTTTCAAACCTTGGGCAAGCGAACGGTCTCCGGCGGGCTTGGAGGCAAGGTATTCCTTGGCCACAAGATCGTTACCCAAGGCATCCTTAGCGGGAACCCCACCAGATCCACCTCCTGCACCTGGGGGGAAGAAGAAGGCAACGTATGGAATACCAAACGCACCGATAGTGACAGCTGCGGATCCAACAACAATCAAGTTCATCAAAAATCGACGTTCGTCATCAATGTAAAGTTCCTCCGATGCAGCCATGTTGGTAGCAATGACTGCCCGACTCATGGAAGGAGCAGCGGGTGCGAACGCGCTAGCAGAAGCGACAAGAAGTGCTAGGGTTGCGGACAGAAGCTTCATGGTGGATTGATGTATAAACGACAAAATAACTTATACGGTGCGGTGTCGAAGAGCGAAGGTGGATAGCGCGAGCGACAGCGAGAGAGGAGATTGTTGGGAACCTTCAAGCAAAGAATGCCACGGTACCTAATACTGATAATTATTTCTAGTTGCTACGTTCGTACGTGTCGGAGAATGCTCGGTTGGCTGGCTTTTGTGTGGACAACACGTATGCGACGAGGTCGAGGTCTTGGACTTGAATTTTCGCTGCTAATACTACGTGGAGAAAAGTAGAAATAATATTACCATAGCTCGTATTTTTTGTTGAAGTGAGGATCGATGTGCCTGGTCTTCGTCCGATGAATGACGTCGGTTGAGTTCTGCTGGGATAGGGGTAACAAAATTAGCTTCCACAGCCATACTAGACTACTACTGTAGCTAGCTAGCTAGCTACTCCTAGACTCTACTAGACTACTAGTCGTACCAGGTACGGTAGTACAGTAGTTCCCAGTAATTAAGTTGAGCGGGTGATCATTGCTTTGGTCACTGTGTAGACAAGAACTTAGACAATTGCAACATTGTGCTGCGATCGAACGACTTATTCATCATGAGATTCATACCTAAGACATTGCATCTTATTTTAGTTGCTATCAAAAAGTTGGCTGCTGCTACTTATGAATCGGTCGTGCAGATTTCTAGCAATTGAAAATCAAGTGGGTCGTTTGTTCCCAGCTGTGGCTTCTCCTAACAGGGACATCGTGCTGCTCTCCGGAATTCGTTTCTTTTTCATCATCCTAGCAAAGATCGCTTTTTGCGTCTCCATTAATAGGTCTAGACTAGCGTTTCCTTTGTCTGGGACCACAGACTGCCCAGTGACACTCGAATATTATGACGGTGTTTTTCATTATCCCCAATTCTAATATCGATCTTTGATGACTACGAGTAGTACTTTCATCGACCCTCATTCTCAGCTCTCATCCTTCAACTAGTCTCGTCTAGCTAGCTAGTATACTTTGTCCATCGATTCGACACGTTTATAAACGTCAAACCCATCAGCGTCCGTCGGCACAAGAGAGAGATCCGACAAAAGAAGCAGAATAGAAAATAAGAAACTATGGTTTAGTTCGACAGTTTCAACTGCCTCAGAAGGTTCACCCTCGATTCCTTGTGCGCCATTTCCAGATCATCCTCTTGAGGCTATCCAGCCGCATCAGGAAAAGGCGAGACGAAATCAACAACAAGCTTTCATGCCATTAGAAAAGCTACTTCGGAATCCATTCATCAAGAAACAATGGACGAACTTGATATAGAAATACCGGAATCGCTGCAGTTGTTGAAGGTCTGCCTACGGTTATCATTCATTGACCGCTAATTGCTGTCCTCTGGTTTTCCCATGAATCAATGTCCGACACGACACGCCTTGATGACATCATCATCATCTTTGGCTTCCATTTTTTTCAGAGAATTCACTGTGTTTACTGTTTACACTCTTCTCATAAGCAATATTAAATATTGAACAATAGACCATGCAAAGGAAAAACAAGCAGCAGCCGAGCCGACGACAGCGACCTTATTGCAGTTGGCGTCATGCATTTATGCTCCTTCCAGTAGTCTCTGTAGCTGCCTGGGGGAATAATGAGAGTGGGGATCATCTGTGGCGGGAGAACACGTGTCAACGCAGAAGGACGGTAGTAATTGTGGGCGCAGGAGTAGCAGGATTGACTGCTGCCAAACGACTGGTGACAGGATTTGATGGAATGGATCATGCCAACAAGCGGCAGTATCATCGTCACCAGTACCAGCATGATCAAGACATATGCCCGCCGGCCCCCAAAGTCATCATACTTGAAGCATCTGGTGATTTTGGAGGGCGGATTCAAAAAGATACGACAGGTTTTGCCGATTATCCCTTGGATTTGGGTGCATCCTGGGTTTATGATCCCATGGTACGTATTCCGCTGTTTGCACAGAACGCAAGCCTTTACAAATTTTTAGAGCAAAATACAATTGCGCCCTCCCGGGAATTGGAATACTATGAAAGTTATCGAATTGAGGATGATGAGGATGATAGTGATTTCGAGGATTATATTGAAGATTGTCCCAAGGATGAAGAACAACAATATTTTAGTTGTAACAGGAATGCCCGGCATTCGGAATTTGAGATGGGAGATGAGCAAAGCTTGTGGGTCAATTACAGTTGGTATGACTTTTTGGAGGAACATTTAGTCGAGCCAACCTTACAAAGACTCAACCCACATCCGCATGGAAACAATAATTTTGTGTACAATTGTCCTGTCCGCAAAGTTGTACAGCATAGTCACGACAACCAAATACTTGCCACTTGTGGTGGCTCTGGTGGTAATGCTGAAGTACAGCAAGAATTGCAAGAGTTCCTTGCCGATCATGTAGTTGTCACTGTACCACTCCAGATCTTACAAGATGGTGACATTCAATTTGAGCCACCCATACTTCCAAAACAAAATCGTAGTATTATGGCTTCGTCCAAAATGTGGCAAGGATTCAAGATATTCTTGGAATTTTCCAAGAAATTTTACTATGATGCCTGGGAATGGTTTCCAGAAGATGGCGAACTGGATTTTTGGGACTATTCTTTAGTACATTATCCGCATACAAGCAAACATATTATTGCAGGTTATTTTATTGGTGAATTTGCCGAAGAATTGTATACCTTGGAAGATGACGAAATCGCTCAACGAGTGTTAGAGACACTCGATGACGTTTTTGGAGACAACCAAGCATCCAGATACTTTAAAAATAGTATGGTTGTCAATTGGGGTAAGAATCAGTATATACGTGGCATATATGCCAACCAAACAGTGCCATGGAAGAGAAACATGGGCGGTGGTCCACAGCCATTGTGGGGCAAGAACAATCGACAACTCTTGGTGGCAGGGGAGGCTTTTGCTGTACCTCCAAATCACAATGGCTGGGTTGATGGTGCTGCTTTATCAGGGTTGCATGCTGCAGAACTCATTTTAGAGGATATTATTTCTCCTGAAAAGATGATGTTTTCCATTCCTCAGGAAATCTGGGATGAGGAGGTGTGATAGAGGTGATATAGGATCTTAAACAATAAAGTCTACAATGATACAATATTAATCAAGTTTCTAAATTATTGGTGTACCAGGTACCTGGTTCCTTCGCCCTCTACTAGACTAGTAGTAGTGTGTGACGTTGCTTTCAACCGCATTCAGATAACTCAACTACTCGGAGTAGACTAGTATTTTTTGCACTTGATTACTACCAGTACTACTAAACAACTACATATTATTGTACAGTACCACTACCAGTAAAGAACCGCCTAGCTATGTATCACTACTAACAGTACTACTGGTACCACTCCTAGAGTAGTCTAGCTAGCTAGTAGAGTAGTAGAGTAGCGACTAGCTAGTAGTACTAATAGAAGAAGGCGAGTAGTAGTCTCCATGCAAGGCAGTATTACGAGCTACCAGTATGTTAAGTACTAGTAGTTAGTACCAGGTACTACTCGGAGCGCATGGAGTGAGTTCAGTTGAGTTCGGTCATGTCGAATTATTTGTGTTGAATGCTGTTGAAATAATTGACTAATACGTAGTAGGGAGTACAGTAGTAGACTAGCACTAGCTAGTAGCGCACTGTCGGTACTACTAAGTAGTACCACTTAGGTAGTAGCTAGCTATACTACTACTCTAGTAGTAGTACCACTTGTTAGGTAGCTAGCTTGGTGTAGTAAACTACTACTACTACAGTAACTAGCTAGTAACTAGTAGTAGTACGGATTGCATTATTTTTTATAAATAATTGGAGTGGTATTGGAAAAATTAAATGAAGTAGACTAGTACTAGTAGACTACTACTGTACCGGTAGTGGACAAGCAAGCAATGGTGGTCTACTAGGTACACGTATGTTGAATAATAATAATATTACCAGGTACTCAGTAAGTAGACTACTACTAGGTCTACTCGGAGTATTTATTTTGCAATAATACCTGAATCTATTTATTTTTGCGAACCCTCCTGCATACGTAGTACAGTATAATATCTTTCTCCTTGCGTAGCAGGCTAGGCTTCATTTGGGGGGTCCTGGGCAACACACTCTCTAATTACTAAGCAGACGTTATTTTCTCTCCTAAGTAAGGGCTTTATGTGA
>Ga0100402_1001729_pt1 | contig 25009 bp, 13 predicted proteins | sample CryGeyme20150102_FD_80419 | JGI IMG/M metagenome (GOLD analysis project Ga0100402, IMG submission 80419) | Groundwater microbial communities from Crystal Geyser aquifers in Utah, USA - Crystal Geyser metaG 2015-0102 | ecosystem: Environmental > Aquatic > Deep subsurface > Groundwater | place...
CATTTTTCGTCTTCAATTGCTGGGCCCAGCGTCTAGGCCTATCGCTTTCTGGTAGGGCTTCGACGCAGGGCTACGAGGCAGGCCTTATGTTGAGATCTTTGCCTGTCGTGTTGGTCATTCGATATGGGAATGATGTTATCCGATTTCTTCGTTTTCGTGTTCCTGTTCGATTTGGTGGGAGACCGGACGGACGTTTCGGTCCTTGGCGGGCAGCTGTGCGCCCGCACCCTTGGCTGGAAAAGACTAGTACTCCTATCTGTCTATCATTGTACTACTACGAGTACTACTAGTAATAGCTACTACTCTAGCTAGCAGTACTGTTAGCTGGAGTCCCTACCATGGTAGCGAGCGACCGTACCAACAGTACTACTGTACCACGTACCTCCTGGTACCAGGTACTACTAGGAGTATTATTGTTTCCATCATCGGTGTTCAAAAAGATTTCGATCTTTGTATTCTTGTTTCCATCGTTGGTGGTTAAAAAGGTTTCGATCTTTGACAAGGAAAAAAAATCCTATTACCAGGTACTACTACTAAAGACTACTAGCTAGACTACTACTACTAGTAGTAGTATGATAGTGTAGTAATTTTTTATTGATTTACCAGTAGGGTCTAGTACGATAATCGTACGATACTGGTGGTCAAAAGATAAAGATACAGTTTTCGATCGCCGAACTCCGAATCATCCGAGGTCGCTTTCCTTCTCAACGCTTTTTATCGAACGCATTGGCCGCATTGGCCTCTCTGGTGATGTTGTTTGCGGCCACTATCTTAGTTGCGAAGGCTCTGGTAGTCAGTCCTTAGGTACTGGTTCTTGAAAGGTCCAGAAATCCTTTGCTTTCGAGTACTCTCAACAATTTCTATCCTGCGCTTTGAATTCTTTGGCGATGATATCTGCGGCTACCATCTTAATTGCGAATATTCCAGCTTGAATTTAGTTGTCGGCTCTCAGGTACTAGTACTAAGTCTTGTTCACAGGTACAACACTTTTTTGCTAATGAACCAGCTAGCTCTAGTACTAGAAGCGTACTACCTGGTACCAGTACACAATAAATGAAAAATGGGACTGGCGACGACCCAGTGGCTATCACTTTGATCTTTTGCCGTTAGAGGATCTCATTTTTTGGCTTACTAAAGATTTTTTGAACTTTTCGAAAGCGAGATCTCATTTTTCCCTTTTTCCCATCATGATGATTTTCACTTCTCGTACCGTACCGTTCTCCTGATCCTTGCTGCTCCCGCCATCACCGCAAACGCAGGAAATGTTCGAACCAGGCAACTCAGGAGGAACAAGACGACACCGGCTCCCGTACCTGTACCTGTTCCCGTTCCAGCCCCAACTCCAGCTCCCATCGTAGTAAGTCCTACCACTGATGCACCGACTTCAACTCCTTTGTGCGAGGCGGCTTTTACTTCTTGCGAATTGTTTGGCCCGGGCCAGTGCGAATTTTCATACCCAGGACAGGGCTTTACTTGTGGTCTATACAAGACCGCCGACGATTGCCTCAAAGTGGCATGTCTGAGCCCAGATGGCGAGCCCTATGATGCTATTGCAGCACCATCATGCACTCCTGAAAACATTATGTGTATTGAGGAGAGTGATTGCTGTGCCGGTCTCACCTGCGCATACAGTTCATTCTTGGGTGCTAACCTCTGCGCAACGGAAGAGTCTGGCGAGACTGCTGCACCAACATCAGCTCCGGGCCCCGATGGCGGATGTGCTGCCCAGTACGAAATGTGCGATGACAATTGCTGCGAAGGTCTAACATGCCAACCCAGTGCTGTTCTCGCAATGAATTTGTGTGCCTAAAAATGTGTAGGAGGATGCTTGAAAGCAATGAAGTTGACCGAATCTTCTCTACTCCACTCGGAGTGTCTGTTATTAGTTATTATTTTCTAGTATTTAAATCTAATGATTAGTGATTAGCATTGGTGTACTCTATTAAACAAATGTAGTATGACGTAGATGACTCTTGGTGGTCCATGGTTTCGACTGCGATAACTGCTCTTTGTTTGGAATTTGAGACGAAAATGATACCTTTTGCCAAACCTCGACCATGCTTTCTTCTCGTCGTCGATCGATGAAGTGCTCTGCTCCTTCTCTCGCATCTCGCATCCCACAGCATGCCATCCAGTTCAGACGTGTGCTCTTTTGATAAGGGAGAAGAAGGGTGAGCTTGAGAGGACGAGAACGAGGACGGGGACGGGGATTTACTCTGAAAAGCGTCTACAACAAGCGGATTCGATATGCCACGACTCTCTACAACATCACAAGAAAAATACTCTACTGTTGTACGTACCTGGTACTTCACCACATCAACGAGAAAATTACTAGACCCTACTGTAGTACTGTAGTACGTACGCCACGCACTCGCAACTTTCCTCTACTCGGAGAACTATTTATTTATAACTCGAAAATCCCAATACTTCGTTCGGTAAAAAGCCAAAGATCGTGCCAGTACTTAAGGACTTGATTCTTATTTTAAAAAGTCATAGTACAGTTCTCCTGCTGATACTCTGCTAGCTAGCTACTGTAGTACCGTACAATACTACTAGACTACTACTGTACTACCTGGTATGAATCATCGAAGGCATTCCACATGAGGCAAATGCGCGTCTCCATACGCATAAGCAACAGTACCAGCATGTGTGCATCCAGCTACTCAAAATATCATCTTTAACAACACAGTGAAAAATAATAATAATAATAATAATACCACCGTTGTATTAGTAGTTCTCCAGTCTAGTCGCATTGAAAAATAAACAATCTAAACAAGGGGGAAGTCACCCAGCAAGCAACGCTCTAAAGTACGCAGTAGCTAGTTTCTAATAGCTGGACAGTTTACCTAGAATTTACAATTTTCCAAACGCATGCATCGATAATCGATACAGCAGATACAATATTGTACTGTGACGCCAAGGTTCAACATGGTGATCAAAAGGAACCGGAATACATTATTTGGTGGAGGCAGTAGCGTAGTAGCAACACCGTCATCATCATCATTATCATTATCATTCACATCCGTCTACACATCATCATGGTCGTTACGTTGTATGCTGGTGGTATTGCTCTATGTTATATACAGTCAGATATCTCTGATACTTAAAGATCAGGCGGACGCGAACAGCAATCACCTGAGTGGAAATCTCTTGGCGTCCTTCAGTCATGATGTAGAAATTCAAAAATTGCAAAAGGAGATTCGCGACTTGAAAGAAAAAGCCAACCAGCAACAGCAGCAGCAGCAGCAGCAGCAAGATGTCACAAGAACGGTTGTACAGGATAATAAAGAACTACCGCTCATCCAATCTTGTCCAGATGTGTTACAACGAATGCTTGATTGGAATGATTGTTGGTGGCACTTTGTGAACCAACATCATCATCACGAAGAAACAGTATTGCCACAGCTACCTCCATCATGTCCCATCACTACAAATAATAATATTAATGCAAACAACGACCATTCAGTACTCACAGAACAACCTATCGGATCACCACTTCTGGTCGTTGCCTATTACGAAGAACAAGGATTCGGTCGTGTTATTGAACACACGGCCGATTCTTGCATGGCCGCCTTTGTATTGGGGCGTCCCTGTCTTGTCGATATGTCACCACGGGATCCCTTTTATACGTGGCGGAGTTTTTTGCAAGAAAATTCCTACCGATGGGAACCTGCGCGATACTTTGCTACTCACTCTGCACTGGTACGACAGGTAGACGATCTGGTCCAGCAGTTGCACGCACCCGGAGCCAACGACTGGCAACAGCGACTCGATGTAACAAAATACGATACTGAAGAGAGTCTCGTCTTTCCCATGGATCGCAAATTTCCAACGAGCAAAGAAACGATCGATTATTATCACGCCATGCAGCAAGAGCCATTATCACCACGTCGTGGTCGTCAAGTGCTAGTGTCACCCAACTGGGGAACGGCGTGGTTTCAGCGAATAAAAATTGCACAAATCCTCAAAGATACGTACAATTGTGATGTAGAAGAAATGAGAGTCTTGTTGGAAGCTGCCATGTACCGACCCACTGCCATGACATGGCAACTTCACGTGCCGCGCTACAATCACGCTCTCCAAACGGCATGGGCAACAACGACAGCAACAACAACAAACACTCAATCTCCGACCAAAAGTATTCTGCCTCGTGTATTTTCGGATCGCATAACTACGACTGGCGGCAACAACACGGCTGTTGTACCCTACGGGACCATTCATGTTCGTCTGTATTTTATCAATACGATGCGAGAGAATCAAAAACAACCACCCATTGGTGTTCCGGAACTTGCCGAAGTCTTGCAAAGCTGTCTGCAACAAGCCATGGATAGCAGCAGTAGCAGTAGCACCATCACTACCAGCACCGCCAAAGCGACCGGTAAAGAATTTCCTACCAATTGGTGGTTTCTAGGAGACAATGCCAGCATGACGGCTCAAGTGGCCGAAGAAATTACCAACCAACAACGCGAAAATCGCCAATCGGCTGGTAAAAATTTGCCCCGTCTGTCCATTTTTCACGACTATAATGTCAACGCCGTACAACCCTCCAAAGAGAGCAGGGACAGTTCGGCCCAGGCCATGTTTGGACATTCGGTACTGGCGGGTTCTATTCAAGATTGGATGGCCTTGCATCAGTCCAATATAAGCATTGTTATGCGAGATGGATCGTTCGGCAAAACAGGGGCACGGGGAAATGGAAAAGTGGGACGAACAGATTTTTGTGGTCGAAATGGTGGTCCGCAACTATTTCAAATATTTGAACAGCGATTGTAATTTAGAAAGGAAGATTGAATGGATGATATTATTATTATATTTTTATAGATTCAATGATTTGCTTTGGTGGAAATGCTTACCGTAGGAATGGGAACAAGAACAAGCTAGTGTACAACATGTACCACTACTAGCTAGTAGCAGCTAGCTAGCTGCAGTAGTAGGCAGAGGTAATTATCAATAAAGACTGGCGCATTAGAAACCGGGGGCCAGTCTGTTCTCGCCCGGCAAACACGATTTTTGATAGGCATACCATCAGTAAGTATTTTTCATGCTCTATACAGCGATGTAGTTATTTTAATGATCCTATGGTTTTTCATTTAGAAAAGGAAGTTTCAAACCTATAGTTAACAGGTGGGACTGAGCCACAAAGTGAACTTCAACGCACCGTACCTCAAAATCTTTTTAAGGTTCAACGGACGCATGACAGAACAAAGCCCCCGGTTTCTAATGCGCCAGTCTTAATTTATAATAATTAAGGACGGCGTATCATCTATCTTATGATGAGGAAGAGGGAGTCCAAAATTCTGCTTGTTCATCCCAACTCAGTATTGGATTAGGGTTAATTGAAAAGCATCTTTATGTTTTGATCCCGGGTGGTGGCTTTTCATTTTGGCAATTAAACTACCCGTACTAGAACTCTGAAAGTAACCGCGCTTAACGCTATAACAACTGGCTAGCTAGACTACTACTATTGGTGCTACTACTACTGATAGCTACTCTAGTACCTGGTAGTCTAATAGTAGTAGTAGTTACTACTAGCTAGTAGCGTAGTAGCTCTTCCAATATTCCACTCTAGCAGCTTCGCACTACTCGAACTTTCCCTTCCCTACGAAGGAATCCTACGACAGCCCATTGAGTTTATCTCGTGCCAAAAAATTAAGTCAATCCTGCTGCGATACCTTAATGCTTATTGGAGCAGGCCCAAGTACCACACTGACGATTTGACGAGAAAGAAAGCTCAGATGATTCGCAATCGATCCACCCCTCAAAACCCAAATGCAGGAGGCACCTCTGCAACTGTTTACGACAATAAGTACCTTCAACATCAACCAGGAGTTCCGTATGATTCCACTCCCCATTATTATCCACCGCCGCCTCCTCCTCCTCATGGCATGTATCACGGCAAAGGTGGAGGAAACGGCAAAATGAGTGTCTTGATCCTTCTTGTCCTCTGCCTCTGCTGCATTATATGTCTTGGAGTGGTTGGAGCGCTGGCTTTTGCTGTATCTACTGGAACTCTCCAGATTGGACTGTCCGATCATGCTGCCGAAGAACTACGCCAAGCCGAACAAAAATTAGCTGCTGCAGCTCATTTAAATCTACCCGAAATGGATCCCGTAAAGAGGGCCCAAATGAAAGCCGAGGCCAGAGAGGCTGCCCAACAGCAGCACGAAAGAGAGCAACAATTTGTTGAACTGGCACACAAAAAGGCTATATTACAGGCAGCGGAAGCCAATCCTGACATGAAGGTTGACATTCACAATATTCCACCCATTGCTGCTGTTGCTATGACTCCACCGAAAATGAAAATAAATGGCGGATTAAAAGGGGCCAAACCAGGGACGAAAAATAGTAATGCTGTCAAAGACGGAGACGGTGATGCTGTCACGGACGACATGTTGGCCAAGGATATTGCAGCAGGTCACAATGTAGAAATCGTAGAAGTGGAAAAAGAAGAAACAGATATTGCCGTCGGAGAAAATCGCTGGGATCATGCCGAACACATTCCTCAGTGGCTCAAAGATTATTTCAGGTGGCACAATGAAGTGACAGCTACTCTGGTCAAACCCAATTGGCGAACCCAACGCTATCTGGTCATGACTTGTTTGGGAGGTGAAGTATGCGGTAATGTAGCACATCGATTGAGACCACTAATGGCCATGCTGCGCATCGCGGCAGAATCCAAGCGAATTTTCTACATTCACTGGGATTTGCCAGATCGGTTGGAAAAGTATCTGCAACCACGCCAGAGGGGTGGAATTAGTTGGCAGGTTCCAGAATTTGTCATGTGGAAAGTACGAAAGAGCCCCCAACAAGACAATATTGAAGTCATTCGCCAGCAAGCCGACCAAGAGACCCGTCGAGTTGTGAACTGCATGTACAACGATGATGATTTTGGAGAATCATACTATGATTCCAAACTAGCTTCGGGAGAGTCCAGTGCCCAGCAAGCATTTCACGAAGTATGGGATGTCTTGTTCAAGCCCACTTTTATGCTCGAAGAACGATTGCGCGAGTCCTTACATTTAATGGGTCTCACCCCTGGTGGTTATGCTGCTGTTCATATTGATTACGAGGACATTCCTCAAAGCGATGCCGAGAGGGAAGATCTCCGACTCAAAGTGGAAAATGCCATGAATTGCATGTCCAATCTCCGTCCTGGTGGTCCCTTTTTGGTGGCAGCACAAACATACGCTATCGCTAGAGAAGCAATAGTGTACGGAAAGCACCATGGTGTCCATATCCATGCGAAACAAATTGCCCACGATACCAGCACAGTACCAACAGATTTGTTCACGAGCTTTGTTGAAATCATGCTCATGAGTGATGCCAAGTGTGTTGCCTTCAACCGCAATGGCTATGGACAATTGGGCTACATATTGGGTTGGGACTTCAACTGCAAGTTTCAATACACCGACAATAAATGTGAATGGTCCGCCTTACCAGGGCAGGAGGTGCAAGAAGTCATTACTGCATAACTATGCGGCTCTTGGGTAAGACAATAATCTAGGTAGATGCTACAAATTGGGTAGAAGTTACTTATGTCTGTTCTACTACATGAATGTCGCTATGTAATTTCATGTTTTCCTACTAAATCATTTAAAATCTACTCAATCTAAAGTCTACTCAATACATTCCGGAAGGCATTTGATCGTTCCTCTTCCATTCAACCGTTCTGGATGGCCTTGCCTTCGGTGATCTGAATTTTCATAGGCTCGGGTTCTGCCTTTTTGATCTTGGGCGCAGAGAGCGTCAAGACTCCGTCAGAAAGATCAGCGGTAACCTTGGTAGCATCAATGTTTTGGCCGATGGTAAAGCGCTTCTCGAACTTCACTTCGGTAGTCGTTCCTTCCTTTTCAATCTTACGTCCGCCGCTAACATGAAGAACCTTACCATCGTGCTCCAGCTGAGCAGTGATATCAGATGCCTTGACCCCGGGAACATCCATGGAAATCGAGTACTTGTCATCGGTCTCGTTGATCTCGTAACCAGGAGAAGAGCGGCGAAGAATGGGATTATCCAGTTCGCGATCCAAATTGCGAATTACTGGCATCCATTCCTCAAATGGGTCCCTCAAAAAGGGAGTAGGTGCCAAAAAGTCGTCGAATCCAAAGAATGGACTGACCTGTCGTGGGTTAAATGGGTTTAGGGCCATAGTGTTTTGAAAGTTTTGTGCAATGTTTTGATTGAGAAGTTAGAGTGCGTGGGATATTTTTCTATTTTTTATGTTTTTGTGAGAACACACAAAAGCCACGAAAAGTTTGCGTTCTTGTTTTCGCGGTGGTAGGTAGCGCACGTTTGGGGTACAATCTGTCGATGTCCATCGCTTCCGAAATTGAATCGTACACCACTGATTTTGTACTGAATTGACAGCAATCGTATTCGGCAACGGGATTTCTTCCGCAAAAACCAGAAAATGTTAAGTTTGTTGCGAGTGCTTTTAATCGTAGATACGACCGAGAGAATTTCTCTAGAGCCAACAGGAAGGTTCTGGATACCTTGGTTTCTTGTACAGTACCAGGTACCACTGCCTCAGTACCAAGGTACTAGTGCCAGGTAAGCTACTACTCCGTAGCTAGTAGCTAGTACTGCGAAATCTGAACTGATTTATCAGCCAAGCACGCCTGCCTCTAGTCTAGTAGTCGTATCGAAGAGATCATACAAAGCTTGTCCTAAAGGTACTGTATCCCTCCACATAGTTTCATTTGTGAATCCAATCCACTCTGATGTTCTTGTAGCCATTGAGATACTTGTCAATGGACATGGCCGCAATGCAGCCATCGGAAGAGGCCACAACTACTTGCTTATGTGAGCTATTGCGGATGTCTCCTATAGCATAGACACTTTTCACATTCGTTTCCATGCTGTCGTCGACAGTGACTCCACCATCTTTGTTGTATTCAACAGTATTTCTTCCAATAAAGTCAGTAATTGGTTTGGAACCACCCCCACCTCCTGCATAAATAAACACTCCCTCTACTGGTATCAGCTCAGGTTCGTCCTTGCTTTTTTGCTTGACCCAAATCCCGGTGACCCCTGTGATACTATTCCCTTCTACAGATAAGAACTTTGTCAGGGGCCATTTCCGAACGTTTCCACAAGCTAACAAATCCTGAACATGGTGGCTGTTTTCTAGTTTGGGTTTCGAAGCTGTCACCCAATGCACCGTCTTGGCATATTTTGTCAAGAATCTTGCTTCCTCCATGGCTTCCAAACTAATTCCTTTAATGGCAACGTCAGCATCACGATAAAAGGCACCATCACAAGTGGCACAATAGCTAACACCCATTCCCAAATACGCGTCTTCTCCAGGAAATGGAGGCGAGACTCGGCCCATGGCACCAGTAGCTAGCACTAATGTGCGGGTTTTGAAAATTGCATCAGGAGTAGAAACAGTAAACTCGTTTGCTTGTGGCTCGTTGTTACTGTCGCTGGAGCTTTCCATCCCGTCAATCATAAAGACTTGTGCTCGTCGGTAGTCAGCTCCGTAGAACACGGCCTGTTGCCGAATCCGGTCCAGCAAATTTTCTCCAGAAAGCTGCTGGTCAGGAACACCCGGATAGTTGGCAATGTGAGACGTAATGGCCAACGCCCCCAGTGCTGCATTTTTGTCAAGGATTACCGTCCTGTGTCCCGCTCTTGCCGTGTACAGGGCACAGGTGCAGCCGGCTGGTCCACCGCCCACAATACAAACATCGACCTGTATTACTTCGGGAGCCATTCCAAACACGGGGTCGATTTCTTCCTCCTCGTTGCTGGAGCTTTCCTCCTGAAATGTCGTTCTAACCACGGATTCAGTATCACGACTGGTATTGCTGCTCTTGGCATTGCCAGTGTCATCATCATCGCCATTATCATCATCATCATTGTCGTTTGTACTGAGATGTGGTGCCTCAGCCGCATCGAGCAAAACGTCCAATTTTGCTTGCAGGTTCCGAATCTCAGCGAGTCGTTGATCAAACGCATCTTCGACCAAAGAATCGAACTGTCGTATCGCATCCACGATATGATGGTGGTTGTTATCCGTAGTGGTGTCACTGCTGGTGGAAGGTGGGAAGTATTGGTGATCGTTATTGCCAAACTGATGTGACCTCAGTATGATTTGGGGAAAGCATCGTGCTTGATTTATAATCATCTTCACTGGAGGATAATGATATTGATAATGACTTTGACAAACAATAAAGTGTAATCGATTCTTCAGGCTTAAGGAAGATACTCGCAGTGCCGAAAGCAGCAGCAGTAGCAGCAGTAGCAGAAATATCGAGCAGGAAGGACATGGAGACTCTTTTGTTCTGTGGGACATGCTGAAGTGATGGATACAATCGTCGGCAATACCGGTACTACTGGAGAGATCTGGTGTAGATCTGTATGTAGATCTGTCGTCGTTTTAGAGAGCTGCAGCGGATCCTGAGTCCTGGTCGGATGAGCTGTTGACCTGCGATTATTAGTTTGGTGCGCAGTGCAAAGTTATTATTTTTTTCCCCTGTGTTTTGTAAAAAATCAAACGTAACATAATGTCATCCGTGCAAATGACGTCATTAAGATTCATTCCCGAACGTGACCACTGAACTGTTTATATAAATGCAAACCTTCTGGACGACAGGACGGGCTATTAAGGCAGACATGGTACAAAGTTTTGTTGATCGTCCAAAAAAATTTCAAGCGCTGCCACCGACATGACTGTTTCCGTGTGGGATCAAAAGCTGGAACATGAATCAGTCAAAAAGTGGTTGATTTCACAACGAAAGCACGAATAACGAAGAGAAGACACAGAAAAACTTTCAACTATATTATGACAATTTATAATACTCCTCCTGGACGGGTGAATGTCTCTCTACTAATAATACCATGCTTCCATTCCGTGCTCGCCTTTTTTTCTTCACACTTCTTATTATCCCCGTACTTAATCATCATCTTCATCTTGAACACTAACCTGGAACAATTCGATACAGCCCCCATCAAAGAGGGGTAGATTCTGATTGCGCAGGAAGATGACTCCCCACATAAATGCCGTAAACCACAGGGCAGTGTACTGGTTGGGTTGGTATTTTCGAATAACAATCGCGTGTGGAACGGGCAACAATCCGACCATGGTAATTTCGTTCAAAACAGCAAGGATTTCGGCTTCGTCAACAACGCCCTGTTTCGACAAAACAAGTTCGTCAACAACAGGCACCAAGTGCTGCAAAAGGCGGGTAACAGTTTCCATGGGCAAACTTTCCTTCAAATCCGCCAACCACGCTTCCGTTGGTTGGAATGGAGCTCCAGTTACACTACTGTGAGAGCTATGATTGTCTCCTCCGTCAACGTTGGGAATTCCCTTTTGACTCAGGGGCATTTTGTCACGATTTCCCGCCACAGTTGTATGATCTCCATAAACCTTGTGGCATTGCGTTTGAGCCTTGGCCAATGTCAAAGATGCTGCACTACCGAAGGAGTCTTTTCTTCGGACAATCGCGTACACCAAGTGAGCATTACCGTGGTACTGATATTGCAGGATATTGTTGAAGACTTCCAGCAGTAATGCCAAGTGACGGTGGGCATATTCACCGCTGTACAGGAATTTCGGGCTACTAAACAGCTCAAATAGGTTGACAAGCTTGACAGCAGCCACCAGACTCATGCTTCGCCAATATGGACTGATGTTGCACATGATAGTCAAGAAGCATGAATAAAGTGGCACTAATTTGTAGGCTCCATTGACAATGAGTTTGTGAAGAGTAATTGTCAACAAATCTGCATGACATCCTGAGAAGAGAGGCAAGTCAGTGGGAAGCTTCTGCGTAAAGGGTTTGTTCAGCGAAACACCAAAACTACGCTCTCCACTGAGCTTCAACAAAACAAAGGTACAAATGTGTACCAATCCGATCTGTGCGGGGTCCCGGCGACTCTTGTACATCAGAAAGCAAATTGGCACAATCAATTCGTTGACATTGCATTTGGTCAAGACGTGATTCATGAACAATGGATTCTCTTCCAAGAATTTCCACAACAGCACCAGCAATTCTTGAAAGCATTCCAAATCAGGTGCCGCATGAGGCAAATACGTTCCCTCACTTTGGTAGACATTGCGTAACAGACGTGAAAACCCATCAAAAACAAAGGTCAATTCTTTGGTAGAATTCAATCGTGCCAAGAGGGTCCGCATAATATTGAATCCACCCTTGCTAGCCATGTCGAATTCGACCACAGGAACGCCATTGTGGTCGACGACGGGCTCGGGACTGCCAGGAAGCCCACAATCCAATAGGACACACAAGACCTGGACCGACAATTCGACCAGTTTAACGTGGTGACCTTCGCTAAATCCACTCATGGTAGCCACGGCTCGTGGATCGTAACTCAAAATGGCATTGAGCAACGAATAGAACAAGCAAATGGCATTGGGAGCATCAGCTGCCGTAGCCACGGCCAACCACCGACTGGCCAAGGGATTGTATTCGTCCGCGGGACTAAACAGTGGATCACAGCACGAGGCCAGCATGAGGCGCAAGACTTCAATGCGGTTCTTGTCGTACTTTCGCGTAGCGGCATCAAATCCTAATTCCGACGGACTGACACCGGCTCCGGGAGCCCAACAGATACTGGTAGGTCGTGGGAGGATGGGGACTCCCCACTCGACTTTCTTTTCGCGCAGTCCAGCTTCTGCTCTCATCTCTCGATCCTCTTTCGTGTTGAGTTCTCGACTGCGCTGTTGACTGTTGCGTTTGCTCCCAGTCTTTTCGGCATCCTCGTAGAAATCACAGGTAAATTGCGGCAAGAACAACATGTGCATGGCAGCATGAACGACCAACAAGGCCAAGGGCTCTTGATCATCTTCGGGTTTGCCGATTTTATTGTCGCGGGTAGAGGACTGCTGGGATGTGTCATCTGTGGTACTTCCACCGACCATGAGACCAATTTTTTCATCGCCAGGAATGGGACTTGCACCTGTTCCCCAACACAATTGTTCTACAAATTCATCGGCATCACCGAGGTCACCTGTGATGGAGATATACGGATTGAATATGGGTATGGGTGAGGGTACAACATACAACAGGCCAACTTTCCAATTACAAACCCCCAACCCCCACATCTACAAATAACAGTCTACAAATCGTACATACTCTCTGCAGAGATAATAATAGTACAGCAAAAATACTGCAGTAGTAAATATAATAGTACACACAATGTACTCACCTTTTTCCAACAAAAAGGGCAGGATCCGTGTCAAGACTCGTACGCAGTTCAGTGCCTGATCGAAGTAAATATTGTACGGTGTTTCAACAATTTGACACAGTTGAGCCGTGGCCTGCGTAAAGAGCGTGGCCAAGTTTTCAAACCGATCATCCCGGAGTCGTCGTGCCGCTGTTGGTGGAATCAGTTCGAACACTTCCTGCGCCGAACTGGGAATCTTCCACAGTTCGTCCCAAAATTCGGCATCGTCGCTCGAAACGTCCAATTCGATGAGGGCCTTGACCGATTCCCGAAACTTTTCTCTTGACGCTGTTTGACCCATTGTTGTGTGTACTAAGAATAATGACTGTTACTATTGATATTACGTAGGAGGAATAAATAACAGAGAATCGTGGGAAGATCACGTCAATACTTGGTGGAGTTTATTGCTTTGTTGTTGGGCGTGCAGGTGAGGTTGATTGGTGAGGTAAGTAATGACAAAAGATTTGGCGGAGTGTGTGAAGCTGGTTCAGTTCCTTTCAAGTGAATCTCTGTAGGCTAGTCAAAACTCTTGTTGAATATCAACTCTGCTATATATATAATATATTAGTAGCTTTTGTTGGTGTTCGTTTGAAGTAATTTATTACGTAGTTAATAATTGTTCTGTGGTCGATTGCATTGGCGCAAGAGATCAAACCAACAAGATAGAGAGGAAGAAAATAAGTGTAATAATAAAGGTTGCTTTCGCTCAAAATTCCGTTATCTCCAATACGATTTATTTAAGCGAGCACCTAAATGATACTGTACTTTATTAAGGTTAAAGTTATTTTGTGAGCAAGTGTGAGTTTCTTTGTTTGCTTGTTTTTTTGACTTTTTACTTTATTTTTACCCATGAGGACGACCAGGACGATGAATGATGAATGATGAATGATGAATGTATCAAAGAGTTGAAATAATGACGAAAAATTATATACATAATAGATCCATTAATACCAAGAAGTCTTTGGCTTAGAGAAAATGTGGACGTACTGTCCAACGTTTTAGCGAATTGGAAGACAAGTGATGCCGACAAAATGTGCACAGGAGATCAGGAATCATCACACAGGAATTCTTCCTTCTTCCCCTGGCTTCAGGAACAGATTGCCGCTCTTTTGATGGTATGATAAGACAGCGTTGCCATGATCAACAGTGGCATCTGATCGTGTATGCATCTTGCCATTGTTGTGGTGCATGAGATCGAATATGGGTAGGAATCTCATGCCGGCAGAGCGGGTAATGGCAGCCAGGGGAGACTGTCTTGCTTCTTGCTAGCTGCCGAATCACGTTCCTCAAAGAACTGTTTCTCGCTCTGTACAATAATGCCGTTCTCTATGGACCAGTCCGTAAGCCTCGTTTGTCGTGTATCTAAACAGAGTCCATGCAACTCTGCAAGAACGGATGCTTGCCACAGCGTAGGAATTCTCGGTTCAAGACTACTGTCCGTGGACAAGTATTAAGTAGTAATGACCAATAATTCTCAGCACAGTGGGTGGCCTAGAAAGTGCTATTTGTCTGTCATCAATAAATTATATTTCTAGAGTGGAGTGATCAACAATGATCTCCAGGCCGAGCTAACCTTTTCACGGCTGCTTCCGCAATAGCCTACGACAACACTGCAATTGCCTCTTTTTTTTACACTAGACTATTGTATCATTATTTGATCCAAATTTTGCTCGGTAACTCCTCGATAGCAGATCGCCCGAAGGTTTCCTCGCGCTTGCAACTGTGGTTGTATGGTCCATACCGTCATAGGAGAGGCGTCGTCGTCTTTGTTCTTGGAGTGCTTACCATTGATGGCCTGCAATGCTGTTCTAATCCAGCACGACAATTTTTTGTTCTTGTTTGATTCTTTTTGTTCCTGCTTTTGTTGTTTGTCCATTTCGGCAGCCAAAGCCTTGAGAACTCCTTCGGATCCTTTGCCCATGGCACAGTACCGATACTCTTCCATAGTTCCTCCGGGACCCGTTTGAAAGATTCGTGTCGGACCCAAAACAGATAACGACGACGACGACGACGAGTACGAGGATGGTGTTGGATCTACTCCAACAATTAAGCAAGTACAACCCAAAGGTCGAGCACCATCCATGCGGGTCAATACGTGCTGCCATTCGGCTGCATGTTGAGCCACATCCTGCAGTGTCGGTGATTCTCCGTAGGCCTGACGTGCATTTTGGCAGTACTGTCGCAATCGATCAGCCACAAAACGAGCATCACCTACCAATCCTGTAGCTACCATAAACACGTGATCATCAATTCGTACTACGGATGATGAAGATTGGACCACCAGTACCAGTAGCTGCGTATTAGTATTTGCGTTGTTGTCATCATTGTGACATGTCACGGCAGCTACAGTAGATCCTTGCTGTTGCTGTGCAGCAATCATACCATACTCGACTTGTAAGAGACGTCCTTCATCGTTAAACGTGGTAATACTGCGATCGTAATGAGGTTCCTTGGCAGCAGCAGAGGATGTTACTAGTTTGGGACGAGTGTGGGCGGCATCCACTACTTGCAACTTGTGTGGCTGTTGGAACAGGAGAAGAATCATCAACAGTAGTAGGACATGCTCTGGAAAAACACCGCGATTCGACGGAGGCTTCATCTTTCTTCCGGTGTGCAAGGTAACGACCACCACTGGAGGATCTTCCATTGTTGTACACAGCAAGTAAAATGAATGATCATCATAATTCATAATAATATTATTTTAATTTTTTTAAGTAATATTATGTTATTATTATGCGGAATAAAGAATTGTCCACACTCGTGTGCGTCCAAGTCAAAACTCGACTCTTCTTCGATTTGTCCATTATTCAGACTTTTACTAGTCTATTATTACTGTATTATTTATTTGTTGCTGTCACCATTACTGCTTTAAATCACGGCCTACTGCCTATTCCGAAGAGTAATCTATCAAAAGATACTAGAACAGCTAGGGAAATCCGGCGTCGCTCGGCCCCATGATTAGTACTGTCCCTTTCGATGGGGAATGTGACGGCAAGAATACAAATGTAGGAGTAATTCTCTAGTAGCTAGACCGTGCAATTCTTTTATGGGCGATGGTGTATAAAAAGAGGTGAAAGGGGAAAAGGGGGGACAACTAGAAAAGTGAGAGAAGTGTTGAACAGACTGAACAGCGCAAGAGGACTAGACCTACCAGGTACTACGGTAGGTAGTCGAATAGCCTACAAAAATAATGAAAATTTAATAATACTCGGCGTACGTAACAGTTACCGGTACTCTCCTAATTTTGGAGAGACTGTGTGCGTTCCGAATATTCTGTACATCATTATCTTTCCTTTAAAAACATCGTTTCTGATCTTTTCCCTTCTCAACCAAGCAAACATAAACATCGATCACAAACTGAATGCACCGACATACAAACTCTATACACCACGGTAGCACACAGCTTTTCTTGGCGAAATAATTTTCATTTTTGGTGCCTTACCTTGTTGTTACATCACTTTGCTCAATATGTCTAACAAGCGAAATTTTGATAGCACTAACCACAACAACAATAATAATATGAATGACGAAGAAGTATGGATTTATCACGAAAAGCAAGAAGCCTTGCTTTGTGGTCAACATGCCTTGAACAACCTGGTGCAGGAGTGCATCTTTTCGGCCGAATCGTTGGCTGAAATTGCCCATCAGTTAGATGAAATGGAATTAAATTACATGGCACAAAACAATGAAGGTGGAATGAAGTAAGAGTATTTAATAGTATTGGTATATGCTAGTAGTCGTTTTTTGTTCTCCAAAATGTTCGTGAAATTGAATTGAACAATTGAACTGCATTTGAATGAAAAGCTCCTACACACACAGGTGTTTGTGTGTGTCACATCTCCTTTGATCTGCCTCCGTCCTCTCTTTCCACACTAACCAACCAATCAACCACTCCCTCTTTTTCTAGATCTAGGGAATATTTACAGCGCCTTGGCGAAGGTTCTGGTAATGTTGATCCACATGGAAATTTTTCTATTCAAGTTCTTCGCAGTGCCTTACAGAATCAATTTGGACTAGAGTTGCCCAATCTCCGACAAGAAGGCATCATCAACAAGGAACCCACCACCATGGAAGGATTTATTTGTAACAAACAATCTCACTGGTTTGCCATTCGTAAGATTAATGGACGGTATTGGAATTTAAATTCCACGGCGGAACGGCCCGTGTGTATTTCTCACTTTAATGTTGCCACGGAACTAGACAAACTGATTGCCGACGGGTACTCGGTATTCTGTGCCGACAAACCGCTACCTCAAAGCTGTAACAGTACACAAGAAATGGAACGACGCAAAGCCCGACAACACGGGGGCGTCAAAGGTAACTGGTGGAGAGAATCGGATCTTATCAGGGGTGTGAGATTGGGAATTAATGGCAGTAAAGGTGGAGATCCTTGGAAAAATGTTGGATCGGGTATGCGATTGGATGGCAGGGCACCAAGTTCGTCGTTCCAGCAGCAACAACAACAACAGCATCCGTCTGCAGATGTCATTAATGCCTTGACCGAAGAAGAACAAATACAAATGGTTATTGCCGCAAGTTTGGAACCCACCACACAATCGGTACGAACATCACCCAAAAAAGGAGGATCGAATGTTGCTTCCGTGCCTGTTCCTCCAGAACCGGCTGCTGGTACGCCAGGGTCGGTTCGCATTCAATTTCGATTGCCTTCGAATCCACGCATTGTACGTCGATTTATGGAAACGGACTTGGTCGCTGTCGTGGTTACTTTTTGCCGTGAACAAGAGGGGGGCAATGATACGTCGTTGGATCTACGATATGGATTTCCTCCCAAAGATCTGTTGCCATTGGCAAATCAGACCATCGGGGAGGCGAAATTGTCTGGTGAAAGCATCCAAGGACGATTGCTCTAGAAAAAAGAACCAGGATTCTAAAGTTCTATTAGTAGATCAAGATTTTCCAAAGTAATGCTAAAATGCCTGTTACCTAAGTAGAACAATATTCGAACAACTAAAGCAGCACCAGGTTTTCTTCCTGCAAATGATACATCAGGTAGCACACAACACTCTTGTAGGGAGCCCAACCCTTTTCTTCTGCCAATTTGTCAATAAGATTGCGATTGGGTCCAGTGTCGTCAAAGTCAGCTGCCGATTCAAGCAATGTTTCAGAGTCCGTAAGGTGGTTGATATCGTAGAGGTCGTTCAAGAAATTACGAACCGTTAAATCTCCGTACAGCATAATATCGGCTCTACCAAGAAATTGCATAAGTATGCCTCCCGCACACCAATCACCGATACCTTTCAATTCCATTAAAAGTTTGGCGGCTTCGCGGTCAGATGCTTTGGTGATCCCCTCTCCGGATATTTTTCCGCTCTCAAAGTCCTCCACCAGCGAAACAATGAATCCCGCCTTGGCATTCGAGAAGCCCGCACTTACCGGAGTGCCACCTTCATTCAGTTGGGCTCTGGCTTTCTCCAAGAAAACGCTATGATCATCGTTCTTCCCGCATGGGTGCGTGACTCCACAGAGATGGGGGTAACCAGAACGCTTTCCTGAAAGAACCTCGCAATCATTGATCAGCATGCGAGTCATCTCAGGGGTAAACATAATATATCCGTGCTCACCAGCGAGTAAATGCTCAAGAAGCATTTTTGAATCTTCCAGATCACTCTTGTTGCCACCTTCCTTGATGGATTGCAAAAACCTATCCGAAAGTTTGCTCCGCACAGAGGCTGGCTTGGCTTCGAGGCATACGCCAATCTTGATGGCCAGACGCCGCAAAAAGGAATTACCAGCATCAACGCTTACCATGGTAAACGTAATAGATCTGAGACACTTGTCAAAAAGGCGGGCTTGAGTAGGCGTCCTACAAGAGCCAGGCTCGCAGTCGCTGACCAGTGCATCGGCTCCGACACGAGCAATCAGGGCAGCCAATTTGGAATCGCAATTCGACAAGTGTGTTACTGCTTTGTAAACAGTTTCGGGATCTAAAACAACTGGAGGAGTTCTGTCTGAGAAGCGCAGCAGCGAATTCTTTGGAAGACCACCCTTTTCACGGCCTGCACAAACTTTCTTTGGTGGAAATAACCACTGTCGCACTGCCCATGAAGCGTGACCGCGTTTTGCAAGACTCTTCGCCTGGCGTACGGCCTTGGGATCCCCCTTGTTACGAATAACCTTGTTGAGAGGCTTGTACTTTGATTCTTTCTTGTTCTTCGGTGACTTATTGGCCCTGGCCGTGGATATGGATAGTTCGTCGTCATCAAAATCATCCTCCAGAAAATACATGTCTGAGCTTTGCGTAGATGCAGCCGTAGTGCTTGTACAAGTGCTAGCTGAGTCATCAAACTTAGCAAAGGCACCAGACTGTCCCGCATTTTCAAGACAGCTTTTCCAAGTCCTGCTGACAGTTCCAGACTTTAGTTTTTGGGTCCCGCCGGCAGCAAGGGCTGCTTCCAGATCAATTCGCTCCTTGTATTTAGTTGCAACGGGGGCAATGTACTCTCGGAAGAAGTTACCTGCCAAACGAATATTGCTGAATTTGGCTTCCTCTATTGTATGTTCGCACACAAGTACTACCAAGAGAAGATCTTTCTGAGACTGGCCCGGTCGATCGACCCGACCTTTCATCTGCTCAAGTTGGTCGCCAGGAGTTGGTCTGCATAAGATTGCATCCGCGTGTCGCTGCATATTGATGCCTGAGCCTTCCACCGTCTTATTCGCCACAATGACGCTGTTGCTATTGTGCCCAGCGAATTCAGGCGAGGACGATATCTGTCGTGAAGCAATACTTGACCAAGTTTGGGCATTTATGCCTTGCTTGGTAAGCGTCCTGAGCAAGAAATCTTGCTCCTGGTTCGTGTCAGCAAAAATTAGTGGCCGTCGGCCCTTCCGAAGCAGCCCTTTGGCTGCTTTGGCAAAAGCATCGCTCATTGGCGATGACGCTCTATATGACGCCCGTGAGTCCCGTCCTTCGTAGACAGTTCGAAGGATGCTTTCAAGATCTACCCATAACTTGCGTCCATCCAATTCAGATGGTTCATTGATTTGTTTCCGACGAAAGGCTTCAATTCTGCCACGATACTTCTTCAGGTCTGAAGGTGGCAACGGTACCATTTCTGCTTTCAAACTCCAAGTACGATCGGTCTCGGGAACCTGACAGACAATATGCTCGTGAATCGTCGCTGGGAGCCATTCCAATGATCTTAGTAGAGGCGACCGGAGCATTCGAATCATATAAAACAATTGATCAAATTTGGACCGGAAAAAGGTTGCGGATAGCATCAATACGCCACACATCGAGACCTCAATTTGCCTCCACGCCGACGGACTAAAGTTGTAGAGAACAAGGTGATGAGTGTTCGATGGACTGCGTCAGTAAATAAGCAATTTCTAAAAACGACGGAGACAAAAACTTACTTTCGTTTGGCTGCAGCATTTTGAACGCTTAAACACTCGTCTATGACGACGAAGTCCCATGCTGATTGTCTGACAAATGGATGGTTGCAAACCCGATCCAATGTCGAAATAATGAGAGTATTGCCGTCGATGGGTGGATGTGTTTTGCCATATGTCAGCGAAAATAATGTCCCGTCCTCTCTTTGCTCGACAATATGAAAGCCTTCCGTATGAGCTGCGATCTCCAATAGCCATTCCTTGATTAACGCTTTTGTTGGTAACATTACCAAAACACCGTGACGAGAACGCCCCGATGATTCAATCCACTCTGCGAGGCGGACAATTGTAGCCAAGGCAGTTAGCGTTTTCCCAGCTCCAACTGCAGAAGCATCAGCATGACCGCGTCGTCCTTGACGAACCCCCTCCACAACTTTTGAAACTGATTGCTCTTGGTGTGGCCAAAGTGATGTTTTTATCTTTGGCAGAGGGAGAGTCTCTTTAGCTGATTCTCCTTCCTCCGAATCAGATTTAGCATCATTCGCAGTATACGCTTCGTTAACTTCCGTCCTGTGCGACGCTGCCTTTCGCACCAAGGTTTCGTCATCCTCCACCATGGCTGCTGCCTTCTTTGATGCAGCGACAACAACCGCACGCCGTGGGCGCTTCCGAAGTTGCGATTCCTCTTCTTCGTCAATTTCTGGATTGCTCATTGCACGTCTTTTGCTTTCTGAACGATCCGACGATGATTTTGCTGGGAGCGCAAGAGAAGAGCGATTCGTTAGCTCACCTCTTCCTAGACGTTCCAAGCTGGCAAGGAGATGGTAGTAGGCAGCTCCACGTGGTCTTATTCTAAATTTGAGTGCTCCCTCCTTTCGAATTGCCTGGGGATATAGCAATTCCAAGCCATGAAAGACTCGGACCAGTACTCCCTCGACCATGTCTCTAGGAGCCCCCGTTCCATCAGAGCCGACACCCTTTCCGAGTACAACAAAATCATTTTCTCTGGTCCGAATGGCCAGAAGTGCATCACGCCATGTCCGTGGTGGGAGAAGACTATCCAACGCTAATGGCATCCAATCAAATACACGCCCTTCAGAAATATGAGTCGCCTTTCGGTCAGACTCTGCCAGAGTATGAAGCAGGGCCAGGGTTTCTAATACTACCTTGCCGTGCGGGAGAGCGGTCGTACGCGTACCATCCTTGACGTAAAAAGCGATCCGAAGACATTGCTCTCGATCAGTTCCAGGCTGCAATTGTTCAGGTCGGTGGTCTGGGTCATCTAAGTCGAGAGCACAGGGCGAAACTACGGTGCCAGCGTCAAATGCATCGACTTTTTCCCCTGCGATGGAAAATTTCCATGACCGCTTGCCAGTTTCGTCTTCCACCAACTCGGCTGTTCTCGTTACAGCAACGTCTTTTGACTGCCATCCTAAATCATTGGATCCCGTGTCACCTGGAAGGTCCCACTGTAATCCAGCTGGGGGAAGTGGTAACGGAGTGGTCTTGCCTCCTTTCCAGTGTTCGGCTACTGCAACCTCAACAACTCGAATTAATTTTGCTTCTTCCGCAGAGCGCCCTCGCTGAACATATCCAAGTGATGGTACCGCTGTTGCTCCAGACGTTGTACCGCCAGCAGTTGCGGCTTCTTTGCCCTCTTTTCGGGCCCTACCAATCCTCTGGACTAAAAGGGGCTCCTCGGCGTCGCCGCAAAACATGGCACTCACGACCTCTTTTGATGAAGGGGATTGATGATCCACGCAAACTTCTATCTCCAACGACGTTGCGAAAGCCAAAAGAAAAGCTACACGTTTATCATAAGGCGTGAGCGGCGGACCTGCCTTGACCTGCGTGAATTGTGGAGTAGCGAATTCCTTTGGTGACGACACAGTTTTTGTCGGTTCAAGACTTTCCACAACCAGGACTCGGTCAGATTTTGATGTAATACCGTTGACACGCCCAGCCACCCATTCTTGAATAGCCTCAAAACAGTCCACAACTTCTGTCTCCTTTTCTGATAGAGTACCCGTTGGTGTCACTACTTCACGGAATGATTTGTACGATGCGGTGAAAGGCTCAGTTGTCCTCGTCCCATCAGCTTGTAGTGTTCTGCTGTCGTTAAATTGTCTTTCCGGTACCGTCTTCGCCTCCTTGCCCCATGTTGCAAGGCGCGCAAGCTGTACTCTTTCCTTAATCCTTGCGTTGGCTTCACTGATTAGTTTTCGCACCTGCTTAGAGAGAGAGGGTAAACCATGCTTCTTCCACTTCGTAGGGGGCTCGGAAAGTAAAGCTTGAAGTAAAACTAACGTTGAGGGCATCACAGCAGGTTCAACCGCTGCCAGCCGGCATTCTTCATCCAAGCGTCGTGCGATCGGTCCGGGTGGAATGATTGGCGTTCTCCGGGTTTCCCAGATTTGAAGACTGGTGTCCTCGTTCGCGACAGGTGGCGGGGCACCTCTCAAGTAAGACCCTTTCCACCTGCCATTCAAGTAGGCGAGTACCGCCGCAGCTGAGGCATCGCCGGCGAAACTATTCCATTTTCCCCAGGCAATCCGCCCACCCACGGCTGCTTGCACAGCTCGAAGAGTGTTCCGTAGATAACATGCTTTTTGATCCTCCGCATCGCTACTAGGCTCAGCTGCCTCGAGCATCCACCAGTTATCACTGCGTTCCACAAATCCCAACCACGGCTGAGATGGAGCCGATTTTGCTGTCCTAAGACCTCCTGCTACCGCTGCACGGCACAGTGACACCGGCATCCTCCACTGCGGATCAGCCTTGGCAACCAAAGACAACAGCATTAGGCTTGGTAGGCCCAAGCAGCCGTCAGCGTCCTCAAATGGCGATGCATCCACCAGCATGCACCCCCACACAGTTTTGAGCATGGCTAAGGTGGATCCCTCTGGAAGCTGTTGAGCTATACAGTTATCACTTGATTCTTTTGGGAGAAGCAGTGCCTCGCAGGCTTCTAGAAACGGTGCAACGGAACACAAACCATTTCCTCTTCTAATAGCCTTCTGCAATAGAGAGGCCGGCAGCTGAATGTTCGCCACTTTGCTTGACGGTGGAGGAATCAAATCATTGTCGCAACCACTGGAAGTATCTTCGCTTTCGTTGTTGCTTTCTGTACCTTGTGAGAGCTGATCTAAATGTTCAGTCTGATGCTGGTTGTCGTTTCGCTCCGAATGCTCCAGAAGGTCCAACGGGACACCCAACAGAACGGCAGGTGTGTCACGTTGACTGGCTTCCACAATGGCCCAATGCAAGTCGTCTTTGGATGTAACAATTGAATTGATGTAGTCTTTATACCAATAAACATTACCCGACACTTTGAAGCATCCATCCCAATCCAGTTGAACCACAAATATAAATGGTCCCAGATCCGTGACAGTAGCAGAGTCATCGACGTCCAGTAGTCCGCTAGAACCTAGGCGTGCCTGCACAAACTCCCAAGGAGCAAAAACAGGATCTGCCACCACTTCCATATTGTAATTGACCTTTACCACGTCAACTTGAGAATTAGGCAGTTGCTTGTAAAGCTCCGCCGCAGAAGCAAAGGTTTTTCCGACATAATCTGTGGGACAGATATCGTCCTGGTGATCATCGAGATGGACAATCAAAAATTTACCCGATAATGGAGTATCTAGCGATGCTACTTTATTGCTCGCATTTGTTGCTTTCTTGGTATTGGGAGCATCGGGATTGGGAACAGCATGCAAAAAGGAGACAGAGGAAGATGCAAACAGAGGTGATATGCTTTCCAAGGAACGAATGACCAATCCGCTCGTATTGCATTTGGCCAAAGCTCCCCGAGGAAGTCCCCGAAAGGCAATGGTTCGTGGTTTCGTCCCTGGTTTTGTTGTTTTCTGATTTGATGATGATGTGGTAGTGGTACCTTTTGGCTTGGGTTTCTTCTTTGGTCTGACAATGCTCGCCTGCTTGGGGCTCGGCGAGACCAAAGAAACCGATCTCTTAGCTTTGGTAGGAGTTGTATTCGCCTTCGCATTCACCTTCACCACATCATCCTCTGAGTCGTCATCTCCGCATTCTGAGATAGGATCGTCATCTTCATCATCATCGTCATCATCAATACCATCGATGTCTTCCATTCTGTAGTCTTCCTCGTCAGAATCTGCAGCATATTTCTTGTCAGTATCCTTGATCAAGATCTTTTTCAAATCTTTTAAATCTACAGTTTCGCTATCATCATCTTCGTACGCAATCCAGAAAAGCTCGTCCTCAGTTATTACAGATGTTACCTCACCATGAAACCAACCATATCCCTTGAAATACTGTATAGTGTGCCATAAAAATGAACGAATGATTCGTTTGGAACACACAAATCTGAACTTAGTACTTGAAAAGCACTGAGTGGGCTGAAAAGCACAAATGCATAAACACACTGCTACAGACTGCAGGAGATGGGTATTAAAAGTCTGCTAAATGTAATTTATGAGGCAGGAGA
>Ga0100402_1001740_pt1 | contig 24910 bp, 41 predicted proteins | sample CryGeyme20150102_FD_80419 | JGI IMG/M metagenome (GOLD analysis project Ga0100402, IMG submission 80419) | Groundwater microbial communities from Crystal Geyser aquifers in Utah, USA - Crystal Geyser metaG 2015-0102 | ecosystem: Environmental > Aquatic > Deep subsurface > Groundwater | place...
TGTAAGAGTTGGTCCCCAAATATTATGAGGGTGCTCCAAGGGCTGAACTAGAATTGTAACTCAGTAGCTCTTCTCAGACTCAACTAAAAGTATTACACATGACTGCATACCCAAAAATACTGGCGCTGCTTAATCCTCCTATTCTATGTTGGTGTGCATATCTACTTGAGATTCTATAGTTATTTAATTGTGGATATAATTTGTGTAATAAGATAAGAAGCATGAATGGTAGTTGTGGTTCCCCTCAGTCAGTAGTCCCATAGCTTTCGAATGAGCTCAACAATCTTTCCCCCGAGGCCTCCCACTCTTGAGTAGATGTCGTAGCAGTCCTGACTGCAAACGATGCAGACACAGAAGAAGATTGCCACCATCAGCATTACTAAAGAGTACACCACTAGCACGAGTACCAGCATTAGGATACCCAAAAGCTTGAATGGGAACAGCAATATCCTCAAGAATGTCGTCAGCACAGTCATCAGATAAAACTATGCGTCGGAGTCTGTCCTTTCGACCTGCCTATAGCTGGGGTTGTCCTTATTCATCCTTGATCTGTGGCTGGCATGAACCTTATTATTTGCATCGTGTGGTTTGTCGTGGTCGTTAGTCCAGCTCTCGCCGCAAAGATAGCAGAAGTCGTGCCCGCAGATGCAGGTTACATGATTGCAGCCTTCTTGCTTCTCTATGATGATTCCACATTATTGGCACTTTTTGTAGTTGAGGTTTTATTCCAAGAAGTGGATCTGAAAAGCATCACAGTCCCCCTCGTGCTACACCAGCAAACACTAGCTGCAGAAGTGCTTTTAACAGGTGCAACAGATCATTACTCTGTCCCCCGGGCTCTCCTTCTTGATGACCCCATCGCATTTGTCAGCTGGACAGAGCTTTATGTTGTCGTCTTTGTGGGTAAGATGAAATTGATGGACGTGTCTGTATCGTTACTGGATGCGAGTAGGCAGTTGCTGGAAGAATGGTAGACTGGTATCGATGGGGACGTCGCAGGCTGGATTCGGGCAGGTTACCTCTTGAAACTGATTGATGCGGTATAGGGTATAGTGATTCATGCAATCCTCGCAGTAGTCGTGCATGTGCTCGCACTCACAGACGTACAGTTTCTCGTTGCACAACTTCTGGTTCATACATATCAGGCACATGAAGTCCTTGTTGTCCCTCAAGCTGTGCCCAGAGGAGGGTCCTACTGAAAGAATTTTGTTTGAGGGCAGAACGTCTTTTTTTGAGGAAGGCAGCATTTGTATTTTTTTGGCAGAAGAAGGTTCGTTTTTGATGCGGATGATTTATCTGAGTCGGAGGTTGGGAGCCACCACTTTGAGGTGAGGAAGTTGGTGGTGGGAGTGATGGCTGTTGTCAGTGGGAATATGCTCCGAAGACAGATTAGTTGGATGCATACCTTTATCGGTCTCCCTTATACTCATCAATGTTACTATTATAGACTCGGCTTCTAACTCATAACTGATAGCGAGGAATACATTGTTGTTGGTTAACAGATAATGTTGTCGAATGACGGGAATGGAAAATGTGACGGTGATTCCTGAAACAAACAATGCCATGCATTATATCATTCTTCTTACTTCATCAAGAAGCTAGGAATGAAGAAGGTCAGAGACAACAATCAGACAGCCTAAGATGGAATGAGAGAAATTATTAAAGATAAGTATAAAAGCTAATCAGTCAGACTCATCCTCCTCGTTGTCATATTCCTTCACCACGAAATCCTTGTCGTTGCCCCTGAAAACCTCAGGGTGCTTGAGCTTGATGTGCTGATTGAGAGAGCCTTCAGATCTGTTTCAATACCAACGTACCCATAACTTTTTGTGCAGCCTTCCATCTGACACTTGTAGTGTCTGGCGATGTCGACAGCCGATCTCCTAACTCTACGCTTCTTTTCGTCTATCTGTCCGCTGTTCCCTTCAGACAGCTACTCTGCCTTTTTCTGAATCACATGATCCCTACCTCTAGCTTTTGCAGCTTGGAAACCAGCTATGACTTTTCAATGTTGAGCTATTTCAGCTGTGTGGCAAGGATGTGGTTGGCCAAGTACAATCGGCAGTACTCATTATAGTAGTTTATTTGATCTTCTTCACCTTCGACCCCCCTCGCCTGTACCTCAGAATAGCTCTCTTCCTGCCGCTCACTCATCACTCAATTATATATATACACTGACCACCCATAAACGCCCATACTATAAATAACATCAAAAAATCATGAACTTCCTCAGAAGCTGTTTCTAGCCCGATACCACAGCAGGCTTCTCCTTCCAAGAACCACCATCCAGAGGAGCCAGAACCACCATGCCTGTGCAAAATAAAGGTGATCAAGAAAGATCGCAAGTGCAGAATAGAGGAGAACACGGGAGGTCGCACATCCAATTCAGTCAGCACACACGCAGTCTGCCCAACAAGCTAAAACAGAGGACCAGGAGGAGACAGGGGGGTGATGCTGGTGAGACGGACGCATACTGTGACTTTTTGGAGAAGAAGCAGGGGCAAATGGACATGTGGGGCGAGACCTTCAGAGAACACTTCAGATGATTTGTAAAATAGCTATCCTCTGTATTAAGGCATACCACTCCTTTGTAGTTCTCGGACAATACTTGAGGCAAATATGTCAGTAGTTTGGGTGAATGAAAGCATTAGATGGGTTATTGGATATATATAGAGCATTAGATGTATTGCATTGGATGGATGTATAGGAGGAGATGTATCATTGGACCCAAGGGGATTTATCATCGCAGATACCACATGTGTCGCCGGGAGCCAGTCTGATGAAGCCATTCTCTCCCCAGGAAGGTCCCCAAGAGTTTTTGATTTTGTAGTAGGAGCTGGTCATTCCCACCAGAAGAATGTCGTGGTTGAGATTGTTTTTGCAGTTGTTGAAAATGCCAGAGCCATATCTGCTCCAGTTAGTGGCATCAGCACTTACACCAATGGGTCTTGACTGGATAGCAACAGCAATGTTGCTGCATCCTCTGACAGTGGGAACTGAAGCTATCTTGAATGATCCTCCGTCGCCCTTGCAGGATCCAGTCTTGGCGGTGTAGGGGTAAGCTGAACTAGTGGTGATGCCGTGGTCCTTCACATAAGCAAGACCCTGATAGTTGAACCCTCCGTTGCAGCCCTCATTTCCGTATTTCCTTGAGCAATCAACTAGCTGCTGCTCGGACAGGTTTACCGTCTGTCCCTTGCTCAGAGCCCATGACTCGAGAACTCCCACAGCAGAGAAGGCCCAGCATGAACCACAACTCCCCTGGTTTTTAACTGGAGAGACCATACCCTTGGTTGTCCAGTCGATGTCAGCGTTGATGGGGACAGCTTCCATGTCGGTGTGGGTCTCGGTGTTGACGCGAGGCTTCGGGCTGAGGTACTGCTCTGCAAATTCATCATCGGTGAGGCCAGAGAATTGGTTGATGGCCATTTTGTAGGTCTGGGAGGGATCACTGTTGTGTTTGTTGAGGAGGGCCAAGTTTGATAGGAAGATTAGTTTTCTGAAGACGTCTTATTGAGGAGTGTACTGGATGCCGAACTGTTCTTTCCAGATGAGATAGTGATCGTCTGAGGGCTGGTGATTGGCCAGGAGGAGGGCTGCGGCTGCTAGTGCGACGATGATGGCTAGCTTTTGCTGCATTGATGATAAATCTATATTGCAATCGATCTGATGATATAACATAAGCAACATAACTACAAGCATTAATCAAGTAGTAAATCGAATCAACCGAGTAGGATATTATAAAGATTCAATTCAGCAGCCACTGAAATAGCCAAAGCACAGATCTTTATATCTCTGACTTCAGTATTAGATACTGATCGAAGCTGTTGGCTGTGAATGTAGTTATCAATATAATTAATAAATCTGAGGATGGAAAGTGACAAAGCAGGCACCAAGGCCACCTTCTTCACATAGACACCCGCACGACCACAATCCTCCCACATCGCTAAAAATAAATCCCTCCTCCAACAGCAGTTCTCCTTATAGCCACATATCGATCCCTCCCATAAGCTCAAGACTCTCAAACAACAGCTCAAATAACTGCAACAGACACATCTAAGCATGGTTGTCAGGGTCAACGGCAGCAAAAAAGTCATCGATAAGCAGTACAGACACTCACAGCAAAGAAAAATCCAGTTCCTCAATCTATACGAGCAGAGAAGAGTCAGGCTGACAGAAAAGAAAATGCTGGAGGAAAAGGAGCAGCAGGAGCAGGAACACAGGCTAAACATCAGGGAAAGAGCGAAGTCCATGAAGCTGAACGGAGAGGTGAGAGCCTTACTTTTGAGGAATGAGCTGGAGGACGGCAACAGTCAGCTCTGCACTCGCAACCGTCGAGCCAAGGATGTACCTACATTGAAATGTAGAAACAAAGACAGTAGCTGCAGAGAAGGAGACAGACAGACCTTTCTGAGGCCAGAAAAAGCTACGCGAGAATCAAGGCAGGATAAGGGGACCTTCTGGTGAAGAGGCAGAAAATAGGGGAGATGCAGGCGGCCATGGGGAGGAGCAACCACGCCAGAAAGTTATAGGAATAGCTAGAGATGGTGTAGGACCTGGACGTAAGCAATTGCCGATGTAGAGACAGTTGAGCTAGCTGTGTAGGGACGAACTATGCGACAGTTGTGTAGAAGGGCCAGCCTTTTTGACCCAGAAAGGATCCTGAGAATGATAATAAAAGTAGTACTTCATATATTCTTTGAATTATTCTGTGGTTGGTAGCCTAAGCAGTTAGTAGAGAATGGACAGCCAGACAATATAATACAGCAGATTTTATATTCACTGATGGTTGGTTCAAGAAATTCACTGATTTTATAGTATTCATGAATGGGCACGGCCGACCTCCTTCCCCAGCTCCAGGAGTTCCCTCTCAAAATCACTTTGAAGCTAATAACTGAACTAAGTCATCCTCTCTTTACGTTCAGCAGCTAGTTGTACCGATCTCTTAGCATCCGAGCCTCATCGCCAGCCTATCTCCCCTCTCTCTCTTGTCTCTCAGCTCGCTCTCTCAATTATTTGGTAGCCTTTCTTTCAAAATCCAGCTCCGCTCCCAATCTTGCCAGCTTAAAATTCAGCTAGGAGTTTTCTCTCTAGAGAGTATTCTTTGCTGACGCGAGTAGGATCTTTTCGGCTACTATTTTTTCGAACTCTTCACTTTTGCTTTCCAGGGCTGAGCGGAGGCTGTTCAGAAATGCTCTGTCCTTTTGGTCGTTCTGAGTCAGGAATAGCTACCTTTCCTCCTTTCGCCAGAATACCTTCAAGCTCTTTGAGTCTGGCTGTTTTCTCGTACAGTTGTTCGTAAAGGAGCCTTCCCTCTTCCCTCAGTTTGCTGATCTCCATCTCCTGCCTTAAGATAGTTTCCCGATATTACCTGCTGTTTTCCTCAGCCTCCTGCAAATATTGCTGGGTGCCTGCAGAATGACCATGCTGCATTTATGCCCTTTTGAGACGCTTTCTGCACTATTTGAGCTATGCTCCTCTCATTTCATAGTTCTAAACAAGAAGGTTATGGAGCTGCTGGTACTTTCTGGCTTCCGAGTCGAGATGCATGACCTCTAGCTGGTGGTTTTCCTTCATGTTTTTGATTTTGTGATGAAGGTCCTCGTTGTGTTGCTCCGCTATTTTGAGGGCATTTTTGATGGCCTTGATCTTTTTGTTGAGTTTGTGAATGTCGTTCAGTTCGGGAGTCCCCTTTGAAGCCCTTCCCAGGAAGTAAGCAGAGAGGTTGTCTTCGGAGGTGACTGTCTTCATGCAGTTATAAGGACTATTCACAGATAGACTCTATATCACAACTTGAAGTGCACTGCTGATACTGAAAAATGAGGTCTATATTTAAAAGATCAATATCTGAGGGAGAGGAAGGCAGCCACTCCTGCCAAAATCCATTTCCACTCCTCCTCCTCGCTTGGCATCTCAAACATCATAACGAAATTTGTCGAATGGCCGGTCGTAGAGAGAGTTCCTCTTCTAGAAACCACCTTGTAGACTGGACAGTTGTACACCCCTGTTTCTGGGGCCTTCCTGTCAGCCTGGGGAATCAAGTGCATCATTGGTAAGGATGAGTAAAGCTCCTTCGGAGCAGGATTGTTTATTATATGCTTCTTCTTGTCCCACTTTGCACCCTCAAGGAATAGTCCGTGAATGTAGCATCCATCATCTGGTTTTTCCTTGATATCGTGAGGTTCAAGGTCCAGGTACTTAAACTCGAAGGAGAGCTTGTCGATTGCTATTACGTGCTTTCTGGCGTAGTTCTGAAGAGTTCCAGTCAGAAAGGCCTGGGGGAAAAAGAAACCTAAATAATACAAAACTTACCTGATATCCAGAAACATTTGGGGGTTCCGTGGTCTATCCACTCCTGTAGGAAGTTGATTCGAGCATTAAGATCTTAGGTCCAGGAGGCAAGTGGTTTCATGGAGAGGAATCCCTTCTGATCCCATATCTTTGGAACTTGATTGTTAAACAGGGAGTTTGCGATCAGCTCTAGCTCCTAGCTCATGACAATCAGCCCTTTGAGAGCTTTCTTGACATTGATAAGATTTTCCTTCATAACTTAGAGAAGTCGGTTATAACGAATTACCTACTGGACGAGAACAGTGTTCATTGACTCCTCATAGCTAGTAGGGTACTTCTTCTGAATTTCAAAGATAGGAAGGACTTCAGGAGTCTTGCTCTGAACAAATGTAGCGATATCAGTGATGACCTCATCTCTGGACTTTCCTGAGGCTGAGCCTGTTTTGGGCTGCACTGAGAGAATTGTTTATAGCATGTCAACAGTCTGTGCTTGAGAGTTGGTGATTTAGGCATTATCATGCATTCCAAAGGCCTATGGCGAAGGATTGAGGGGCAGCTTCTGGATGTACTCGATGTATTGGTCGATTGTGGTGGCATCAGGTTGGCGGTAGAGTCCTGAGGCTGAGAATTTATGACCTAGCCTGAGGGTGTTTTGGTTGATGTAGACTGTGATAATGGTAGTTATAAGACGGACATCCTTGTCATCGGTGACCCTTCCTCCGTAGTTAATTTCAGCACCCAAAAAGTTGAGGACTTTGTAGGGAATTTATTCATATTAGTCAAGGAGCATTCTAAGCTGTTTTTTACATACCATTAAGTCCTCGTTGGTGAACTAATAGGCGATATTCCATCCGATGGGGCCAAACTTACGCCTGTCTTGGATGATTGCGTGGAAGAGACAAAAGCCGAAAAGCAGCCTTTTGTATTCCTATGTCTTCTTGCACTCCCCGAAATCTTTTTCGTCCATGTTGCGATAAGTCCTCAGTAGGTTGTTTCTCAGGCCTTGTGGTGGCTACAGAGTCATCTTTATGCTGTTCTGTAAAATAGGAATCGAAAAGCTCTCAGTCGGCATTGAGGTCAGCCACATCCTAAAGTCCTTGTGCATGCTTGTGTTGAGACCCTAACAAATGAGCTCCAGCTGGGGCATCCAGCTGATTGACAAGTGACAGTTTTGTAAAAGGACCCAGTAGCCCTTAGAGTAAGCCAACTAAACCAGAGCTTTTGCCTTCTTGCCTTGACCCTGACCAAGAGATATTGACTTGTATCTATCATTCATTCCCATTTCTGAGGCAAATTTGAGGAAGTCGGCTACAGGATCTGAGCCAGCAGAGAGCACAAAGATGAGAGGAGTGACGACTGAGGAGTCTCTGTAGCACTTTGAAAGGTCGAAGGTGGGGGCAATGATGAAGGGCTCTCCCATTGTTGTGCTGACATAGTTCTGAATTGCAGGAATCACCTTGTCAGACCGAATATTCTTGATCACAATAATTTTCTGAAAAAGATCCAGAGAAGACTGATAAGGCTCGGGAAGAGGCTCATCTTGGGGAGAAGGACTGTCAAAAATTATTTTCCATTCATCTGATTTCCTGAGGAAGTGCTCCTCGAGACCCTTGAAGTTAGGAAGCTGAGCTGCACCATAGAATTGACGATATATGTCAGGCCACTGGTTATCCGGGATCCAGTTCGTTGGGTTTTCGGGAATGGGAATCTATCCTGCAGGCCCAGATAGAAGATATCTCCATTAGCCGTTGTCAACTTTGTTGTCTCCTTGTTTGATCTTGATGGTGAGGACGAAGGAGAAAAGAAGCTTGTGCTTTTCAAATAAGGATCGACATACGTTTTCGTACAAACTATATGTAAAGTGGTCATTTATGTTTAAGAGCCTTTCCTCAAGAACGTTGGAAGGAACACTGCTTTCAATTGATAGCACGAACAGCCTCACGAACCACTGGAGAGAATACTGATACATGGGGTCGATCAGAGAAAAGTCAATGATGCAGAAGAACAAGAGAGAGGCCCGGTATGCAACAGGCCTGTACCCCTCACGAGTCTCATCAATCTGCTGCTCGGTTATTTTGCTCTCTTCCACTCGCTTGTTGATCTCCTGGCTGGTCTTCTTTGAATTGGAGAGCTCGTTGATCAGAGACTCATCCTTCAAAAACTCATCAATATTACCCTCGGTACTCGAGAGAGCAGCCAAGATAGAGTCCTCAATCTGAATAAGTGTTTTTCTATCCTCAGCATTCTTAGTCACAATCTATCGCTTCTTCTCTTCCATCTGAGGGTTTTCCAGAGCCACTATCTGAGCTAACATCTGCTACTCAAGACCTGACGGGGTGATGGCGAAGTTGATTACGGATACTTTCACGAATATTTCGGGAGGGTAGTGAGGATTGGGAAGGGTGGTTGTCATGAAGAATTTGAAGTTCATACTGTAGTTGATTGTCTTCTCTCCAATCGTGATCGAATAGCTTGAGCCAGTCTTCACCACTTTCTGCAGAAGAATCGGCTCAAAGGAAGGATCCAAATCTCTGCCGACGCTCTCGAGAAGTACTTCCTTTCCGAATTGGACAGCCAACTATATTGTCCTCATTATGTTTGCTTCTGTCGGCTTGATAACGCTGAACCCTTCCTCGTGTTTTGCTCCCAAGTTTTTGATGAATTTGTTGGCTTGGCTCTGAGGATCGATCATGAGAGGCCATCTCTTCGTCTTGTTAATAATAACCCCGTTCTCTGTTGAAGTGTCATCTTTGGGCAGACCAGCAATATTCCAGCCCTGAATTTAAACTGGAACTCCCAAAAAATCTCGCATGCTGATGTTTTTAGAGCACTGCAGACCGATTTCCTCAATGCGATTAGCCCACATTTTTTCCATTCTGGTCCTATACTCAGCTGTGAAGGGTCCTGCATAGGCTATCATGCCAGCACTGACTGCGCAGTTTCCAGGAATGAGGGCACTATCTTCAAGCATTTTTTTTACATCTTTGGTCCACCTAACCTGCTCGTCTGATAGTCCTGATATAAGTTTTTTTGCTCTTTCTAGTTTGACTTTACACATTTAGATTTCGTTGGTAAGCCTTTCTTTTTCTTTCATTTTTTGGTCGAACATGTCCTCCAAGGCCTGGATCTTCTTGTTGACAGCATCGAGAGCAGCCTTCTTCTAGTTCAGCTACGCAGTCTTGTCAGCCAGAATCTTCTGAGTAGCTTCCAGCTTCTCTCTAAGCGGCCGGGTTTCGTTGTAGACTTTGTTGAAGTCAAACATGGCCTTCACCCAGAGGTAAAGGAACTGGATGGCGTATGAACTGGTCTTTGCTCTTTAGAGAGTGAACTATGGGTCTCCCATGATCTTGTCTGTGAGTTTTTTGATAAATGCAGGGTTTATGTTTTCCTTCTTGTACTCTGTCAGGTCCTTCATGAGGGTGGTCACGTCATTCAGCAAGTATTTTTTGGCAGTTTCGAAGTAGTCCTCTTCCTTCTTGCCATCAACGTTTTTGATGATAATCTGTCCTCCAACTGCCTTGATCTTGTCCTGCAGAAGAATTACTATACCCCCCAATACCACTCTGATCACGATTGCAGGATTTGTGAATGCCTTGATTTCGTTCAAATGGTCCTTTTTCAGCTTTTTTACCTCTGCTAATGTTATTTCCAGAGAATGGTTGGCTTAGGCCACAGATGCCTCTGCCTCTGAAGCCAAAGCTGAAGCCTATGCTGCCTGCTCGTTGGCAATCTTTTCTTCTGCTGAAACCACCACCTGCACTTATTCAGCCTGAGCCTTGTCAACAGTCAGTTTCTCCATGAGTTTCTCAGTCTCAATTGAGGCCTGTTACAGTTCAGGCTGCATTTTTGTGAGGGTTTGCTGCATGTCCTCAACAGCCTTATTGGCGTCTAGTAGTTTATCAAGCCCATTTTGTAAACGAGTTACTGATAGGGCAGATTGTTCTTTCTTCTATTTGAGAATTCGCTTGTAGGTAGAGAGAAGCTAGAGATATATGGTCGGAGTAACGTGGTTTGTTCTGCTTAGCTAGGCCTTGAATTTCACTGACTATATCTCAACACTTTTGTGAATGGTCTTGAATATCTATACAAACTGATCGAGCTTTCCCTATAGGCCTAGCTACAACTAGACATCTGCGAGCTGTCCTTTGCCTACCCCAAGAAGAGCCTCTTCTGGCCACTCTGAGAACCAGTCGATGGTAGTTCCATTCACGAGGGAGGGGAACATTCTAAGTCGAGTTGCGAAGGAGTCGCCTATTGGACTCATGCAGATGATGATATGAATATTTCTCTTAACCCTTGCGAGGTACATGCTGAAGATGTTCATTTTGTTGGGTTGTAGGTTCTTTTTGGCGCAATCCCCCTTGCAACTGCTCACGATGTCTTCCATATCCTTCTAGTTGTACAGATTTGCAACGTCTCCAGAGTTAAGTATGTTATTTATGTCCTCCAGCATTTGTTAGTTTATGATCTGGGTGTCCACAAACAGGAAACTCAGGGCCTTATTCTGCACTCCAGCATTCAAAAGAATGTCTTTTATGTCTTCTCTCCAGTTCTTCATCGAATAGTTCTTTATGACCTCGATTTGCCTCAATCCATAGTTCATGATGTATGTAGCCAGGCGACTGAGAGACTGTCTTCCACTACCCCCAACGCCCAGTAATAAAGCATTTCCCTGAGGTTGACGGATGATTCGTGCTATCCTGCTGACGTGCTGACAGGCGTCCAAAAACATCACCAGCTTCATGGCTTTTTTGTTACCCATCTCAACATTGTATTCCTCCAAATACTCTTCAATTTTCTCCTGAAATTTGTTGAGGTCTTCGACTTCAATGTAGGGACGATTCTCTCCCTCTCTTCCCTGCATGAAATCAGAGAAAACCACTCGTCCTCCTTCAAAAACGTATCCTTTTCCCTTTGATTATGTCTTGCTATCAACTGGCTTGTCAGAGGGGCCTTCTCCCTCAGCTGCTTCTTGAATCTATGTATTGTCTTTTGCGAGGGCCTGAAAAGTGTTGGCGATCCTGGTTGTGAAAGCGATGAAGGCTTATCTGTCCTCTTTAGTTACGAGACGGTCATGATAGACTCTCATGTTTTCATGGAACCAGAGATGAATGAGTCCCTTAACAGAATGAATGCTTTTAGGGCTGGCTGAGCAGATGCCCTGAGCAACTTTCCAAATGTCCCGAAGATTGAAAGTGTAGTGACTTTTTGAAGGAGTTGGAAGCAGCTCCTCTTTGGCAAACTCAAACACCTTTAGGCAGCTTTATGAGAGATGACGATCGAAGTGCCTGACTGCTTCTGGGAATTTTCTGAGGTAGTATGCGATGAGTGTGCTGAAGATGGAATTGATGATGTCTGCCGGGAGCTAGGTGTAAGCAAGCATGTTGTAGTGCCTGACAAGTCTGTTGGTGATGAAGGTACGACCTCCTCCAGGTGGTCCCATCGTACTGAGAACAGTAAGGTCCTACAGATGCATCAACAGAAGGGTTTTCCTGTCATACCATCCCTTGTGATCCATGTACTGTCTAACCAGCTCAAGAGGAGGCTGGGCTCCATACGTCTCTTTCTTGGGCATGTTAAGGTCATCTATGAAAATTATGCACTTCTTGCCGATAGGAGGGCCGTAGTATCCCTTTCTTCTCTTCTCCATCTTGCTGTCGATCGTATCTTGGGTCTGGTTGGCTCCCGTCTGTGCAGAAAAAGCGAGAGCTATGTACTGGTAAGTGTCTGAGAGACCAGTAGTAAGCAATTATGAGCAGTTTAGTGATTTTCCTGTTCCAGTGGGTCCCAGAGTTAGAACATGGTAATTGTGGGTCAGCAACATCTTCACTAGATACCTGTTTCTGACTGAATCCTTTGTGGGAATAGCTATTTAATGGTAGCCAAGACGCTGGTCGATCTAGAAACGTTCAAAACTCTTGGTCCAGGAGGTCCACTCTTTTTCCTTCTCTTTCAGCTCAATATCGTATATTGAGTGTTCCTATGGGAAATTTTTGATTTTTTTTTTTGAAAGTAGCTCTCGAATAAAGATTTAGAACTTTTGCCTCCCTTCAAGGTTACTGGTGCATCCCACAGACCACACGAGACCCCAAAGGAACATTTGTTCGATTACTGACTCCAGATGCTCCAGTTCCTCAACAGTAACCTTTTTGATTTACGTTTCCTTGTAGCTTTAAAGGAAGCAGTTGAGAATGCGAATTAGAGATTGGACCAGGTTGCCATCAGTACTTGAAACTAGCTCAGACAAGTTTATCCGCAAGTACTATAGGCAGGGGACTATCAGTTCATTGAAAAGGTTCTTGAGGGTCGTCATTAGCTTAGGACGGGCTCGCATCTATTAAGGAAGGACTTTGAGCCAGCTGTCGATGAGAGGCTGAATGCCGATTGAGTTAGGCTCCATGTAGACCATTCCGCATCTGCTGACAGTAGCTGGAGAGGCGACTGCGAGGTCTTCTACTTCGAACATCATGGTCATCTGCGGCGTAAGGGTCAGAATTTGTCCTGAGTTGAGGCACAGCTTTTTGTTGTCATCGAGGACAGTGTTCATACTTTCGATCCAGAGAGAATCAACAGGTCCGTCGAAGATGACCCAGTGCTTTTCTGGGCTCTGGTCCCTGACACATTCTCTCACCATATAAGCCAGAATTCCATCGGCCCACTCGTGTGTCTGTTCATTGAATTACCCGTACAACTGTCCCATTTTTATGCTCTTTGGGTTCAAAATGTGCAAGTGTACTTTGGCCTGTCCCTTTCTTTACAGGGAAGTCATTGCTCCCGATAGCACTTTTTCTGACTGGGTCTTGCCTCCTCCTGTGGGACCCACTAGCATCAGTCCATGCCTGACCTGTATCGTGTCGTATAGCTGCATCACCTTGTCAATGAATCCCTTGACAGGTATCAAGTTCAGCTTCTATGCCCTTTGATGAATGGCTTCCATCAAAACAGCATTGTCAATCTTGGGTCTTTCTACTCCTGGAAAAAGATCGGTGATTATGTTTTCGAACAAGGGAAGATCTTCTTGGAGGAATTTGGGAACATTGACATCTCTGAGGGCTCGGAGCAGTAGCTGGTCTTCATCCATATCGGGAGAGGCAGCTTTGAGTAGACCTGCAGCATTGATTACTGAACGGACAGCTCTCATACCGTAATCATAGTGATCCTGAGAGGACAGTTGCTATGAGGAAAGCTTGAAAGTTGCCACCATCTTCTTAGCCAATTCTCTTCCTTTCTTGAAGCCAAAAGAGTAAAGCATGATTTATCCGATAAGGGCATAATCGGGCACCATCATTGCTACTGACCTGAATAGGGCCTTTAGATTGTCGGGAAGCTCTGTTCTACCTGCATACCCAGGGTTCATGGTGATGAAGACGGAGAAGGTGGGAAGCATTTTGATGTGGCTGCCTTAGAAGTCGCACTCTGTTGACCCTTTGGCCTTCTCTCCAAAAAGAATAAGCAGTTGCTGGGCAATGACAGATAGCACCTCGATATTGATCCTATTGAACTCGTCGAAGCAGCACCAGGCACCAGCCGATGCCAGTCCCTTGAAAAATTTACCTATCATGAGGTAGTCCATCGAGTCTGAGCAATTAAATACCACACACTGCTTTGCAAGAGCCTTGGCAAGATCCTTTGTTGATTATGTCTTTCCTGTTCCTGCTGGACCTGCTGGTGCTCCTCCCAAGTTCAGCTTAAGGGCTCCCATAAGTGTCATGTAGCACTTGTCAGTGAGGGGAGTGATTACGAGACGAAGAGTGTTTCCAAGATACTCGTAGCCATATGGGAAGTTGGTTTGAATGCAACGAACAAAGCAGTTGTCGTCGGCCCAGTAATATCTCAGTTGACTAATCCATTCGAAAGAGCCAATGTCAGTGATGTCAGCAAGCACCAGTTTCTAGACAACATCTTTGGCGTGGACGTCAATAACGATGAGGGCATTAATGGTCACCTGCTGTTGTTTGGTCAAAGGTTGTCTCACAAGCTACACTAGGTCGTTGAGCTGTTCAGTAGAAAGGGCAAAGTATCCTCTTATGTCCTTCCTTGCAATGGCTTCTTCAACAAGAGTAGTCCACCAAACTTGACTGCCGTTAAGGATACACTGTCCAGGATGGTTGCAGGTCCACTGTGTCCTCTTGGTCTCAGGGTACTTGTCAACTGAGTTTCTGAGCTCCCATCTGATGCTCTGGCACATCATGCCCTCGACCTCGTTCATCCAGTCCTCCACATTTTTGTCGTTGGGGTTGACTTCGTCAACAAAGTCCACCTTTTCCTTTTCAGCAGAAAACATAGCGACGATTGTCTTTTTGTGGGTAAACTCGATGGCGTGAATGTTTTCGAAAACCTTTTTGAGGTGGGGTTGAACAGCTGTGGGCTCTTTGGTCTGGGACAGAATTTAGAGAAGGTCATCATTAGAGAGGAAGTAAAAACGGGCAAACTTTTATCGCTTCTTTTAAAGATATTAATTGAGGCTTTTTTGGATCTGTTCTAGCTTATCATTGCACTATTTAAACTTCTAAAGAAGGCCCTCAGTACAACACACCTGCATCACACTGCCGTATTGCTTAGCCAGCTGCATATTGGCCTTCCAGAGGTTGTCAACAGACCTGAATTTCTTACTTTAGGCAGGAAGCTGCTTGCTGATATCTCCAGAATCAAAAATTGGCTGAAGATACATCCACTGTCCCTGGCATTTCATCCACTCCTCCATCACATCAGAGACGGTCTTGAGCTTGCCATACCAGCTGACGATTTACTCCTCGAATGGCTTTTTGAATGCGCTGAACTGTATGACCTGTGTGTTAACAATGTGCTCGTCGAGGGTGGCCTGAATGTCGTCGTATCCTCTGATGATAAAGGTTCCTCCCTTGTATCCCGCCAAGTCAAAGTTGATGCCTTCCCACATCTCCCACATCTCTTTTAGCATAGTCTCAATATTGTATTCCTTGGCTGCCTTCTCACCAATCTCAATGCAGGCATCCACATTCTTCATGAGCCCCAGCTCAACAATTCTTTTGAAGGTGAAATCTTAAGCAAGAGGGTCGATCTCCTGGCCTGCTAGTCTGCTTACTTCTGCCCAGTGCCTATCTTTCATACCATCTTTCCTTAGAGCGACCATCAAGGGTAGTTTAGGCTTGAAGGCGTCCATCTCATGCCTCACTTTTTCCCCAATTCCCACTATCTGAGACATGGACCTATCTTTAAAGTACTTGTTAGCTGTAATAATGCTTCTGAAGCTTTCCTCAACAAATTTTTAAGCAGCATTGGCATCGATCGAGGTGAACTGATTGTCATTCCAGATATCGATGTCAGTGTACCATCTGTTGACGATTGACCACAGTGTATTGTAGGGAGTAAAGTCTTTTGTCACCATCCCGAGGCGCTGGTAGTCTGTCTGATCTCTCCCAAAAAGTATTTCCCTCGAATTGAACTTCCTCGATTGTTATAGCAGTTGACTGAGGGTACCCATGATCTGTGAGCAAAGGCGCATCGTTTACTGATGATTTGATACCTGATTGTGTGTGTGAAAGGTTCGTATCTGCTTTTATGTGGACTCAAATGTCTTCCTGTATTGTTCCTGCTCCTCTAGCATCTCATCTTCATATCTGCGCTTCTCCTTTTATATCAGCTCCTGGCGTTCCCTGACTAGGTCGTACAGATCCTTTGGTTTCTTGTAAACTGCCCACCTGTTCTATATCTAGGCTGGCTCAAACCTGAACATGTATTCTTCAAGAAGGACATAAATTTACGCATTCCGATTGACCTCTGCTCTCATCTTCTCGATCTCCACAGCACAGGGGGCATCCAGGTAGTCCTTCAGCTAGCTGGCCTCCTCAATGTTTGAAGTGCCCCTCTTGATCTTGCCCTCGATTTCCTTAAAACCTTAAAGATGCTCCTGAGTGCTGGCAATGACTCTTTTTGCTATGATTGTGGTCAGGCCCTGGGCTATTTTATTGTACTTTTCGGCAAGGTAATCGGATATCTCCTGAGTTTGAATGTCGAAGATCCCCACCTGAATGCGTTCCACAATCTCCTGACGGACTTCCTTCTCTCGTTTCCTGTTCTGCTAGATCTCTTCCTTTATCTCCTTTATCTCCTTGTTTTCATCCTTGGAAACCCTCTAAAGCTCCTTCTAGACATCCATTAGCAGGAACTCTTTGTACTGAGAGTATTTTGCTAGATAGGAAAAAAGAGGATCTGTTATCGCCTACAGATCCTTCCGGAACTGGTCGTAAAGGTCCCATACCCAGAGGTTTTCATCCTCAATTGTAACTCCCTCCCTAATTTCGAGGTTGGGGGGACGGCAAGGGGGTAACTGCGTCATTTTGATCTTTCCTTTAATGATTTGGTAGTTATGGTAGCGAGGAAGAAAATGGGACTCTAGATCTCCGATGTTATCAAGGTCCTGAAGAAGATTGCTGAAGTAGCCTGTAAACAGCTAAAAAAAATCCTTCGGGGACAAGGTGAATGTGAAGTCGTCTTCAGACTGGTTGATTTTGAGCATTATGCTAAACAGAGGAACTGATTTTTTGGAGACTTTTTCCACTGAGTGGCGATATCGCTGATGCTCCTCAACCGACATGCCCTTCGTCTCCTCTCCATAGTAATTTTTGACTGATCCTGCAGACTCTATTTGGATGCTTTCAGGAAGAAAGCCAGCGATCATACGATAAAGACCATAATAGTTGTTTTTGAGGCATTAAAGCAGAGCATCTTTCATCATGTGCTGCGCCAACTCTAGGAAACGCCTTAATCTACCCTAATCGAGAAGGGTGCACTTGTTGTCCTTCCCGATTCGAAGGCTCCCCTTAATCGCCTCATGGACCTTGGAGGGAAAACCATCCACGATCTTCCTTAGACCCTTGTGAATGCAGCTCTCCTGAGCGTGCTTGAAATCCTCCAGCCGAGTGTATCCGGATACAAAGTTCAGATCGAAAAACTAGACTCTCTTAAGCTCAAGGCACTCCTACTTTATCTTATCGAGAGCAACCACGACCTCCTTAACTGAGTAGAGTGAGGCCACTCCGAAAGCCTTAAAACGTTCCTCAAATGACTTGGCGTCCAATCTCATGATTTTTCCCAAGTTGAGGGCCACCACTTCCTTATCTCTTTTGAGCTGGATTCGTCCAAACTGAGGAGCAGGACCTTTTCGCTTGAAATCCAGTACTAGATCTTTTGACAGCATTTTCTTAGTGTCTGCCCCAGAAGCAAGATGTTTTTTGAAAAGGACCTAATTTTGAAGCTTTGTGAAGTTCGTGTTCATTTCTTCCATCAGGGGGTCAATCTGTGCTTTGTCGAAGGGAGCTGCCACTCTATCAAGAACAGCAGTTTGTATCTGTGTTTCCAGCCCTTGAATATCATCGATAGGCATGTTATCTACATAGTAATTGTATCTAAGCAAATTGTCCATCAGCTTCCTGAGTTGGCAGGCAGCTACCACCTTGTCGAGCCAATGAGAAAGTGATTCACCCGGAAAAAGCACCTCCCATCTGTGAAGTAGTATGAAACCGGCTTCGTTCTTGTAGTAAAAGCCAACTTGATCCTTCTCTCGTGTCTTCAGCTTGGTGACTACCTTCTAATTTTATGTTTATTTTTTGATATCCTCGTCAACCAAAATGACTTCCTCAAAGGATATCTTTTCCTGGTTGAATCGCTGAGCAGCCATGGTCTTCATTGTCTTGAGCTTTGCCAACCATTATTGTGTTGACAAGAAATCATAATCACTCGAACAAAATGGCTCCAAAGGCAAATACTAATTCTCTTCAAGAAGAGAAAAGAGATTTATGTTCCTCTCTTCAAGCATGTTTGATAGATATGCTCTGCTGTCTTCGCTCTTCCTCAATTTTAGAGGTTTTGGAGGAGATTTGCTCAAATCGTAAGGCCGAAAGGGCTGCTAAATATAATACCTATTACTTTATTGACCTCCTGTTTGGGAGTGTGAGGCTCGTCTCGTCGAGCAAAGTACTTTTATTTGGCGAAGAGTTGTGCTTTGATAGGGCGACTGGGCGGAGGAGGCGTAGAGCCGTAGAGAGAACTGTTGGAGGGTATGAGCTGAGTTAGAAGGTTGTACCTTGATCTACTTGGAAGGATCTGATCCTGCAGCTGAGTTCTTTCTTTCCTCAGTCATAATTAAACAATTGAAGTTACACACTTCATTTATGATATATCTGGGGTCAGGAAGAAACCCAAGACAACGTATTAGCTGAGAGAAAGTTTAATGTTGATGTTTGAATGGACATATTTGTCTGGAAAACATGTGATGGTACTGGCATTTGAGATATTGAAAATATGAATAATCAAATCACTGTCGACGAACAGTAGCTTATAGGTGTATCGTTCTTCGGAAGCTTCCGAATCATCTCGCTCTATCGCAGCTCTTCAGAAACACTTGCTTCTAGCAGCATCAAATCGTCCACCTTTGGCCCTACTTTTGGCAAAGTTGAGGGCAAAAATTTGTTCGAGTACTTTAGCCTCAAGTGGGAAGTTTTATGAATAGATCCCCCCAGGCTCACGAGAATGTGCTCGTTGAAAAAGTAACTGAACTGTAGTTTCGATCTGGCTTCCTCAAGAACATCTCTGAATGGCTATTCAACAAGGGAGAGAAGATCTGATGGTCTACCAAGTTTGATCATGACGATCGTCTGCAGAATGAGAAGAGGCAGTTAGAAGCACTGTAAAAAATGCTTTAGATGAGTGTGTTCGGTCACAGGTTATCTTTAAATCTACCGAAGTTTACTCATCAGGCCATCCATCAAAAGAAGCAAAGTTTTGGTAATCGACTTCTGAGTGAGCACCTTTGAACGTCTAAGATAAGAGAAAAGGTAAAAATTGCTCTGTGAGAAAATCCTGAAAAAACCTTGCTGCTGTTGGTTCTTTTCGAGGATGTTAGCAAGAAGGAAGCTGATGAATGTATTTGCTCGGGCCCTACTCTTTTATGCCACAATAAAAACGAGCATCTGTACACTTTTTGTAGTTTTTATCGGTAGCACCTTTGACTGGAAGACAAGGAGAAGCTAGTCCAAAATGTAGGGATCTGCTTCGAGTTCATCAAGGTAATCTATCATTTCCAGGATCATCTGATCCAGTTTGAGGGCTAACTCGTTGCTTTCTGCATTTTTCCTCAGCTCGAGGAGTTTTTTGTCGTTGGGAAAGGGATTGTGAACCTCCTCATCTCCTAAAACAATCTCAGTGTCGAATTTGACAAGATTTTCGATAATTATCTCCAGAAGGTCGGCTCTGTAAGTCCTGAATTGTTTGCAAAGAGTAAGAAGGTTGCGAAGGTAGAAAAGGTGAATGTCGAGAGGGCAGAGCTTGTGAGGGTAGTTTTATCGGAGGGCAGCCATGATGTCCTTCTGCTCATTGCTCTCCTTGAGGACTATGGCCAAACATTAGAGAGCGTGAGCATGGGACTTCTGGCTGTAAAACCCCTCAATTATAAGGTTGTGAACAACTTTGGCTGCTTGCTTACCAGTGGCACGGAAGAGCCTGCATATTTTAAAGAAGTGCAAGCGGTAGGAAGCGAAAGGGTCCTCGAACCAATTAATACGATGGAGGAGGAAGGGATAGTGTTCCTGAGAAGCGAGGCACATCTTTGTGAGTCGCTCAAGGGCAGAAGAGAGTTATTAGCTAGGCTCCTTTGAGCAGAGGATCAGTTCATACAGCTTTTTAACTGACGTCTGGGATCGCTCTTTTTCGGAGTTCGCCATCAACTTCCCAGCTTAAATATTATTATCTTCCTAATCAAAGAATTCTTTAGCACTCCTTTAACTAACCAGGTGCCCCATCTCAACTCAGCCATTTAGCATTTGTACACCACGCCTTTCCATTAGTTATACATCATGCCTTTCCAATATTTATATACATAATACTTTTAGCGATCAGACTCATAAACAAAGACCCTTAAAACAAAAATATAAAAAGCATCCTGTCCACTCAATTCAGAGTTTATGCACCGCCCATCACCAGCGGTCATTCTGGAGTGTAGGAGCGATGTTTGATGAGGTATATTAGATTAACAACAATAATAAATGCTCACTTCTTGAAATTCAACAAGAGTAAATCGCTAAAAGAACTGCATTTATAGTTAGTGGGCGATCCGATAATTGTAAAGGTGGCCTTTTCTCTCTCTCACTCAGCATTGCCAGCAAAGTTTTAAATCATTGATGGACGGAAAGAAAAGGGACGCTAATAGAAGGAGGTCGAATGATCGTCAAGAGAGGACTACTGATGAGTCAACAATAATATTTGAGCTTATCATTTCTTGAGGCCAGGCTTTACACTTCCCTTGACGCTACCTTTAACGCTACCTTTGACACTACCTTTGACACTGCTCTTAACTGATTTTTCCTCAGGCTTCTATTGCTTGCTCAGGGTAGGAAGTTCAGCCTCCACTCGATCCTGAACGATGCTGTTGGGAGTCTCCCATAGAAATACTGCACCTTCTGAACCGACAGTGACTATTTTACGCTGGTCTGGAGATATCTTCAGCTTGTTGATGGCTCCAGAGTGACCTTCTCCAGCATAGTAGCATATTCCCTCGTCATAGTTCCAAATTCTGAGGACACCATCTTGACCTCCTGAAACAAAGTGCTTTCCCTCAGCAGTTATGTCCAGAGTGTTCAGCTCACTTCCCGAACCTTCGACTGATCTGATTATTTGCCCATCAAACTTTTCCCAATAGGATATTTTCCTGTCTGATCCAACTGTCAAGACCTGATACTCTTCGGTGTTGAGAAGAGCCTGCTTGAAGGCTGTGGTTTCGAACATGCAAAGGAGTCGAGAGTGTTTTTTGAGGTCCCACAAAATGCAGGAACCGTCACTACTGGCAGATACAGCTTGACTGTTATCCTTACTGACCTGGATTGACCAGACTCTACTTCTATGCTCTTTTAGGGACACTTCCATCACCTGAGTCTGCTTGGTGATTTTCCATATTCTGATCTACCCTTCAGCTCCTCCTGAGATAATCCTTTCACCATCAGAAGTGATCGTGACTGCAGTGCAGCCGTGGTTGTGAGCATCGTTTATCACAAAAAGAAGCTTTCCTGACTGAGGAAGGAAGGCTCTTATTTTTCCATCAGACCAGCCCGAAAGAATGCTTTTGCCATCGTGAGAAAAAGCTACTGAATAGCAGTCAAGCCCAGGAACCTGAATTCTGAGCAATTATTGCCTGTTCTTGGTGTTCCAGATTCGAATTTAATTGGGAGCCGCAGTTGCAAAAACATCTGAGTAATTATGAGGAAAAGCGACATCATTGATCTTTTAGTAGTGGCAAGTATTTCTTAGTTCGGGCACCAGCGTAGTGGAGTTGACCCAATAGATATTTGATTGAGAGCTGCCGCAGAAGAAGTGTGTATAATCGCCAGTATAGGAAACAGAAGTGACGTTTCCCATGACCTCATTTTCTGACTGAATGTGCATGTTTTGGATTGATATTCTAGCCAGCTTTCCCTCTCCTGTTCCCACGATCAGGTCTCCGTTAGGAAGCACCCTGACTATTGAGACACCTAAGCTGAAGAGTCGCTTGACAGGGCCTACCCTCTTATAAATCGCTTTTTCTATGTTGACTTCAAAGATATCTCCTGTCTTTGTTCCACAGTAGACATAGGCGTCTTGGAAATCTATGGCTGCACATGTGAACTGCCTTTTAACGTTTCCAAAGTTCGCATTGAGAGACTGAATCTTCTTGTATACTTGATCAATTGTGAGAATTTGAATACCATTCTGCTGAACGGCTATCAAACGGTTGCTGTCGTTATTGAAGAAAATAATTTCGTTAACGACCTCCTTATTGGGGGCACCATAAAGGCTCTTTCCTGATTCTATGTCCCATATCACCAGCATGTTCCTGAGTCAACTTATAGGTACTTGTCCTCCAAACAGCCCTGAGAAGCCAACAGCCTCGAATCCGCAGAAAAAGAAAGGCTAGTTACTGAATGCTTATGTAACCTAAACTTGTGCCGAATTTATCTGTTTTCAAAGTCCCAAACGATGACTTCTGCGACCTGGCCAGGGAAAGACTGCTCGGCAGAAGCGATATAGCGTCCGTCTTTGGAGATTTTAATGGCTGAGTGAAGAAATGGATACATGAAATGCGGTGCTGGTGACCTCTCAAGAAGCTTTGAGTTCTGGAAAGAATATGTCTCACAACAACCGTTGACCCCAAAGGATACACGATATGTTAGTTGTCGGGGTGAAGAAGAAGGCCGTCATATATGTTTCCTGACTGGATCCAAAGGTACCTGAAAAGCCAATGACGGCGTTGATCTGGATGTCCTCTTGCATCGATAAAGTTATATTTTTGAATATTATAGGTATATCGTTAGAAGGATAATTTCAGCATCTGGACGATCAACTTACAACGATCAAAATGACTTGGTGGAGATCATACCTCCCAAGATTCCGAGAATATTGGCATTGGCTGTTTATTCCACGGCTTAAGAGATGTGTCTTTTCGGGTCTAGTTTTCCAGTATTTTTTATGGTAAGTTCCTTCTTGTCTTTTTTTGTTTCATCTTCGATCCTTTTGCCCCAGTCGTCGCACCACCTGGATATATTTGAGATTTTTTCACTGCTGTCTTGGGTCATTTGCTCCTGATCGTTAAGCTTGAGAGCATTGTTCCACTTGTTCTTGTAAAGATTCAATAGCATCTTCTGCTCAAGCTCATTTGTCTTGTAGTTTATGTTGATGCTGTAGTAGTATTTGTTTAGTCCCTTATACATCGCTTCTATTGATGGCTTATTCAGATGCCCATTCACTGAAGTTGTCTGTCGGGGTTCATGAGTACCACTTACTCCTAATAAAGGGTTAATCAACCTAAAAGCGTCAATTACCACCTTGCCCCTCACTGACTGAATAGGGTCAATGACGACTGCGACACACTTGGGATTCAGCTGCTCAAAAGATTGCTTCATTATTAAAAATATACCTGAGTATTGATGTCAACACTAGAAAGCCAGCAGCCAAAGGAAGGGTGAGAGTGGTACCATCCCACCACGTTTTCGGTCCTTTGGGTTTGTCTAAGCATATCGAGCATATCCTGCTGATATACAGGGTCGACTGACTCCACACTCACGGATGTTCCAGATTGGGGCATAGCAAACACGTCGACAACCTTGATAGCATAGTCGTCTATGACCTCTCCCAGCATGAGGCCCATCACTTCCAGAGGAACACCAGCCCTACAATGTTTCAGCATTTTGAGCAGAGCGAGCGAGGAAATGTAGATTTGTTATGATGTATCAGGCTTCGGGCTTGCTTCTGGATTTCCTTGGTTCATTCTTCCCATTCCCCCTAAGCCTCCTAGTCCTCCTAGTCCTCCCATGTTAAACATCTTTTAAAAAATATTCAAATATTATAGATTGAGACTTTACCAGGCACATGATCCAAAACCAGATCTTTTAAGATAAGCATCATAAGAAATCATTAAAATGAAGAAGTCAGGCGGAGCTTGTGATTTATCTTCCGAGCCTTAAGGCCATCCTCCTCCTCTTCCATCCTCTTTGCTACTTATATTTCCCCACGATTGTGTTTTGATTGGGCACCAAAACCTACTATCCCCTTTGCATCAATCTTTTGTGAATTTTAGTCGAGAGAATCAACACCAGAGGGGTTCTAGAAAACCATCAACTATTGTTTTTCAGAGATAATTGTCTTTGAATTTTCATCGTTTTTCTTCTCATCTTAGCTTTCCTCTTCATTTCTTTTGACAGCGGAAGAAAACTTCGAGAACTGTTATGGAGTGATAATTTCCTTATTTATCAGATGCTGCATAAATAGCTCTATAAACAGAGGGTTTGAGAGGTTGCTTTTCAGGCTCTTCTTTGCTAAAGTCTTTCTTCGAGCCGACGAATAGTGAAGGCCTCCTACTCCTTTTTCGTCCGTGTACATGAAGCTTATCAGAGCTGTCAACATAGTCCTGATGTTCCAACTTGCGCTCCATGTTTCTTTGTGATAATGTGTGAATGTGGTGCAAATAGCCTTTTCTACCTAAAATCTACCACTCTCAGTGATGAACCATATTTTTGGAGGTGAAAAAGGATAGTCTTCGGGTAGTTTTAGAACTCCGAAGTAGAAACCTCCTGCATAATCTTCTTCCAGAGAATGCAAGCAAAAGTGAAAAGAGTATGTCTAGGTTCGAGTAATGAAAGCCTGTGCAAGAGGCTCTTTCGCAAGAGAAAGTGTTTCTTTTTCTAGCCTTAAAAGTGTGATTTTTTTATTCATCAGTTTGAAGCTCTATAATTTAATATAGTCACCATTCAGCAGTCATGTAGTATACAATCTGAAACTGGCATTTAGAACTAAAAAGGCTAAATATTTATATCTCTTCTGGACTGTAATGTTTAGAACTGGAAATAATACCGTCAGTGGAGGCATATCTGTCATTTTGCCAAAGGTTCCCTACTTGAAATTTTGGCGCATCCTTCAATGATTATTGTCAATAAAAAATAAAATATCACTAACCTCCTTGATGTTAATGCTTTTATCTATGAGCCATATTTGGTTAGTTATATTTCTGACCCTTTTTAGTTACCTACAAGACATAGCAGCATGGAAAACCTGTATTTTTACCAAAGCTACATGTGCATACCTGATTTTTGACTTAGAACTTATCAACATTGAGACA
>Ga0100402_1001746_pt1 | contig 24871 bp, 14 predicted proteins | sample CryGeyme20150102_FD_80419 | JGI IMG/M metagenome (GOLD analysis project Ga0100402, IMG submission 80419) | Groundwater microbial communities from Crystal Geyser aquifers in Utah, USA - Crystal Geyser metaG 2015-0102 | ecosystem: Environmental > Aquatic > Deep subsurface > Groundwater | place...
CCGGAATTGGTGATCACTAAATCGTCAAACAAGCCCGGGATATGGATATCCCGGAAAATTGGATACACAGCCCCGGGATTTTTCCATATCCCGGGAATGGTGATAGCACATCATTCATCACCAATTCTTCTGTTGTGTTTCAAAAGAAGGAGGAATCGATAGAAATAGGGTTATCAGTCCCGGAAAGACTCGCATCAGCATTGGACCCATTCCCGCCGAAATTGATTTTTGAATTTCAAGGGAACGCAACACGCTGGCTTTCATCACATTTTTATTGGTATTTGTTCGACGACTCATTTTTTATGTGCTGTGCGGTACTTTGCATCTCTGTACCACTATTTTGTACTCGAGTAGTTAATAACAGTAACCTGAATATAAAGTATTCCAATCCAAAAAGCAAGATGACGAAGTCCGCGCTCCACCTTATGTTTTCCTGTTTTCTGTTTCAATTGGCTGCCACAGCCGCCAACGAAACTTCTACCTTACAGCAATTCACCGCGATCACAGATAACAACATTCACCACGCTGTCAGAGAATACGTTGAACATCCCACTGCCGCTGAGGCCAAATTTGGACCCATTGATCAATGGGATACCTCGCAGGTTACAAACCTGGACCATCTCTTCAGTGTAGGACGAGATGCAACTTTGGAGAACTTTGACGCTGATATTTCGAACTGGAACGTAGAATCAGTCACCTCCATGAAGAAACTCTTTTTTGGAAACCAAGAGGTTTCCAAACTGTCACTGCATTCCTGGAATGTTGCCCAAGTTACGGACGCCTCCTTTGCTTTTGCCAAGACCAAACAATTTGAAGGACGGGGTCTGGGAAATTGGAATCTCGCAAGTCTAGTGAATGCCTCGCACATGTTCAGTGAGGCCGAAGCCTTTAACGGGAAGGGAGTTCACGCTTGGGATGTGCCTTCCCTTCAAGATGCCACCAGAATGTTCCACGGTGCCAAAACATTTCAAGGAAGCGACGGAAAATGGACGTGGAGCAGCAGTAATCTTCATGACATGACAGAAATGTTTGCTTACGCTGAGAATTTTGAGGGAGATGTCGATGGCATAGATGTAAGCAACGTGAAAGATATGAAGGGAGCATTTTTCAAGACTCTAAAGTTCAATTCTCACATGGGAGCTTGGGACACGAAAAAGGTCCACGATATGAATTCCATGTTTGCCTATGCGACAACATTCGAAGGGCACGGTGTGTCCAATTGGAACGTCCACAAGGTCACTACAATGGCTAACATGATGAAACGATCCGCATTTCATCAGGATGTTAATCAGTGGAATGTTTCTGCGGTCACAGATCTACGCAACGCCTTTCGATATGCACACAATATGACTTACAAAGTATGCTGGGATCTGAACGAACATGCCAATGTGGAAGGGATCTTTTTTGAATCGTCCGCTTATTTCGACGAACACTGTGTCAAGCACAAGTTTCGGGTGGCGTCTTGCTGTCATCCCACGCTTGACAAGGCCTGTGAATGCGGTGAGACTTCCGACAATCCAGGTCATGACATGGAGCAAGATTCCAGCAGCAGTCAGCGCACCGACGAAAACACTGCCACGAATAAATTTGGCGCAGTAGTAGGCTTTGCTTTGGTTGCTTCGGTAGTCATGTTTGCAGCATTTATGTGGCGTCGTTACCGTGCTAATCGAAAGCTGACTACGACCATGATCCATACCGATGATGATTTTGATGCTTGCAATTTGCATCCCTCTTTTCATGACTCTATGACTACTCCTTCCAAACAACCCAGAGCGAATTCCACGACGCCCTCCACTGTCGGAAGTTACGACGATTGTGATGGTAACTATATGGATAATGAGGACTTGGGAACTATGGAAGACATTCCTGTGCAAGGAGAGATGGCTTGAGGTAAATTAGCATGCCAGTGAACAGCATGGTCTGACTTGGTGAGAAAGGTTGATCTGTCCGTTTCATTCTTAATTCATTGCGCCTTCAAAAGGATCGACACTACTACTTACTCTAAGTACACGTTATGTAGGTACTTATTAAACCGAAATGCACATCTTTAAAAGTGTCTGTAGTCTGTAGCGTTGTAAACTCCGCACTCTAACAATAGTACTACTACTCTAGACTACTACTACTATTCTTGGTGTTTTGATTGTCGCACTACTACGGTAGGAGTAGACATCGACATACTAGCTACTAGTAGATCTAGTAGAGTAGACCCTAGTTGCGATTTACTGGTGTGCTATCGCGAAGTTAATTCTGACAGTCAGTCGTGGGAGAGCTTCAGCGGGTGCCACTTCATTTGAAGTCGAACGCTGTATTTATCCAGGAACTCCAAGTATTCACAGGAAGATCACTATTCAATACCCAGTATCAAAGATGGCAGCAGCAACGACAACTACAGAGATGATTTTTATAATACCAAAGTGACAACGAATTTAGCCGATAGCGAAAGCTAAATTAATATCGTTGAAACATGCTATTATGGAGGGAGGAGGACCGTCGCAGCTGCATGGATCGCATCCGGTCAAATAATCGCTGGCTGCGGAGGTGCATTTTTGTTCTAGTTGTATCTGGAGTCATTTTCCTGGCTTTACGTAGTAGTAAATCACAAGCTATCTATGCTTCCGATCCGAACAATAGCCGCCAGGACAATGATGGTGTCGACAGCAGCTCTGCTAATAAAGACCGTATCCTTCAGGATACAAAGACTGTTGACGACGCAAAAGATTTTCCAGTAGCAAAATCTGTTCATGGGTTCCAATTGGGCGGCGATTTCGATGAGGCTCCAGCAACGAATGATGCAGAGAAAGGCATTGCCCTTCCGCAAAACATTGTTCCTGAGGGTCATGTTGTTGTTTGTCACGGAACGAGAAGTGATGTCTTTCCCTTCATTCGAATGGAAATACCTGTAGCTGAAGAGGCTGCACACGCAACGATTAATCATAACCTAGGCAGACGACCGGATACGATACCAGGTGATGAGGTTATTGTGGGAAGTCAGGTTGGAATAGTGCAAGTAGATTGTTCCGTCTTGTTTGAGGATGGAAGTAAGGTTGAGGCTTACTCCAGAACAGAACCTAGTCGTGCGCAAGTTGAGTCACCGGCGGAAGGGGAGATCCCTGTAGGAGTCGAAGAAGTCGCGACATTAGAGCCCACAGCGGAAAATTGTGAAGGCAAGCCCAAACACAAACGGTTCGGTTGTACACCCGAAAAGATCGACGATCTGGATAAAGATGAAAAATATCGAGCGAACAAAGGTTTGTCCTTAGACGAGGAAAAGGGATCCCAGTCCTACACTGTCTATGGTAAAGTCACACACAGGCCGACTTTACCACCGAATCGGGGAAATGGACCGAGGTTAAAAAATGGCGGAGACACCAACGTTGCGGCAATGGGTGAAATCACTCGGTATCCCGTAAACGAAGGTGGACCAGATTATTATGGGTATGGCGAAGTAACTGGTGGAGATGAAGTTGGAACCACCTACGGTGAGGTCAGCCGTCCACCCGAGGGATATACGGGACATACAGACGGAGAGGCCGGAAAGGACTCAGAGCTTGCTATGAATGGATGGGTCTCCAGACCACCTAGTATTGAGTTAGGTTCGGCTTATGGTGAAGTGACTCGAGAACCAGGTTTTGATGGAAATGCGTACGGAGAGGTAACCCGTCCTACAAGTGCTGATTATGCGGCCTATGGTGAAATCACTCGACGACCAAGTTACATCGAAGGTTCCCATGGGGAGGTAGCTCATCCACCAAGTGGTAACTATGCTGCCTATGGTTTCGTTACTAGAACTCCGGTTCAACATGGTGCTTCCGGTGATGTTGGGAGAGAACCGGGAAGTGATGGTGCGGCATTAGGGGACGTCTCTAGGGAAGAAGGAGAACCCGGGTTCAACGAACAGGCCAACGGAGAAATGACACCATCACCAAGCGCACAAGTTATCGAAATGCCTTCAGAGATGGGCGTTGGGAACTTTGGAGATGTTTCCCGGCCACCCAATCGTGACAATGATGTAGTAAGACCCTATCATTCGCAACTTGTGGAACGACCGTCGCTCTCAACAGAAATGGAAGGCGAAGTTACAAGACCGCCCTCTCGGCCTATTCCGCAGTTATCAGAAAATGAATTATGGACGACGATGCCGCCTCTTCAGGCTAACAGCGGTGCCATTTCAAGACAGCCCTTGCCTCCTGCATTACATCCTGCTATCGACGAAGTTGAACATCCCACGAACATTGACAACCCCACTGTTGCACCTGGAAATGTTGACATTGGGTTGCCTCCACTGCAATACAATGCTGGAAGCATCACAATACCTCCATCGAGAGCCCAGCAAGTTCAACGAGGGACGGCTGTTCCTACCACGAATATTGGGAGTCCAATAGTAAGCTTGGCGACAACTTTTCCGACTACAGCTGGACCAACTGTTGTTGCAAGTCTCAGCCCAGTTACTTTTCCTCTCACAACACAAATTCCAACTGTCACCAGCCCTATGGAAGCAGCTCAGGAAGAACAACCTGCACGTCCAAATACATTTCCTGTGCCAGACAGTAGACCAAGTGCTGCTCCTGCAGCTTGGGGCCCCACAGGAGAAGATTCTACAGGAGATGGTGAAAAACCAAGTCTCACCTCAGTAACAAGTGTGCCTACTTCGGGTCCTACAATGAAACAGACACGTGGACCCGAAACTGAAGCTCCTACAGTCACCAGTGGTCACCCAAGTGTTATTCCAACAACAGATGTTCCCTCTTCCAGCCCTATTTTGAGACCTAGCACGAGGCCGTCAGCTCCAATTTCAAATGCCATATTGAGAGGAACCCCATCAAGCGCTCCATCGACTCCAATTACTAACATTCCGTTGACAGGAGCCCCTTTGGTGCGCCCCCCTTCGGCACCAATCACAAATGCTCTATTGACTTATGAACCTTCAAGTGATTCCACTGACTTGCCATCTTCTGCTCCAGCTACTGATGCTCCTACAGTAATCAGTGGCCATCCTAGTGTTACACCAAGTACAGATGGTCCTTCTTCTGGGCCTACAAACAATGAATTTGAAGTGGAGCCTTTTCTTGAACTCAGCTCTCGCCCCACAGTAGTTCCAGTGGGTGAACCAAGTAGCAGCCTTACATCTGGTCCAACGGGAAGACCCACTACTTTCAGACCAACAACAGAACAGCCAACAGTGGCAAGCGGCCATCCCAGCATTTTTCCCACAACCTCTGAACCTACTACCAGACTAACACGAGGAACCAGTAGTAACTCTACATTCAATTTAACCTCTGGACCAACCAGTGAAATCATTTCAGGACTTACTGCTGGCCCCACCAGCGGACTCACTACAGGCCCAACCGCTGAACCTTTTTATGGATCTACCACTGCTCCTTCCAGTCTGCCCCCCACCACAGATGCTCCTACAGTAGTCAGTGGGCACCCCAGCGCTTCTCCCACAACTTCTGAGCCTACGGCTGGGCCCACAATTGAGCCTACGTCTGGCCCAACCTTAGGATCAACCATAAGCCCTTCCTCAGGGCCCAGCTCTGGGCCTACAAATGGACCAACATGTGAGCCTTCCACTCTAGTTCCTTCCACTGATGTTCCAACAATAGTCAGCGGCCATCCCAGTTTTACTCCAAGTACACCTACACCTACCATGAAACCTACCAGTGGACCTACCAGTGGACCTACAACTTCTCCTACTACCTCTTCTCGCATCACTGAAGCTCCAACAGTAGTAAGCGGGCACCCAAGTGCCACTCCTGCCACAACTGAGCCCACAATTGAACATACAGAGGAGCCAACTCACACACCCAGTGCTGGGCCTACAGTGGCAGTCAGCTTGGATCCAACATTTGGACCTATCACTGAACTGTCAGCCTCTCCTACCAGTATTGCTCCCACAAGCGAAGCCCCCACAGTGGTAAGTGGGCGCCCAAGTAACACTCCAACGACAGTCGAGCCTACAAGTGAAAGAAGAGTGGGGCCTACCCATGAACCTACTCATAATCCTAGTATAATTGGCTCCACAAAAGATGTTCCGCTATCTGCTTCCCCAGTTCACAATTCATTTCCTCCAGCTGAATCTCAGCCAACAACTATAAATGCACCTGCAATAGTTGCCCCTTTTACTGTATTTCCTACTCTTTCTCCCGCTGAGGCTTCTATTGTGAGTGGTGACCGCCCCAGCACCGCTCCTGCGACTGGGTCACCCACCGCTGCTCTCATTAATCCACCAACGGGACATCCCAAAATTACCATATCAATACCCATGGGTTCACCCGCTATATATCCTGCCGCTGTTAATACTTTTACTCCTACTGGAAGTCCCAATACCCTTGGTCCCGCAACTGAGACCCCTACTGTTGTCAGTGGCCACCCCAGCACTTCTCCTCTAACTCATTCTCCCACAACTATTCCAATGGGAGGCTTTTCAAAAACGCCAACTGTGGCTCCCACAGGTGTCGTAACTGGAAGTGTTATTGGAGAACCTGGCAGATTTGAAGAAGACAGTGGATCTCCCACATGGGGTCCTACGAGAAGTCAGCCAGCACCTATCCTCGCTGTTCTGCCGACACGCAAAAGTTTCTGTCTGGTAGATGCTGGGGTAACTGGACAAATGTGCTCACCATTAACTGTCTTAAATGGAGTTACGGTCGGATCGCTTTGCATTGGTATAGACAGTAGCTATTCTTCACTTGAATTGAGCTACAGCGTTATAGGCATATGGTCTCTTATTGCGATAAAGCAATGGGTTGGCGACTCTTTGGGGGAGTTGAAAGAGTACATCAACAATGAAAATTTTCCACAATATTGGAGTGATTCTAATAGTAACACAAACTGGACTGAGCGGGTCCCTCTGAGCACCACAAATGCTTGCGATTTTCCGGGAATTTCAAAAACCTTTGCCTTTTCAAAAGCTCTTGTGGGAAGGAAGTTCAGCAATGGCACTCTAATTCCATTGACTGAAGAAGTTGCAACGGTTGGACAAGATTATTTGAGCTCTTCTTTAGATAGAAGTGAGCTTCGATATCTTGAAATACATTTTGATTGCAATTGTCTGAAGGTCCCTTCAACAACCACACCTATCATGCCTACTATATGCTTGCAAACACCCGAGGAATCTGGAAAAAAATGTTTCGACCTCGAAATTGACAGTGGGAAGCAAGTTGGAGAATTATGCCTGGCAATTCACAATGATGGTAGCTCCCTGGAAGTGTCCTTCCGCTCAAAAGGTGTCTGGGCGCTACTGAATGCTGAATTCTGGGAAGGTTCTAGTCCTCTGGATGCCCCTACAGGGCAGAAGAGCCAATATTTTCCTTACGTATGGGAGTCCTCATCAGGAGATCTCAAATGGACTTTCTCAGTCATGTTTCTTCCCGATGATCTATGTTCAAGCGGCAAACGTACTATGACAAGGTATGCTGTGGCTAGTACTGTTGTTGGCCGAACATTTTTGAATGGCACTTTTATTGGTGGGACTGAGGAAATCGCTGTTGCACGGGGAACCAGTAGAAATGGCAATATATCAGACGGCGACCTGATCCACTTTACACTTGTCACAAATTGTGGCAATAACCAAGCAGCAAAAGTTGAGTCAAACCCCGAAGCACAAGCTGACTGTTTTAACATTCCAGAGCTTTTGAATATTGAGTGCCATGCTCTACTTACAGGTACTGGATTGTTGGCTGGCAAAGTGTGCTTTGAGCTTAATTCTTTTCGACTGGACATAACGTTTGCCACTTCCGGTATCTGGCGTTTGACAGAGGCGAAGATGCGAGTTGGAGTGTACGACGATAAGTCAAACATCAATTTAGACTTTGATGCTGATGATGACACATACCCTTATTTTTGGTGGGATTCATTCGGGGCCAAACACCACCACTTTCGAGTCAGATTAAATGAAACTGACAACTGCTTAGGTCGTGACTCCTTTGATGTGAGGTTTGAAGCGCGCGCTCTCCTGGGACGCTCCTTCAACAATGGAACATTAATTCCAGGCACAAATGAGACAGCGATCATGCACAGGGTAGTTGACCCTTCAAAATACAACGATAGTGCAGATGCACAATCATGGGTGGACTACTCCGTACTTTGCAGTTGCACTCTCAGGGGTGCTCGCAGATTCAAGGTCGGTGAAAGGCAGTCAGGGCCTGCTTGCCTTGATACTTCTGGTTCAAGAGAAAAAATGTGTTTTTCACTCGAGAATAATCTACTACATGATGCTGGAGCCGTTTGTGTTGAAATGGGGGAATCCCCCAACCGAATGGAAGTAAAATTTACATCGTCAAGTTTAACATCTCTCGTCCGGGCTGAAGTGTGGGCAGGCGTCAATTTTGCATCATTACCTATGGCATCTGATGGGAATCCAGACGTCCGCCGCTTCCCAAACAAGTGGTCCTACTCTTCTGGTCGGCATTCCTGGACGACCAGCTTTGACATCGAAGAGGCCTGTTCTGGCTTAGAGATAGCAAAACTCTACATGTCGGCTCACGCCACCGTAGCGCAGATTGCATCCGATGGCTCGGCGATACTTGCTACCAACCAGTCAGTGTTTGCGCAAGGAACTCGTGGTGGTGAATGGTTCGAACTCCCCATCCGATGTCGCTGTTCTCTTCCTAAGGACCAACAAGTATCGCCTCCTCCTACTTCCATAAGGAATGGCATGCCTACGCCTGCACCTTTTCAACTCATGCCAGAGGTAGAGAAAGACTATGATGTTTGTTTCGACTCTCCGAAAGGGGCCTCGGAAAAGTGTTATACACTCTTGGTAGAAGGCCGAGCTGCCGCTGGCAGTCTCTGCCTTGAAATTGCCGGGATGTCCCCATTTTTGAATATTACTTTCAATGCCATTGCCGGTGTTTGGGGACTTGTCAAGAGTGAGGTTTGGGTCGGAAGCAATCCCGATGAAGCTCCCAAGGAAATCGACGGCTCCATTCGTGATCCCCACCCGTTCCCTAAAGTGAGATACAATTCCTCCGGGGATAGAACATGGACGACAAATCTGCCTCTCAACGTCACTGAGAACTGTTCTAAAAACAATGGGGAAAATGGATTTAAACTTCGTGTTCTTGCGCACGCTGTTGTGGGACGTCTACAGAAAAATGGACGCATGATCCGCGGCGACAAGCTTTCCGCCTTTGCTGTCGATGACATCAGCTATGCAAGAGGTGATTACGATCGCGGCTTTGATGTGACGGTTCTCTGTCAGGATTGTGCCAGTGGACGAGCCGAATACGAAATCTTTCCGCACAATCATATCTTGTGGCGGTAAGAAGGATTTGAGCAGGAGGGCTCTCAATTCTCAACGTCTTTTGATGTACAATCATCATGTTTCGGCTTCTTAGTACTGTAGTAATTTCCTTGTAGTACTACTACAGTTTTACTCCGTAGTACTACTACTAGCTACTAGAGTAGGTTTACTACTACTTTACTATTTCTGCGCGAAGTGAATTTAACACTATCTTTGCTGTAGAATTCTGCGATGAGTCAGAAGGCTACCAGGTACTAGCTAGTCTATTGTTCCGAATAATTTTGACCAAAGATACTTTTACTGGTAGGTTTTAGGTAACAAAATTAAGAGTGAGAGAGAAATCAAGAACCCCACAATCATTGCTCAGCATCAACGAGCAAGGGCACTGTGCCCTGACACTGCTAAAATAAATGAAACAGAAACCCTCTTCGTAACAGTTCAGAGATTAACATCACCGCCGTTCGACGTCAACTGCAACCATGGTAGAATCTAGTAGCAAAATTGAAGTCTTGGCCGACCATGCCAAGGAACTATCGTCTCTATCGAACGAAGAAATGCTGAAACTTGCTCAGAACATGTTATCCAATCTCTACCAGCGAGATCAGGAATGGTCGACGGCCGGAAATTGGACCGTTGAATGGTCCCGAGTGGACGAGTTAAGGATAGACAAAAACAGCAGCTACAACAGTGAGGCGCGAGTGTCCGCCTCCATGGTGCGCTTCGTGACAGGAAGCACCATCGGCAAAATGTTGCAAACGTACTGCGAAAGATACGAATACCAGATTTCACAGAACGCGACAACACCCAAGCTGCTCGCTAATTCACGAACTGTTGAGGACTACAAAGTTTACGGTCGTGTTTCGGCAGGCCTTCCGGGACATAGCTTTGAACTATGGACCCGTCCAAATGCAAACGATGCAGACAACACAACGACCAAGGCGAATGACGACAATGACAAAATATGCCTCGTTCTGGGAGCAGGCAATCAGCCATTTCTTTCGGCCACCGATATCCTGGATAGCATTTTCTTGCGCCGCATGCCAGTTCTTTTCAAGCACCATCCCCTACGCCCATTCCTCTTGGAACCATACAGTATTTTGATGGAACCCTTGAAAGCTAGAGGATTCTGGGATCAAGTGTTGGATTCTGGAATTCCGGAAACGAAAGAGCTGGTATCGCATCCTAAGGTCGGTCACGTTCATCTGACGGGATCACTGACGACAGACAAAGCCGTTCGGGACACACTCCGAGAAGCGCATCCCGACACTTTGTCCGAATCGGACATTCGCCAAATGGTCACGTCTGAGCTAGGAGCCGTCACTCCTTGTATATTAATGCCAGGAACGTACACGGAAACTGAACTCGTCCACGCAGCTCGATTGATTGCCTTTGCCAAGAAGACTAACGGAGGCTGCAACTGTCTCGCTGCCAATGCGGTCATTATGGCAAAAGACTGGGAACAAAAAGACGAATTTCGACGGTACCTCGTGGAGGAATTGAAGCGTTCACCGGACATACCGGCGTATTATCCTGGTTCCCGGGAACGCAAGAAAAAGTTGCAGGAACCCTACGAGAAGGAACGTGCACGTTTGGTAGAGTCTAGTTGTACTGATGGCAAACCAGAGGATGCTGTGGTCCTCTTGGAATGTGGCACGCCGGGAACTGCCGACTACGAAAATAGTGCGCTGTTACAAGAGGCCTTTGGTCCTGTTTTGGCATTGGTGGAACTTCCAGGAGGTAAGCACAGTGACGACACTCCTGAGGATTACATCACCAAAGTAGTCGCTCCTTTTGTCAATGACAAGGAAAATATTTATGGCAGCCTTTCTTGTCTCCTACTACTTCCTGGCAATCTTAGCGATACCTCTAAGCTAGATTCCATGGTGTCATCATTGCACTACGGAACGGTTGCTATCAATTGTCCGTCTCTGATTGGATACATTAGCATGACCCAAGGAGCTGTGTGGGGCGCCCACATTCGCGACCATAGCTGGCAATCCGGACACGGTTATGTTGGCAACGCCTACGGTTTGCCAGCTGTTGACAAGACTGTCTGTTACGGTACACCCTTATCCTCGAACCAAGCCTTTGACGGAGCCAGTCCACCCCCTGCTGTGATCCTCGACGCTTTGCACGCTGCAACATGCGCTCCTTCCTATTTTTCCAGCACGGTGCGGGTGTGTCAAATGTTGAATGTACGCCTGATGGCCAAACTATTGTCGCCATTTGCGTCAGAATCATTCGTCAACAAGATGAAATTGAAATACGGAAAAGCTATGGTACCTTCTGAATAGTTTGGAAGTTTTTTCGTTTAAAAAATTCATAGATATATTTTTATTTTAGTCAATGTATAGGTGTAGAAAGTATATATTATACAGTTCGTTAGTTCGTTCGTTCGTTCGTTGTTTTAGGGACACATCATCTTCCGAGCCAGGCTGGCAGTGAACGACCTTGTGGTCGTGAAAGTCCTCGCCAGGCCTGTTGATATGGTTTCTTCTTCGCACAAAAAAAAACATCAGTATTTGTTCTTACTGCTAGTGCTGCTCGTCATCGATGTAACGGAACTGAGAGAGAGCAACTTTTTGGGTTTGTGAAGATTCACCTTGGGAGACTTGCGATTGTACCGCGCTTGTTGAAGACGAGGACATCGACCACGTTTGCGAATGACAATGTTTTCGACAGGTTTTGGTGGCAATTCTTCTTCCGAATCTGATTCACACCGGGACGTAATGTACAGACCCTCCAACAATAACGTGTAAGGATTCACTTGCGGCGGGGGAGGTTCCTTCCAGCGTTTGACTGCAGGGACAAGTTTGTGCGAACTGCTGCGCAAATAAAGATCAACAGACTTGTTGGATGTGTTCACCGTTTCGACAGATATGTCGTCGTCGTCATCGTTGAAGTCGTACGATTCTTCGGAGAAAGTGACTGTAAGCTTGGCCGTAGCAGGAGTCTCTGGCGCAGTGGACACAGACGTCTTCAGTGGCTCCGTTAGTGTTGCATGATTTCTGCGATAATCATTATCATAATCATCTTCATCAATCACGTTTGGTACCGTTCCTTTCATGTTAACATCACCCGCTTCATTCTGGTTGGCTTCTTGCTTCTTTTTCTTACCTCCTTTCTTGGTACCGAACGTAGTTACTTTTGAAGCTTTGGGCCCCCCTGGTCCCAAGTGATTGAAGAACGTGCAAAGTGGCGGTCGGTTGGTCCTTCGCTCCCTGCTGGGATGCTGGTTTGGTAATGGGTTTTCCATTGCCTCCATCATTAAACCCTCTGCCATGCTAACAAGATGACGCGTTAAAGTGTGAAATTAAGTAAATGTTGATGAACAGAGATGAGATGATGGAAGGTGGAGAGGTTGTAGATTGTAGAGCTATGTCTAGCAAGTAGAGGCTAGAGAATACCAGGTAAAGCACTATTGATATTTTCTTGATGTGCCTAGTCTACTGGTACTCGTAGTACTGTACCACGTAGTACCAGTATTTTTTTACAGCACAAAGAGTTTTTTCGGACTAGTAGTAATAACAGTACCTACTACTAGTTCGGCGATCTACTCTACTACTAGCTAGCTAGTACCAGTGGCTGGTAGTAGTACTCGTACGGTAGTACTACTAGTAGTAGTACTCCTACTACTACTAGTACTAATATTCTAGCACTACTCTTGTAGCAACTGTACCTGGTAGTACAACAGTACTACCGTAGCTACAGTAAACGAGACCGGTCATCACATGGTCTTTGCTGTCAATCATAATATAAATGATACCTGGTACCAGGTACTGTACCTGGTACCAGGTAGGAAGAACAGGTAGGAGAAAGCTATAATTAAAATGTTCCTACTACGTACCAGGGTAGTAATTACGAGTACGAGTGGTACAGTAGGAGCATTTGAAATGCTCATTTTTTTTTTCATAATGCTCCTAAAATGCTGCTAATTAGGAGCGTTATTGGGGGGGAACAAAGAGCAAAACCTCCTAATTGAAAAACAAATGCTCCTAATTAAAAATCAAATGCTCCTAATTATGTCACTTAATATCTAGGAAAACAAGAACAAAAGGCTCCAAATCAAAAATGAAATGCTCCTAATCAAGAATGAAATGCTACAAGAATGCTCCTAAAATGCTTATTAAATATTTTTCAAAATGCTCCTAATTGAAAATCTTGATTACCATATATATGATGAAAACAAACAGTACACTTGTCGTTCACCAGCCCATACGACTTCTGTCTCTTCCATTACCGTTACTACGTACTGTAGTACAGTAGTATTAATATTCTGGATTTAAAGTACTACTATTGAAAGTACCAGGTAGTGCTGTGCCCTAAAAATTGTTCAAGGTACGTACAGCGAAACCGGTCATCACATGTTCTTTGCTGGTACTACTATTAACTGAATACCGTATACTACCTGGTACCTGCCAGTTTACTCCGGTGAACCTGCTGTAACTATTATTGTATGGTTTTCAACTCATTTCTGGATTTAAGGTTTTGAAAGTATTTTTTCTGTGCCCTACGGTACCAGTAAAAGGCCCTAATTGGTACCAGGCAGCTAGATGCCCCAACTCAAGTTCACGTATTGTGCAGAACTTCGACCCGTGACTCCAAAAACAAAACCCAAAGAACAAAAAAATTAAGTCAACGCCCCGCAAAGTGTGACGGCGCGACGGCGCACACCGTTTTCCACAGCAAACAAAGACGCCATTTATCATCCTGCATTCTCAATCACAACAGCAATATAGCAATCGCACATATCCACTATTTCATGCCGTCAGCAAAATAAACAATGAGTGTGTGAATAAACAGGTAGCTGTGGCATAAGAATGTCATCTTTATCTTCTCAATCGTCCCCATGTCCTCCTAAATTGGCGACTCTTATTCGGCGGAACAACAACATCCTCTGTCGTCAGAAGAATACCTTTCAAATCTACCAAAGATTGAACCATGAAAATTTCAACGGCCTGCAATGTCATCCTAGCCTAGAACGTGTTTGCATGAAGATGAGTCTTTGGAAAGACGCCAGTGTGGTAGAACAAGAACAAGAACAACAAAGTGTGATACAGAAGTTAAGCATGCTGTCAACCCTAAAATCGTTCATTTTGAACGGAAGCGTTCTGTCGACGGTACATACCGTGTCGTTGGATACCACAAGGTATCTGTGTCAATCCAGATCCTTGACGAAACTCGTATTACTCGATCTGAACCTGACAGAAGACCATCTTGTGACCATGGCGCAACAAGTAGCATTCTTTGACGTTACTTCAACACCTAGTACTACAACGAACGAAACAAATCCGCTACCCTCAACACCCTTTAGTTCGTTACAAACACTTCGTGTGTCTTCCATTCCGTGGTTGGGACAACGTGGATGGGATGCCATTTCTTGTATGGTCAGTTTCTTACAAAACTTTGAGCTGCATATTACAAAATCGCAAGTCCTTCAACAAGGCGACGAAACCGATAACGAGCTAGTGACACCAGCACTGTTACGTCTCGTTGATTCCTTGAAAACATCTGAAACCATTCAAAGTTTTAAGATTAGGTCGTCATCTTCATTACTATCAGTCCACCAAGCCATACAGAATAGTTATGCTTGTCACAATGACAACAAAACAATACGCTCAGCCTTTGCGACCATGCTAGAGTCTCAATATACTTTGGAAATCTTTGATGTTCTAGGTCTGTCATCAACAACCGAAACATCTTGCCACTTTTGGCTTGCTCTCAATACACTTGGACGGCGACATTTGATGAAAAACGAAGGAGTAACAAGGAACGAATGGATTCAGATCTTGAGTCGAGCCGTCCAGCTTGATTCGTTGAAGTACACGTTTTACTTTCTCTCGGTGAATCCTTCTGTTATGGCAGGTCACGAGTGCTCAAAATAATAACTTCTATTTCGTTGACAGAGCAGTACACCGTAAATTTTCAAACAGCCATGGACAAGATCAGTGAAATACACGAAGTGTCTTATAAAGCATCGTCGATGAGAAAATGGATTGTGTCGAGGTACAATGACACGCAGATGTACCTGTCGTTGTCGAAACAAGGCTGATTGCGTGCGTGCGCTTTTCGTAGAGTGCACCGAGCAAAGAGGAGCTGCTAATTTTCTTTCTTTTCGTCTAATTTCTACTGAGGAAATCAAAGTGTATGCATATCCCCCCCTTACAACGACTGTTTGTACGAGCGACGAGTGCTGGCTCAGCCGATTTCGCACCGTCCCCCTCCCCGGTGGCTACATCAATGGCGGAAAGCAGCTTTTGGACGAATCAAGTCTGAATGCGTCTGTCTGTTGTCCGCCTTCTTGTTTAATTGACACAATGACATTCAGTCCCAACACTGCAACCGATCTACCACGTGGTACTCATAGAGGAGTCTTACCATGATGCTCTAAGTAATCCAGTCACAACAAGACTTCCTATATTATTTTGACTACTACAGTAATGTGATTTCAAACAACATTGCAATATCCATTATTTTTTATTATTAATTGACCATGAAGCACAGTAATCCCGCTCACCTGCCACTGCTACTGCTACTGCTACTGCCGCTGTTGGGTCTTTGGCATAATGTTGTCATGGTTACGGCTCGAGATGAGTCGACGGGACCTCCCTCTGACGCGGAAATTACAACCGAAGGATGTGTCGCTGCGGCTAGTAGTAGTAGTAGTAGTAGTAGTAGTGATGAACAAGCACCGTCCAAGGCCCAGCATAATGCTACTCATGTGCCAAAGGTGGGACTTTCGGATGGAATTGTCCATGAACTTGACTTGGAGAACTTTGTGCCTGTGATTGGCTCTTCTTCATTTACGCTTGTACTGTTTTACGATGTGGATGACCCGACCTTCCACCTTCAAGTCAGGTTCTCCATACTGAAACAACTCGCCATAAAGATGTCTCAGATGGTCCAACCAACGGCATTTTTTGCCAGAAACTTGGAAATTAAGTTTGCCAAGTTAAACATAAGGAAACACTCGTATATTCGGTCTATCTACGGTCGACATTCTTCTCATAAAGGCTTGGGGGGGAAATACAACATGTTTTATCGGGACTATGACACTGTTTATGATGACGACAATTTCGAAAAGAATGTTTCTAATACTATTTTAAGTTCTAGAACATTTATGAAGTTGAAAAGCCGCCAGCTACCAACCCTACCGGCGACATTCATGATCTTTTCAGGCGCAGACTATAATGTTCTCAGTGTGATTGACGACGAAGCAGAAGTTAATGGTGTTCCAGTCGATGACCTCAACTACACTGCTGTTGGTTCTTGGCTGGGACAAGAACTCCGAGAATACTTCCACATTGCAATGGAGGGAGTCGGCAAGCCTCATCTTCCCTTCCACGAGGACTATCCCAAGGTGGCCATTACTTCGCGACTGGTTCGCGAAGAACACGTACGAAAAGAGTACCACAAAAGCAATTCCATGGACAGCATTGACTGGGATAAGGCGGACGAAATGGCTCGGAATCAAAAAAAATTGAAAGACGTCAATGCAGAGCTGGATACCTCATTTTATAGCATCAATGTCGACGAGCAAGGTGACTCATTTTACCGGTACAAGCTCGATAGCGAGGTTGACGATATTGATGACGAGGATATGATGGAATCACTAGGACTTCTTTTCAGTCGTTACCTTGCCTGGGCTGATAGTTATGAAAATCTATGGGATGACGAGCGAAAAATACGCGAAGACCAAAAAACAAATTATGGTTTCTACCTCCAAGCCATGAACGAGGCGGTAAGGGACGCACCGTTCTCTGTCTATGACGACCTGGAAGCTGGCAGGGGCGACTTTTTCTTTCAAGCTGACGACATCCCAGCATTAAAGGACTACTATGAAGATGTGCTCTTTGGGTTTGGGCGCTCTCCGTCATCTCTCTGGAAGTATATTCAGCAAGTTGTACTCTCAAGTGATGAACTTGAAAATGGAGAAATTGAATTGTTTGACAGGATCCGGGAATACATGCTAGTTTACGAAAATGTCATGAAACCGAAATCTAGAAATCGCTATCAAATGTTCTTTCGAGCTCTGTGGATTAAAATCCATGCCATTTTGGCAGAATTTCAGACAAATATTACCCACCATTACATAGCGTATGCAACCGCTCGACCAGAGGAGGAGCGCACCCGGAACACTTTTGAATCGCTCGATGTTATCGACATGAACGATCCGTCCAACCTGATTCTATTATCTGATTTCGACGAGTTTGAGCGCCAATATGCCAGCTTGAGAAAGCCCTACGTTCTTTCGAATGTCAATCTGACCGGGCCTTTCAATTACACACTAGAATTCCTCGTGGAAGTTTGCGGATTCATGGACGTCACCAAAAAGGTAAAAGAAAGCGTGGCTCTCGGGGATGAAAGCGTTAAACGGTGGGGTGGTCTAAAGCAGTTCAAGCTCCCGGAAGAACTTTTTGCAGGAGAACGAGAAGACGGAGAAATTAGCTTGCAACAATTTGTTGCGCTCATGGAAAGATTCAGCAATATTTACCTGCATGATTGGAAGCTGAAAGATACCTGTGGGTCGTTGTTCTGGTCAAAGACTCCCTACGATCTTCCTGACCAACAGTACTTTCGAGTGCCTTCTGTTATTGGGCGTTATGATCTTTTTCAACGTGTCCCATACTCCAGCTACTCCAACTCATGGCCTTCGTTATTTATTGGCAGAAAGGGCACAAATTCGAAATTGCACATTGACTCCGGTGCAACTGGTTTCTGGATGTACCTGGTCAGTGGGCGGAAGCGATGGGTGCTCTACGATCGCTCCGAGATCCCTTTTCTCTATGAGAGGTTGGAAAGTAGCTCTTTCATCGCGGATGTCCTAGCGCTTAATAGCACGGAAAATCAAGAGAATCAAAACAAAATTTATGACTACTTCGCTGCGACATATCCCTTGCTGAGCCGGCCGAGCTCCGAGTCGGGGGCATATGAATTTATTCAAGAACCTGGTCAGTTGATATACATCCCTCCGGACACTCCTCATGCAGTTGAAAATCTGGAGGATATTGTAGGCATTTCATTTAATTTGGCTCCCCGGACAGGGATCGCACAACACTTGCACTCTGAATTACACGAATACAGCGACTTTGCTTCGATTGAGATCGCTCTCCGGTATTTAATGGAAGATGGGTCACTGTCACCGGTAAAAACAAACGACCCTCTCTACACAACTCTTGGCGAATATGTCGCCCAGTAGCTCACTTGGCAACGATACTTGATTCATGATTACTATATACTATGGAAATACTAAGTTTAAACTGTGGACAATCTCAAATCTCAATACGCTTTAGAGCAGCACCCAAAATAACATGCAAACATGCCTTCATTTTGGAGAGTTGCTGCCGAGCAAAAACAAGTGCAAAGCTTGCGTCCGAAGCTCTGTAACAATACAGGTCGTCTCTTTCACATTACTGTGCTCGCAACAAAACTGATGGGGGGGGCGTGTTGTTGTGCGACGCATTTTTACTCGCCCAACTGGATGGGCAAGACGAGACGTCTAAAGAGCTTGTGTGCATCTTTGTGAGTCCCGCTTTAAATGCAACTACTAATGTTGGACGGCAACTAAAAATTAATACTGTAGTAGACTACTGCTGTAATAAATATCCTTGGTTCTCATTATGGGAGAACATCTTTCCTACCACACCTCAGGCCTCGTTCTTGTATTTTTAGGGGCGAAAACTGAATGCAGTGATCAGAAATTAATGTGCAAGACGAATAAATCAAAATACAGTTAAAGGATGAAGTATTTGGTTCTTTGCGGCACCAGTGCCGTTCTTGCTCACCTGGTCGTTGCATGGATTTTAAGCCAAATTCATGATGGCGGCAACTTTGTCGTCCAAGGTCTTTTCCTCAATCATCAGAAGCACAATACTCCCAAAACGCGCCGGGATGCCCTAACCTGGCTGGTCCAGACTGGAGTGACAACTGCTGGTCTCACCCTTACTCCCACCGACCGAGATCAAGCCAAAGCGGTTGGGCAGTTGTCACAACCTATCGACGTCGACAGATTTTTGTCATCAGGTCGCTCGGTCAGTCCCAGTGGTATTTCCGGACAAGCCAGTAAATCACGACCCGAGACAGGAATACGCCTACGCGAGGGCAGCGAACCAGAACGGGACACTCGTACAGGCGATGTCAGTGCTGAAATCTTGCTCCAGAGTTCTGGTTCCAGTAATGTTCCTGTCATGATTTCCTTTCGATCCGAAAAATGGCCCTTGGCAACAGGGTCTATATTTGATGTGGAATGTCGAGATGCTAATTCGGGGGACTCGGCCTTTCTGGCAGTTACGCCCAATACCAATGGAAAATCTTTGGCTGAACTTGACGACTCTTTTGTAGTGGACGCAGTCTTCAGCCCCTTTGGGAGGTTTTCAGCTTATGGAGAGCCCACAGATGTACGAGTGAATGGCAGTGAGAAAAAGGGCAATTATCAGATTTTGGACGTTTCTTTTTCCACTCTTTCTCAGAGCACACAAACAGAACTTCCACGTCACGCTAAGCTTGTTGCTACCATTCCGAAAGGCACCAACCAAGCAGTAATCTTGGTAGGTTCATCATCAGCGTCACGCTGGAAGAAGGGATCAGATAATCTAATTTCTAAGATTGGTGACTCCTTTCGTGCTATTCCGGCCCCTTCTTCGGAAATGAAAGCTCGAGTGGTGCCCCGTCCAGTATGGAAGCCTTGCAATGACCCAATTTGTTAGATATTTTTCAGGCAAAGATTTAGCCAGGCATTAGAACAGATAATACCATACTGGCATGCATTGCGCTTCTGTTGTATATGATAGCTAAATATCTGTTTACACTCAGCATTGTTTAGGTTTTAGAAGTAAACTCAAATCATGCCTACCTGGTACCCCGTCGGAAACAAAGATTACGGGATTGAATGTCCAATACCTAAATTCCAACTTGTTCCGTCTGTACTTCGCCAGTCATCAAATAGGGATCAACATTACTCCTCGTGCTACTTCGTACCCTTTGATGAACAACAAACTATGCGATGAGATTCTCAAAAAAGAAGAAAAATCACTTCAACTACTGCATGTCACAGTCTCCAGTTGCTTACACTACAGTACTGGAACGTCCATCCTTTTCAAATTGACCATGCCTTCGCCACAAGATTACAAGGTTAGTTCAGATAATGACAGTATGCCGGCTTCTTCGAGCAGCGCAAACAACGAGTCTCTGCCCCTTTTCGAAGCACATTCTACTAATACTACTGCCACTGCCACAACAACATCAAGCACCACGCCCTTTCCAATTCCTCCGAACCTTTTGCCACGATGCCGTCGTGTCTATGTATGGACACAATCCTTTGCCTTACACGCTCTTCAAGGATACGTAGATTTCATGAGTCTTAAAAATGAGTGGAATGGTAAGAATGCAGTAGCAACACCACTCATTATCAAGAAGGTTTGGCAACAACACTTACTAGATCATGATGATTACACTCGTGCTTGTCAAGTGTTTTGCGGTAAACGGATTCCTCACGATCCAGATGAAGAGATGAACCAAGAGGATCGGCAAGCTTCGATTGCCGAAACAATTTCTGTGGCGAAACTCAAGCTGGGGGGCAACTTGAAAGCTGATATTTGGTCCTATGTTCCTGAATTTCCGGGGGAGGACAGTGGCGATTGCAGTAGTGATTCGAAGCCAGGAGCTCACAAAGGGCACCGACAAAGCTTTGAATATGGTCAACATCGTCAACCGTCTTCGCGATCCCGACCGCAAGAAGAACCAGGAACAACTCCACTGACAGTCTTTGCCAGACGCTACTTCAGCGCCAATCGCAACCACCAAAATGGAATGGTACATGATCTACAACACAATAATGTTGCAGATCAAAACAACAATGATAACAACAAAAATAACATCAATCCTCCTGGTCATGACCCAAATTACATAGATTTGTACTTCAAGATTCTACCCACAACTCGCATGGGTCGACTCTTTGAAAAGTTCAATGAGCACGCCGGACTTCAAAGACAACCAGTGACATTTTTGTTTCGTAACAAGATTGTACACGAAGAAGACACGGCTTTCAGTTTGGGCATGTTGGATGGTGACAATTTGGAGGCATGTCAATCGGCCACGGTGGAAGATTTCTAATATATATATATATCGCCAGTGCGCATGCGTGCATACACAACTAGACTGCTCTGGTACTGTAGTCGGAGCACATTCATTTATTCACCATACGAAACGAAAGACGATTTGCAGAACAATGAATGCTCATTTCATGCTTAAATCTATTTTATAGTACTATAGTACACTCTCATTTCATGACTTGACCAATAAAAACGCCCCCCTTGAGCCCTGTGTATCCTACCTTTTCTTCAGGGAAATTTCAACTCTCCGCTAATTGCAGGGACTGACCTCAACAGTGCGCATGCTAATAACACTCTCGAATTCGGTGCTACTAGTAGATGCGCCTCCGGTCTGAACGACGACTTGCCGCTGCCCACCTCCCCGCGTGCCTATTTTCTTGCAGGAGTTTTTCTCGCAAGAGTGAAAATGTTTCCAGGTCGAATGTGCGTCTCAAGATGGACTCTACAACTACTACTAATTGTGCGAATTCGAATTTTTCATTATACCTCGTTTGTTTCTCTTCGTCTTTTCATTCTTATTACGCTCCATACTCCATACTATTCACCCGCAATCTTGAGAGCTGACCAGGCAGCCAATAACCCTGACAATAATACCCACATTCACGCCGCTAACATTATTTGATCATGACAAAACCAAGGAAAGCATTCCTCGTCCCTTTCGTTGCTGCGTTCGCCGTTGTGATGCTTAGACAAGCATTCGGCTTTGTAGTAGTAGCAGCTGATGTAGCGGCAAGACGACGACAAACAAAAACGAGACGACCAAGCCACAACATAGTCACACGTTGTAGCAGTAGTAAGCACTGTAATACCGACGGGTGTGTGGAATGGTTATCTTACAATATTGAGCAGTATCCGGCAGCTGACTTTCCGGACAACGTTGTAGGAACCGAACGTCAAGTTGCTTGCCGGGTTCTCATGAACAAGAATGCAGTTGGCGATGACGATGATGGTTACGAATTTGGAACAGTCGATCTTGACAGTTCGCCGCTAGTGTGCAACCTCCATACAATTCAACAGAAGCCGCAACAGCAACAACACCAATACTTTGAGATTGCCATTCGAAATGAGGAACATTGTGGAAACTTTCATTGGGCACCCATGGCATTCGATGTAGATCCACTAGGTCCCAACATAGTACGTGTTGGAAGAGCTTCTATTCCTCTGAACAAGGATGGAGGATGGGAAACTTCGGATATTGGGATTTGCAAATACGATGATGGCAACCAAGAACATATAGGTCGCATGTTTCTGCAAGGAAAGTATTTTGGGCATTGTGGATACCTCAAGAAAACATTCTCGGATAGCAGCACCAAACAACATCAACAGAACCAAGTGTTTGTCGGTGGAAATTTTCAAGTCTTGAGCGCCATCCTACAAGTCAAAGACGGCAATGACCAAAAACAAGATCTTAATGACGACGATGATGACATTCTTCGTAACAAGCTAATGGAAGACATTGAGAAACGTATCCAGTTGTATCTGTCCGAAGACGACAAGAAGCTTATCGAATCTATATCCGGCTATTCAGTGGAAGAACTTACAAATGACTTAAACATCAAGAACGTAACAAGTATTGATGTGCTATCGCGAATTCTCTCCATGGACCGATTTATACCCCATGACACACTCAACACAAAAGGACTGAGTTTGTTGCGAGCACTATTGGCGGAGCAAATGACGCGGACACGAAGAAGGCAGCTTGAATTGAATAGCCATCCTGATACAGTTGCTTGGGAGAGAGATGGAGTGCTCTTGAAGGATTTTGATTATTATACCGATAAGCACAACGAGCAAGAGTTCGAGGGGCTATTGCAAATGGTTGCTGCCTCCAAATCAGTGTCCGTTGGAAACTTTGAGTGGGTTGAACGAAATGTCACGAGTGTAGCCAATGATCCCCAAAGAGAACCGCACATTGATACGTTTCACAGTGTCGTGAAAATGTGGGTGTACGAAAAGGGTGTTGTAACCAACGCTACAGGGCCGCTGCACTTTATGAAGGGCTCCAATAGAAATACACGTAGCAAACTAGAGTGGATTTACAATGTTTCCTTGCCACCGGCCACCGAAGCTATCAAGGAGCCTTCATTGCGCTTCCGTGGGGACTCAACTATGTTCACGGATATGAATATTCTTCGACCGGTACTACCTCTTAACGAGTTCCATCGTACCTTGGTGATTGCAGACACCAGCGGAATCCATCACCGCGGGTTAGCAGTTCCAGGAACAGTTCGAAAGACCATACGACTTTCCAGTGGTAATGACGGTGGTCTTCCCCGAATCAATCCATACATGTGGGATGGATGGGACAAGCAAAAATCAACAGAAGAGGAAATCCCCGAGTGCTTCGTAGGGTCAGCTCCATAGGAAACAGTAGCTAGGAAAAAAGGCTGGACTAATCAAAGTTATTTAGTATGTTTTCTTTCTTATAATTATTATATTTACCGTTGCGATCTCACATCTTAAAGCACAAGTATTAGATCTTTAGCTTTCTTGCTTCTAACACAGCTGTTCTGTCATCGGGAGTGTTGACGTCCGCTTCCAGCAGCTTTGCATGCCATTGCCTCGCCTCCTCCATTCTTCCTAATGCCATCAAGGCCCTGACGATCATGAGCCAGTTCCTATTATAATGACCTCCCTGATTATCATAGCACGGATGAGGACACAGTGATTCTGCCTTGAAAAACAAATTGAGGGCGGACTCGTAGGTGCCTTTAAGGCCCACGAGGCGGGCAGCTGTTCCTGCATCAGCGAACCCAAACTCGGCACAACCCAAGGAATGGTACGGCTCTGGAGATGAGTCATTCGCGAGATCACACGCTTTCTGGAAGCATTCTTTCATTTGTCCTGCCGACCCGAGTTTGTGGAATACCTCGAATCTCGAACAGACTCCTAAGAGTGCACCGAGGAACATTTGAGCCTCCCAAACGTTTGGATCTAATTCTACTCCACGTGCAGCAACAGCTTTGCCTTCGTAAGCGTACTGTTTGGCGGTATTCTTAGCCAGGTTTGCAGTTTCGGACATGTCCTTGCATGCCCTCGCTAGGCGCCACTTGATCTTCACATTATCTGGATGTGTCTTATCCAGCTCTTTGAGAAAGTCGTAGACAGGACGGTGGTCGCTGGGATCTTGAAATTCGGCTTGCCGCCAAAGTTCGTCCGCCTCGTTTATGTTAGATTGGATAGTATTAGCCGTGTTGGAACTTGTCATTATCGGCAGTCTATAATGCAGGTAGTTATCTGAAGACCTTAATAGAGCAGGCTACCATAACAATCGCCCGTTCAGGAGGCGAAAAATGGAAAGTTCGAGAAGAGAGTGTCTCGTCGAAACTCGAAACTCCTGTTTGTAGCAGCGGTAGTTTGCAATAATTCTCGTCATGATGATTCAGAGTCTCAGCAAATTAAGCCCAGGTGGACTACGGCAGTTTACCTTGTCTCCTGTTAGGGACGATGATAGGACTCAGGAGTTAGGTCTTACTCTATTAGGTCGTGTGCCTATGCCTGCTCTGTATCCACACTA
>Ga0100402_1001760_pt1 | contig 24785 bp, 40 predicted proteins | sample CryGeyme20150102_FD_80419 | JGI IMG/M metagenome (GOLD analysis project Ga0100402, IMG submission 80419) | Groundwater microbial communities from Crystal Geyser aquifers in Utah, USA - Crystal Geyser metaG 2015-0102 | ecosystem: Environmental > Aquatic > Deep subsurface > Groundwater | place...
AAGTTTACACAGAAGTTTTGGCTAAATATTTTATGGAAGAATCAGATACCATAAATACAAGAATAGATAAACTTTTGTATAGAGACTTTAATCCTTCAGGTGATTATTATTATATATTCAAAAATCGTAGTACCTATAATTCAGGTAATAGCGAATCAACAAATGGTATATTAATAATTAATAAAATCAAAGAATTAAATATATATGGTATTGATGATAAAAAAATATTAGATACTAAAGCCACTAATGCTTTTATCAAATCTATGATAGAATTTATAGATAAAGATAAACTTGATATTCCTACTAAAAAACTAATAGAAGATATTGGTGATATTTCTAATATGGATTTTCCTAAAATAATGTCGTTAATATATGATAAAATAAATAATTATGGTGAAAATTATTCTGAAAGATTAAATTGGCGAATGGATGTATTTGTCGAAGGATATATAGTTATAAAACTTTTATTATTTTTTTATTTACTAGTTATTAGATATGATGGTACGTTGGAAGATAGAGTATCAGCTTTATTAAATCATTTAATTAAATTAAATATAATTGAATCTTTTACCATAAAAGGTGGAATTATAACAATAATAAATACTAATTCATCATTAAATAATAAAGATGATGATGTTGAATCATTGGCTAAAGAATTTATTATGCAATTACCATATAAATATTCTCACATTATTAATAATGACATACAACAACCTACTACAGAAGATGCATTTATAAAATCACTTGATATAAACTTCGACAAAGAATTTGGTATATATAGTTTGTTAAATAATATATCCATAGAAGATATAAGTTTAGATTCATTTGTTTCATTTATATTTAAAGATGAGTATGATAATATTACATCTTTATATAATTCTTTATTATCTGATATAAACTACGAGTCTCTCTGATTACACTCAATTTTCAAAAAGTTGAATAATAAAAATAATAATAAATATGAAACTAATAGAAGCATTATTAAAAGAAGATTATAAACCAGATGATATTAAACATCATGTTGATGAAGTGTTTAATTTATTGATTAATGAAGAAACGGCATTAGGATGGTTTATATTTAATGCAGGTTATTTTGTTGCATCTTATATTGAAGATGAAAAAACAGAAGATGATTTCGAAGATGCTGAATATACCTATGAAGATTTAATTGATGAATATTATTATGGTAATTTATCAATAGAAGAATCAACTAAATTATATCAATATTTAAAAACTAAAATTGATGCTGAAGAATTTATAGAATCAATTGAAGATAATTCAGAAGGTTATACAGTAAAATGTTTTATGAGTCCCGAATATGTACCATCGGGAACTCGGTTATATCATTTCTCAGATAATGCCGAAGGGTATGAAGGAATTATATCTAAAGGGTTTACATTAGGGGTTGATAAACTTAAATCGGTTAAACGTATATTACCATCGGATATTAAAACAACAGAATATTTTAGCTTTAAAAATAAATAATATGAGTTTAATTAAAATATTAGAAACATTTAACAAGTCTGCATATTTATCTTGGAAAAGAAAGAATGTGACTATTAGAGGTATGAAAGATACTCAATCAGAAAATAATGCAGGAGCAATGTTGGGTAGAGGATTATATACTGCATTCCTTTCTAATAAGACATTAGCAAAACAATATGGAACAGTATATTTTGTAGTAGGTGCTATACCAAAAAAACCTAAAGTATTTAATACATTGAACGAATGGGAAATTTGGTTTTATGGCAACCTAGTCCAACCATTATTTAAGAATGGTGAATTCCCTGATGCTAGAGTATTCCATAGTAAAACTACAATTGAAGCAGAAATGATTAAAAAGGGTCATGATGGTATAATTATCAAAGGTAGAGAGATGGTCAATTTTACGCCAAATATGGACGAAATACGATACTATCAGAATGAAAATCAATTGATTCAACATTATGAATATATTATAGAAAACAAATGAGCTTAATTAAATTATTATTAGAAGTCAATCAACGAGATATTATTATTAATAAAATAGGTCTTAGCGAAAAAGAATTCGATATAATAACGAATTCAGAAATTTCACCCAAATTTCACATTTTTACTGCCAATTTGTGGAAAAAAGCTTTCCCAACAGATAGTGTTGGTCAACTAGGTACAATGAATCCATTTCTCAATCATTATATAAAACCATTTATAAATATTATACAAGAGCAAAATAGACCAGTAATCAATTTAAAGTCTATTATAGAAATCAACAATCCATTATCATATATTCAAGAGATTTTAAGTAATTGGCAAGGTGTGAAAGATTATAGAGATAGTGTAACTCCACCAAGAGATTTGAGAAATATGGAATGGAGTGAAGCAATACAATTACAAAGAACATGGCATCAAGAAATGGCAAATGCTACAGATGATGAAAAAATGAATAGGCGTTACCAACAAATAGCACCAAATTCTGAAGTTATTCATACTTTTGATGATGGTGTCATGTGGATAGATATACATGAAAATAGTTGTAAAAAATTAGGTGATGCAATGAAACATTGTGGAAATACTTCTATGGACACGATATTACAATTAGTATCTACTGAATCTATATTACCGATTACAGTGGCATTTAGTTATAATGGTACATATTCTCAAATTAAGAGTAAAGGAAATAAAAAACCAACCTCAGAATATGAAAAATATATTGAATGGTTATTTACTAATGGTGGGGATTATCAGTTAAAAGCTAAAATCCATGAATATTTATCAGAGAATGATTTTAATGTTCAAGATTTATCCGATGATAATTTACGTGATGAGTTATTAGAAAAATATCCATCATTAGGTGGGACATCAGTAACACAAATTTTAAAATTAATAAAAGAAAAAAAATATAGAAGTAAAGACTATGTTATGACTTTGCTGAATAATACGCTAGATAATTATGAAGATACTTATGATAGAGATTCTCGTACTACAAAAATATTCGATTTTGATGAACAGTATTTATATACTGATGTTTCATCTCATGCATTGGATATAGAAGGAACTTTTGATGCCGATTCTATTATTTTTAAAGAAAAAGTAGAATTGAACATTGATAAATTTGAATTAAATATAAAAGAAATACCAATGGTATTTATAAACTATATAATCGAAAAATGTTTTGAAAGATATGGTGAAACCGTTTTAAAACATGATAATAAATCAGATTATAAAGATAATTACGAATTATTAGATTATTTGATAACTAGATTATCTATTGTAAAAACATTTAATATAAATGAAGATTATTATAATTTTGACAAAAATAAAATAAACAGATTTAGAAATCTATTTTTTAGTTATGCTGAATTCCACGATTTAGTTATATACGAAAAAGCAAATACAATCGCATATAAAATACCTTATACAACTTTTAATTATAAATATGAAGAAGATTTAATTGGTGAATTTAATAAAAATGAAGTAATAAATAATATACCTACGTTTATAGATTTTCTAAATGATGAAATTGAGACACTCGATGATAATGATGATACATTATATATTAAAGAACTTCTGTCAACTTTTAAACGCAATTATTATAATAGCGCAACATATGCTAATAAATTAAGTATTAAATTATTCTCAACGGGATTTAATACTATTAAATTATATTTTAAACCATTTGTAGATAAAGGAATTATATCAGAAAAAGACTTGAAACAATTCGAAAAATTTTATATTAAAAATCAATTAAAAATGAATTAAAAATGAATTTCGATGAATAATTATTCTGATGTGTCTATTAAAGAAAAATAAAAATTAACTATTTTATTATTAATAGACACATCGGATATTTTTAATAAATCTGTTTTTTTACTTTTCATAAAAGTTTTAATAACATTAATTATAAAACTTTTATCTTCTTTCAATGTTTTATTTTTGAACGAGATTGTTTGTAAAGTATTATAATGAATTATCGAAGAACTAATGTTAGTATATAATAATTTAGCAATATTTTTATCATCGATATAAAAATATAAATTATTAAATATGTCTTTATCATCATCAACAAAGGTATTATTACCATGATATACTTTAATACTATTGGTTGATATTTTTTTATTATATGTACTAGTTGGTACATTTTTATTACCAAAGATTGCAAATACAGATATGTTTATATCATCTACAGTATTAAGTTCATCTATAATAGAATTTAAAGTCTTACCACTATTTACAAAATCATCGATTACTAAAACATTTTTGTTTTTTAAATTTAATAGTTCAGCATCATCTATTGAAATATTAAATTTAAAAAATCGTCTATATGGTGGATAGATATAATTTACCTTTGTTAATTTATTTTTTTTGTTATGATAATAATTTAAGATACTTTGTTTAATAGATTCATCTTTTATCTTATCAATCTCATCCCGAATTATTGACATCGTTGGAGATTTTGTTAATGAATTAATAATTTTAATATTTTTATTAGATATTTTTACTTTTAATTCATTGGCAAATAATATGTTAAATTCCGAACTCGATGGTGGAATTATTATTACATCGGGTAATATATTATTCTTTTGTAAATAATTAAATACAAATATAGAACTTCTTCGTAATAACCATAATGAATCTTGATTATTACTATTAAATTGTTTTAAATCTCTTAATAAAGAACCCAATGAATAATTATTATTTTTATCATATATATAATAACACTTTATATCATCCTTTAATTTTACTGAATTAAGAATAAAAGATAAATCTATTTTATCACCTATTTTATTATCATTAAAATTAAAGTTTAATTTATTGTTATGATATGATATACCATCTGTAATAGTTGTTTTCATAGTAATAGTTATTTATTGTTTAATGTTCTAAGTGAAATATTTGTTTTACATCAGGTCTATATGTAGCATCATCACCATCTTGATTTGTTACTATTACATAATACTTAGATTTCTTCTCGTTTTTATATTCTGATATCTTGATATAATCATCCATATAATAAATTTTATCCTTTGGTATACTATATGTATCAGATAGATATTGGAAGAATTCATCACTACCTTTTTTAGAATTTAAATCAAATTGATTATATTCATCTTTTAAAATAGTAGTAGATTTTTTATGTTGAACATCTATAAGTTTACTTACTTCTTTAGATAAAGCATCATCTGAGAATGAAGTAATAAATATATCATCATTTTCTTTCTTCATTACTATATCTGCAATTTTAGTATGTGCATATCCTTTTACATTATATCCCATCTTCCTAACTTCTCTCAGCATTTCGATTATTAAATTATAATAATTAATACTAAAAAAATCACCCGAGTCATTAACTCTAATTACAACAGTTGTATCATTCATTTTTCCACCGAATGTAGGTTTTGTTAAAGCGCCATGGGTTTTACATAACACAATCAATTCTGATTTAAACATATCAAAATATTTATTGGGGTCATTTAATAATAAATTTATAGTTCGTGTAGCTAATTCATTATTTGCAGGGTATTGTATATATTGTCCTGCTAATGCATAACAGATACTAACACATTTTCCTGCTGTTGGACAGGTTTGAATACTATAAAACTTCTGTTCATCTTTATCATATACAATACCTCTAAATGCAGGTATGCCCGTATTATATACATATATTTTTCTACTACCAGTTTTTTCCAATTTTTCATTCTGTTTAATTATCTTACTTGGTAACATAGTTATCTGCTTGATGAAATGGTCTATGTCAATATCATATAAATCTTTTGTAGGATATTTTTGTCCTTTTTTAAGTTTTATTTCCTTACCATCTTTATCAACTTTATTTTTTTGAACCATCATGGAACGCTTATGTATAAATGGTTTTCCAATTGGAATATCAGTATAGTCAGGATGTTTTATATGTTTAAAACCTATTTCATCTTGTAATCTTCTATTTGTATTAAGTTGATTTAAATACTCAGATAATTTATTAGCAGACCAACACTCTTTTTTAACATCGGAAAATTTATCTTCCCAATCTATTTCCAATAATAATTTAGTTAACGACATTTGATATAAATTAGTTAATTCTATAACTTATAATTATAGTTAATTATATATAATTATATCTATATTTATAACATTACAAAAATATGAGTTTAATTAAATTATTATTAACAGAAATAACGTATGCTAAAGAACAAGCATTAAGAAATATATATATAATAAAAAGTATTTTATCCCATCAGAAGACATGAAACAAATGATGGAAACTATGCCGAATTTTCAGAATGCTATTGACGAAACGTTTGATTTGATATTATCATTGGATAAAACACCAAATAATAGCTATACTTCTTGGTTATTACAAAAAGGATTATCAACCTATACTAAAAGTTCAATTTATTTTACAAATCGAATTGATTTAGATGATGAAGAAGCAGATGAAATTACTAATGCACTTACTGTACATCTTAATAATAAAAATAGACCAAATTTCCCCAAAGAATATAAAGATATAAATTCAATAAATAGTCTTAAAGATTTATATACTATTATAAAACCATTTGATAATATAGTCGGTGATATGACTCAATATGAATTTCTAATAAAAACTGACCCATATGGAAAATCATATAGGATATTATTTGAATCAGATAAAGTATTAGTAGTAAAACCTATTACTGAACAAGGGGCATGCTTAGTTGGTTCTAAATCCGAATGGTGTACAACATGGGGTGAACATTCATATAATCGAAAATTTAAAAAAAGGTCTAATCATTTTGAAGAGCATAAATCGGATTCAGATGATGATTTTGATTTACTTAATGATTTGATAACGTTCTTAAATAAAACAGATGATGACCTAAGTTATCAAATAAAAATATATAAAAATGAATTTAAGAATTTAAATAATGAACAGATTGAACCAAGTGCTATATATTATGATTTAGACATGGCAACTCAAGATTGGTTAGATGGAGAAGCTGATGAAATAGTATCGAAACCTATTTATGATGATAGACCCAAAACCATTAAAGACCTATTATATAATTATTTAGATGATTATGATTATGATTATGATTATATTTTAGATACAGACGAATTACATAATGATAATAATATTATTAATGATGATACTGTATTAGATATATATTATTTATTTAAAAATAATAGTTATTCATTAACAATGGAAGTTGTAGATAAATTAATTAATACATTACAATCTAGTTATCAAAATGACCCATCAAAAGATATGGATTGGGATGAAGATTTTGTTAAAGAATTATTTTCATTAAATGATTTAACAAATGAAACTTATAGAAAAAAAGGATTGCGTGATATTATAAATGATTATAATGATGGTGATTTTGAAATTACTAATGATAAAATAGATTCTATTATAGATATAATTAAAAACGCAGTAAGAGAATCTATTGAATTAAATTATAATAAACTAGTATATAACACATGTGTTGATACTGCATTATCAAATTATTTAAAAGTACCAATATATAATATTAATAAATATGTTACAATAGATGGTAAAAAAATAATTTATAAAGATGTTGATGATAATGATAATGATAGTGATGCACGTTTTATACAATTATGTGAAAAATATCGTAGAGGTGAAGTTGATGATGTTGAAACATATTTAGACAGGGTTGATATTCCTGATTTTGATAATGAAGATTTGGATGGGGAATTTATAAATAAATATATATTAAATAAAATATAAAAATAATGAGTTTATTAAAAATATTAAAAGAGAATTTATCGGTCAATGAAATAAGTGATATAATAAATACATTTAAAGATAATGATATTATATTATCTAAAATTAATAGTGACCTTGATATATATGATAATGGTTCATATGCCAAAGTATATGAAATTAAGAATTCTAATCTGATGTTAAGAATAGGGCTTCCGAGGTTATTAACTGATGAACATGATTCTAAAGTATTAGATAGTTATAATAAATTATCATCACAAAACTTTACTAATGTAGTAAAAATATATTTATATAAATATATTAATAAATATGAATATGTTATAATGGAGAAATTAAATCCATTATCATCAGAAGACTTGGATATAATTGAATTATTAATATATTATTTATTCTTTTTTCAATCAAATGTAAAATACTTAGATTTTAATAATGATGATAACTTAAAAAAAACTCTTACTAAATTTTTTACAATAACATATGGAGATATAAAAGACTTTGATGAAATATTAAATACATTTATAGAAACTATAATTGATAATAAAAAAGAATTTAGCGAATTGTGCAATGGATATTTAGAATTACAATCTATTGGTATTACTCATACTGATATCCACGAAGGTAATATTATGAAAGATGATAAAGGTACACTTAAATTAATCGATTGGTTTTAAAATAATTAAATTTAACTATTGACACTAGATTAAAATAACCGTATATTATATATGTAATCAAGTAATAAAGGAATCCAATCATGACTAACTTAACATTCCACTACCAATCAGAAAGCAAACAGTTAATCGTTGACTTAACCGATACTAACTTAGACATCGATGCATTAACATCTGAACAAGAGTCTATGATAGACCAAGCCATCATCAATCATATAAATGATAATCTGTTAGATGTCATTGGTGATGCTGAAATAGATATTATATATTCTAAAAGTATATAACATATATAATTAATCGTATGAGTTTATTACGATTATTTTTACAAGAATTAAAGGTTAACACTAACTTGAAAAAATTCAGAACTACTGCATCAGGTCAAGTAGCTTCTGTTAATGATTTATCTGCATATGATATTGGGGATTTCCGTCACACTTATCCTGAAGAGCAAATGAAAAAAATAGAAGATGCTATTTATAATAGAGTGAATCCAAAAGTACGGGAATTAATGGATAAATCAAAATATGCTGTAAAAAATCAACTATATAAGAATGATACGTTCATATTTTATCGTAGAAAAGATTCTCTTTATTTTTATGCATTTTATTTTATATTTGATGAACAAGATAATATAAAACATACTATCACAAGTAATTTACGTTTATCAAATCATCGTAGTGGAAAAACTGTAGATAGATATGCCGATGAAATTAATAATAAAATTAATTTCTTTATCAATGAATATGAAACAGAAGAATTTAAAAATATCGAGATTAACAAATATATATTTTATACTATAAAATATTTTAATGCTAAATATATCCAATTGGCATTAAATCAACCATTATCATCTAGTGATATGCACATAGTCAGAACAGTAGAAAATCCTAAAGAAAGTAATACATTATATAATAATGTGTCTGATATGTTTAAATTAATTATAGATAGAAATAAAAAGAGAATAAAACCATTGCCAATCGATTTAACTATAAAATGATATGAGTTTAATTAAACATTTATTAACAGAAATTACTGATGCTAAAAAAGAAGCATTAAGAAAAATATATAATAAGAAATATTATAACTTAAATGACCAACAAATAGCTGAAGCTGTCGCAGACAACATGGGTAGTACCCAAGATATTTCACGTGTTTACAATAACTTTATTAACCGCAAGCAATTGTTTTTTGAAACCATCCTATCGATTGACTCCACAACTAATAATATTTATACACAATGGTTAATTACTAAGGGTATTCCTTCTAAATATTCTGATATAACTCGTAATTTATTAGGGTTCATAGGTAAGTATCCGTATACATATATCAATAAAACATTAGAAGACGATGCGCCACGTATCACGGAATATTTAAACATTTTTGATATGATGAAAAAGAAAAAGGATTTCCCGATTAAAGATATCAATCAATTATCATCATTGGAACAATTACTTGATGCAATCAAACCTTATTTAATATCACCAACAGAAAATGTATATAAATTTATTAAACAAAAATTAGATACCAAAGTGATTGATGAATCAGACGTTGATATATTATATGATGATGCTAAAACCTTGATTGTAGCCCCCTTAACCAAACTAGGTGCATGTACAATCGGTGCAGATGCTGAGTGGTGTACTGCATGGGGTAAACATTCTTTTAACCCAAGACATAAAAGTAAATATAATCATTTCGATACCTATTATGAAGATACCGATGATATAAGTGAATTATTAGTAGCATTTATTGACAAACAAGGTAAAAACCATTATCAGATAGATTTGAATGCTACCGATGATAATGGCATTAAACCCGAAATTAAAGATGCTAATGATACTCAACAAGACATATTAGAAATGTATGATGCATTATCAGTCGGTGCTAAATCTTGGTTTATTGATAGAATAAAAGAAAGTGATAAATATATCGATATTAATGATTCTTCAATTAATACAGAAATTTATTATAAAGGTATACATGTTAAAAATGATGGAGATAAAAAAGTATTATTATTTAAAGATGAGGATGATTTTCTTGAAGATTTTTTATCAAACAATGATTATCATATTTATGGTAGGATTATTAGAGATGGGTATGTTGATTCAAATACATCAATTTATTTAGACAGAAATGACGAATGGGATGAAAAAGTTACAGAAAAAATAATATCTATATTGCTTCCATTGATTGATGCGGAATTATCAAAAGAATATACTGAATTAAAAGATAGTATAGATGTGTTAGAAGATTTAAAAAATGACACAAAAGATAGTAATATTTATACAATTATACACGATACGGATTTAAATACGGAAACTATCAGTGATGCTTTATCAAGCATTAGAGATGTGTTAATAAATGCAAAGACTTTAGCTTATGAAGATAGTTTGTTTAATGAAGTGTATGGAGAAACTATGAAAACTGCGATTTCAAATGTTTATGGTTATAATAAGAGTTGGTCAATTATAAAAAGGGATGCTATATTTTATTTTACTGATAATGACTCAATAGCAATTGATGTAACACATTTATTAAATAAGACAAAAACTGCTAAAAGTGACGATGAACAAATTGTTCAATATTTTTATAATAATATTCTTGAAGATGGAGACAACGAAGTAGAATTACCATATAATGTAGAAGAACCATATTATGGTTTTTATGGGGATATCAGTTGGTATTATGCATCTGAACTAGCGTTAGAGAATTTAAACGATAATTTTTAAATTAAAAAGAATATGAGTCTAATAAATATAATATCAGAAGACAAAAATTATAAGTTATCATATGATACTCTAAAATCTATTGAAGATATATTTATTGAATATGGTTTTCAAGTAGAAAATTTAACTGAGAAATCATATATAGAATCTGGTCTTTGGAGTGATGTATATAGATTAAATGGCGGTTGGGTATTAAAAATAACACATGAGAGATTTGTCAAAGATGATTACATACCATTATTGGACAATGATACAAAAAACGTGGCTACTGTTATATTTGCAGATAAAATACCTATTAATACTGGAAGGCAATTTTATGGTATAATTCAAGAATATGTTCCCGATAATATAGCTGAAGTAAAACTATTAATAGAACGTTTCACCCCAGAATTATCATATTCATCGAATTTAAAACTTGTGCGTGGTATTTTTAATGATTTTAATACAGGTGAATATTCTTTAAGTGATTTTAAAAACGAATATCAAAAACAACTTATAAATAAATCAGAAATATTAAAATTTATTACAGATGTATATAATGGTATTCAGGAATTATTATCGGTTGGTATAATACCCGAAGATGTTCACTTTGGTAATATTAGAAAAGATGAAGAAGGAAATTATAAAATTATAGATTTTTAAATGATATGGGATTAATTAAACATTTACTATTAGAAATTACTGATGCTAAAAGGGAAGCGTTATTTAAGATATTTGATTTAAAATATACTCAAAAATATGGTAATCCTGCACATGCTTTTTATGTATTTATATATAAAAAAATATCTGAAGCTATCGACAAAGCGGAAAAAACAGATTCAATAGATATGGATTTTTTAAAAGAATTTGTTTTTCCTAATAATCCATTTTTAAAAAATCAAAATACTGATAATTTAATAGAATTGCATCGAGGAAAAAGGCTAGATATTTATTTATCTTTATTGTATGTTTTATTATCAAATATTTCTGTTTATATTAATTTGAATATTTCAACATTCGAATTAATATTATCGATTGACCCTACACCAAATAATAGTTATACGCAATGGTTATTGAAAATACTTGAAAACGATAGATATCTTATGACACTTTATACAATGGGATTGAAATTTAATGAATATAAACAATATGGTATAATGAAGTATGAATATGAAAATAAACATAATATGTTTTTTTCGTTATTTGATTATGGTTTTACCAAAAATGGTTCAGACAAAGGATATTATTTAGGTACGGTTAATGGTGTTACAGTAATTTTAATAGAAGATAGAGAGAAATTTAAACAATTATTAGAAAAATATGACCAATATAAAAAGAAAAATAATTTTCCACAAGAATTTAAAGATATTAATAAAATAAAATCATTTAATGAATTATTTGAAATCATTGAAGATTATGAAGGTTCATACATTAATGTATATGAAAAAATTCAAAATGAAATTAAAGATGGTACAATAAAAAAAAATATAGATTATAAAATTTTAGGAGAAGATGATGAATGGTTAATTATAAACCCTAAGAGTGAAAATGGTGCTTGTGCAGTGGGATTTAAAACGAATTGGTGTACTTCATTTGGTGAATTAAGTAGAGACCCCGACAAAAAGAAAAATACTAATCATTATACTACTTATAAAAGTTCTATATTAATATCTTTCATTCATAAAAAGAGTCATAAAAAAAATATTCAAATTCAACCAAAGAAAGATGAATATAGAGATTATAAAGATGTGCCTATTGGTATAGATGGTGTGAGAAGAAATTTAACAGGAAAAGCTTTAGAAATATTTGAGAAAGTGATTAAAAAATATGAGTCTGATTGAAACATTATTAAAAGAATCAATATATAAATTATCGGATAAAGATATGAAATATATATTAGATAATGCAAAAGGATTTAATGAACGGAGCGAAGCGGAAGAATTTTTAAATTATAAATTATCTAATGTATTTCCTGATGGTGTAGTATTTAATACAGATTCGGTATGGTTGTATAGAATTATATTTTTAAGTAATAGTAATAATCTTAATGAAAATGGATTTGGTGAGCATTGGACAGCTATCCCTGATAATATAGATGACGAACATTGGGTTGAATTAATTAGAGATACTACAAATAATTATCACGATAAAATAGAAATAGTTTTAATTGCTGAATTTGATATAAAAAATATAGATGTAGAACATACATTGGCTAATAACGTGCGTTATCCTAATGAAGATGAATTTACATTGTATTCTAAAAATATTAACCCAAAACAAGCATATATAGTGAATCGTAAAAAATTTAATTATAAAAATCCATTACAATCCAAAGGTATTAAAAAAATAAAATGAGTTTAATTAAAACATTATTAAAAGAATCCATATTAAATAATAGAGATAGAAATTTATTAAAAAATTCCACATGGAAGGATTTTGATATTGATATGGAAACTGACCATGAGTTTTTAGATTCGGAAGTAATATTTAAAAAGAGATTAACATTCGATTTAGCTGATTACTTTACTGTTGATGTTGTATATGAATCAAAATCTCCTGAGATTGTAAGAATTGATGGTATGTGGCTCGATGATGAGTTAAGAGGGTTAGGAATCGGCTATAAGGTATTCGAAGCCATAGCGGTCAAATTCGGTGCTATATTCGATAGTAAAAGTAATATGAGTAAAGATGGTAAACAACTATTTGAAAAGATTTCTAAAGATAATAATTTTGAAGTGATTGGATTAGATTCAGAAATATATGCTTATGTTTTAGTATTACATAAATCTAATCCTAATAATCAAAAAGCTAAACAATGGTTTGATGGGTATAGTTAATATTTTAAGTTAAAATAAATCGTCCATAAATTCATCTCGTACCGAAATTAATTTAGCACTATTATTATTTGGTTTAAGTACATCAACCCATTCCAAATTTTTATATGAAATTGGGGTTGTAGTATAAACTCCATTATCAGAAAAGGTATCTTTTCTAAATTTTATTTTATCAGGGAGTTTAGATGTTTCAATACGATAAACATCAGCCGTTGAATCTCGGTAATAGGAAATTAAATGATTTATAAATCTACCATAATCTCTATAATCTTCATTATCCGAATCGGGTATTATTAAATATATTCTTGGGTCATGATTAAATAGTTTAGATTTTGATTTAGGAAGTAAACCTTTCGATTTAATTGATTGACGATTTTTAGTATCAGATACATGATACAAATATTTTGGTAAATCTGTTACGGGTTCAGTATATTTTGGTTCGAATAAAAATGAATAAGCACCCTTATAATATTTAGATGCAATATTTAATAAATCATCTTCGGTAAAACCCGATTCTTTAACCCCACTTGGTATTTTCTCAATAAATTTATCTTGGTCATTGGTAGAGCGCTCGATACCATAAACCTCGCATTTAATTGGATACCATCCTAAATTATTTAAAAATTTAAATACATCTAATACTTCATTTAAATCGATATCACTATTAGTTCTGCGTTGAAATGAAAATATAAAATCTAATGCTTCATATGAAGTTATTATAAAATGCTTAATGAGATTGGGAAATTTGTTCGATAATAATCTACCTAAATCGTCTACATCAACCGATGATATTAATCCCTCGGTCAAACGGTTACTCATTTTCCTAAAGTCTTCCATTTCAAATCCTTTAGATTTAAATCCACCTTTTTTATAGTAATCATATCTAACTGATTCCCATAATTGTTCGTTCAATTCGGAAAAGGAAAATATTTCTAATAGTGCCATAATATATTAAATTTATTTTTATTATTAATTATATTATTGTTGAATTAATTCAATAGAATCACAATCATTCAAATCTATTCCCGACATTCTTTTGAATGATATATTAATAATATTAATGTTTTCATTTGTTACTGCATCATCAGCAGTAACAAATGATTTATCATTAAAGATGATGGTAATATCTTTATTATTAGTTTTAAATTTAATATTTAATTTTCTATCTGTGTATGTCATACTTGACCTCGACTTTTTACTAAATAAAGTAAACATATAAATTGACTAATGCAATTTGATTGTTCCATAAATCAAACCATCCGATGAATATTCTGAAAAATGTATAACATTAGTTGTAGTATCAAGTGTTTGAACCCATAGATTGTCAAATTTCCATGTAACATTTTGAACTACATGATTTGGTTCAATTTTAATTTCAAGAGTCCCAGAAAAATGTCGAGTCTTAAAAGATTTCGAACATGACATAGTAAGTATTAGTAATAATAAAATATAATATTTTTTCATGATAATCTGGATTTTACTATGTTAATAAATTCTTGTGTTTGGTCATGTGCAATACCACTACGACTATTTATTAAATCGTGAATGGATAAACATCGTGCATTTAATGTTATATATTGTAAAGCTTTTTCTTCTGATGAAAATGTTTTACAAGTATCAGGGTTAGTATATAAACCTACATTTGGCATTGTACAAGTATATTTACCTCTATACTCAAGGTCACTTAATACAATCGCATGGTACATATCACCTTCATAAATATCAACACCATCATGCGTTTTAAATATTGGTTTTGGTTTATGTTCTATTTTTAATACAGAAACATGACCATTACCTGTTTTTTCACCATTACATAATAAATGTATATTATTACAATCCATATAAAATTCAGATATAATAAATGAACCATCATTATTTAATTTAGATATACGTACATCATCACCTAAAGTAAATACTTCACCATCAATAATGCGTTTTACTGTACGTATTTTAATTTGTGGATTCAAAGTATATTCATCTTTTATTTTATTATAATTCCATAAATTCATCCACCAACGAGTACCATTACTATCATATGCAATAGTAAAATATCTATGTTGCAAACCATACAAACCATCATCACAGGTATTCTCTTCAGATATTAAAAATATTTTTTGATTGAATATAATTTCAGTAACTTCTAATCCTTCTATTGCTTTAATTTTTTTAGAATGTCTAATAGATGGTAAATCAGATTCTCCATTATACTGTATAACTTCGATAGTATCATTTATATTTTTAAATCCTAATATTGTTCCGTTCGTATAAGAACGACAATCGATACTATCACCTATAGTAAATACTTCTCCATCTGATAACCGTTTTACCGAATATATTTTAATTTTATGATTGATTACATATGTTTCTGTAATGTTATAGTAATTCCATAACTTCATCCATCCTTTATCATTAATATATTTATATTGATTACCATAACTATTTGTAGCTAAATCGTCAGTTAATGTATATATATTATCTTCATATAAAATACTTAGTACTTGAACTCCATTTAACGATGGTATTGATAGATTTAATTTTTCCCAATATTCAGAACCTGATTCTACTTCTTTAGCAGTAATCTGATAGTATACCATATTTGCATCCACTGGCACATATGAATTTCACTTGCTTGTTTTACTCGCATCCCCTCTTGCCATGATTCATGTAAAGATGGATAATGTTTTTTTAATTTATATATTTTCATAATTTATTCTTTCGTTATAATAATTTTTGAACCTTGACCAACAATCCATTGGAAATAATATCCATTGGTATTAAACATATCAACAGTAAATGATGATGCTATTTTTTCCCATTCCCATGCTAAACATGGTCTGCCATACTTTATAGCATATTCATATAAAAAGAAATATAACATTTCTTCGGGTTCTATTCCACGATTATACCAACGATTTACATATTCATCACCATTATATTTGGTAATTACTTTTTCAATAAATTCTACTTGTTTAGTAGAATCCAATAAATGAAATCGTGCTAACTGTTGTGTATTGATATATTCCAATCTATCGAATACAACAGATTGTCCATTATCATTATGGTTTTCATTAATATCATCAACATCACATTGATGTTCAATGATATCATGAATATTTCTCGTTAAGAGTCCATAATTACCAGAGCCTTCAATCGCCCAATTAATTATAGTATTTAAAACTGTGTCGTATATTGTCATAATATATAAAAGTTTAGTTCTGAATTATTCATTTATTTTAATATTCATAATGACCTACAAATACATGTTTTCCTTCTGAGTTTGTTGTGGTTTTTAACCTTAGTTTGCCGTAAAATCTTTTAACTCTATTTTCCGTATACCCGTCTATATAAGGTATTTCCATTTCAGCATCAAAGCACTTGGGGGTTTTAGGTTGTTTGAGAGTTTGGATAATATCATTAATTGAATATTTAAACTTAGTTTAGGCTTTATTAGATTCAAAATCCCAAGTTTGAGTTTGTGCCATTTTAATAGCTTCCGTCAAATCTTCCTCGCTATATACTTTAGTCGCCGATTGGTATCCTTCTTTAAATCCACCAGTTCTTTGAATTTGTTCATCTAATGATAAGTAGTCATCGTTAAACCCATGTTTTTACATAGGCTTTTTTAGCTAAGTTCTCAACATCTATTTCAGGAAGTAAAGGTAAATCTAACTCAGGTGCATTGTTTTTTGGTCGGTATGCTTCAATTACAACATCAGCTTGACAAAAATTTATATATTCTTTTTCATCTTGAAATATTTTCTTAGTTCTGTGACAGTAAAAATAACCACTTTTTTATTGCTATCAGAAACAGTTAATATATAATCAGTGTTTCAATAATTTCAAATTTAGTTTTCATAATTCATCCTCAACTATTTCAAAGCTATTTATGTTCCTGTTAAGTAATTGAGCAATTTGCGCTTTCGTTAATTGCTCTGGAAGTGGTTTGCAGTATTCCCATGAGGAAAAAATTGTGTAATCCTTTAATCTTTTTTCTGAATCTACTCCATAAAAACTTACAAACTTATCATTACGCTTTCCTACAACAAAACGCTTATACCAATCTTTACCATCATCACTAACATACATCAATTTGCGTGGCAATGCTATCAAATCAAAATCTCTTGGGTCGAAATCTTGTTCTATGTATTCACTAATTAAGTCATTTGGTGATGAAATTTCGGTATCAAAATAGCATCCATGTTCAGTATAGATATCATTGTTATTATCTTGGTAAGGGTAGTCACGATTTTCAAAAAAGCCAGCAATAGTAACTTTTTCACCACGTCTATTTAAATATGTTTTGCCTACTTGTAATTTCATAATTTTTTATTTTTTAATCTGGTTTTATAATCATGTGAATAAATTCACAATTTTTAAAATAACATACTACACCATCTTCTAATAAAATATAGAATGGATATAAATCAGTATGATCTATAAAAGCTGATATTAATCTACCTATATGACTGACAGATTTATCATCATCCCACACCAATACTTTAGGTAATGTAGTATAATAAATACCTTTTTTAGGAATTTTATTCATAATTTAATTCTTTAGTATGGTTTAAGGAGAGAGGAGAGGAGCAGGGATTTGAATAAATTAATTTTGAATAATTAATAATGAATAATTAATAATTAATAATCATAAGGAGGTAAATAATCATCATTATTCCAATTAGTTACTATTATAAATAGTAATATAATACATACAATATATAGCAATAGTTTAATCATAATCTTTCTTTAAATATTTCTTTAGGTGTAAAATAAGTAAATAGTAATCTATGAGCATTTTTAACAGAAAGGATTTGTAATTCTATAATAAAATTAAAATCTTTATCATTAATAACATCTAACTTATTATATAACAATAACTTATTATATACAATTTGATATTGTTTATTTATTTTTATTAGTTTATTATGATTTTTTATAGAATTTGATATTTTACTATGATCTGTTTTACCACCAAATGTTTGTTGCTCTAATTTAGTTATAGCCAATAATGTTTTTAAATGATTTACTCTTAAATGATAACGAATCATGTGTTTTAAATACATAATAGGAATCACACGAGAATGAAAATCATTAATATCAAATCCATTACTTATATATTTATATAAAGCAACTAAATCTTGAGATGTTTCTATTTCTATCCAATTCATCACTCTTCCTCTCTGTCCTTAAACCATTAACTAAATAAAAAAGTTTAATAGCTTTCACACTACTAAACTTTGATAGGGTAAATATTTAGTTATTTTTTGATTAGTAATCTTATTTCATTAATAGGAACACTTAATGCTGTAACTAATTTTTCTTTCTTATTAAGATATACTGCTACTTCAGGAAATGCTTCTTCAATACGTTTGTATGTACCTAATGACAACAATGTATTTTGAATCATTATTAAAGCATTATCATATTTATCAGATAATTGTTTATAAGAATCTTGTAATTTAATTATTTCTGCTGATTCTTCATGATCCATAATTAAATGCTCCTTATTATAAGGAATACATTCATCAAAATTAAAATATAATCTTTTTGAATCTACTAAACTAATTGTAAAACTATATTGTTTGTTAATATATTCTTTTAATTCAGCATCATTAAATAAAATTAATATTTCTAAAGGTATTTTAAATAATAAAGCGTTTTTTACATATTCTTGTAATTTTGTATTAACTAAATCCGCTTCATCTTTAATATGTTTTGTTAATTTTTGAGCTATAAATAAAGCTTCATTTTTATAAATTCTCATTTACTTACCTTTGTATTTAATCTATTCAATTTACGAACTAAACGATATTCTTCAACTGTATTACAATTGTATTTTTTCATTAACTTACCCATAGTTTTACTATAACCATGTTTAAGTTTAAATTTAACAGCATTAGAAACTCTATCTTCTATTTTATAAGTTTGTTTCTTTTTGGAAATAGTAGGTATTTTAACTTCTACTATATCATCATTATTTGTTGTTACAATGATGTCTTTCATTATTATTTTATTTAAAGGTTATTCTTTTCATTTATCATTTCATATTCTGCTTCACATTCGTCACTACAGAACTCTTCTTCATTAATAGGTTTACCATTACAACTACAATCTGTACCATCACAACAATATTCGTATAGTATTTCAGTACCACAATTTAAACATTCGTAACTCATACATCTTTTAATATCTATTCTAGTATATCTTTTTTAGCATATAAGATGTGACTATTATCATACAAATTGTCAATATCGTCTTTATCATAATTGTTTTCTTTGTCTTCATCAAATTGAGCTTCATGTAAGATCGTAGTATTATCAATTATTACTTTTTCTATTTCTTCAAGTTTTGCTCGAATTTCTTCTTTAGTTTTCATTTTTTATTCCTTATTAAATTAAAATTGAGTAGAAGAAGATAATTCAGAAGTTTCCATTCGCCCGAACCTTTCAATAAAATTAAGTTAATAATTATATTTACTTCTTCTACTCTCATATTAGTTCAACTAATCAATTAAATATAAACGTGTCGTTAATCTATACTCTCTAAATTGTTAAACTAATAATTACTCAACTAATTTTCCGCATGGTGAACCATCGAGAAATACATATTCTTTTAATAAATAGTCATACGACCAAGATCTATTACCACTTAAAATATCATTTTCATTAATTTCAGTTATAATATAAACATTTGTATATATTTTAGATTTTATTGCTTTACCAATCAAAAAATTAACATCTTCAAATGTGAATGGAATGTGTTTTTTAATAGGTTTTACTCGATATATTATATCTTCATCAAATGTAGGATTCCAATTTATATCATACCAATTATCTTCATCAAATGATTGTAATTGTTTACCATTAGCCCAAGCAACTATTACATCATAATGTTTATGTTTTGCCATATTTTTCTTTTCTTTTTTTTAATTTTTGTTCATAAAGAATATTTCTTTTATGTTCAGCAAATATTTCACTATACATCATATAAGCATTATATGCTTTAGGAGAATGATTAGCTAACCATTTAAGATTAGCTACCCATAATCTACCTTCATCTCTAAAATAAATTTCTGCTTCACTATGATCAAATAGATATAATAAGTTTTGAGATGCTATATTTATAATATGACAGTTAGCAAATTCATTAAAGAACATAATAATATCAATAGGAATACCATCTTTTTCAGTTATTTCCCATAATCTTTCTTGTTCATGTTCAAAAGAAAGAACACGATTATCTTTAATCTTGCTCATTTTTTAACTCAATTAAATAATTATTTAATTCTTTAATAATCAGAGGTATTGATTCTTCATTAAGTGATAACCATTTAGTAGTGAATTTATCAGTAATAATCTTTAGCATTACTTCTTCATTATCAACAGTATCAAATACTCTTTTAAGTTCTGATTTATAATAATCAGATTTTACTATTGGTTTTGACATTATTCCATTTCTTTATTCTCTTATCATTATTTATCATTCTACAACCTGTCTTTTAATAACATCTATATTTTCCATTGTTTTACCAGATATTTGATCTAGTATTTCTTTTTGAGCATGAGTTATTATACCTAATAATTCAATAGCTGAAAAACCGTCATTAGTCCTGGTTAATATTATTTGACCTTTTTCAATATCATGTTCGAGTTTTATCGTATATGTTTTTGTTGTCATACAAAATTTACTTCTGATTGTTCAAATATTAAATTTAATAGTCTATAAATATTATACTCATTACCAAAAGGTTCATATAATTGTACACTTTCTTCATCATCATCAAATGTAATGAATGTTTCATCATCATTTAATTCAATTTTTGCAACACTTTCTTTATGATTTAATAGAAATGCTATCTCATCATCAGGTGCTATCTCATTAAATTGTTCTTTTAATGTTTTTTGTTTCATAAATTTATTTTTTGACATATTATTTATTAATTAAAATAAAAAGCATGATAATTTTCACATTACCATGCTTTATGTATAAACACCTATTCATGGCTTCAATGAATAAGCACTCAGACCATTATATTATTTAATATCTGAATACAAAAATAAATGTTTCTCAAATACTTTCAGTACATCATTTTGTTGTTCAGTTATATTTCTATTAAAATCACCTATGTTATTTGATTGATAGAACAACCATTGTAAATAACCAGGATTATTTTCTTTTTGTAATAAATGATACTCTAATAAAGATTCTTCGCCTTTATTTTGATTCAATATTATTATTGCATCAGGTCTTAATTTAATATTACTCATAAACTAACGTATCTAATTCTTTTTGAAGTTCAGTTATTTTACGTTTCATATCATCTACTAAAAAAGAAATAATATCTTTAGCAAATAAACCAGATGTGCAAAATATAAATTCTGGTTTATTACGTTTACCAGAAATCATTTCTATTAAAGATTCAATTGGATTATCATCTTTAATATCAATTATAATATGAACATGATTTTCATTCTTTAGATTAATATCTGTTTTAAACCAATTATCTAAATTTTGTTGTAAATGATTAATTTCATTATATAACTCTACAATACGTTCAACTTTATTCATTTATAATCTTACGAACTTACGCTGTTGTGTAGCAACTCTACCATTAGTCATTCCAGATTTGCTGGAATGACTATCATATACTGCATCTACAATAGCTTCAACATCACGAGTCGAACCTAATTGTTTTGCTCTTTTCATAAATTTAGCTAATCTACGTTTTCTTCTTCTATCTTCAAGACGAGATGTAGGTGGTAAAAGAAAAGGTTTAGAATTATATTCTTGAAAATCTGTTTGTGTTACATTTGTACTCATTTTAATTCCTTTATTATATAGTTTAAACAAAAATAGCTGAATAAATATTATTCAGCTACTATAATCTTATTTGATTGAAAAAGGTTGAGAGGTAGAATACGGAGAATTAGTTTAGATTTAACTCTTTGTAATTCCCACGATATTCCTTCCTCTTCCCCCCTAATTTTAATAGTAAAAACACCATGCAATGATTCCAATTGTGACCAATCAATTGGAACTATCTTTATAATAAGAGAATTTATGTAAATATACAATAGGTCATTACAATCAATTCTACTTTTAATTATTAATTTCATCAATATAAAATATCTTGTTACAGTTTTATACAAGATATTATTATATCATCTGTTTAACAAGTAATTTATTCTTAGATTTTTCAATATCTAATTGTTCCATTAACTCACCAATATCATCAGTTAATAATATTGCAGTAAATGCATCATTAAACTGATCGTATAATTCCATCTTTTTATAAACATTATCTCTATCCTTAATTTTTTTATTAGATTGAAAAATAAGTTGTTTATATAGATTGTTTGCTCCAATTGATTCATTTGTTGATTTTAACAATTGAGCAATTTGTTTATCAATCAGTTGAATATGTTCTATAATAATATTCAACTCTTGATTCCATATATGTAATTTCTTTTGAACATGAATTGCTGCTGTCAGTAACTCATCTCTTCTAAGTTTATCAATAGGTACATATTTATCATTACTGAATCTCCATACTAACATAAATCTCCTTTAATTAATTGATGATAAAAAAGAATAAAGACTGATACTTATATACCAGTCTTTATTTATTAGATTTATGCTTCTACTTCATCAGGTAAAGGTTCTTCTTGATAAGATATTTCTTCTTCTTGAAATTCATGTTCGCCTTGCATAGTTACAAGTTCGCCACTACTAGTTTTCAAGAAGTAATATGCTTCATTAGGATCACTAACACGACTTGTATTTTGTACAATATTGTGTTTAGCTAGTCCTTCAATAACAGAAATGGATCTAAAGATTAAGAAATTATCTTCACTTACAATAAAGTCACCATCTTGTCCAGCTCTTTTAGCTGCTTTTTCAAGATTTTCAGATTGCCATACACTAGCAATATGACCTTCATTAATTTGTAAATTGAATATTTTTCCATCATAATCAGTAAATACATCTGTTGTGATGTTTACTATTTCTTTAGCAGAAACACATTGTTCTACAAATGATTTTAGTTTAGGATAAACAGTAAGAATATCCTTTACTTCACCTGTAATCCAAGTAACTAAAGGTTTGCTACCTGTAAATCTTATATCAGATTTATTTAATATGCTCAGGAGATTTGCTCCAGGCATTACAACTTCTTGTTTAACTTCAAGTCTAATTTTATTAGGATTTTGAGTAGGAAGTATACGAGAGAATTTAGCTTTTGCCATAATATATTTTAATTGTATTGTTAATTGTATTGTTGTTTATTAGTTTCAATATATGTGTAACATATATGTACTTATCTCATTTGCCACATAAAGGCTAACAACATAAATGAGTAACAACAAGCTAATGAAAAGGAGATAACATCAACTTGTTGTCGTTTTTCTACATAGAGGAGAAATCTATGTAGTAGAATTTGATATATGTAAATGATATGTGCAAATTGAAGCAAAATAATGCAATTCATTCACACATATCTCACACCTATTGTTTTGGGAGAGAGGAATGGGTAATTTATGTTTGACCATTCTGACATAGAAAGGAATATCCAACAGAGTAAGATGTAAATTCATCAATGCCTGTTTAGAAGTCGGATAGTAGTTACACTATTGATTATACAATAGATACATAGTAACGAGGTTTCTCCGATAGGTCAAAAGATATATAACGAACACCAATATGGGTGATACACAGACGAACTGGTTGGAATAAGTTATATATTAATAACCCTTAATTACGCAAATGTTAGCGTAAGGGGCTTGCTATATTTATAAATCAACTAAATCAGTTAATAATTATAAAAACAATAACACAATATCTCACGACATGATGTTGTCTTATTCTATTTTTATAC
>Ga0100402_1001766_pt1 | contig 24754 bp, 23 predicted proteins | sample CryGeyme20150102_FD_80419 | JGI IMG/M metagenome (GOLD analysis project Ga0100402, IMG submission 80419) | Groundwater microbial communities from Crystal Geyser aquifers in Utah, USA - Crystal Geyser metaG 2015-0102 | ecosystem: Environmental > Aquatic > Deep subsurface > Groundwater | place...
AAAGGAATAGTTGTCTAGTGGCATAACACTCACGAGCTGGTCAGAAAGCACCCTTAGGAGTACATTGGAATCAAAACGGGCTTCACCTATACAGCAGGACCATGTTTGGCTTCCTGCTTCACTCATTAGAATCAATAGTACATCGTGGTCGTGCTTGGATGCTAGACCTCCAGCATGCGCTTTAGAGATACCGAAAACCTTCGCAAGTGGTGGGTTGAAAAATAATTACCAAACCGTAGCAAGCTGACTGCGAAATTGGGCAGATAGAAGAAACAAATATTGCTGCCCTGAGTAGCTTGATGAGATTGTATGCCTTTTGAGTACTAGCGACCATTGGTAATGCTGGTTAATAGTATGATAGTGTCAGTTATAGTTATTAAGTGGTTATTGAAATAATCATTTCTTCTTGGCAACATCCATAAAATCGACAGGATTGACTCTTTCCATGATTGACTTCGACAAAGAATAGCAATCGCTTGGAAATGTCTGTAGCTTGTCCCACACTCGCAACTCCTCAACACTCGGCCTTAACGCAAATACTCTAGTACTCGGCTGTAGAACAAGGAAGTGCTTCAGGTACAGGCCCAGAGAGGGTTCTATTCTGACAACTCTTGATGTGTAGAACAGCAAAAAACTGTCAAAATATATTCTAAAGTCATCAGGAGAATAAAAAATCGCAGTGAACTAAATAGAGGGGTATTTACCTCTTAGGCTGACAGGACCTCTGTGTCGATGGTAAGCTGAAGGCAGCTCATTCTTATGTGTAAGTAGAACAGATTGACGACAAGCATTTCCAGGGGCCATTATAGGCTCTTCATCACTTAGTAAACCAGGAAGTACCCATGAAAATACAATCCAACTGCTCGTAGAAACGCCTGAGGGTCGGATTGAAGCCGTGGCTGATGGAAAGGAAGTCGCTTTTGAAGGTACTATCAATCGAGGTATAGTGCTCCCACTGCGTCCACTTGGTGACCAGGTGTAGAGCGAAAGTGTAGTAGGTGGGAGGTGATAGGTGGAATAATAGCCGCTTGGCCACTTTTTTCTCCCAGTTCAGCAGCTACTCCTTTCTAAAAACTTTGAAGGATATTTTAGGAAATTTTCCCTCCTGGATCTTCATAGCCAATATTAGGCAAGCTAAGGACATAATCTGGAAATCCTCAACTGAGCAGAAGCCTCCATTGCGGAAGAAAAGATCGATTTGTGTGCAGGCCAAGGCAAGCGTATCTCTCATCACGAGCAGTTTGCTGCCCTCGCTCATCAAAAATTTGCGAATCTTCTAAATTAAAGTATTTTTACGGCCCTCATACTTTCATAAATGGGAGTCCCTTGGAGAATATTGCTGTAGATGACGTGCTGCTCCCCCAGTACGATATCGTCCCTAATGTGCTCCAGTCGATATGTTGAAGGCAGCTATGGTCCCTCGTATACCTGCATGGTCAGAGGATATATATCCGGTTTAGGCTCTATGGCTAAGTGAGGAGGCTGTTGCTCTTCCTCTTCTTTCTGCAGCTGCGGCGGTGACTCTTAATACTCCATTTGAGTTGATGTGTCTTCTGGATTTTATTATAGATATGTAGGTTATAAGGTTAGTATAAATGCGGGAATCATAGAGTAGACCAACTGGCCTTGCTTGTCAGATTTTGGTTTAATATCGGTTTAACCATCATTAGAAATTCATAGAATATATTTTAATCAACAACCCCAAACAATCGCCATTGGCTCCTCTCTCCTCCTCTCGGCCATCACAGCCAACACCCTCCTATATGTGTGCTGGCCGGTCTGTCTTTCCCATCTAGAGCGAAGCCTGCCCTGGGAACAGTAAAATTATTGCGATAGGCAATTATATAATAACAATCATTCCAAACACGCCCAAGGCTCATATATAAATTAAATATGAAATTCAAATACCCCCTGAGGCTCATAGCGTACCCTCCATTCGTAGCTGGCTGTTATCGTATTATTGAAATCAGACATCCCCGACTTCCTTGTCTTCCTTATTGACGTACTCCTGCACATCTGACATCAGGTTGTCGAACTCCTTTCCCTCCTCGTACCTCCGAAGAAGCTTCGGAAGAAGTTCTTTTTCCTCCTCGCTCAAAAAGGAAAGCTCCCTTATCATTGGCCTTTTCAGCTTAGGAATCATCTCCTCCTTTGCTTTGTTCTTCTGTAATTTGTTCAGTAGCCCCTCAGCGTTGTTTATCATGAAAAATTTTGTAAGCTTTCTTGAGTACTCCACTCTTTTGATCCGAAGGTGGTACTACTTCAGCCTTCTCTGTAGAGTCTCCTTCTATTCATGAGACAGGAACCCCATTCTATCCACTTTCTTTTCGTTCATGTTCATCAGGCTCAGCTGGCTCACTTTCTCTTTAGATAGCTTGTTCAGGATCACGTCGTCGTTGACTAACTTGAATCATGAGATTGATACGTCTTTGATGGAGTGGGTGTAGGAGACCTCCCGCTAAGTTGAATTGCCTTGAGACTTCGAACGACCTTCAGAATTCCTTTCCTTTGAATGCTCTAAATTGTCGCATTACCACATCTCGTGTTCCTGGCTTTAGAAGTAGACCGAAGAGATGCTCTTGGGTCCGGTTTAAGGTGGTGTGATCATGCCTTTCCTGTTGGGCTTCTCTTTGCTACAACTCATGACGAATGAATTTTCACTGCCAAGGTTGCTCTGGTTACCAGTCTTTGGCTTGGTCTGATTGCTGGCCTTGGAAAATTAGCGTTCAGACTCTTTTTAATTTTTGAAGAAAGGGGCTCCCACAGAATACATGGCTTTGTTAGTCTCAACCTCCTTCGATATATATGGCTCGATAGTGCTTTCCTTCTCCCCCTTCTTGGAAGGATTGTTCAGCTTCTTCTAGAATATGTCCTCTTTCTTGTTGCTTCTGGGACCCATCTTGGGCTTATAGATTAAGGGGTGGTACTTGTGCTCCATCCAGCCATGACATTTGTTGCAGTTCATTCCAGCCGGACAATCGCTTGCCTCAATGGACTATATTTTGTTGAGAAAGTCCCAATGCGGGCATTTCTCAGGCTTGTAGTTGTACAGGGAAGGTTTTCTTCTGTAGTCCTGGATGTTGTGAGCATAGGGGCAATCTCCCCGGTCGTGGCTTTATATCACAAGAAATACTCTTCTGTGTAGGGGCACCAAACTGTCTTGAAAGTGCTGACCATGTATGCCGGATCGTTGTTGTTGGGATCAATTATATTGATCAGAATTTACTCTTTTGAGTGAGCGAAGGAGCAAAAGTCCCTATAATCACAAGCATTCGGGTCTTTGTCCTTGTGGTAAAACTGACAAAACTTGGTTTTGTAGCGAGTCGGGTGGTACAACTGCTCTATCTTGTTGTGGGACCTTTCACAGTTGCAGTTGGTTTTCGGACAAGGAATATGACTGTAGTCGTTGAAGTTGGGCCTTCTCCTGTCTTTTTCGTTGTGGTAGTACAGGCACACCTTCCTCTCATGTTGGTCTGCATAACCCGTGCTCTTACCTGTTCGGTTACATCTCATGGTCTTGAAGGAGGTGATGTCAAACCTGAAAAACTCACCCTGCTCAAAATAGTAGCTCTCCCCCTTGTGGAGCATCCAGCACATCTCTACTGGAGCCTCACAAACAGAGCGCGTGCAAGGAGTGGTTTTATAGGCGTGAGGGTGATAGACATATTAGGTGTGGGAATGATAGTGCGGGCATTGCTGAGTGGCTGGGAAAGTACTGGAGAGTCGCAATAGCACTGCTGTTCAAGGTAGTAGAGGAAGCCGGCCTCACAGTAGGGATTTCTGCGTTTGTCGTTGAGAGAGTGAAAGAAGGGACAGCACTCAGTATGGTGCTCCTCCTATAGAGGACAGGGCTAGGTCTTGAAGGTCCGCAAGAACTCTTTCAATCTCCTGCAGTACTTTAAATCTTCTACCCTTTTGCTCATATTCCTGTTTCGCTCATGCCGTTTGTCCATGCTCCCTCCGCAACAAGCAATATAAATTATTATACCACACACATTCAACCCATCATCCCTAATTCAATACTAAGTTCCTCTCTCTGAACCCAACGGCCATACTCCCTACAATCATACCACTTCTTTCTTCAACAGTTCCATAATTCAAGTTCCGTCAATAGCAAGTGTGATACTCTAGAAACAATATCAGACAAATTGACGATGTTCTTGATGGTATGCTGCTTGATAATTATTATAAGCTCCAACAAATAATAAATTTTGCTACACTCCAGACCTCAGAAAAGACCACTATCGAGCCCTATCAAAAATAATAAAGTGAAAGGACAAATCAGAGGAAGCAGGTAAGAAGGATGATCCTCAAAATAGGTAGCTTTAGTGGGGAAGGGAGGTAATTTTATTAAAATTATTCTATTATGCCAAGAAAGTCCAGGGAGGTGGTCCCCAAGTGCAGCGACCACGAATTCTCTCTCAAGCCCTGCTCCCTCTAGGTCAAGCACTCCCATCAACTCTCTCTTTCCTTCTGTCTCGATCCTCTAAAGCGCAATAATCCCACACCCCAATCCAAAGCTTGCCTCCAAGCCCCCACCTTCAACAATGATCGCAATCACGCATCCCCAGCCTTTCTCCTTCCCTCGGATACAGTAACCTATCCCTTTACGAAGGACTACTACCTTTAACGGAAGACAAACATGATGAAAGAGCATGCTCTCCGGTTCAGCTGCTATACCGACTAGAAGTCCTAGCTAGTAGACTTGCACTTATTCAGCTAGTTCCTAAGCCCAGAAACAAGAGTACTTACTGCAACGTATGCCGACAGCACTATGACGACTATCTCTAGGTAGAAAATTCCTTACCCAGCACATAAGCAGCTCCCACCACAGGCAGAAGCTACAGGTTTCACCTTTCAGCAAATACATTAGGGAACTGCAGGACATCATGCACAACCAAAGCAACAGATAGAAAATGAGCAGAACTCCGAGTGTCAATGAGACTGTCGACAGCTCAGACTCAGAACTAGTATAATTGGGAGCTGTACCTTCCAAAAAAGTCAAGATAAATAAAAATATAATGGAGCCAACTATCACTCCTATCCCTTCTCTGCAAATGGAACATCATAGGCCTACTGTTGCTTCCTCTCATGCCATCGAGTAGGAACTGCTTCTGAAAGAACGGCTTAGACAGATGGGCCAGTTTCACAGTCAATCGATGCTTCCGATGGGCACGAATTTCGACATGAACCTGATGCTCTCTCCTTTTGGATTTTACTCTCAAGGAAATGCATTCAACCTTCCCTTCATGAATACTGGCTTTCCTTCCATATATCCGATGCTAAATGGAATTGCAATGCCAGCCATGAACAGATTTAATGCAGGTACCTATTCAGGGTTCTACTGATTGATATTGTTGAGTTTAAAAAAACCATCCTTGATTATTGAGGCCAGTAAAATTCATTGGTCATATAAGAATAGAACTCATTGATAATATATATGCATTTTTACCGCATGAGTGCCCTATAGAAATGAACTAAAAATCATAAAGCCGCTGTTCTGACTCCCTGTACCCTCGATATACTATTCCACATAAGAGAAGAACGTAGATGAACCACGCCAACGCTCTCAATGCGACCCTCGATAACTACTTCGACTACAGCAACAAACCTGAATGCTTGTCCCTCCTGGCTAAAGAGCTAACAATTGCCAGCTAAAACCCATGGTTCCTTGACCAAGCCTTAGACATTCTCCTCAACTTTGATAACATGGACGACAGCAAGCTCACCCTACTGACATGCCTCGTCAAGGATAAATTCCAGTACTGCTTCGAGTTAGTCGAACAGGATAAAATTCAGCTTTACGCTCAGCAATTGATGGACATCGGCAGAAAACGCATCTCTAGCTGTCGGGCTGTCTTTGAGAATATTTGCAAAAGTCTAGCAATCCTTTATCTCAACTGCAGGGACAAAGTGCCTGAGATATTCAACGTCATAGATAATTATCGCAACGGAAATACTGAGATGCTGCACTTTTACTTCAAAATCACTGAATTTTGTGCATAGAGCCTTCAGAATTAGAGGGTGGTTCTTTCAAGGTCGAAGAGAAAATAAGCAGAAGGTAAGATGGTGGATTATCAGGCAAATGTGCTCAGTGCCATCAGTGGGGCAGCGCAAGCTGTCTGGGGCAACTAGTACTTTGATAAGAGAATAATTATGGAATGCTTCAAGGCTTGGATCAACTTGAAAGAAGACCATATCATTTTGAACTGCCTCGATCAACTGCCTTTGTTCTCCCTTATGATCCATCTCCTTAGAGACAACCAATACTGCCAAGTAGCCTCCAACTGTCTCATTGACATCATTGAAAACATCAACTACCCCTCACAGTGTCACTCCCTCTATATCCTGCTACTTGAACTGACAACTAAAACGCTCATTCCTCAGAGCTAATATCTCCAAGAGCAGAAATACCTTCCAATGGCATTTTACTACATCTATCTCGCTCTGGCTTTTTGCATCAAATTCGTAAAAGAGCTAGTTCTCAACTACCGACAATAGCTTAAGTAGCAACTGATGTTTCCACTAATCAGGATTTTAGGGGTGTCTGACTCAGAGGGCAAATTGCAAGATCAAGCGCTATAATTTTGTGGATAATTATTCTATGAATTGGTGAGAATGAAGAAGGATGGCTATTAAATGGATTATTGCTTGAGGACTGAGGTGCCAGTCGCCTGGCTTTTATCCATCCGCCAACTTATCAAGTACAGTCCTGCCATTATTTAGAGATATTAAACCCTACCATAAAAGAAATTTAGCCAGATTAACTAGTACACCATCATCAAGCAGCTCCGGACAACAGCCCTCTACGCGCTAAACAACATCAGGAAACTAATCGGTCCCTAACACTACCTTTAAGCTTTGTTCTCCAATATAATTCAACTGTAGTCAGGTTTCCCCCTATCGATATCTTTTGTGATAGAACTCGAAAGTTACCTCTTCATTAGCTCACCTGCCATCGCTCGACTCCCTCGAATCTAAGACAAAGTGATGATGATGCGGGAAAAATATGAGTGCATTGTGGCTAATAGCAACCAGTAGACTGACCAGATTCCTCTCCTTTTGCATAAGTCCTTTTTGACGATGTTCAGGAGCATACTGGAAATACCTTAGAAAAATATGGAGGTGGTGATGCTGATTATGAATCGAATAACATAAGCCATGAACACTCCTCTGCTGGCCAAGGATGCAAGATAAGTGTTCTAATTAGGGTGCAGGCACAATGCCTCCATCTTGCACTCAAGAATTCAAGAAATTCTGAGGTTCGTCCTCAGTCAACCGCCTACCACCTCCCTTTCCCTTGGCCTGCTGAGAGTGGCCCTGGTTGACAAAGCAGGAGCAGTAGATTACATCGGCCCCTTGATCATGAAGCTTCACAGCAACTGCCAAAGCAGTATCTTTCGAAAGGATAGCTTTTCCTGTCTCTGCGTCATAATGAGTTAGCTCCAGAAAGAGAAAGATATATAACGTTTGGATCTGTTGCTCAGAAATTACATGCAATCAGCCCTGAATTTGCTTTTGAAAATCATTGGGCAGCCCAGCTAAAATGGAGAAGACAAAAACGATGAGGTGGAAAAAATAGTTAAACTGCTAAAGCACATCATGAGAATCCTCAAGGCACAGTTTGAGGAGTTCCTCCTCCCACTATTTCAGACAGTCCATGCATCTTTCCTAAGCAATCCGATTTGCTCCCTCATTTACCTTGTTGAGGTAGCGATCACTGTCTTTTGCCCTCTTGAAAATGGTCTAAACATCATCGTTCCCATATATTAAAATTTCACGAGCAATGCTCTGAACCACTATCAGAGGCACCCAGTCGACAGCTACATTTATCTGACTGAAGACCTTTTAGGCATGAACCAAAGGATCATCACTTACTACGCCGATATTGTCACTAACAGCAGCATGTTTCCCATGCTCTTCTAGTTCGTCAGGAAGGAGTGTCTCAACTCCAAGCAACAGTAAATTCTCAAGGCAGCAGACAGGTTCTACCAATCACTCTTCAAGATATACTGGGAAGGAAACCACAGAATCGTAGAGGACGAGGTCCTACCCACCTTGACCAATGAAATCACCAAGCACAATTTGAAGGTGGAAATCCTTCGGCATTCCTCCTACCTCCTCAGTCACTTCCTTTAGCAACTGGCCAATATTGAGCTGAAAAGCCACCAGTAGGCTCTTTTGGACACCATCATTGCATAGATAAAGGCCTTTCCCTAAGAAAATGTGAGCATTTGGGTACCTTAACTTCAAAAAGTACCATCAGATATTTTGCTGATTTAAGACAAATAGCATATATTGAAACTACTGAATTAGGTACAGGAAAATAGCAGGAATGGAACGGATACGACTGATGATGAGTCTGAGCTAGAAGGTTACCTGAAGCTCATGATAAAAAGATATGACTTATCCTGCAAGAGAAAAGGTACCGTACAGTCTTTCATGGAAAATAACTCCCATTAATGATCCTTGATAGTATGCCTACTGTCAATATATTTTACTTATAACAATAACGTGATGATTCGTCCACTCCCAATCATAATGCTTATGGCGACAGTACTACTCATACTACCTTTGAGCAAGGCAACAGGTTGTTCGGTTTATGCATAAACAGAAATATGCGCCCACTGCCTTCCGGGATACTTTCTGACCACCAACTATACCTGTTCTTCTTGCATGTCTGGCTGCCTACAATGCATCACTACAGCCAACTGCGTCCTTTGCACCTCAAACTTCACCCTTATCGATAATATATGTACCCCTGGGCCTCCTCATTGTCTGATAGTCAACAACAGCAACTGCCAGAGATGTGCTATAGGCTATGAACTCACCACTAACAATACTTGCCGAGTCTGTCCCAACTTTTGTGCCCAATGTAACTAAGGTATATGCATTACCTGCAACTACGGCTTCGGAACAGCAGCTAATGACAGTCAGTGCTTGCTTTGTGGAAACAACTGTTCATAATGTCAGCAAGATAACAACACTGGAAATATGCTCTGTACTCTCTGTATGGAAGGTTTCTACACAACAGCAGATAATGGCTGTCAGGCCTGTCCAGAGCAATGCGAGGTGTGCAAGGCGTATGGCTGCCAGAGTTGCAGTTTGGGATACTATGTTCAGGGGCTGACTTGTTAAGCCTGCCCTCAAGGGTGTTTCGACTGCTAAGCTTAGGATAATTGTACCTCATGCAATGATGGCTACTTTTATCAGAACACCCTCATCCCACTGCAAAATGCATGCCTGCCTTGCCTAGAGAATTGCATGAGCTGCCCTGACAGTAATAGTTGTGAACAGTGTGAACCTTCTTATTACCTCAGCAGTAATTCTAGCTGCGCCCCTTGTGACCTCTTCTGTCTCAACTGCCTAGCTCCCTCGCAATGCACAGAATGCCTACCATCTTACTACCAACTCAATGGACTGTGCGAGCTATGCCCCTAACCTTGTGCCTCATGTTAAGATCCCACCACTTGCTCTAGTTGTGTATCTAATCAGTATCTTTTACAGTACGGTCAATGCATCGGATGTGGACAGGTGATCGAGGGATGCCTTAACTGCTCATCCTCAACATTGTGTATTAATTGCAATGAAGACTATTAGCTGGAGTAGGGAAGGTGTGTCACAAACAGTGGACTCACTGCAGGATGGATCGTGGTGATCGTGCTGGCTTCTCTTTTGCTGATTGGAGCCATCGGAGCAGGTGTTTACTTTTTGTGGAGAAGACGTCGAGGTTTCATGGGAGGAGACCAGCCAGGCCAAAGCAGTCAGCTTAGAGCCACCTACTACTAAATTCCTTGAAGATGAAACAATTTTTTTATTGAGCATTTCAGAATGATCCGAATACTTATAACAGATAGATATAACAGTAACAGATATTGAAATCATTTCAGCCCAACAGTCCCCTGACCGCCTCCACTCTCCATCTCATTTCATCATCAACAACACCCTCCATCCTTCCGTTATTTACCACCCACACGCACGCCATTGCCAACATGCTACCACCTCCCATCCACAATGACTCGTTGGTTACACTATGCAAGCACAGCCTCAACAATTCCTGCCTGCTCTAGCCCTTCAGCTCATAGCGGAGAGCCAACAACTATGCAAAATGACAGGGAAGAGCTCTTGATAGATTGTAGTCGAGATGGAAAAGAACGAGTGCTTCTAGCTTGAGAATATTCTCTGGAAGGACCTGCTGGATTGGGTCCAAACTGATGAAACATACAGCCTGAGGAGGGTAGAGTTCTTCTAGCTTGGCAGCAATATACAGAGATGTGGCAGCTTTCAGAGCAGAGTGATATCTCTCAAAGGGGGTAGCCGTGCATATTCTGTGGAATAAGTCAAATGCTCTGAACTGCGTCTACAGCTGTAGACCCAGCCTGTTGCAGTGGCTGCTGATTAAGGTGGTCCCTCTGGCTCTTTGTGCGGGTCCAAAGTAACCAGAATAATTCAGAGGAGGTAAAGGAAACTTGCCTTCGAGGTCAAGGAGGTGCTCCCCGATGCTTTCAAGGTATTCCCATAGTTGTCCCAACTCATTCTAGAGCCTCTTCTCGGAGGGGGCCGAAGCTGGCAAAAAGTCACTCAAATCAAATGAGCGGCGAACTGGAGCCACTGAGGATTCTGAAGCAAGAGTCTTGGGTGTCACGTTCTGAATGTTGGTAAAAATACCTGAGAATTGATTCTTGAGAAGGCTCGGGTTGGCTGGAGGTCTCCATCAGATGTAGGCTTGCTTCGGCGGGCATTCCGCGTGTTTCTTTTGCGGATATGGCGAGAGTTTTGTGAAGTTTTGTGTGTGTTTTTGAGAGCAGAGGCCTGTTAGATGTCCTCATGGGCTACAAACCCAGTCTGCTAAGCTAGTGTCTCTCCTCCTCTCATCCCAATTCAAATGCCAATTATTTAAATAATATCAACCCTCAACGACAGTCGCCTTTCAACAAACTCCTCAGACTGTTGACTCTTTTTCAGGACTTCTGGTGAAGGTGGCAGCAGGACCATCACATTTTTGCCCGCGTGTTGTTGGTTTCTACTGATCTTGAGGAGGAATGGATATTGGCGGTCTGCAGGCGGAAGAAGGGAGTCAAAGGACAGGGTTTGGTTGAGAGGGATAAGGATAAAGAAGGGTAGTTGCAAGGGTCTCCTGACACCCTAAAAATATTGACTCGATAGTAATCTTCCCCCTTCCCCTTCACAATACTTTAATTCAAATTATATAAACCAAAAAATGCTACTATCAATCCTGCCTCTTCAGCACCAATTGCAGCCCTTGAAGATAGCACTTGAAATTCTGCAAACAGTTTTCCTCGCTCTCGTAAATTCCAGCCTGTAGAACCACCGATAGATCAGGCCTTATGTTGATCTTCAGTATACCCTCATAGGACTACTGGATTATGACCTCAGCGTAGAGCTAGAAGTCAGTTACACTGCCGGATGTTGCAAATTCAGAGTAACTGGTGTTTTCGGACAGAGCAGGGATGAAATGCTTGATCTGGTCAGGAGGAAAACTCGGACAAAGGGGAAAACTCTCAGTCTTGAGAATTTTGACACAGTCAGCCCATTCAGTGGCGTATTTGCTTGCAGGAATGTCGTAGTAGGTTACCATTTGTAGTACAGAATTGGGCAGATAGGCAGCCAAATGCTGAGGCTCTCCTTGATAACTGTAGGACAGGTGCATGCTGACATGGCTAAAAGGCAGACCCTTTGCCACGTTCAGGACCTACATTTTGCTTTGAGACCCAGGATAGATGCTATCCTCGACCACCTGAGGATTGGTGTAAACAAGGCTTTGCCTGTCTCCTCTAAACTGGAGATTAAGCATCGTCAGGACAGACGAGGTCTTGTTTCCAAAGTAGAATTAATAGAGCAAGAGTGAGCTGAATTTGTCCACTTTTTAGTATATTTGTGACGACTTGAACCCTATTTGAACTTTTTCATCCTAGTACAGGATGTAGTTAGTCTTGAAATGGCTAGCCTTAAATCTCCTATGCCCCTGGATCCTTAAGATGCCCTCACTTAAAGTGTAAGCCTCCCTTGATTCTGGGACAAACTATCCTTAGTAGTCCCGAGACCTAATATGAGGATTGGGTGGCGCCAAGAAGATTCCCTTAAGGTTGACTGTGCTTCTACTTACTGAACTACCCACAAACCTAGACTTGTTAAAGTTTGAAACGGCCATTGGGTTACGCTTCTTGACTCCTACAGTGCTCATTCTAGATTTCGAAAGTGACCGTGCCACGCTGCTGAACAGCTCAACAGGCTCTCTGGATCTGCTCTCGTACTTCGACATTATCATGTCTAGAGCCTTCTCAGCCTCGCTAAACCTGTTCTATCTATCATATGCCTTCGAAGAGGCCTTCTTCACCATATTGCCCACAGCTTCCTTCTTAGATAGCTCACTCCTTTCCATCGATGACTTGGAAGGGGGTAGACTAGATTTGGTCTTGTTTACTGCTGCCTTCTGGATTTCTGCAACTTTTGCCTCAATCGAAGGCTCTTGTTTGGGCGGCGGGACGGGAGGCCTTGAAGTTTGTTTGCTCATTTCGAATATTTTTTCATAGGCGATGTTATACCCTGAAGTATAGGTACTATAGTCATTGTTTTTGGCGTGGAGGTTGTAAAGTCCTTTTTCTTCCTCGAAGAATGCGATGAGTTTGAAGCAGAGGTCGAGAATATCGGTGTCCTGACCGTTGAGCATTTCCTCCTGGTTGGTCTGTAGTTTCTCATAATCCTTCTAGAACTTAATGTGATGGCTGTGGATCTCTCTTTGTAACTAATCAATATCGTCGACGTCCTCAAAGACTCCCAGCAGGCTGTCGATCTTATCGAACATAAACTTGATTTCAGCAGCTGAGTCAATTAACATCTACCATATTTAAGCTTAGGTTATCTACCCTTATTGGAGCCGGCTGGTGCCACCTCTTGTCTGGTAGCAGTCTTGTTCGTTTCGATTTTGACCTCCTCGCCTCCTGGAGTCGCAGAGCCGCCCTGTTGCTTACCATCCTTTTTGTTGTCGTAGTAGATGTACTGCTTTGGTAATACCAGTCGTGCTTCGTTGAGTTTACTGATAGTTTATGTAAATCTATTCGGCTTATCCTTGTTCTTCCCGAATCGACTACTCCATACCACCAATGATTCCAAGATGATTCGCATGAAATCGTTACCTGTTTTCTTGTCACCAGGAAACAAAGTTTTTCCCTTCTCTTCGACAGGCTTCCTTGGATCGGTCGTCAAGGCTATTTTTTCTAACTAGGCGTAGAGAGGAGATTTCGAAAAAGGACCAAATATCTTCTTAACGATCTGCTACTTGAGAGACAGCTCGCGAAGCATCTGTTTGAGGGGAGAAATACATAGATGGTGAGAAATTTAGTTTTCGGGGAGACTGATGGACTCTAGAGATTGTTGAGACAGCCCTGAAAGAATTAGTTGGACAGGGACACTTTGATCCCCTTTTCGTCAAGTGCCATATCGACAAAGAGATCGATGACGGTGGACGCTGCGTCCTAGTCCGCTAGCTCCTTGATATCGATGAAGAACTCGTTCATTTAAATCCACTTACGAATAAAGTTTATAACCAAGAGCCACAGTCAGCCAACTGACCTACATCAAGAATACATATGCCTCTTGACATTTTTGGCATACCTGACGATTGTTATGTTGGATGTATATTAATATTCATAGTAAATGGGCAGTCAATGCTGTGTCGAGTAAAATACGACCACAGGCTTTGAACAAGTCCAACCTAGCTTCAAAAAATATCCAGGGCAGCTATACTCCACCATCGTCAGCCACAGCGCACCGCCCTACACCATGATAGTCCCCCGCACCATCCCCAATAACTATGGCTCTTCAGCCAACTAAAATTTATCAGAATAGCCCCCAAAATAGATGCCCAACTAGAAGACTGACGGCAACAGTAAAGCTATATACTCTTTCAAGAAGAAAGCTACTCTTGAGGAACCTCAGGTGAATGTACTGTTGAGTGAAAGGGACAGACGACACTCGGGAACAGAATCAGTCTACACTCGACTCAACGGCTATGATTATCATTTTATGGTCATAGCACCCTCAGTCGACAACGAATCTGTAATTCAGAGACTCTAGCACTAGGACCCACACGCGGGCATGTTTTCAGGGATTCCAAACATATAATTCAATTCACAACTCGGCCAGCGTTCTTCCTATTCCTTTCAACAGCAACAACCACCTTTGAGGCCTCATAGCCAGAGTCTTTTCTACAAGAGAAGCAACAGCTAGCTAAGGTGATGTCTATAGTTTTAATAGCTGATAGAACAATTATAGAGGGAAGGAGAAGTACTCTGTGAGTGTTGACTGTGCAAGGCTGGGGTTGCTCTTTGTCTGGTCAGAATAGGATGGGGTAGGAGATAAAAGGGTTTGACTTCTTTTTATAATTTAAGCTATGAATCTGTTTACAGGACTGATGGGTGGGCCCAATGTTGCTCAGCAACGCCCGGGCCCCATGCGCATCAACTTCTTCAAAGAGTAAGTCAAAGTATATCCAGGTTGAGAGTCTACCCTGCCAGCTTTGCCTTCCGAGAGGACATCGAAAAAGGGGACAAAATATTGCTACCTTCATCGGCACTCAACGAGCTGTACCCTTTGCTGAGCTCCAAGAACAGAGACCCAATGATTTTTTGCCTGAAAAACGGCTCGAAGATGACATATTGTGGAGTGCTGGAGTTCGTAGCCGAGGAAGGATTGTGCTATATTCCGACGTGGATGTTCAAAATGCTGAAATTTCCCGAACCAGGAAGCCCAGCAACGGTTGCCTTGGTGCCTGACCTCAAGAAAAAATATGGACACGTACGGCACATGATCAAACTACAACCGCATCAGACCAAGTTCATCGAACTAAACAACCCAAAAGCCGTTTTGGAGTATCAACTGAGAAACTTCACTTGTTTACATGAAGAAGACACCATCACGATTGAAGTCTTTGGAGATAAGTTCGAAATCGACATCCTCGAGATTCGCCCCAAAAACGAGTACAATGCCATCTGCATCATCGAAGCTGATGTCGACGTCGATTTTGCTCCTCCGCTTGATTACATCGAGCCTACACCTGCCCAAATGAATAGAACAGCAAGCGTATCTGATGAAGACCCAAAAAAAAAAAATGACCCCTTCGCAGGCCAAGGCATGAGAATCGATGAGAAGACAGTCAACCCAGCGAGGAAGGGTTCCAATCACCAAATGGCGCCTGAGGAAGAAGAGTATGACCCCCGGAAACACAGAATCTATAGAGGCGTGCGGAAGACATCTGTGGAGTGGACGGGCCAAGGAACGAAGATCGGTGTACCTCAGGGCGTGAGAAAGAGGTGAGGGCGAGTTGATAGGCTGGTAAATAAAAAATTGAATTTTAATTGGATAGCTATTAATTATTGATGTTGGTCCGCAATCTTCTTAAAAGAGGACTGAATTACGCCTTCAGCTCTGCTCAGGCGGCCTCCCTCAAAAAGGGACAAATTTCTCAAGTACTACTATAGCGATCAAGGTCATCGGTGCCGTCGTTGACGTGCAGTTCGAAGGGGATATTCCTCCCATCCTCAATGCTCTTGAAGTTCAAGGTGTCGACCACAGACTAGTACTCGAGGTTGCCCAGCATTTGGGTGACTCAAGAGTTAGAACAATCGCCATGGACTCCACCGAAGGTCTCGTCAGAGGGCAGGAAGTCGCTGATACCGGAGCTCCCATTAGTATCCCCGTTGGTCCCGAAACCCTCGGCAGAATCATGAATGTGATTGGTGATCCCATCGACGAAAGAGGACCCATCGAAACTAAGATCAGATACCCTATTCATAGAGAAGCTCCCGCATTTGACGAGCAAGGCTCAGGAGCTGAAATTCTTATCACTGGTATCAAGGTCGTCGACTTATTGGCCCCTTACGCAAGAGGAGGTAAAATCGGACTGTTCGGTGGTGCCGGTGTCGGAAAGACTGTCGTCATCCAGGAGCTTATTAACAACGTCGCCAAGGCCCATGGTGGATACTCAGTGTTTGCAGGTGTCGGCGAGCGAACAAGAGAGGGTAACGATCTCTACCACGAAATGATTGAATCCGGCGTCATCAAGATCGACCAGCCCGGATCTCGATGCGCTCTCATCTACGGTCAAATGAACGAACCCCCAGGAGCTAGAGCCAGAGTTGGATTGACCGGGCTCACTGTCGCTGAGTACTTCAGAGACGAAGAGGGTAAGGACGTGCTGCTCTTTATCGACAACATTTTTAGATTCACTCAGGCATGCTCAGAAGTGTCTGCCTTGCTTGGTCGTATTCCCTCAGCTGTGGGATATCAGCCTACCCTCGCTACTGATTTGGGTGCCCTTCAAGAAAGAATCACTACCACCAAAAAAGGCTCTATCACATCCGTCCAAGCCATCTACGTGCCTGCTGACGATTTGACTGATCCTGCCCCTGCCACAACCTTCGCTTTCTTGGATGCCACTACTGTGCTGTCCCGAGCCTTGACTGAGTTGGGTATCTACCCTGCTGTCGATCCTCTCGACTCCACTTCTCGTATGTTGGACCCCGTCATTGTCGGAGAGAGGCATTACTCAGTTGCTAGAGGTGTGCAAAAACTCCTCCAGGATTACAAATCCCTTCAGGATATCATCGCCATTTTGGGCATGGACGAACTCTCAGAGGATGACAAACTGACTGTGGCCAGAGCCAGAAAGATCCAGAAATTCCTTTCCCAGCCTTTCTTCATGAGCTAGATCTTCACAGGCAGAAAGGGTAAACTGGTTCAGCTGAAGGACACTATTGACGGTTTCGCTGCTCTTTTGGAGGGCAAGGGAGACGACTACCCCGAGGCTGCCTTCTATATGCAGGGTACTCTGGAGGATGCCTTCGAGGAAGGAAAGAGACTCGCTCTTCAGGCCACTAAGAAATGATGACATTGAAACCAACTTTTAAACTATTCAAATATGAATTAATCATAATTTTGAATATATTATGTCCAAGGTCAACCCTCATCAACTCAAAGTCTTCGAATAAGGTATAACTCGGCTCATCCAGACAAGTACCTTGACCCACACCATCACGAGCACGATAATGACGACTCATATGAGTCCATCTCAGACGACGAGGTCGAATTCCCACCGCAAAAGGGGCACTTCCAGCGCTCAGAGAAGCAAGAGAGCAAGCTGGAAGATGGCTAATATAACTAAACACATTACGCGTATTAAGTTGCTGAGTCAGGACCCTCAAGGAGCTGATCGAAAAATTAAACGATGAGGATCATAGTGAAGACTAGGGCATAGAAGACTACAAAATTGGAGGGTACATACATTATAATTTAGTTATCACCCCTGCCACATCGGAGAGGTCCTCATGAACAGGTACGTTCTCATCCAAAAATTGGGATGGGGACATTTCTCTACAGTCTGGCTAGCCCGCGATTTCAAGTACAACAACTACGTTGCCGTCAAGATCATGAAGAGCTCTCCTCACTATTTGGAGGCCTCTTACGACTAAGTAAGCCCCTCTATAACCAAGAAAGGTTGAAATCCTGCAAAAAGTGGCCAGTTATGCATATCATCCCTAGTGGATTAAATCACTAAAACAATACGAGCCCCAAAAAGCACAGTTCGACCGCGATGACAGCCACGTTCTCAACCTGCTCAACTCCTTCCTCTACAAAGGACCCTACGGTAACCATTTCTGCATGGTCTTCTAAATTCTCGGAGTCAATCTGCTTGAAGTCCTCAAACGCTATGACTACAAGGGTCTGCCTCTCGATCTCGTCAAATAAATAACCAGGCAAGTGCTTATGGGTTTGGACTTCCTCAACAGAATATGCAGAGTCATCCATACTGACCTCAAGCCTGAAAATGTGCTACTATGCCTTACAGATGACGAGATCAAGCAAATCGTTGATAGTGGTCAACTTGCCAGTAGAGATCTTTACCGCGATAGACTGCAACTGTACAGATAAAATTACAACCTTGGGCCAGTCGACGCCTCATAAGACGAGGAAGTGGAGTTCTGTCCTCCTCAGAAGAAAACTGATATCAAGGCGAAAAGAGTTGATGACTCTGACTATGACTCGGAGAGCTAATTTGGGCAGCTGTCGACAAGAATATCAGAGTTGAAATCCAAGCTGGAGGATCCTAATCTCAATAGAAACCAGAGAAAGAATTGCAGAAGAAAACTCAAGAAAATGGAGGAGAAGCTGGAGAAAGAACCGACTTTTCTGCCTAAATCCTAGCTCAAGTAGAAATAATTCAATGCTGAGAAAAAAAACAGCAAAAGAATCAAGAAAAGTGCTAAGGACTTGTTCAGTGCTTTTTCTACCAAGTTGGTTCTTGACAAGGGGCCTAAGCTGGAGAAAGGCTTCAAGGTCAAGATTGCCGATCTAGGAAATGCTTGCTGGGAACACCACCACTTTGCAACCTAAATCCAGACCAGACAGTACAGAGGCCCTGAAGTTCTGACGGGCTCTAAGTACAACCTCACCGCTGATATGTGGTCTTTGGCTTGTATGACATTTTAGATGCTGACAGGAGAGCTTCTCTTCAATCCGAGAAAGGACAACAACGATTCTTTTGGCAAGAATGACGACCATCTTGCCCAGATGATGTAGTTGCTGGGAAGGTTTCCCAAGAAGTTTACCTGCAGAGGACTCAAGAACAAAAAATACTTCTCAAAAGATGGAAACCTCGTCAGAATTCCGAAACTTCAGAACTGGAGTCTCAAAGATGTCATGATCGCCAAGTATATTTTCATCTAGCTAGATATCGCTTCACCGAGGAACAGGCCAAGTTTTTTGAAGAATTCATGAGCCCCATGCTTAACTGCTACCCTTAGCGCCGATTACTATCAGATGTCATGCTCCATCATCCTTGGCTGACCTCCTAGACCCCCGACAACTACTACATGTACTCATGCCGGCATTCAGGAGCTAGGAGGAACACAAAAAGATCAAGGCTGAGCGATATGATCTTGATATTCAGAAAGACGAGGTGTATCAATACGAGTCCGAGAACGAGGATGGGTAAACTGAGGACAATGGTGGGAATGACTCTTCGGACGACTAATTTTTCGAGTACGAGAAGGTAGGAGACATTCGCTACATTGATCGCAGTTTCATGGATCTAGGATATATCGGCTACGGCGAGGGCATCTTCCTGGAGAAATTAGATTTTGGCCCCAACTGGCAATTCGAACCCTGATGCATACATCCAACATCATTCATATAATATACTCACTGAACCCAGTCAAAAACATCCCATATAAAATCATTTCTTGTCTATAAAGGAAGGCAATTGTTTGGGAGTCTCGAACTCGAATGAAGATGATTACGATTATATCATATGAGGAAGTGGAGGAGGGGGAGGCAGTTACTTTCCCTTCCTATGTGACTCTCTTTCTGGAGTCGACTTCTAACTACCTCTTCTTTAGCTTCTGTCTTTTTTGATTTCTTCTGTCTCTCCTTTGACTTTCTTTCGGGCTGAAGGCTCCTCCTCTTCTGATGATTCATCTTCTGAGCTCTACTATTATTCCTGGCTATAATCATCCTCATCATCCTATTCATTATCGCCTCCATTGTTGAGCATCTCTGCCCAGCTAACTTTCTTCTTGGCATATTTGCCTTTCCTATCATTTTACTAACTTTCTGGCTCAGAGTCACCATCAGATTCATCATCTTCCTTGGCCGAAAAGCTCTAGTCATCATCTTACTAATCAGAATCCTCTTGGCCAGCTTTTTACAGCATCGATAGTAAACTTTCCTTCTTGCCTTTGCTCTCTTCCTGGGATTTATTTCTTTGTTTCTACTATTTGACTCTTTTTGACTGAATAGCTCTGGGTTGTATATCTCTCTTGCTTTTTCTGAGCTATATTGTCACCTTTGTGCCATTTCCGATGGCTTACCTTGTGACAATGATCGATGGGTCAGCTTCTCCTTTGTGCTTATCCTAGCCAGCTTCTCTTTCATAGTACCCCAGTATGTGGACTTCTCCATCTACAGCTCTTAATTGCTCTCCTTTGTCGCTACTTAGCTTGAGCTTGATAAAACAGGAATAGTTTTATGCTTTTCCCTTTTCGAGGTTAGCAATCAGGATCGGCTTGTCATTGGTATTCGATTGAAGGAATAATCTTGTTTTCTGCATCAGGAGGAAGGTACTTGTGAAGGGGAGGGAAGCGTGAAGTTGGTGAGTATGAGTGTGACTGGCTCTGATGCTGTGAGAGTGATTGTTTGGTTCGACTCAATGTTGACCGCGAAGGCCATTATAATTATAGTGAATGCGTCCTTTTTGATAAATCAATCGGCAATATCATTAAGAGCCAAGCATATGACCCCTTTCTCATGTCCTTTCAACGTCTGGACCAGCTCCCCTTTTTCCACGTCCCACAGCTTGATGGTTTGGTCTGTGCTGCATGTAATCAGATAGGCCTCATCGCATGAAAACTGGCAGTCCCAGACCCACTTTAGATGGCCCTTCAGAGTCTTGTGTTCAGTTATTGAAAAGTTATCGTTCTCCATGTTTACCCTGAACAGCTTGATCTTTTTGTCGGCCGAGCAAGTGGCCAGGTATTTGTTGTTGGGAGATATTTGCATCTTGAGAATGTAGTCATCGTGAACCTTTATGGGCTTAGGATTCTTTTTGGTCATGTGCTCGCTGAAAAGATTGATGAAACCTTAGTTGTCGCCATACGCCATTCTTTAAAGAGTATCGCTCATTGTGATTGTCCTGATGCTGTGTTAAGACTATAAGGTGGTTTTGTGCTCATTGTCCTTGTATAGGTCCCATTTTGTGACCGCGCCTCCCTCGTCTCCAAACACGATTGAGCCCTTGTTCGGGTGCAAAGCTGCGCAGTTGATTGGTCTGCTGTTTTTATGCTCTTTTATTACATTTTTGACTTTCAGATCGAAAATTCTCAGCCCCCCATCCTCACAAGCCGTATAGATGATTTTGTCGTCATTGCCGAAGCAACCGACAGCATTGACATTTCCCTTGAATGCATTGTCTAGGGACCTGATGGGAGTGTTTGGTTTGCTTATATCGATGATCTTGACTGCATTGTACATTCCCACTATGATCTTGTCCTTTTTGTCAGTTATCTGCAGGGAAATGGGGGCAGAGTCGAGCTTAATAGTTTCGTTGGGATTGTGGTTATTGGTGGAGGGGTCCCAAAAGCGGACAGTATTGTCATATGAACCACTCGCTAGCTTCAGACTCATAAAGTTGACTGCTAAGATATTAAATTTAATAGCAAATCATTGAAATTAATGCTTGCCATTTACCGAAAATAAGATTGATTTAGAAAGTGACTATAGATGTAGGAGCTGAGACAAAGGTGGCTGACGTGTCTAAAGAAGGAAGAAGTCAGTGGATGAGAGAGTGAGGAATGGCCTGGTAGAATAATGAGGGTCAGAAGCGAGGATATTACTTTAAATATGAAGTATTTAGAATATTGCCCGAAATGTGGAAATTCCCATGAAGGCAGCTGCTCGACCGAAGCTGTATATTTTTACTGGTTCCCACAAAACCAGTACTGCCTCCCACAAGAGGTGTCCATCTGCGGGGACTGGTCAAGATGGCAACGCAAATAAAAAATGAACAAAGTAACCCCTTCATCCGGAAATTCATACTTCTCCATCCTCCTGGCCCTCAGTGAAGGCACCCATTTATACAAGTACATCGTGGATGGAACCTGGACACACGACCCCTCTGTTCCCACAGTTCCCAATGAGTTTGGTTCACTGAACAACATAGCCGAGGTATAAAAATTCTGATAGCAGATTCTTCCGAAGAAGAGTTACACAAAGAAAGAATCGGGGCAATCGGTGAAACTGACATCCAACTACTACTGTTTTTAAGGTTTGAAAATAATAGGATCCTGGGATAACTGGGCCTAGGAGCATCTAATGACCCTCACCTACAATCCCCTCAAAAAAATACATCAGTAGTAAGCCTACCCTCACTCAGCTAGATAGAACTCGACCTCAAAGCCACAAACACATACTAATTTATCTTCAAGCACAAACAGCAGTACCTGGTTGATTAGAAGTATCCCACTGTTACCAACCCATTTGGAACCCTCAACAACTTCACGATAGTCTACGCCAACAAGATCAGATCAGACACTCCTCGAAACGTATAAGCCAGTCCCCGGCCTCTTTCAGGTGCAGAGAGAGAACGACCAGCCAAGGAGATAAAAGGAAATGTCTTTAGTTGGAGGAAGGTCGGCTAGAAAGTCAAGCTTCCTTACTAGAGGATCTAGGGACACACTATATGCTGCGTGGGGGAGTATATTTACATCTTCGGAGGTAGGTTATATCTGATGCAGGAAAGAGCAGAAGCGAGTACATCAACACCCTGATAAAAATCAACTCTTCCTTCGATAAACTATAGTACCTCGACGCTGTCCCTGATGGCCGAGCCTCACATCAGATGAAAGTTTACGGAAATAAAATATTGGTATACGGAGGAAACAACCAAGATATACTCGACGACTACAATGTCTTCAACGTCTCTGACAACCGGTGGCAAAATCCTCAAAAAATACCAAAATCCAAGGTCAACAAATGGGAAAGGCATTCCTGCGTCCTCTACGAATCTCTTCTGGTCTTCTTTGGAGGATGCTACAGCGCTTAGAATATCGAGATTTAATAGCTGAGCGATCAGATAGAGGTCCTTGATTTGGAAAAAATGAGCTGGGTAGAGTCAATAAAGTTAGATGGGGAGCATCCACGGCCAAGGTTTGCACATGCTGCCGACCTCCTCAAATCCCACATGTACATTTTTGGAGGAGTTACAGACATTCCAACGTACTTTCTCTTTCACTTAGAAACACCAAAGCTAACGACCTCTGGAAAATCAACCTTATGAACGTGAACAGTATGCAATGGATTCAGGTGAAACCTAAAGGAACTCCTCCTCAACCCCGTCACGGGCATACTCTCAACGCTCTCAAGAACCTGCTTATAGTGTTTGGAGGTGTCAGCTAGCGTCAGGAGTACCTCAATGATGTGGGCATATACAATTCCCTTACGAATTAGTGGTACAATGCTGCTCAAATAGGATGGTTCCCTATGTGCAAGGATCGATTCCCATAGCCAGGTACAACCATGCTTCCGCAAACCTCTTCAACAACTCCATTGTCATTTTTGGAGGAAAGACCCAAGACCGCGGGAAAAACAATTAAATATACCTTCTTGAACCCGGCTTCTCCAAGTAACTTCGACTCTTTGATGAAGAGGAGGATTCTGATACTGAATGATCTCATAAAACTGATCCTATGCCACCCCTTCTATTCATACATTTCAATCAAAGCAGCTCAACTGTCATTTGTCAAGCAATAAACCCAGCAATGCTTCTATTTTTGCTTGAATGTTCATAACAACAGATGTAGTTGTCACTAAGGCTTTTAATTCTGCTTTTATTCAGGTAGAGGAGTCTTATCTTTGATATATTATAATCAGCATTCTTGAAAAAGCAGTTGAGATGGAGCTGAAATAGGACTATGAAATTTACCTTGACTCTTACCAATATTCAGAACAGGTCAACATTTGTCAAGATAACGAGTTCTATGAATTAGCTGATTTCCCTAATAAAACTTTCAATACTTTGGAGGAATCAAAGAAAAGCTCCTAGTTCATCCATTAACAAGTGCCTGAGTCCCCAAGTGGGAAGAAAAGCCCGAAAAGTAAAATAAAGTTGATAAACAGGTGTAAAACAAAGAACAGCCTTGCGCTTTTCAAGACAGCACACTTGAAATTTTTGAAGAGAAACGGGGTATCCCTGAAATAAATACCAATACTAAAGAACTTTTTAAAGAAATCTGGATCATCCAAGCAAGATTTTGTTGAGATGTACTCTCAAAAAAGTATTAAAAGTATCTTTTTCACCATGTTTGCCTCACAGTACCTCTACCAATATATCATGAAATCCAGAGCATATACCAATCAAAAACGCATCTTTGTGAGAGTAATTCCCAAATTGGAGGCAGTTTTCCTTTCTGCAATCGAGAAATGATGCCATAGATTTAATGTGTCAAACCAGTGTATATTATAATTGAAAGTCTTAAAAAAGAGAATCGGGAATTACCATTTCCAAGTCATCTATGCCATTTATCGATCACCTCCACTCATTTGTGACTTTTCTTATTCTTTCCTACGATAAAAACCAATGTTGAACAAAAATTGAAATCTTGATTCTGTAACACCATCTCTAAGATATCTTGGTATTCTCCTCATTTATGAAAGTTCCAGCAGTACAATGCAGAATTTCCAACTTTTAGTGATTTATACTCATCTTTTCGTGAGAGTGCCCTTCATGATCTATCCTTTGTAAAGAGACGAATCACAGGTCAGAAAAATAGATTGCCTAACAAACAAAAAAAGAGTGGACACACCTGGACTTTTCATTTTTTATACAAATAAACAGACTTAAGACATAGCATATTCGAATCGAGCTAGATTGTCAATTATTTATATCGTAGAGCATAACTTCCCAATATAATTTAATGAATTGTTGCTTTGAAAAACTCTTGCCTCACCAAGACAATGGGCTTATCGACTTTCTCGATGCCGATTACAGTCCTACATTCTCCTGGAACCAATCACAATATAACTTTGAAATCCTCATGTTGGAAGACTCCAAAACTGAAAAATACACCCTGCTGCATGAAACAGGTTCTATCAAAGAGCACCCAGTTGAAGTACAGGAAAGCGTTTCCCCAAGTATAGTTAGTGAACTTCATCAGGAGCACCGAAGAACAAAAAGGGCAGTCAA
>Ga0100402_1001771_pt1 | contig 24724 bp, 8 predicted proteins | sample CryGeyme20150102_FD_80419 | JGI IMG/M metagenome (GOLD analysis project Ga0100402, IMG submission 80419) | Groundwater microbial communities from Crystal Geyser aquifers in Utah, USA - Crystal Geyser metaG 2015-0102 | ecosystem: Environmental > Aquatic > Deep subsurface > Groundwater | place...
ACTACTACTACTACTACTACTACTACTACTACTACTACTACTACTACTACTACTACTACTACTACTACTACTACTACTACTACTACTACTACTACTACTACTACTACTACTACTAGTAGTAGACGCCAATTACGAGCAGCAGCTAGTATGAACACTCACAAAAAGCTACTAAATAATATTGTCGGCTATAGTAGCTGGATAGCAGAGCATTATTTTGAAACCATCATGGCAAGTTTATTCTGAGTAATCGGTCAATGGCATGTCGCTGGGTCATTGTTGGACTGTCAACTGCGCCATCAATTTCCATACTCGTTGTTGCATTGGTCCCGTCATCCCACTCGTCAACTGACACCAGTACATGTTGCAAGCAAACAAACCATAAATTCCTACTTTCCGTGTATTGGAAGCAAGGTATGCCACATTCCAACAGCTTCTGCAACAGCTTCTGCAACAGCCTTTTGGAACAATTTTTGTTCGTGATAATCGAAATTATGTATGATACTCTGGTCAGGAAATGGACTAGCCAAACCTTGGTGGGTGGTTCCTTGTTAGAGGCAGCGGTAACGACAGAAAATGCTTGACACACAAAGTCACACATGATAGTTTCATCTGCATCGTAGGACATTGGAAGAACCATCAGAGCTTCCGTAGTATCCCGAATGGCCGAGACGGGCAACGAGGAGGCCGAAACTTTGGAGAGAATCGTCAAGGAAGCTTGAAGATCACTTCCGTCCACAGCGTTCCTCTGGCACATTTCCACTGGCAAACTTTGAAACGCTGTTTTTAGTATCACGAGTGCCTCAAGGCACGTCGACAAAAAGAGAGAGGAGCGTCCAGCTTCAAGTGAACGGGTCGTTCCAAGCAATATCGAACAAAAGATTGTTGTTGCGCGTGCCAGGGAGGATATTTCGAGCGCAAAAGAATGCATACCATCTGAAGCAGGACGTCCAGCAGGGCTTTCCATGGCTTGACCTTGCTCAGCATCCCCGGGATTTTTAGCATGCAAAGAATCGTTGTTGCTGCTGCTGCTGTTGCTACTGCTGCTGTCGCAATCTTTGTCGCCGTCAACATGATCATCAACAACGTCGTGGCCAAAATCAATTTCGCCTTCATCAGCCGCTTGCGACTTACTTTCCGCTTCGTATGTTGTTGCTTGTCTAACAGACACCGCCAATAATTCGAGAAAAGCAATCTGAGTTGCTTGCGTTCGTAAAACCTGTTCCGCCGCCAGAGGACTTTCAAGAACAGTTCGCAACCACGATAGTAATCCCATCCGTCCAACCAGTTGGTGCATAGCATGTCTACCACCGCGCACCATCATAGTTTCAACAGCCTCCAGCAGCACGAGGCACTCTTCGTCGTCGGTACCACCTGTCGTCGTTCGACGCATCCTGTGATTGTAAATCGTTGTCAAGAGAAGCTCCGGTGCGTGGCATGCAGCGACCATTTTGAAGCAAGACTCGTCCAGGAACCCAGCCTTGAAGAGCTTGAGTGCCCAAAGGCGCTCATCACGAGCTTGGTCATCGGGGTCATCGGAAGAGGAGCAAAGAAAAGTAATAAAAGCAGGCAAGCGATTCATATCTCGAAAGGCTCCGTGCTCACTATCGATACTGAGAAAAAATTTGTTGAGTGGTACGAACATGCTTTCGCCAGGCCGTGTCAACGCAAACGCAGCTCGAGCCAAAAAGACAGCAGAAAAGCCAGGAAAGCACGGTACAGACCAAGTAGCAGATTCCTTGATACCATTTTCTTCTTCTCGAGCCATTAAAATAGCTCGCCGCACAGCCAACGCCCGGTGCACGGAATGGAGCAGCATCGCAAGCTGTGGTCTCTCGCGCCACGATGTAATTTCGCGGGCTTCCTCTGAATCGATTGCCCACATGAAAAAGCTGATCACGGACAATGCAACCTGTCGAAGAGCTGGGCATTTGCTGCAAAGAGAAGCAAGCGCCAAACTTAGACCCCCCTTTTCGCACAGTCTTTGAGCCATTCGAGTCAGCATTGCCATTCCTGATTTTGCTGCGCTTGGCAATTGACCATGCCTTAACGACTGCGTCGCTTGCTCTTTGAATTCCCCAGTACAGCTCTCGAGTGCAGCAAGAATCAAAGGAAGGACATAGCCAGGACTATAGCTTGTATCATTTGCAGGCCTACGCGTTGCTGTTGAAGACCGTTCTGTGGCTTCATTACGGGCGGATGAATGCCGGTATTCTCCTCCAATCTCCATTGCGTGAACTTCGGTGACTTCTTCCAGGTCGTATAAAGGAGCTGGAATGAGAGCATCGTGGAGAGGGAAGCAACGCAATGTTTGGCGAACACGTCCTAGTTGAAGTCCATTCACGAGCCAATCCCAAAGTTGTTTGTCTTTGATTTTCGAACAAGTTTCATCTTCAGGAACTCCATTCCAGCGAAATTGGTCCATATACGGTAGTGATTCAGCCTGCATTGACAACACAAAATTGATCGTCAAGGAAAGTGTGAGGCAACAGCCGAGCAAGTCGATCACGCCTGTTCGGAGATAGACCACTTGAAGACAATCGACTTACATCTTTTCTCTTGGCGACCGTATAGAAAAGTCGCCTCAGGGAAGCGTCAGTGGGGCCTACTCCAGCCCTGTAGGAGCGAAAAAATACACCCCAGATATCTGCTTTGACGCAAATTTGAGTCGTAGAAGTTGAAACACAGGCTAGCATCAAGCGCACTAGCTCGAGCTTTTGGGAACCCTCCGGCGAAAGATCTTCCGATGAATTTACCATTGCTTCCGCAAAGTGAGAGTGCGAAACAATCATTTCATATACAACTTTAGGCGTGGGAAAGGAATCTGATGCATTTGACGAGAAGCCTAGAACCAGCTTTTGCGCCAATCGAAGACACTGTCCAGCAACTACCGCAAAAGATGCTGAAGCCGGTTCAGCCATTCCGTACTTCAAACAAGCTCGCAAGGCTGCTGCTGTGCAAGCAGGATCAATATTTCTTACCAATTTTGTATCGGCCTTGCCTGTGAGCGGTAGCAACAACTGAAGGAGAAAAGCGGGGTCAATGGCATCGGTTAAGGACCTTCTAGCTTCGGCTTTGACCATCTTTCGAAGTGCGCGCGGCAGCTGCTCACAAAGGCAAGCAACGAGGCCCGCAGTTAAAGTTCTCTGATCTAAGTGGCTCTCGTCTAGCGAATCCTTGACAAGTATTGTTGCCCGGATAAAATCTTTCCGAGTTGAAAATACTAACTGTTCCATAACATCGTGCCATGCAGTAGTTGTAAAATAACGTGCCATACCCTCGGCCAGAGTAAGTATCTCTGGTAAAGGTGCGAGCAAGCTGCGATCTAAATAATGCAATATCTGAAAGATACTTCCTTGCACATTTTTACTGGATTTGTTCTTCAAACAGTGAAGATTTAGCCACCATAGAAGTGAGTGATGAAAAGATCAAAAGAATCTGAAATCAAAATGGACTTACCATATCTTGCATGCACGTAATGGCCCGGCCAACAACTGCCTTGGCGAGTGCGTGACTCTGCGCTCCCATTTCGCTCATGACAATACCTCGCACGACAACACTCAATATTGCTTTGTCGACTGAACCTGACATCCAGAGCGACCGCATATCTTCAGGACTAGACTCTCCAAAGAGAATATCGATAAGCACTGGTGAAAAACGGTTTGGATCGCACTCTACAAAGTGTTGAATCAGACATAGATTTCCAATTTGTTCGTTCGTCGATCTCAGGCGAAGTGACAGTGCCCGCAAGACCAAATCTCGTGGTTGGTAGTGAAGTGTATAGGCATAAGATCTCATTACGGCGGCGGGAGAATTAGAGAGTTGACGACACAACAGGTTCTCAAGGGTGGACGCTACTGCGGCCGTTTGCTCTGTATTCCCATTAGAGAGTACTAGGCGATCTGTTGTAGCTATCCACACCAGAAGGGCATTTCTGGACCGTGAGGTACCGCATTCCGGTCGTACCAGCATTTCATGAGCGCACGATTCAGCTGCTGCGATGGCAAAGGAAGAATCAAGCAAGTCTGCACACTTGCTAGTGTACGCAGAAATCAAAATGCCAAGGACGGCGTCCAACAGATGAAATGTCAAAGTTTTTCGGCACAAAAGAAGTGTCAAGATAATTTCAAGTGACGAAGGAGTGGAGAGCATGCCATGCAAAGAGTCTTCGTTGAATTCGCGAATGATTGGTCCTAGCCTTCCCAATGTGATATCGCGAGCTACTTCTTTGCCACTCGAAAGAGAACAAAGGTCAAGGAAATTCAGTTCGGCAGCCATGTGCAGTTTAAAACGCTTGAAGATTTGCATCAACAGGGCGTTCTCACTTTCGGTCGACTCCAGTATTACAGTCGGAAGGAGTAATCGAGCAACGTTGAGGCAAGCCTGCTGTAAGGTATCCCTGCTTGAGATGGTCAGCATGTGCAACAGCTGTCGCATGGCAGCAAAGGAATCGTCCTTGGGTATTTGATCAAGTAGGTCAGAATCCTTTTTCACATTGCGCTTTTCTGAAATCAGGCTTGCTAACTGGCAATGGAAACTCCCCTGGGAGAATATAGAGTTGACCATCTGACGTAGTAGTGCTGCTCGTTCTGAGTCCGAATACTTCCCGAATCTGACCAGAGAGCTTGAATACTCAACGATGCTGTTGTTCAATTGATTGACCTCTCTCGAGCTTTGAATAAAGATCACCGAAGCGGCAAGTTGCAATGGGTTGTCGTGGTAAAGCAAGCACTTGGCAAGAACTTGATTCAAGAGAACGTTCAGTTTGTCAGATCTAGTTATTTCCGCCGCGCCAGTCATGGCAGCCATGAGAATGTTCGAAACAAGCAATGAAGGCTTTGGCGGAGGCAAAGCTGCATGTTTCCAAGCTTGCAGCAAAAAAATCTCGCTTTTGAAATGCAAGTGTGATGCCTCTTCCAAGATGGAACAAAACTCAGGGATGAGGTCGACTGAGATGCAGTCGACCCAGCACTGAATCTCGTACTTTAGACATTGTCGCGACTCGCCTTTCAAAGTTTCGAAAGGAGCCGCCAGCTCAAGCATGAATTGGCAAATGCTCTGAGCTCGGGAGTACACTTCAGGAGATCGAGTAGTTGTCATGATATTCATTAAGAGTTCATATGATGCTGGCGAAAGGTGAAACAAATGATTGATCTTCAGTATCGTCTCGAGTGTTTTCAGCAGACTGGATTGAAGAGGCAAAGGTAGACTGCAGAAGACACTTGCTTGCCCTGGAAGTAGCTTGATCCAGTCAAACTTGATGTCTTCTATAAGTGTTGGAAACGTTGATGCATACGTCAGTAGCAGCTGGCACAGATGCCCGCACAGTATAGGGGCGGCCCGATTTTCACCTGTAAGATCAAAGCGAGACAGTGTTGATAGAATCACCTGCAGATCAGGAAGCAGTAACGAAAGTTTGGCGCACAGCGTTCCTCGCAAACTCTCATCATTCTTGTCAATCTGCTGATGAACTAATCCTGCGCGTTGCAACACGCAAATCATACATTTGATTGTCTCGGCCACAACCATGGCATTCTTGCTCTGCAATGCCTTGCTCAAGATAATCTTTTTCAAGCCTTGCGGCAGCAGATGTTGGAGAATAGAATCGTCGCTGTTATCGCTCACTTGCGCGTCCATATTTTTGCAAGCGATAGGAGCGGAAATTTTCAAGATACTCGAAATGAACCTAAGTCTGGCCAAAAAAGAAAACGGTTGTTTGTTGGAATCCGGCATGGTAAGTTTGGAAAAGATAGTTGGCAACATGGCCGGCGTAGATGTCAGACCACGGCACAGACATTGCTGCCACGCCAAACGGCCAGCAGCTGGATGGTTATCCAAGAGTCGCACCATGGTTCGCACCAAATTTTGCTCTGCATTGTGGAGATGACTGTAGCTGCTGCTGATGCTCCTACTGGTCTTGGATTCTTGCTGCACGACTTGAAGAAGTGGTGATCGCTGAGCATCGACTAAAAGTGGCCACAGAAAGCGTCTTGCTTCCTGACCTGCCTCTTGTAGAGGTGTCAGATCTTCTTCGTGGTCATCCGTTGCGTCCAAAACGGTCGTGTAGAGTTCTGGTTTTGCCAGGACTGGCGCATAATGCGATAGATCGCACAAATTTTGCAAGACATCGTGGGACAGCAATTCAATCCACCGACGAGTCGTATAAGCGCCACGATGATTGTGCAGCGTATTTCTGAGAATCCGCAAGAGTTGTGATATTTCTTGATAGTAAGCTTTTCGACTTGAAGTAGCTGCTTCAGCCGCAGTATACGTATCTCGCAGTCCATCTTTGAGGGCCAAGACTAATATACCAGCACTCAATTTTCTATCTTTGCTCCCAGAAGCACCTATATAATGGAGAACTGTTGAATCTTCGGTGGATAAGAGAATCCTTGCCAATTGAAGTAGAGCTGTGCGACTTTCTTCTCGTTTGGATTCCATAGGTAATGGCTTTGTCTTATGTTTTTGGTTGTCGCCGTCATCATTCGTATCAGCATTCCTTTCAGCATTCTTGTTGATAGCAGCAGCAGCAGTAGTAGTATTGCGATGTAATGGCGGCAGACGTAGAATGGCTCTCCATACGTGTTCAGGGATCTGCTGCTCCATATCCCGAGCAATGGTTTTGGCATTGTGAGAAGACGTTTGTGACAAGTTCCCCAAGATGTGTAAAGCATACGGCACCAGTGGACCACAAGGACCTTTGCCTTTTTTTGTTTCCGTCTGTAGCACACTCCAAAGTGTAGGTAATCGTTCTTGAAGAATGGCCTGTAAGAATCGTTGATTTTCGGGCGTATTTTGGCTTTCATCGTTTTCGTTGGTAGCACTGTCGTTGTCCTCTCCTAACAATACACGTGAAGGAATGGCCGCCGTAACCAATTCACTCAATGCCTTGAGATACGACTTGTAAATAAGCTGCGACAATTTTCCCTGCTTTTGTTTCAAGAGCATCCGATGCACGTGTCCTGTTGGTGGAATCAATTCAGCGCTCGTCAATTCTGCAGCTTTGACGGATTTGGTCAAATAGGCTTTCAAGAATCCCGTCGGCCATTCTCCCACCACGACCGGAGCAGCTGTTTCTTTGGCTACCGAGGTTCCAACGAATGGAACATGATATTGCTGTGTATCTTCTTTCCAGGATTCCGAGGCTTTGAAGCGCTTGGTCGTGGTGGTGCTTGTGGTGACAGTAGCAGCTGTAGCTGTAGCTGTAGCATCGGCCATTGCGGAATCTTCCGACGAGGAGGATGAATCTGTACCGGTATCGCCGTCATCGTCGTTATTTTCAGTCCTTTCATATCGGTTTCTCTCTTCATTTTCGTTTAGCACGCTCAATGCCAATCGACGTTCTCGTTGTACAATTCTGGTAAACTTTTGCAAGGCCTGATAAATCTGACGAGGATCTTCCCCATTGAGAATGGCTGCAAATTCTACAGCTCCTAGTTCTTCTCCTTTGACTGCGTCGGCAACCAACGGCAAGGGGCGACTTCGTTTCATAATATTTGCGTAGCCGTTATCTTTGTCGGAATAGATTCAAAAAGCCGAATGAACAGTGCCTGCTGAGTATTGTTAATACTGTTATTATTTTTTGTTGTTGTTGTTTTTCGCTTGATTTTGGAATAAAGATTTTTATTACTCGAGTATTATTTAGTGGTCTACAGGATTCTTTGCGAGTGTGCGTCTAGAGAAAAGGTGAGGTGCAACGGGTATCCCTAACCCAGATATTGCTGTGCGTCATCAAAATCAAAATTACTTTTTAAGGTGAGTTTTATTTCTACTTAGTAGTACCATGGTACCGGAAACAACTGCCATCAACTTACTAGTAGTAGTAGTAGAGTATTGCTACTAGACCTACTCGTACAACATCACATTTTTGCTTAACTAACTATTCTAGTTCTTCGTACTTGATTGATTGATCCTTCGCCACCATCTGCAAGATAAAAAGTGGGGGAAAGGAGAAGGAAATCAACCTTGAGATTGAATATACTTTAACATTCCAACGTTTTCACTTCATCGCAGCAAAAATAATAATATCATGGCAACTCAAAATACTTTTCATTTTGATCGACGCCTGCTGTGGGTCGTGCTTGTTGTTATAGAACTCTGCAGTCCTTCCTTTCAGACAGCTCATGCGGCCTGTCAGTCCTGCATGTTTGCCTTAACCGCACATCATCATCATCATCATCATCATCGTCGTCAAAACTTAGCATCACCCACGGCAGTGGTGTTTGTGAAACGACAACAACAAGCACAATACCACTGGATCAAAATGCAACAATCAGCAACAGAATGGAAACGATTGGTCGTTCACCGCTTATCAAAATCGGCAGTCCTGATAACCCAGCGAAAAACAGTTGTCTTGGCCACGGCTGCTGCTGCTGCTGCCTCGTGTGTTTTCATGGCATTTTCACCACCAGTATCAAAGTCGTTACACAGGTCTTCATTAGTACGATCCATTCCTTGGCTTCGAATCGAACAAGAAAAGAAGGATGCCATTAGCACCGACTCAACCACGGAGAAAGACGAAGATCAAGTGTCAAAACAAGAAGAAGAAGAAGAAAGTGCGTCCAAAAGTCCAACGTCGCCAGTGTCGTCGGGAATGATCGGTGCCCTCGGATTTTACAAGGCAGTAATTTCTCCTTTGCTTCCTCCGGCGTGTCGATTTTTGCCCACGTGTTCTCAGTACGGAGTCCAAGCCATCGAAGAGTTTGGTCCTACCAAGGGCTCCATCCTGATTGCGTGGAGGATCTTGCGATGTTCTCCCTTTGGTGGCAAGGGTATTGATTATCCGGCCTGGCCCCCTGTGCCCTACCATTACGGAAGTTGGACCTGAATGCTGGATCTTTGCCTGCAGACGAGTACTCAGTAGTCTGTTATAGTTACAATACATCAAAATCATATTGGGTACAACATTTGTTTTATAGCACGTTCACAGTGTCATGTGTTTCTAGTACTACTACTATTACTATTACTAGTACTACCACTAGTACTACTACTACTACTACCACCAGCCACAAAATCTGTATTGCAGGCTTCTGCAACCGGCAGGAACTCTTATTATGCCTCAAGTTTTGATTAGCACCTACTAATAGTACTGGTACAATCAAATTAATACGAATAAGATTCATTGTGCACTCCCCCACCTTGCAAATTGTTTTGAAAAATATCCCTTCCTACTGGTTGGTAACTTGACAAAATTCTTCTTGATATTACACTGGATTTTATTTGCACCCCTCTCCCCCATCTGTCCAGAAACTTTTCTATCTTTCTTTGAGATGACTATCATTTTTTTAGATGAATGGCCACGTACTCTCAAATTTGTAATCTCTCCCTTCCTGCAAATCCGACATGGACTGTATCATTATAACTCATGATCATGCATTATGTAGTTACTAGTCAAAAAAATTCTCGAAGATGTTGACCAGCAGACAAATTTTGGAAAGTAACGCGTCTTTTTACTACTCTCACACCACAGTATAACTTTTCAATCTTTTTCTCTTCGCATAAATTTGATTCTTGCGTATAGTATTTAATCATACATCCTCCCAGCAAGCAACAAAACAAAAACAACAAAAGTAGTACAGTAAGTTCTCGCCACCACCATTCACCATCGTACACAGTGCTGCCTGCTCAACACAAGGACCACACAGCACGGCAATCGTACATCTTTACTAACACACTGAACTTATGCCGTTACCCTCCATTGTTCCAGACCATGATGGCTGCTGACAGCACCGTTGCTCACCATGATCTTTCTGGCTTGCCTTCTTCTGATGCTGTGCCCTTCCTACATGCAGCAGTGCAGCAGGGGGGATACTCCTTAACACTGGAGGTGCCACTGATAACTCCAATCTTGTGGAGACCTTTGATACGCTTACAACAAGACTGACAGAAATGTCTTTTGCAACTAAGTACCATCTCTTACCAATGGATATTTACTATTACCTTTGTAAACAACCATTCTGATGACCAGTTGGAATTATTGGGTCATCATCATACAGAAATACCAATGATGTCAAAAGGTTGTGTGCTCCATTCTATGGAGAAACAACTAGGGATGGAAGGAACTATGATTTTACCCATATCTTGATCAATCACTTTCATCTACTACTACCAGACAGAAAGAGTCAGATGACACCATGACATATACGCTGGATCCAATCTAACATCAAAAAGATTGGTGGTGTGTTTGAGGAGGATACTGATAACAGTTTTGTTGTTTGCACCATGATCCAAGAGGACCTAACCCAGAGCACCCAGCAAAGCGTCTTTTGTTATTTTGGGAGGAAAATGGAATCAAAAAGGTTACTATGGTTCCCAAAGAAAAATTTGTCCTTCTTTACACAATGGCTCTTTCCCATTTTAGCAGTACTATTCTTACTACATTCGTCCCTCATTTGAAAATGCTTGCTTGCTCAAGTACAACAAGTTGATGATAAAAAAGAGGCTGGTAAGACATTTCTGGTGCATTTGAAGAAATGGATGGAGTCAAAGGACTTTGCTATCAAGGTGCCTTTACAAAATTTTCTTGAGCATTTCTTTCTTGCTGTTCAAAGAAATGAAGGAGAACACTAGCTACTAGAATTTGCAACTCGTCCAGCCAGTTCTAGTGCACTAGTACATTTTCCACGTGAGGAAGCAACTGATCCAGAAGACCCCTTTTAGCCGCACCACTGCCACCTCCTGGACATATTCCAGCAGTTTTCTTGTCTTCTGCACCTGTGGGGGAGATTCAGGGGAATCCGGCTCAGTCTTTCACATGACGATCGCCAGCATACTGCTGCTACTTTGTCTGCTGCACTGGTGGTGGCAAGCAAGCAAGTGTGGTGGCTAGTACAGATGCCTCCTCTGGTGCTGCTGGACAACTGAACACTGCTACTCATGTGGCCGCAACAAATGCCTCCTCTGCTGGACTGTCTGTGAGCACTGCTACTGGCATAGCCACCACAGCTGCACTACTGGTAGCTAGAGTAGAGTTGAGTAGTAGTATTCGTACTCCTAGCTACTAGACCTACTACTAGCTAGAATTGACTGCTACTACTATAGTAGCCCTGCAGCTTTTATCTTAAATGTGAGGTTCATATTCCGGGACGTTCCCCTCTACGGAACTTCAGTGAAGGTTGCATCTTCTCTGGACTCCTCGCGAAGATTTGATGGATACCCCCAGCCAACGAACCTAAAAAATAAAGCCAAGCCAAATCCAGGACGCGTCCACTGTGAACTCCTTTGAGCTTTGAGTACTACTACCTACTCTGCACTTCGTTACCTTGCATCTACCTGATCTCTACAAACTTCCTCACCTAGATAGTAGTTGAATGCCGCGTTAGCCAGTCAAACGAGCTCCTTCACAAGCAGCATAAACAAAATACGGAAAGAGCACAAACGCAGATATCCAGAGAATACCTGGAGGATATTCATGTCTTTTTTTTTGTGTTCGAGCCAAAGCCAGCACATTCATCATATTGTAATATCCGACAAAATTCGAGACATCCGGAACAATGTTGGAACGTCTGGTAGGACGGCTCCTGAACAATTTCCTGTCCAAGTATTTTGTCTACCAATCTACCTCCAACAACAGTAAAGAATCTTCCTTTTCCAGCTCCACAGGAACACCTCTGCAACCTTCCTTGGGTGTCTGGAGCGGATACATTGCCCTGGATAATTTACAACTCAAGACAGACGTCATCAATGATTTGTTACAGGAACGAGGAATTCCGTTGGAAGTCTTACACTGCACCATTCGTCGAGTCGAAATTACCGTCCCATGGTCAAAATTGCGTACTCCAGGTGATGGTGTTGGTGATGGAGCCGCGGTGGTGATTGTCATGGACGGAATTCATGTCCTTGCACGAACGCTGTACGAGTACAATGATGAAAAAATTCGACAGCAAGATGTTCAAGAACGCCGAAGGAAGTTGAATGAAGCGCAGAACTTTGATTTCAAAAAAGAAAATGTACCACCCCGGCCGTCATCGTCTTGGTACTCCGTGGCCGGTCTGAAAGATTTTATCAAACAACGCATGTCCAAAGGATTGCTGCAAAAAATTGCTGATAAATTACACGTCCATATTCGTGACATGCACATTCGATTGGAGGATGCCGAGACGGATCCAACACATCCTTTTGCGTGCGGAATTGTAATGGAAAGCATGCATGTGCAACAGTCTGACGATGTAGGTTTTGGAGCTAATAATAAGCCGACCGAGCAAACTAATAATAATGGAGTTTCAGCAGAAGATGAATACAGCGAATATTTCCCAAGTGGAGATGGAGATGGTGACGAAATTAACCAGACATCAAAAGCATCTCTGGGCGTCGATGCCAAGGAAACCATGAAGGAAATCGTACGGATAGTAGCACAGGTTAATCATTATGCAATATACTGGAACGCGCTGGGTTATGAGAAGGGATTACCTTTGGAACATTCTATCATGCATCGACTGCCATCTTTGCACTCGCCTCAATTGCGGGCCGCAGCTTTGGACCGAGGGATTGCTCGTCGAGCCAATGCCTTATGGTCTTCGTCATCTCCGTCACCAGGCGGAAAAAGCCGGTTGGTTGCACCTGCGCACAACTATTTGTTGTTGCCAATGGACTGCTCCTTGCATGCCTCTCTTTCAGTTGATCCTGATGGTCGCACCAAAAGGCCATTTATTGATGCAATTTTCCAGATCGATAATATCAACGTCCAGCTCCGCGATTTCCAGTGCCACCAATTGCTTCTTTTGGTGCGAACAATCAAGGAGCACAACTTTACCAAACCCTACCGAAAATTTCGGCCCCAGGTAGCGGTCCATGAGAATCCGAGTGCGTGGTGGCGGTACGCATTTCGGGTTATATCGCACCAATTGAAGGGGAGTCGCTTACGGTGGTCCTGGGGAAGGATGCGACAAAAATACGCTGGGCGCAATCGATACTGTGAGTTGTACGAACGTCAACAAAGGCACATTTTTTACAATTGGAACAACCGCAACACTGAAGACACCAGAGACGATACTAGTTCATTGACGGCGCTTGTCGAAACGTCTTTCGATACAACACCCGACGATGGAGCTGGCCCCGCTTTGGTTAGCGATGCCAACAGCATGGCATCACTAACCTCACACCATCATCAAAGACAACAACAACAATCAGAATTAGAAGATAGGGAGGCGCGACCTTTATCAGAAGCAGAAAGCCGGGAGCTGCATGATTTAGAAGATGGCGTGACAGGTGATATGTCAGTGGAGGATATCATTCTCTATCGTTTATTAGTCAACAATCACCTGGGGCATGACTTTCTAGCCAAGCAGCAGCAAGAACAGGCCGAGCAAACATTAGTACAGTCTTGGATTTTTGGTAGTTCTATGGTCCAAAATGCAATTCAAGATGATATTGAATGCCGACTCGAGGTGCAGCGCCTGATAGCCTACCTGGAGCATTCCTCGGCTATGGAAACGAGCAATGAAGAAGAGGGAGAAGGGCGACAGAACGACCGGTTTCTTTCAATACAATATCTTTGGAGAAAAGGATGCCTTGCTGTTTACTCTCCCCTGCCGTCCATGGCTAACGAACCATCCTTGTTACGTCGCCTTCACGAACGGTTTTTGGATTTCTCATTCAGTCATCTGTCATTTGGGTATACGTTAATGGGAGACTTTGATACCATGAAGTTTAGTGTCTTTTTGAGAGATTATAGTATCACTGAAATTCGTGCAAGTGATGCAAAGAAAAAGCACCCAATACTTTCACGGAGACCCGTTTGTAATAGCACCACAACAGAACAAGACTCCCCGCCACAATTTGAACGCAAGAAATCCTTTCATGAAGGCGACTTTGCATCAATGGGAAATATGATACTGACAAACGAAAATCCTGTAAAACCGCAAAATCAGCAGCAGTCATCGTTCCAGTTGTCTCCTTTACTCTCGATCCAGGTCGGTTTGAACCCGCCACATCCAAACGGTTGCAGGGTGACTGTCAAGGCGAAAGTTGAAGCAGTCGAAGTTGTGCTCCACCCTGATGGCGAATGGATTCGGCGATTGAAGATATTTCTTCAGCACGGGACAGCCGCGGATGACAGAAACCTCGAAGACTATTGGAAGCTGCTTAACTATGCTTCCATCAACGCCTGGGCTTCCAAGAGTATGGGTTTGCGCGCCAAGGCCGAAACGGCGATGGATGGCTACAAATCGATCAATTTCGACGTTTCATTACACCTTCCTATCATCCAGATCTTTGGCAAGGACAACAAAAACGTCTGGATCGATCTTGGCAGCGCCCAGCTGAACACTGTGAAGCTGGCGGGAGTGGCATCACAGGACCTTAAGATGCAAAATGACGAAGAGAATATTGAGAACGTTGCCGAAATAGGTTGCGGCGTTGCCTCGGTTGTGAGAGACTTGTCTGATTCATTTGCCGGTCATAAGGAAAGTGAAAATCTTATTGGCTCTGTCCGATCGGTCGCTTCCGGGATTGAAAATTATCTCGAAGGTCAAACAATGGCCGTGAGCTTTGATAATAACACTGCTAATAGCCCCTCGAGAAGATCTCGCACTGGGCGAAACAAAGACTTTCTTGGCGGGTTTGGTAAGTCTTGGCGCCCAATGGGATTGATGGAAGATGAAAGAAATGCTGTGTCAACCTATGTGGCCAAACAAGAGGAGGACATTCATTCCTGCTTTTTTTACGATGTTTATCAGCTGCAAGTCACGACTGGCAAAGCTGGCATAGGAGAGAGGTGCGAATCCTCAATGTCCAAAGGACAGGCGCCTTTACTTGCAGCCTTCAAAATTCAAGTAAACATCCACAAGTCCATCATCCCTGCTGATCACACGATCTCTCGCTTTCGCATCGACTGCATTTTGACTGACATCGTAAGCACTGTATCCCCCACTACAATACTCCATTTCTCAACCATTTTGCAGACGTGGAAGTCTGTCATGAAAGAGTCACATCGCTTGAGGCAGCACAGCTCGTTCCAAAAACCGAACCGCCACATTACTGATCAGCATGCTGGTCTTGCAGTGTCAAATTGGGATCCCTCTATTGACGAAGACAAAGCTCTTGTCGCATTACATGACAGCGTCAGTAACGTGGATGAGGACGAATTCTTCGATGCTATTGAAAACGACGAAAACTCGGAGAATATTTCAATGTGGATAGAAGATGACTGGATTGCTGACGCTGACTCTGTCTTGGACAGCAATACCTCAAGTTACAGGCATCGACGGCACAGGACTGCCATGTCGGACGTTTCTTCTTTGTCGGAGCGTTCTGTCAAGAAAAGGCACACACCAAAAAAATCCTCAGCTTATCTTAGTGAAGAGAATCTTGCTATGTTAGAAGAAGGAATGATCGAGGAAGAATCACTGGGTGACAACGACGACAATGATTCTGATTCCTTTCACTCGGCTATTTCACCAAGCCGGTTTGTTGAATTGATAAACGAGTTAGACAAGACTATCCAGAATTACAGAGCTCGTCTAAGTGAGCTAAATGACAAGTTGAGCGAGCTGTCTCAGCCAAGAAAGAACATATCAAGATCAATTAGCTCTGATTCGACCAAACAACGACGAATATTGAATATGTCATTGAAACTCGAGCAAGAACGCCTTCGGGCTGAATTGAATGAAATGGTCGCAACACGCTACGATTTGGCTACTCGACTGGCTGCCATGGAAGAGATCAGGGACGACCCAGGCACAGATGCCAGTTACACGACCGGCGTCGATGCTAGCGTTCACGTGAGGCGTGCGAATCTTCTTTTGACCGGCAAAAAAGACAAGAAACCACCCGGCGCGACATCGATGCAACACAACTTGACAAGCAATCTAAATCCTCAGCTCGTCAAATTTTCAATCGTTCTCAGTAAGGTTTCGATCAAGATACATGACTTGGGAAGTACAGGCGACAACGGTGCATCTTCTTTATACGAAGCCACTCTGTGCTTGTCGCAGACAGAGTTTGCCCTGCACCGCACGAGGAATGATACCAAAGTTTACTTGAGTGCTGAACATGCAAATGCCAGTTGCCGAAAGCAACAAGACTCAAAATCTCAACTCAGCTACGTTTTCCTAGCTGGTTCACAGTATTCGCTTGCTTCAAGTCTCTTGCCGTCACACTTTCCTCAATATATTTCTTCTGCGTCGATGGAAGAGAAGTTTCTGAAATGCACGCTTGAAATGCGGCACCAACCATTGACGAAGAGCAGTCTAAAATCTCCACAAGTTGTCCGTCTGCGCGCTGCTTTTGGTGACGTGGAAGCGACTCCAGAACCTAAGATATTAGAAGCCTGTATCACTAGTATCACGAGAATGCGTCAAGATTTAGGCCCAAGCGAGAACGATATGATCTCGGTCATTCCTAAACAGCCAAAGAAGAGGAGAGCTTTACCGGAGTTTTTGGACGTCGCTGTCCAACTTGCTTCCGTGCGGGTGGTCTTAAACCAAAACGGCAAAGCTGTAGCGGCCGTTACCATGTCTGAGACTTGGTCCAGGTTTGCTCATTCCTCAGCCAACGCTGTTTACAAATGCAGAAACCAAATCGACATCCGTTGCAATAACATACAGATTCTTCACATTGAGGATCTTAACCTTGGGAAAGGATCGGAAGTCTTGGGTAGGCGAGATGCTTTTCACCCTCTTCTAAAAATCAAGATTCGCAGTCAGTTGGTACCACCAGACGAGCTGGGCGGTTGGGCTGCAGGTTCGAAGCTTTCTTCGATGGCTGACTATGATAACGGAACTGAAAGAGAAGGAGTATGGAATGTTCACGCCGGTGGACGGATTCATTTTCTCGGAGTAACGGTAGCAAGCCATGCTATTGATCCTATACGGCGGGCCATTGATGATCTTATTAGGGTTAAATCACTAGCCGAGCAGATCTTGTCAGATACGAATGCTTATAACGATAGAGAGGTACCAGGGACGGCAAAAGACGACCTTGGCCACACAAAGTTATCAAATGTGACCACAGGGGAAAATACAGAAGAAAGTGAGGAAGGAGACTGGGTGCGTCCTATTCGTTGGCGAGCAGATATAGCCATCAAGAAAACAACTATTTCTTTTTTAGGAAGGGAAGGTGTCGGCTGTGACCCTCGCAATGGGACGCGGAATTCATTAATAACGACTTGGTCTCTGCTGGCGTCTTTCGAAGAAACCCAGTACAAGACCCATGCCACACGCTTTCGGTTGGCGTTAGCTGATGTGTCGGTGGTGCGATCGAAAGATGAGCTGTCACTTTTGGAACCGCTAGATTTGCTTTTGAAGGGAAAGCTGAATTTGAAGGTACAAAATATTCGTCCTTCTCAGCCAAATCTGAAGCTGCCATCGGAGTCCCCTTGGAACGAGGTCGCAGCGCTCTTTCACAAGCATTCTTGGGATTATTCACACAACGAGTCTAGACCCCCAGCAGCCACATCCTTAGAAGTACTGGTAACACCAGCAAAATCCAACCTATCCGCACAGCTTTGTGCTTTTACATTGGAAGTGGTCTCGTCTTTGAAAGAGTCGCTAGGATCTCGAGGAAACAAAACGAAAGAGCTGGAGAAACGTCTTGAGTCAAAGCTACCAGTAGGAGGAAGCGGGGACCTTTACATTCTGGTTGCACTGCGTTCAGTGGATATAATCCTTCTTCGAGAATCGGGTTCAAAGCCGAACGATGCATTCGCCTCTTTTAGAGTTGAGGAGATGGAAGCGTGTGTGCACAAGTGCGACAATTCCTACTATATCAAAGCAACTGTTGTGGATGCCTTTATTTTTGACTTATCATGTCCACCTGGAGTCAATGCACTAGCAAGACGATACTACCGACGGGAATCGGAAAATGTTACCGGACTCAATCGAGAGATTCTCTCAGCAGAAATTTCTTTCTCGAGCCTCCAAGAAGCCACTGTAGCCAAGATATACTTACATTTCGGAAACATGAGGTGCCTCGTCCTGCCATCGCTTTTGCAGGGCATAATCCTGTTCAAGTCGAAAGTGTCCTCACTGTTGCCAATTGGGGGAAATTCGATAGAAAAGAATGGGAGGAAAATCAGCGATATCGCGCCGCCAAAACGAATTGACTTTGTCTTTTCGTTCAAGGTCGATGGATTCGACTGTGTCTTTCCTTCCAGAGACATTTCGAGCTATGTCCGAGAACATACCATAGACGCTATCAGTGTAGTGTCCTTACGATGGAAATCAAACGGCAGCGCCGTCTTTGTGCTCAGCGGGCTGGACACATCAGCAAGCATGATGAAGAAAATGGAAAGCAATGAAGGAGAGTCTCATGATGAAGAGGCGAGCAAGGCCTTTATAAGTTTGGTGGAACACCGCGCATCGAAAGTCAACACATTGCACTCTCGGATTTTTGCATCGAACATGCTTCTGTCGGTCGATGGATTGCAAGTATTGCGAACGAGTATATTACCTCTAACCCGAGCCGAAAAAGACCCGAATCCCTACTTTTTTAAAGTTTACCCGCCTACTGCCGGCGAACAACTCATCACAAACAGTTTTGATTTCAACCTGGCATACAAAGCTTTTGGTGTCCGCCTGTGCGTTTTGGTGCCACCAGACGTCAGCATTGCAGCTGAGACCCGTCCAGTTGTCGACTATGACTTTGCCCATACTTTGCATCTCGAAGGCCAGCTTATCGACGTATTACTTTATATCGCTCAAAGTCCTGGTGGCATAAACGACTCGTTGCGAGTATCCGTTACGCCGCTTGTGGAAATACTGAAACAAAGAGACAGCCGAGACGTGAACAGCACTTCTAACCATTTTTCGGGGGCGGAGCACTCTCCCTTCTCTCCTAGAAAGACCACTAGCTTTGGAGGATCGATCAAGCAGGCGCCACTGGTGTGCTCGATCAGGGCTGCCGGTATTCGAGTTACTTGTGTACCAGGCGGAGCGACACGATTGACTGAATCGCCCATTGTCAAGTTTTCCTTGACAAACCTAAAAATGGGTCTTGCGCTTTGCCTAGTGCCAGTTGAATCGAAGCTATTAACTGGTTCTGCCATGGACGATATTGTCGAGAGCATGTCTGTTGTTGCGAGTCTGCAACAACAACATCATTTGATGGCCGGTGCATGGCTTAATTGCGAACTCTCAGCGAGTTACCACAATAGACGACTTGTTGCTTGGGAACCTTTCATCGAGCCGTGGACGTTGGAAGTGCAATGCGGGGCCGATCTCGTAAAACTTTTGAAGGTATCGCCCATCTCCTACTCACTGGAAAGTGGTATGCAAAAAGGGCAGACGGCTCTATCTGCTTACACAGGTGAAAAATTACGAGACATTCGCAAACTACTCCAGGCGCCTTTCAGGAAAAGCCAAGAAGAAGCCGCGGACAATGCTGGTCGGCAGTTTTCCGTCGAAAGCGATTTCGCCTATCTTTTGCTTGTCTTATCATCGAGATCGCCTGTAAATACCGCACTTTATCCTACCGCGTCGAGTCCCGAGGTTTCTGTAGTGAATCTAAAGGGTGACTTGGAAACTTATCTTCCATCCAAGAAACCCTTGGAATGGCTAGCATGTTTTGGATATCCCCCGGCTGCTTCTGATGATGACGCAAGCGTGAAGCTCAAGCCATCGTTTGCTTGTGCAGTATCCGATGTCAGGCCTTTAAACATCAATCTGACTGGTGCGTTGATTGAAAATGTATTTGGATACCTAAAACAACAAGAGAAATCTCGCACTGTTGCTCCTCATTGGATAAAAAACGACAGTGGATTGGTAAGCTCGCTCTGTTAGATTTTGTAGGATGATAGTCTGTCTTTCTTTTTGTTATCTCTTTCTCACTTTCGTTTATTCTGTCAGACAATTCGGTTCCAAGAGGTCCTCGAGGAAGAGAGATTACACCGCGGAGAAAAACCAAGCCACTTTATCCTTTCCGTAAGCGAATTTTCTTTCGTGTAAACCATCGTTTTTGTTGTTGCGATCATCTCATCAGTGCATCCCATTGATATTCTCTCCTGCTGGCAATCAGTCGGGAACAGAAGTGCCTCTGTCTCTGAGAAGAACTCTTTCTCAGTCGTCAGATCCTCACAGAGCATACATACGTATCGAACTTGGCAGTTTCGAAGACACTGTGGGCAGAATCGATCGCTCAAAGCTAGCAACACCGGCAGGTAAACTGTCTAAAATGTTTTTCTACAAAATTGTAGCAAAGGTTCCTGTGGACACTGTAGGCGTCCACAGGTACCCTTTGGATCGGAACGTTGACCAACGGTCGAGCTTGCGCACTATCACAGAGGAAGACTCTCGCTCGCTGGGGTGGCTGATTGTTCGAGTGGCTTTGCAAGGTGGCATCAAGGTGGTCTCAATCGAGTCACCTCTGGCGGTGAAGAACGATACAGATTCCGATCTTTTACTTGAAATCAGAGCTCACGACAGATTGTCCCTCCTGTGGCGGTCTCTGATCCTGAAACCCGACAACAGAAAGCCAGCCGCTGTTAAAAGTTATGTTCCTGTGGATATTGTTCCGTTTGTCAATGATAGATCTTGCGAAGTTACGGTCGCGGCACTTTCGCGCAGTGCATGCTTCGACCACGAATCGCAGTTTGGAGCAAACGATGATAAATACTCGCTGCGAATCCGGGCGCCTCGTCCATACTCTCAGACTTCGCTGACAAGGGGGCTAATTGACGAAGTCGATGTGACATTTCCCGCCTTCAACCCTCGAGGGCCAGCTAGAATATCAGAGCAGGTTCATGTAAACGCGTGTTCCCTGAGGATCGGAATGTTCGACGCGTCTCCGCTCGAAAGGGATTCGAGTGATTTGATCCCTGAACAGCGCATGCTGCTTTTCAGACCACCCCTTGTCATTAGGAACTACTTAGCTTACCCTATTTGTGTTCAGGTTCGGGCAAAAGCCGTCTCATCTGTAAGTATGCTGGGCGCAATGTCTGGAGATGAAAGCAGAAAGGACGAGGCTTTATGGGAAATCCTCGGTGTTCTTGAATGTGGTGAAGCCGCACGATGGACAGGGGCGGTATCATCTGATGATGTTGAAATGAGAGTAAAGTTCATCTCTAAGAAACCGGAGAAGTCGCGACGGTTCAATTCTTGGAGTTCAGTTACAAAAATTCCAGCCATGAACGGCGAGCGTCGCAAGCAAGCACATAACGAGCGATTTACTTCCACTCGACGGCTTAAAATGCGAATAACCGATACATCTAGCTTACCGTTGGATTTATCGGTTGCTGTTTGTGGTGGTTTCTCTCGTTCCGTGGACGTCAAACATGACAACATGAAAGAATTTTCAGATGCTCTACCACCAGCAAGTCGTGTGGCAAGCATTTTTGTTCCTTTCTGGATCGTTGACAGCACAGGCCTAGACCTAGAGTTTTCCGCAAGAGGGCTTCTCGCCGGACAAGTCGACTCACGCGCCGACTTTGGCTCCAACATGGATTTAACTGGCAACGATCCTCGTCCGAGCATTGGGCTCGCTGAGCTGTTAGAGGATGCAAGACTCCATCATTTGCCATCCAAATCTTCTTTCTCTGTGCATCTCTTGGGCGATGACAGATCACGAAAGCTATCCATACGTCAAAGAATCTCCAGGGAGCAAGCCGGGAAAGGATCCTGTGCGGCGTCCTGGTCCAAACCTATATATTTGAGGTCTTCTGACAATAGATATAGAGATGTGACGGCTCCTTCGCCACCAAAAGCATTTAAAAATTCGCTGACAGCCCACCACCCAAATGAACCGTATGCATTGCGTTCACGTATTGTTTCGGCTCCACAGAAATTTGGAGGTAAGCTTGGAACCAAAATTGTTCATGTGGTATGCCGTTACGCTATTGTCAATGAATTAGGAAGAGAAATTGAAATAGTCACCGACCACAGTCAGAGCATTCCGATTTTGATCCGGGCTGACGGTAAGCCCAAGCCTTTCCACTTTGACGACTCGGGACCAATACAGTTTCGCCCGAGAGAGTTCGGCTGGGTCTGGAGTGGCAGATTTTACGTTCGCAGCGATCGCAGAGAAGTTGCCATCAGAATTCGACACAAGCTGAAGCGGGAGACCATCATTGTGAATATCGAAGTTCACGCAAAAGGAGCAAGCGGGACTTGTATGATTATCCTCCGAGCTGCAAGCCATCCGCCCTTTAGATTCGAGAACAATACCATGTACCCGCTCAGCTTTCGTCAGTCGAACCTCGCCACCAACGAGAATGATATAGTGTACAACCGAGAAGTTGCATCTTCTGAGTCATTTTTACTCCCCTACCACCACGAAGATTTTGCTTGGGACGAGCCGGAGCACGCAGGGAAGTCCGTGCTGTTCGAAGTTGCAGATTTTGGGGAAAGGGTGAACCAATCAGTGCTAGGCCGATTTAATATTGATAGGCTTGCACCCGGAACAGATTTGAAGATGGAATCATCACTGTTCATAGGCCAGGTCATTGCAGATGGTCCAACAAGAGTTCTGCGCATTTCAGAGACATGCATGCCTCGACTGCTGGGGAATGGTCTTTCCAATGAAGCCAACTTCCGCAGTATGGGCGCTGAAACATATGTAACAGTTTCCGTAAGCATTCGTCTCAAGCATGGACTCGGAGTAAGCGTTGTGGATTGGTCACCGCAAGAACTGCTCTTTCTGCGCCTTGAAGAGATCAATTTGACGAAAACGGTCGACCAGGGAAAACAGGTCATGGATGCATCGATTGGTCGCATTTCTATCGACAATCAATTGTGGATTTCGCCGTACCCAGTGTTACTTGAAATGGGATCTCGAAAGCTTGCTTCCACACTGGCGCATATTGCAAGGAGGAAGAGTCGACGCCGCCAGGCAATGTCTTTGTCTGTTTGTCAACCGTTGATTTCCGCAGGTTTGTACGGCGATTTGACACTTCTTGAGCGGTTAGAGCTCGTCACGGACCCCATCAATATTTTCATCGACGGTAGTCTCGCCATCTCAATGCGTCGTATGCTGAAGCAAGCAAAGCAGCTCAGTTCTGATGGCGACGAAGGCCATCAGTCCCGAAATTCTTTACTCTGTAAAGTGCTCAGTATCCCTGAAAACTCTGATACAAAGCACGGTGCCGTGATGGGTACAACTGAACTGTATTCCGCAGGTGATGCGGTCGCTACTGCTGTGATTGCAGCCAAAGCACGGTCAGACTATAGCTATCTCAAGCAGAACGCACGCGCTGCAGCTGTCGAAAACGAACGGCAACCTTCTCTGTCGAAGACAAGGCGCAAATGCTATGTTGAGAAGTTACGAATCTCAACTACAAAGCTTGAAATAAGCTGGTCTGGTTCGCTTCCCATTTTGTCGGCGCAGAGTAGTTTGCCTCTATCGTTAACGTTTGAAGGATTCCCCTTGCTTCTTCGCCCATACTCAAGCTCTCACGCCTACGGTACAGTGGAAGATCACGTGCAATCTCTGAAAGGGCACTACTTGAGCATTTGGAGAGTAGTAGATTTACTGGTTGGTCTCGCCTCCAAGCCCACTTTTATGATTCACGCTGTTTTCTACACGTGGAGTGAGAGTGTTGCAACTACTTTGGGCGCTTTGGCACAAAGGGCGTCTTCATCGAAAGAAAACCTACTGCTGAAGTTGAGAGAAGCCCGGCCTCAGCCCGTCTACGAAGACCGATTATTGTCGATAGATAGGTCTGCAGTAGTATCTTTCCATTGGAAGATTTCTGGGCTCTGTATTCGACTTGCAGCATCATGCCTGCAATCGTTCGAAAGGACGATGAGCTCCGTTGCAGCGTTATTCCGCTACAACCCAACCAAATACGGTGGCGTGAGCCGTCGAAAGACTGGCCTCGTTCGAACACGAAATCCTCGATTATTCGCCAATGTGGACGGTAAGGATCTACTGGTAGAATACACGGAAGGTGAAAACGCCGGAAAGGCGCTCTTGTCGCGCATTCGGATGGGCATTCACCTTGGAGAAGGTTACATTTACCATATCGAGGGCCTTTATCAGAGGAGAGAAGCTGGAGTCTGGGCAAACAGTCACAAAATCCCAGTGAATCTGATTCTGATGATGACTTTTGAGCGAATGGTCCTGGTGAAAGGAGAGCTTAGTGTCGATTTTTGCGCCGTGTACTGGGAAGTCACGTTCGAGAACCTCATTTATATGGAAGCGAATGAATCGGAAGATCCAGGATTTCATGTTGTAACAATTTGGTACTTGGCAAACTCCTTGGTAGAATCCAGGCACAAGGGCGAAGAACTGTTAATGGCGAGATATGCCAAATCACTGGTTGGAGATGCCGATGGTGGCATTGACAATCTTCGGTTTGCACAGATTTACGTGCCTCGCGGGCATTCTGCAAAGTTGATCGCTAAGGCCCGGGAAACAAAAAAGGTAGATAGAAGGTGAAGCTAAAAGTAACTTGTTGTGCCCCTGGCTGTCTGAGTAGTAGTCACTTTATTTCGGTGTCATGTTTTATAGAGTATTTATGTAGAGAGTACGTAGTTTAGATGTATCTCCATGTAATTATCACACCGATGGTAAATAATAGGAGACGAAAAATGAGAAAAAAATGTTTTGTATGAGAGGGTGGTGGTGGTCGGTCTGGCCGTACCTCTGGTGTTTCTTCGTTTTCTCTTCCGTGCATGGAATCCCAAAAATAAAAAAAATAATGGGATGCAACTCTTCAAGTGAAAAATTACCGTTTGAGCTACCACTACTTGTAGGTGTCTATTACTCTCAAAATTCTAAAAAGAATTACTAGACTAGTAACCAACCACTCATTAGCAAGGCATTAGATTAAGCATAATCTACCTTATACTCGAGTACT
>Ga0100402_1001775_pt1 | contig 24673 bp, 23 predicted proteins | sample CryGeyme20150102_FD_80419 | JGI IMG/M metagenome (GOLD analysis project Ga0100402, IMG submission 80419) | Groundwater microbial communities from Crystal Geyser aquifers in Utah, USA - Crystal Geyser metaG 2015-0102 | ecosystem: Environmental > Aquatic > Deep subsurface > Groundwater | place...
ATGCAGCCTACGAAACGGAACCTTGTCCACCAATTCTTGATACCACCACCACCACCACCACCACCACCACCACCACTACCACCACCAGCAGCAGCAGCAGCAGCGGCGGGAATCAAAAAGGAGTATGGTCGTACAAGGTGGGACGGACCATGTTCGAAACGGATCGGTTGCCAGATGGATGGGTGGACCGGCTCAACCAGATGGATGAAATTTGGGTACCAACACAATTTCACCGGGAACTGTTCGAACGAACCAACAACATCCACACGAATGTTCGCGTGGTGGGACAGGGCATCGATTCGAATCGATGGGATCCAGAGAAAGCAAAGCCTTTGCAACAATGGGGTGGTGACTGGATGGATCCGCATCAGCACTGCCATCCAGATGATTTTAAGTTTCTGTCCGTGTTCAAGTGGGAAGCAAGAAAAGGACACGATATACTGATACCTGCCTTTTGGGAAGCCTTTTATGGATCCGATGACAACGATGCAACAACAACAGCAAACGCAAACGGAGTCTGTTTGGTGATTGTGACTAGCTTGTATCATACAGATCCAGAGCACGTGTTAGGTGACGTCGAACGTTATTGGGTACAATCCAGTTCCAGAAACGAACACAGGGCCTACGAGGATACCAAAGGAGTGTTGTTGCTTAGTGGTCTGTCGGAAGAGGAGTTGATTAGTGTGTACAAGAGTGTGGATGCCTTTGTTTTGCCCAGTCGTGGAGAGGGATGGGGTCGACCCTATATGGAAGCAATGTCCATGGGACTGCCCGTTGTGGCAACAAATTGGTCCGGTCCCACAGCCTTTGTGACGAACGAAAATGGATACTTGTTGCCGATAACAGGCCTGGTTGATGCCGAGTTGGAGGCCTTTCCGGGTCACAAGTGGGCCAATCCTGACAAGAAAGCGCTGAAGCGACTGCTTCTGCATATACGAAACGATCCAGAAGAGGGACGACGAAAAGGTCAACGGGCAAGACAAGATGTGTTGGAGCTATGGTCGCATGAAAGGGTTGCATTGGATATTGCTCAGGAATTAGAAAGGATTCGAAGAAATATAAATGTAGCGCGCAAGGCAGAAGCAGAAGAGGACGAATTATGATAGGTACACGCAATCAATCTAATGCTTTTTTTTTTTTCAGCAGCTGTCATGCCCCCAGATCTTGGAGGAATGGAAGTCATCGACACGTATCTTCTGACATCTGCAGTGCATGAAATTTGACTGTATGTTGGGCATGGTCGTCTACTGATTTCATATTTCAGAGTTCTTTTGCAAGCTCTGCAGCTCAATGATGTTTCAGTCGTTTTTAAACTGTTTGTGATTTTATTCGTTTTAAAAGGATGAAACTGTGCAGCCGATTTAGTTTTCCGAGCCAATTTAGGCCTGGTACTGTACCATGGTAGTTGTTTGGTTAGGAGCTATCATCTTGAAAATCGAAATATATGGAGTTCGTTTGCGTTTGCCGCAATTTAGTAGAAACTGTAATAGCCATCGCGTAGTACCAGTGGTACTAACATTGAGAAGTGCCGTGCCAAGCTTCAGACTTCCTGCTTCAGACTAATACTGTAAAAACAAAAACCTGTAAAAAAATAACTACTGTAGTAATCTAGTCCAACACACTACTTAACCTTCGCAGCCTGGCCTCTCTGGAAGGTGAACTCTTCTTTCGGAGTAGCTACCTGGTACTTCATCAACACTACTAGGTATTGCTATTAGTAGACCACTCTCTACTACTAGAGTACTAGCTACAGCAATTCTTCGAGCGAACTTTTTTTAGACCCAACCATTTATTTTGCCTTCTCTCTCTCTCTCTCTCTCTGAAAAGCGAAAACCAAAAATGGAACCCGAATTGCCACTGTCTGCAACACCACATAATTTCCGCCTGGAGGAAGATCTTGCCATGAACGACGAAGTCGATTCCAAACCCACGCCCGTCGAAGCCACTGGCAATGCCGACGAAAGCAAAAGAAACACCACCAAAGATACGACGGCTGCCGCTGCTGCTGCTGCTCCCGCTTTTACTACGATCAAAAGTCAAATGGAGAGTCTCTCGATCGACGTTTTGGGCAATTTACTGTCCTTTCTCAACCTGACCGACGTTAACGCTGTTTCTTTGACTTCTCACCGGCTGTGCTTTGCAGCGCGTTCGAATACGCTATGGAAGCTCCTGTTTGAACGGCGGTGGAATACAAGTGACACTATGGCCTCGAAGGCCTTGGCATGGCGTGGTCAGAACTGGTACCACTCGTATCAAGCAGCCTACAACAATCCCGATGATCTTTGGATCGTTCATTGGAATTGTACCTATCCCCAAGATGGATTGGTTCCCGGACGATGTTGCATTTACGACATGCCAGAAACACATGCGGCAACAAATCAAAACGAAGAAGGAACGACACAGATGTCCAACTTAGAAGACTTGTGTCCACCTTGCCGATTCTTTCCTCGCCATCCTCTGCAACATGCTCCATACGTACCTGAAGAAGTAGAAAAGGAAAACAGCAGTAATAGTAATGCACCTCTCAACAAGACAGATCAAATGGCACGGTCGACTACTGCCATGATTCGAGATTTTTGTAACCAACAAGAAATTATCAACAGCAGCAACAACAACATTGCATCGTCAAGCTATCAACCACGAACAGCCGAGCGTGCTTTTGCTCAGAGCTCTACCTTTCATCGGATTCTAGACACTCGTCAATACGCGGCAGCAGCTCCGGGACACTGTAATTCGAATCACCACAGTACATCCAGTGCCCGCAACGCGTCTACTACTACTAGTGGTGAATCATCGTCGACTATTGTTCCCTCACAGCAGGCCCATTTGATGCCACTCAAGGATTTGCTATTTTTTAATGTCACGGAAGAACCGTTATCGACACAATTTGGAATGGCAGAACTGGAACACTTACGACAAGAACGACAATGCCAACAAGAATGGGAACAACGAACACCATCCACAAGAGCTTCTCGTGTCGCTTCGGTGGTGGATGGTCCTCGTACCGAATTTTGGAAACCGGCCTTTGAAACAGCTCATCATTCCTGGCATCAGGCTTTGGTGATGAATCCTGAATTTGTCCGACCTATAGTCTTTCGCATTTCAGTGCAACGTCCGGATTGTTTCACCGTCTTTCCGTCAGAAGGATATTTGGAACCAGGACAATCAGCTATTATAACGTTTGGTGTTCGACCTTTGGGTTCCTTGGTGGCCACAGCCTTTGATACTCTCAATGCTCAACGGATGGATGGGACGCCAGAATGGATGCAACGAGTATACAACGAAGAGGGACCTTTGCCCATGGTACCCTTTCTTGTGCGGTACAAATACAGCAGTGTCATTCCGTGCATTCCCGCCCGGGGATATATTTCGCCACATTTACCACAAGCACGGCACCATGATGATGATGGTGGTGGCGATGGCGATGGTGGTGGTGGTCAGATGGATAGCGCAAACCAGGGGAATGGAAGAGAGACCAGCATTCGCGACGATACTGAAACACACGATTCATATCCAAACGTGGCCGATGTTTGTTGGCATCACAAGCAAATGCTTGACTTTCACTGGTCCGGTGGCAATTCCACCACGGTTGCCGTGGAAGCGCAAGAAATCCGCAGCATTTGCTTGTCAGCCCACGTAAATGCCAGTTATCCCTTTGCTCAATTTTCCGCTGATACTCTGACGCCATTTGATCTTGTGGTGGATTCCCAGGAATGCAACTACAGAAGCGTTGTATCGTCGCCGTTGTCACATGATTTATACCACGACGAGGCACCTATGCTCTACTTTGCAGCACCCCAATTATACGAATTTTACCAGCGTTCCATATATCCACATTTGCAGCGAGTACGACTGGAAACGGAAGTATCTCATGCGGGCCACGTCTTTCGAAGCCACCGAAAGAAATGCCCTTCTTGTCGACGAACGAGCTGGGGAGCACGTCTAGAAGAAATGGGACAAGCGTTTGTTCGGGCCAAACTAGAACACTGGTTGTGGCAAAGACGACAAGAAGTTTTATTGAAAAATTGCATAACAATGATCCGAGCTGTGTACGAAGGACATGACGACATGACAAGCTTGCAGTCTGCAGCGGGGCAGCGGGAATCAACGGAGGAGAACGAGGACAATGCACCAGCCGTAGAAAGCGTTCTGAGTTATGCGCGAGTCTTGCAAGTGCTGTATGTTGCAACGCGGATGCTGTTGCGGTATCGTTCAGCCCCTTATATCGGGAAGCGCATTCGAAATATTTTGACAAAACACGAAATTGTCGCAGATGGATTGTATGGTATGTTTTCCCTCCATCTCTCCCAAAATCCTGCCAGTCGATATCGTCTCTCCGTTCCATGGCGACATTCCGGTATTTATAGATACCAGCGATGCACGGACTCCATTTTTCATCCATCGAAATCTCTAGCCGAAGGACGCGAACAATGGGTAGAACACCTCAAGGATGAGCCAGCCTTCATGGAGGAATTTCGTCGATTAGTGCAGACTCCCGGAAGATTCAACGTGGGCCCACAAGAGGATATTAACCATTTAGGAGAAATTGCGCCGTCGAAGGAGAACAAAATGGCAATCCAGAGAGGACACACCACAGACATGTTCATGGACAACCCCATCCGAAGTTTACAAATTGCATTAATTACAGTTGTCAATCCTCGAAGCGTTGTCAACCATGGCATTTATGATCGAATATACTATCCAGGCAAAGTTGTCCGACGACCACGGTTTCCTCAGTTACACGAGTCTGTGACGAGCATGGGATCCCCGTCAAGATACTCGAGTAGAGAAGTCTATTCCCAGCTTCAAGATACTCTGTGCCTAAATGGGTTGATGCCGCCATCAACGGAATCGATAGATCTACCAATTTCCATGAGACGGTATTTGCGAAACATTCCTCCCATGGGTATGGGTCGCTTCCCGCTCTGTATTGATGATGGTAATTGTACCATGATGCAATCTCAAGAAAATCACGAGCCGTCCACTACTCACAATAGTGAACAAGAGAGAGAACCAAATTTGATCGGCGATACAGAGAGCAAATCAGATGCATTTCCAGAATCCACGTATCAGGATACACAAAACGATGCTGGCAAAGACGTCTGTAGAAGATTCGATTTTTTGGCGACCCCTCGGCTCATCCCTGTTCGCACGCCCATCTTGCAGAACGAAGACACTACGGGAAAAAAATTATACGAGTCAACTCAGACAAGGTCCTCGTCGGATCCAAATAGAACGAATTTAAGATCAGACATGGCCAGGGCTGACGGGCGGGTAAATGATCATGGAGATGCCCCCCTGGATCGTCGTCCTCTTCTCCACGGACCAGGACCACGATTATTTAATATGCTGTGGTCTATCTCGGCTCACTTGGGTTGGTCTGTTGACGACCCTGGTCAAACAGCAGCCTCGGTAGTGGTCGATCGCCGGCTTCTTATTGGACTGCAATGGCTGAGCGTTACGCTAATGGCTGCTCCGCTGGTATGTACATTAGTAGCTCGCTGCGTCTATTGGATCCCTTGCAAACCGGTTGACTATCGACTCGAAGATCTTCCCTATCCACTTACCAGTGAGCTCCGATTTATTTCTGAAAGGGAGTGTGGCTGGTTGGCGGTACTGCTCGTCACCTTTTGGTTGTTTCTAGGTCGATGGACGGAGCGATGGACAAGCCGCGACTTCACACGAGCCATGATGGAGCATATTTCAAAGCCAGTCAAGGGATCTTCCACTTTGTTCAGTAGACTGATGCTCTGGTACAATCGGAAATGGGATAGTATTTGTCCTTTGTTTCTCCAACGCTTCACGTATATGGCACCATGGAATGGCCGAAGAATGGATGATCTCATGAAACATATTGCCTTTTGGAGAAGCCTGGATCTTCGAGAGCACAATGCGTTTCTTCCGGCTACCATTGGTCGCGGCATTATGTTTTGGAACGACCGGTGGAGAGAGCTAGATGTCAAGGACGAGAAACCTCGCAAGCTCTTGTGTGCCACTGTTGCGGCCGCGGGGAGCTTCAGCTCAAGCTCGCCGTTTTTTTGGATGAACCTGTTGACCGTCTTTTCTTGCAGCATCAGTTTGGGGTTGAGTATGTCATTACGCTCTTTGGAATGTGGAATGTCCGGCGCAGCCTTTGGAAGTGTCGGATCATTGATGCAATCTCTGAACTTGACCACGTTGGTCATTTTGTCATTTTTGTTGGGGCAGCTCCTCGGAAGTTCGGGGGGTGTTTTATTCTTGGCCGAATTCGTGGTCACGAGCATCAGCTTTATTTTGGGTGGAGCAGGAACCATTAGTGCGTCATCTGTCGAGTCTTGGACTTGCTTCTTTTTTCTTTCGTCTACGGCTTTCTGGGGATACTTGTTTGGCAGAGTAGCCCTGATGGATGCCATTCTACGCCAGAAGCTATTGGTCAAAAGCAGTCTCTTCACCATAACGCTCTTGTTCGCTTCCCTGGGAATTGCTCTTGCATTTTGGGTACTACTGTTTCTATGGCGGTGGGATGTTCCTGTGAGTTTGATGATTTTGCGAACCAGCATGGCCAGAACGGCCCGCGGAGCAACGCATGGCGCATCGGCTGCAGCGGGTCGCAATGCAACGCAGAGAGCTGCATACGTCGCCAGGAACCTCCAGTAATAAGCATCCATCACAAACTTTCTACTACTAGCCTACTACTACCACTACTACTATTAGTAGTAGTCTACTGGTAGTGCGGATTTGGCTGGAGCAATCCAACCCGACGAAATTTAAGGTTAACATCGTTTGGATAAAGGCTTGACTGCTTCCGACTTGCAGACCAGAAGCTTGGTGAACCTGGCTCACCTTCTGTGATATTCTTTCCAATGTGCTTTCTGCTCAGTGTTAAACCCTACTCAAATATTCAAGCTTGTCTAGGTCGGTGTACCTGGTAATCCAAATCTCGTCACTGTACTTTTTTAACTACACCAGTATGGTAATATTACGTCAATAGTCTCATCTCATACGTGGTGCGCAACTAAAGCAACAAGCGATGATTCGTACGTAGTCAGTCTACTAGACTTCTAGCTAGGCTACTACTAGCTAGACTACTCGAGTACTACTAGCTAGGCCAGTAGCTAGCTCTGGTAGACTAGAGTAGTATGCATTGTTTGAACCAGAATTTCCAGCACACTACGAGTATTTTTTATTTCCAAATTGATTATCCGTAAAAAAATCTAAAGTTCCGTCGTGAAAAACAAAAAGTTGCTATTGTACCATGGTGGTCCCTCGTCCAGACGAGACGCAAGACCTGGTGTTGACTTATCCTGGCTGGCAGATAGACCGAGAACATGCGAAGAAGCTCCTGATGGAGTCTTCGAATTCTTCCGCTGATTTATTCCATCGCAAATTAACCGCCATGAAAAACAAGCAGCGCCTTCTGGTCGACCAGGACCGATCGCATCCTGATTTAAAAGCTCTAGACGAATGTACCTTTACGTATCCTGGCTGGCAGCTGGACCGTGCCGAGTGTGAAAAGCGACACGTGGGCGATTGCAATCTGCTGCACGTGGGATCGTTGGGCGTGCACGACTTGCTGCAAAAAATGGGCCGCAAGGAATCCTTGTTTGCCAACAGAGCAAGCGTAGCAGCACTGCGTGACCTGGACTCTCAGGAGTTTGACTACGATGGTTGGCAAACAGATAAGGCTCAAGCCGAGACGTACTACGTGGAGTATGCTTGTTCTTGTTCTTCTGCTGATGTTTCGACCGATGATTGCTTTTCGCACAAAGTACGAGGCATGCAAAACAAGCAACGACTGCACGAAGGAGATCGGAGTCATCCCGATATTGTGGCACTGGATAGCGTGGAATTTAATTATCCGGGACACGACGAAGACCGAGAGGAAGCTCTCCGACGACACACGGGAGACTGCAAATCCTTTCACATGGGAGGATTCCTAGCTCACTTGTCGCAGATGAAAAAGAAACAACAAATGCACGACGATCGATCCAGCTTACCAGGACTGCAAGAATTGGACAATATGCAGCTGACCTATCCAGGATGCGATGCTGACAAGGCACTGTGTGAAAAATATTTTGTCGATTATTCTACGCAATCGACCATGGGTATCTTTCACCGGAAATTGGCAGCCATGACGATTAAACAACAATTATATGAAGGAGATCGACAATCAGACCCCAACATTCGGGTTTTGGATACGACACACTTTTCGTACGATGGTTGGGAGGAAGATAAGAAGCAAGCGGAACGGAGGTTGACAAGCGATTGTGTACTATTGCACATGGGAAGTATTGGATTCAACGATGCCTTTTCCAAAATGATACAGAAACAGGCTGCTCACGACGATCGAGCGCACTCAACAACAGCTCCGTTATACTTCAATGACCTAGCCATTACTTTGAATGACAGTGGAGGGTCAACGTTTGCTCCGCCAATAACGTCAGCCAATGCTTCAGTCAGAACACTGTCCTACTCGCTACTATCTGCTGGACGCAACGAAAAGTCGGTGACCGAGGCCATGGCCGAGAATAACTGCGTCGTTTGTCTAGACCAGCGTGTCACGCATGCATATATACCCTGCGGACATCTCTGCGCCTGCAGCGATTGTGTAACAAATTACGATTCAGCCTCGGATAGATGCCCCCTGTGTCGAGAACGGTCCTATTGCGTAACCAAGATCTACTGCTAAGAAGAGTACTATTGTATTCCGGAGTATTGTACTATGATATCTTTCTTTTAGCTAGTACTATGCAGGCGTCTGAACGTTACCATGAAATTGCTGCGCAGTGTACAGCAAACACTATACAAGGAGATTCATCTGTTGATGCCTCTGCTGATGGCACGACTGCAAATTCGTTTCTGCCAAAGAAGAATAAACCTACTGAAACACGCTACTTTAATACGAATTGAAATACCATGGAGAAGGCAACACTTCTGGGGAGCACACACATGTTCTCATCAACTGCGACGAGGCACTCAAGCGCATCCTGCACTCTTCGGTTGAAACAAGCGCGTGCTTCCTTCGAGATCGCTTATTGTACGATTGCACAACTGTTTCGTTGTATGAGCTTTTGTATCATCTGGACTGTGTGCACGAAGGTAGTGTTGCCGAAACGCTTCGATTGACATCGACCCAATCTGGGATGAGCTCTTGGCTGTGTGTGCTATCAATGCAGATGGCAACATTGCACCCACAGAGGTCTTTACTGAGTTCGTCATGAGGGCACTTGACAATGAAATGGTGGTCGGAACAGAGCGACTGACCGCAGTAACGGATCTGGAGGTTTCGAGCCTAATTGATTGCGATTGAAAAAAACAACGGGATAGGCACGAAAAATGAATGCAAATCGAGGATATTAAAATACATGTATGTAACATCATGTACTCTTGATGGTTGGACTTTGATGGGCTGTATCGTGTTACCGGCGTAATATCTGATTGACTTCTGCATTGATTCGTGGACGCATCCTACCTAATCTCGCCAAAAGCATTGTGTACAACAATTGCATTCGACCGTTCCAACACGTGCGGCGCAGTCCGCTGTGACTTCTTGCAGACTGCCTTCCGGTGGCAACATTCTACAAATATCCTCTGGCATGGCGCCTTCGACGTCGGTAGTATGAAGATACAGCCTTTTCAAGTCCGTCAATTTTCCCAATGAAGTCGGAATGGTACCTTCCACAGCGGTCCTCTCCAGACCAATCTCGACGAGGCCTTGTAGGTCAGTGCCAAAAAAGCTGGGAATCTCGCCTGAAAGTTTTTCGTTCCGGCCCAGGGTCAGTGTTTTTAGATTAGTCATCGTCCTCCACTCACTTGGAATTGTGCCCGAAAAATCGTTGCCCGCAAATCGCATAACTTCTAATTGATCAAACACACTCCAACCCCCAAGTAGCATACCGGTAAATTCATTATTCTCCAATGATAAATTTTCTATCAAGACGAAAGGACGCAGAAATAATCTAGGTGAGTAAAAAATAATCTCAAAAAGGATCATTACATTGGTACATTAGGCAGTCACATACCAAGCTTTTCAAAGTCCTTCAGTTCGTCGTGTATGGTTCCATTCAGCCGATTGTCACTGACATCCAAAACCTTCAAATCATAAAGCCCTACCAGATTTTCTATGCTACCTTCCAAGTCATTGTTATTCAGAAACAGCTCCTCCAATGGCGGCACAGGCACGTTTCTGGCTGTTGACGTTGTTGTGTTTGTTTGATTTATAGAACTTTTCATGTGCGGCAATGTCCCAATCAAGAGGTTGTTGCCCAGGTCAAGACTCGTCATACGAGGAAATGCTCCTCCACTCCACAATTCTGCAGGGATGCTTCCTCTCCAGTTTCCACTAGTAAAGTTCAAGGCTGTCACCAACTCATCGGCGTCGCAGGTAACGCCTGCCCATTCACAAGTGGGCGTTGCAGACGTTTTCCAATCGTCTTGCAATCGACGTTCTCTATTAGGCTGCTGCTGCCCTTCGTTTTTACTAGCGGCTTGTTCTTGGGCAAAGTAAAAAACTGCCAATCCGTACCGTTGCAATAAGGCAGGCAAAGCAGAGCTAGTAACAGTATCGGCAGCATTGTACCCACCACTGCCATCGCTACTGAATCCTGGAATGGACAATTGCAAGGGATCGTCATCACTGATCCAAATCAAAGCCTTGGTAGCCGCCTCCGAAGAGATGTCTCCCTCAGGAGTCGAGGTAACGAACCGATCACGAATCCAAAATTCCATAGCATCGGCACGGGAGGTTTGCGGAACTTGAGCAGTGCTGAACGTTTGGTTGTCGTGTTTGCCGCGGAGTTTCATGACGATAGGTGTCAACGTGACGGCAATCAAGCCAAAACAAATCAAGACACCAAAGAGCACGAAGGTTCGAGAAATGCCTTCTTTTTTGGGCGGTCCACCAACAATGCTGCCATTACCACCAGTGGTACTGTAAAAGGATGTCCAAGATGTCCACGGAACTGCTGCTCTCCTTTTTGTAGTTGCATATTCGATGCCAATGACGTGCTCGGCATGCCGGTCCGGAAGAAATCCTCTCGTTTGCTGCGATTTCCAAGAACCAGAATGTCGGTTCACCTTTTGCAAAGACCGCTCACTGTCGACTTCCAAATCTACAATGTCTTCCTGTTCCTCTGAGTGATTGGAAAAGGAATGATGATTGGACACGAGAAATTGCACATGTTCCACCAAACTGCTTCGTCGTCGTCCCTTACTAGAACTTCCCATGGAATGATGACCACTGGAACTGTCCTCCTCCATAGTACGATGATTACTGGAACGTCGCGTACTGGTGATGAATCCTGGTTCGCTTTTCGCGGTCATGTGGCGCACCTTGTCCAAGAGACGATTATTGCTGCTGCTGCTGCTGTTGCTTGTTCGTGTTCCAATGTTTCGAGAATGGGAAGGTGTCATGTACATAGTATTAAAATACTGTAAATCTTCATCGTGCGTTTCATCGACAAAGACATCGCTGTTTTTATTGTTGGCATTGTCGTCGTCTTCGACTTCTTCGTCTTCTAGAATGGTCCTGGTGGTCTCATCGTTGTTCTGGCTGCTTTCCATATCAACATTGTCAGTTTTATTACGACGGCTACCGCGGCGATGCTCCGAGGTGCGTTGTCTGGAAGATTTTCGGTTCGATCGATTCGAAGAATAGGACGTCGATGACGAAGTTGATTTGGGCAGGCGCCCGCCAGATGAAGAAGTAGCGGTAAAGTTCCTCGTTTCATCGCTGCGAGAACTCGACAGGAGTTGTTGTTGTTGCTGTTGCTGTTGCTGTTGGTGACTCTTGCTGCTGCCACTGTGTCCACCAGCACCACGTGTGCTATTTCTGCGAGCACTTTGACGCATCTGGCGTTCTTGTTGTCGTCGGATGCGTTGATTGGTAGTAGTGGAATCAGAGATACTGCTTCGAATCCTTGTGGTCGAAGTCATGCTGTCATGAAGATTCGTCGCAAGGCGATTCATCACATCCTCGTCCTGCATTGGATCATCACTGCTCATTCTGCTGCTATTGTTTGTTCTGAGTTGTAGAGGAATGTTGTGACAGTCATCATTATTTTTATTATGAGTAGTCTACTATTCTAGCTAGTAGCTGGTCGTCTAGTAGTAGGTTAGCTACTATTCTTGGTTACTGGTCTACTGTCTTCTTTTGCACGGCATCACTTTACTTCTTTTACTTTTCGCTTAGTTAAAAACGATCGATGTTCAAGTAAGATATTGCGCGCGCGCAAGCCAAACAAGAGTGTCTCATTTCAGTACCCGAGTAGTACAGCAGCAGGAGGAGGAGGACAAAGACTAGTAGTACTATTGGTATTGGACTTAATGGCCAAAGCAATCGTGTCACTTGCTGCTCTACCATGGTAGAGTAACAATTTGTGCGGTCTTGTTAGAAGTTGTTTGATTGCGTTCCGATCCTTGCAGGCTTTTACGCAAGATGCGACCAATACGCGACAGTGCTGATGGGAAAGCCAATTATGTTCAATTCGTTTCCCACGAGCACAACAAGATCTGCCTAAGGTACGTAGTACGTAGTACCAACTAGTAGACTTGGGAAGGTTTTTCTGGGCTAGTTGCCTCCATCATTGATCATCACTGCGACTACAAGATTCCAATTCCTTCTTTTGAAAGGCATTGACCTCAAGAGCGATCTTGTACAATCGGATCATGGCTGCTACCTCGGGTGCTTGTTCCATAAGTTTGTTTTGAAAGTCTGGCGATCGATATATTTCTCGACACCGTTCCACTTCCTTTCCTAAGTTTTTGGTACTGTGCGTTTTTCCAACCACATCTGGATTCAATCTGGTATCCATGTAATAAACGCGTTGACGAACCATTTCGTAAAAGCCAGGAGTGTCCTGCAATAACCCTACCACGGCGAAAGAGTTGCGCAAATTGTAGGCAGCTTGGATTTCGATATCTTCCAACGACAACAGCTGTCCCCCAGCCCAACAGTGTTCCCCACAGAGGTACACCATGTACGTGATACTTCTCGTGGCCGCCCATCCACCATTGCCAGCTTCTTGCAGGTTATCACATTCAATGGTACCATTTCTATTTACATTTCGGCCATTGTATGTTTTGACTGTCGTCATGTTTTGTCGGTAATGTTCTCCATGCCAAAAGAATTTGGACAAGAGCCAGGAAAAAGGTTCTCGTACCACCGTAACTCTCGTGACAGGTAAAGTCGATATCATGTGAGCGTAGTGTAGTGTTGCGGTATGTGCTGGGCCACCCACGAAAGAAGTAGTTCCTGTTCCGAATATTTGATCCGACCACTGATCCACCACTTGGCTTTTGGGTTGTGTACACTGTTCGAAGTAGGATGATGGTATGTGTTTGGTAACGTTGTACGTATGCGGAGCATCTGGACATTCCATCTTGATGGTAGTTGTTGTAGCTAGGTAGATGTTGGTTTCTAGTAGTGCCTTCCATGGTTTGTCAGCAGCAACTGGTTGATTGCGAAACAGAATAGCCTTGGCCAGTACGTCCACTGTATTGCTATGCGATGATGCCGACCATGTTGTGGTAATCGCCTGCATGTGTTTCTCCCACCAGTCTTTCAAATACAGACTGGGTAACCAATGCAGTTCATTCCCAATAACGTTATGTCCCATGCAAACCAAATCACATCGTCGATTGTTGCTTCTATTTATGGTGCTGTTGCCAGGGTCTAGACAAAGGTCCGTTTCCCAGGGACATCCCACTGCTTGTCCCAACGGTGTTCGTGCCGAACAATTTCCAATGGTCTCCCAAGTAAAATCTCCACGATATTGCTGCAACGATGGTGGCAACCAATTGGGCAATCGAGATGTAGCGAACCGTCCCTTGTACAATGTTTGCCCGTCCGCCGAGTCATAGACTGGATAGTAGTACGTCTTGTCCTTGGGCGCGGCAAACCAACCACCCCGTACTTTGGAATAATTCAAGGCCGATGCAGCAAATCGAGCTCGCACGCCACCACCACCGGCCTTACCGATATGAACAAAGATAAAGGGAGTGGCGTTCATGTTGCATCCCCATTTTCGTATCGACGTGGTATCGAACGAGACTGGAAGTGCACTTGCACTTGCACTACTAGCATTACTATGATCATGTGTTTGGATCTTCCGAACGTTCTCATCGATAAAAATAGCACGAATGGCATTCGAAGTTGAGAGTAGCAGGACCTGCAAGAGAACGCAAACGACCACCAACAACGCCAGCCCCCCTCGTAGCGGCATAGGCGGTGCCAACAATTGCATCGTTCGTGGCTCGTTTGTCGTTTGTGGTTTGTGGTCTTGTTTTCTTTCACAAGGTCCTCTCAGGCCAACAAAAAACAAAATAACTTTATTTTATGGGAGATCATCAGACATCAGATTGCATAAACCATTCCTACCACTAAGTTTGAATATTGAGACATATGAGAGCGAGTTTGCTGGAGAAATCGAAGAGCTGCAGGAGCTACTACTGCTAGTCTACTACTATTGTTATCTAATTGGCTGAGGGTCTTTTGTGTTGGCTGAGGCGCTGAGGCTGCTACTCGCAGCTACTCGCAGCTACTCGCAGTACTACTACTAGCTAGCTAGTAGCTACTCGTAGTACTCTCTATGTACTCCTCTTTTAGCTAGTAGTAGTGGTAGCTAGCTACCAGGTAGAGAGTAGACTACTACTGTACTCTCGCGAACTTGACCCCCCACAAAAAAAACCTTTGCTGCATTTCTTTTTCCGTTGGTGGTGGTGTTGCTACTACCAGGGTAGCTAGACTAGTACAACACCAAATCCGACAAAAGCTTAACCAAAATATAAAATAGATAAAAAAATGACTCCCTCGAAGACTGATAAGCGCATGAGTCCTCGCCCATCGAAGATAGAAAAGATGCTGCAACAATTTTCGCTTGCCTCGCGTCAATAACTATCGTCCAGCGCGTCAAATTTTTTGAAAAGATGTGCTCACTGATTGTACCAAGGGGACGGTCAATCAAGGTTGCCTCAAGATTCGAATTTAGACCAAATCTCTGGAGGCGTTTCTCCTCGAAAACAAAACACGATCTGGGCTCAAGATATCCGAAGTCGGTGTCTATTCCGCCATTCTCTCGGACCGGACCACCGATGTCGTTGTGGGCCTCGTATTGGTCTCGACTGGGATTTTATGTCTTTTAGCAATTTTTCAGTGAATGAAGATCAAAGACAAAAAGAAATCCTTCTTCTGATAGTCACCGCCGTCGAGACCACAAGATTTTCTCTTGTCTGCTTGGAGGCGTGCGCGAACAGATATTTCTGTGCTACGGCCCAACCGCTATGCACGAAAACAATTATTATTGTTAGTCGCAACCCGACAAGCCCAAGTGATTCTTGCGTCTCGTCTATGCAACGCCAACGATTCAGTTAGTCCTCCTCTGTCGATAGCACTTTTTTGGGCGTCAAACTATATTGCTATTGTAGCTTCACAATCAGTCGCAAAAGCCACCACCGGACAAGAGAAAAGTGTTGCCAACAAGTGGCCACAGGACCAACACAGTATAGTCAGAGTAGCATTGTTGTGTATTGAGAATGTGTACACACCAATAATGTAAAGTATTGCAGGTTTCCTTTTCTTTACAGGAATTACTCGTACGTTTAGCCATCGCGAGCAACTCGAGCATCATTGTCCGTTCATGGAACCAACCAGCTACGACGCTAGCTCCTAGCTAATGCAATGAAACAAATACATGACATCCTATCCTTACCTTCATCCTGGTGACTCTCCCAATGATAGTAGGGGCTCTTCGGTTAAGAGACCGGGTCCCACTACCATAGACGCTTTGATGCTAGTTGTGCGCAACAGAATATCTTGAGGATACGGAATATGGACATTGCCACTACTAATTCTAGAGTGAATGTTGAGAAAAAAATTATGACGGAGGATGTAACGTCCGGCCACTGAATGATAGTTATGATGCATTGCCAATTCGTTATGACATGGTCAGGTCCTAGCTATCTACTGCGCAATTCCCTTAAGTCGGAAAAGAGACTCTTCCAATGCATAACGCACACGTTTCACGCTTTATCAGTCCATAGCAATGATGTAGAAAGTATTTTTAAAGTCTATCATTATGAAACTCGCTGTTGCGAGCAAAGTAGTATAGTGGTTGGTAGTCTATGTACGTATGTGTTCAGCAAACTATCGTCGGTAGTTCAAAATTGATACCTCCTCATTTCCTCCTACGCGGTCTTGGCCGATACGAGATTCTTCTGATTGGGTACAAATCGTTCCTTGGCAGATTCCACGACCACACGAAAGCGATCCCACTTCTTTCCATGAAAACTGTTGTATCGTTGTTGACGAATCCGTTCTCCCTGTTGGACAGATTCGACAATCTCCGACAAATTGTAGCCTTTGGACAAGAGATACAGTTCTCGTTCCACATCGGTCATGTGCCAATTACTCCTCTTCTTCGCCTTCTTCTTGTGATTGGTATGGTGCCGTTGGGTTGCATTTTGAACACGATGCTTTGCATATTCGTACAAATCAAGCTGCATGATTTGTTTGTGAATGGGCTTCCATGCCAGTTGCAGGGGAGCTCCCTCGCAAAACGGATTGTCTCCTAGAATAGAAGGAAATTCACGAATCTCAACGTCCCCAAAGAAAATGTGTCTGTCATTCTTCAATGCAGTTGATGCGGAGCCGGAGCAGGTACTGCTTGTTCGTTTCAAAATACTTTTCATGTTAGCGAAGTCTCCTTAACTTCCTTGATGTATGTTGTATTATTTATTTTGTTGCTTCGATAATTTATGGAGTTGAAAATCGCTGGTTATTTTACCCGTTTAAGTATTTCCTTGACTATTACTCCTCCTCCTACTACCAAACTAGAAGTCTACTACCTGGTACCAGGTACTCCGTAGCTAGTATGGTATTGTTTCGTTGCTTGCTTCCGTTTTACTACGGTACTAGCTAGTGCGTGGTTAACGAGGAACTTTTCGCGCCAGTATTACGAGCTACGCACGTGGTACCTGGTAGACTATTATTTCATTGAAGTACGAATGCAGAAAATACGGTACCTGGTAGCAACCACTTCCTGAAGGTGAGTGCCCACTTAGTACGGTAACTCAGCAACGATTCTTAATTCTTTAGTATCCTTAAGTCAGTTCGATCACATTCCCTGGTGACCGCAAGAAAGAAGTACGAGTGGAAGAGATTTAGTGGATACAGCACAGGATTATGCTTTCATCTCTTTAATCAAGTTCTTCCCATTATTTCTGGCTTTTCTTGTTACCAGGTACTTACCGGGTATGACTCAAATGTAACGTGGCAAAACATTGTTCAAATGAAATTTTATGCCAGTCCATTTCCATGAGCTACATGGTACCAGGTACTTGTATTATGGATGCATTCTACCTCGTACTACTAGTAGTACCTGGTACCAGGTACTCGAGTAGTAGTCTAGTATTTGTAGAAGTAGACATTGGAGTTAAGGGTTCACAAGATATTTCCAACGGTCGCGGCCAAAGCTCAGCTCGCGCTTTCTTAATTAATACGGTAATCTTTGGCTGGTGTACAACTACTACTCCAACGTAGTACTACAGTACAATGATGATCCTCCTACTCTACCTACTACTAGACCTCTAGTAGGGTCTACGGTAATAGAATCAACACAAAAAAAAAACACGCAACTCAACTCGGAATAGATAAAGAATTTAAAAAGGACCAGGCAGCAGCAAGAATCACGAACAATCCGACTCTGTTCAACTGACCGAGACGTAATCTAACGTAGCTATTGTCGGTCGTGGTGCGTGAAGGTAAAAAAATACCCTCTATTATTATGGTATATCGATAGCCTTCAAAAAGGAATATACTTCATCGTTCTTATTGTTTCAAAATGGGAGACTCGCAGGATAATGAGGATGCTTGGTCCTGCTGCAATGACGAACAATCTGTCTTTCTCTTGTTGTATATAGCATTTTGCGCACTGGCCCTCATTACGTGGAAGTCTCTCTTGGCCAAGCCCATGAGACTCATGGTAAGACAAAAGCTGAGCACTGGTGCCTATGCTTGACGGCTCTTGCCTCTTGCTGGCTGATTTAAGGCATGTGTTCTAACATGTCGTTCAAATTCACCACACAGAGCGTTTTCTTGCACGAACTGAGCCATGCCGTCGCTTGTTGGTTGTCCTGTGGAAACGTGTACAATTTGGAAGTCTACGACAATGAAGGTGGTGTGACACGGTATGCCGGTGGCTGTCGGTGTCTCATTATCCCAGCCGGCTATTGTGGTGTCTCCGTTTGGAGCATGATTTTTGTCATTCTCAGTGGGGGGCGAAAAACCGCAACGGCGGCGGCGGCCATTTTGACCTTTTCGCTGCTGTTGGCACTCTGTTATTCTCCCAATCGCACGCTCATTTACATTAGTTTGGCCTATGCATCCATTACAGCTGCCTGTATTTATGTGGAATGGGCCGTCTTCACACCCCTCTTGCAATATGTTATTTTGTTTTACGGAGTTTTGATCGGACTTTTTGCGGTCGCAGATATTCATGATGATACTATTTTGCGCACATCCGAACGAAGTGATGCTTATGCATGCTACAAGGAAGTGTGGCCTTGTTGTAAGCCAAAGTGCATCGGATTGCAGGTACGTCCAGCATGTCTCAAACCGCGCCAATATTGAAAGTACCCAATTACTCAATCACTTTTTTTCTCACATCCTTGTAGTGGGCACTCTTTGCAATCCTTTGTCAACTTGTCGGCATTTGGGTTGCAGGTTTGTTTTGTTTCCCTCTTTGAGATTGTTTAATCAGCTGGCTGTCTTCTTTCATCGTTCTGACTCACAGTTGTTCTGAATTTCCTTTAGTGGCCGAGATGAGCGATGAATGTGACGAAAAGTCGTGGATCAATTGTTTGTCCGCAAGCCATGGCTTGGGGGACATTTGGGATGATCGAAATTGGGACTTTGAGGGATTTTGGGAACAACCAGACTATCAGATACAGTCGTGGGGAAGCAGAGAAGATCAACATTGAATACAACTACAGCTACGACTACGAGAACCAACACCGATCCTTGACAAATACACATCAACATAATCTACCAGAAAGCTACCGAGGGACTCTGCCTACAGTCGACTTTGCCCATATAAGTTTGCTGTAGGACAGCACAGCATTCAAAGACATTGTCTCGCAAGTCGCTCATGCTTTCTCGACGTGAAAGTACACTGCCAAATCTCGAGCTGTAATTTGGCTCTCAACCTTGGATCGCGTATTGGATCGCGTATTGGATCACGTATTGGATAAACCCACCCGACAAACAAAAAGATGGTCGTTGGTTCTTTTTCCGAAAGGGTAGAAAATTCCTGCTTATCCCAAGTCAATTCAAACAATTGAGAACCATAGAATACAGAAGGTTCTCTTTTGAGTTTTGAGTGTTTGCGGTGGCTGTTCCAGAGGTTCTCGAGCGAGACTTGCTTTTGCAAACCAGCAAACCACCTTCAGCGCCAGTGAAATTTGCTTCAATCTTGTGACAGACAACCAAGAACGGACTCGTAGATTAGATCTCCGACAGTTGTGAAGGAAAATCAAATGAATTCGCTTTATTTGTCGTTCGATTTATGCTGGTGGTCGCTACCGGTATTCGATACGATCTATCGTGTGTTTTGTGATTGTCGGAAAATAGGGTTAGTGTGAGCATACATGACACAACTTCAATGTTCGGCACTCTTTCGATAGATTTGATTCGCATTTCCAATCTTATTATGGAAGTGGTAGACTACCAGGTAGTAGTACCTGGTACAAGTTACTGGTTACTGGTTACTGGTTGCGAAAACGAAGAACCTGTCTTTTGTGAAGCCTTAAATACTTGCAGACGAATAAAAAAGGGGTAGCTGGTACGTACCTGGTAGAAGTAGACTGCCAGAATAACATTTTTTGTTTATCAACAAATCAACACCAGTACCACTCTTACCGAGCACATATTCTATTCAAATCAGAACAAACAATAAACAATGTCGTTTTCTTCTCATCAGCAGCATCCAAAGCTATTCAAGACGAGATCATCAGATGTTTTATTTCGTCCTGCCACAGCAGCTTTAAACAAGCAGCAACTAGGCAGCAGCGACCGTCATCAAAGGCTGCACGATGGCGATGAAGACCAATCAAGTAGCGCACTCTCATGCGACGACGAAGGTATACGATCCCTCCCATGTAGCTTATACAACACGGATTACGAAGAGAACAACCAATTAACATTTCCTCAGCTTGATCGCCTCAGTCTCGAGGACCGACGAGATCCGGCCTATGCATTCGGATTCGAACAATGCATATTGCACAGTACTGATAAAAGTATCGAAACGATAGAGTTCGCGGCACCTGCAGATTCCCATCATCATCACTGTCGCCATCATCGTCAAGACAAGCAACAGCGAGGCGTTGTGCGGTCTTGGTCGATTCCTTCTTTTATGTGTCTCATGTCGCCTGGGTAGAGCTACCTTGATTTGTCGCGGACTGGCTGCATGTACTTTATTTGGCAGCGTTTTTATAGTGCGACTGTATCTATTTAAAATGTATGCAAATAACGCTACCACTTAAGAGTAAGAAGTATAATTACATTCAACACAGCAGCTCCCGCTGCCTATCTGCAAGTAGCTACTTTCTCGGCGTGGGATTTTCTACGCCAGATACTCTTTGTGGTGTTCTCGGACTCACCAGGCAAAATAATGCAGGAATCAAGGAGCTAGGGAACGAAGTACGGAGAAGAACAATTCGCACAAAGTACAATGAGAACACGACCCTGCCTTTGTTGCTGTCGTCATCTTTTTTAAGCGGATAGGTGCTTTATTTGATGGGCCGTTGCGTATGCGCGTCCTTAAGTGGGAAAGAAAATCAAAACAGGAAAGATATGCGGATTGTATTGGTTGTGCGTATGTCTTTCATTTTCAAAAGGCAACCGCGAAGGGGACTGTATATTGTATCTTTGGGCGGTTTTATCATGAGGTGAGCCATGATTTGAAGCGGGCACAGTGCGCCACGCTGCAATTAACACATTACGTGCTGTGGGTGCATGACACCCAGCACAGCTTGCGTCTTTTGGACTTGCTCATCTTTTCGAAGAAACGCTAGTGTCAACTTCAATATTTCATGAGCTTGCGCAAAGCTGACCCCCTCCCATGCCGGTCTGAAGCCATCACGCTACAAGTTGAAGTTTTCATGCATGGTTTGTCTACAACTACCAGGTAGAGTCGTAGTAGCATTGATGGAAGGATGGCTAGCTGTGAATTGGTTAGTCGGGTGGTACTCGCTGGTCTGTTATCTGTCTTAATTGCCGTTGCCTGTAGAAAATCTTTTAGATTCTTTCAGGTCTTCATACTGGTTCGGTATCCAGCATGGTTTGGATGGTTGTCATCAACTCTCATTAATTAAAAATTAACAAAGTGTGTTGAAAAGCTTTTCTTTACGATTAGAAACAGGTCATCTTTCTGGATCTTTCATTCTGTGCTCGCGAAGTATCCTGTCACGGCAATAGTAGTGAGTGCCAGACGAACGAACAATGCCATGCTGGTTGCCAATGAGAGCAGCGAGTCATTTCACGGTTAGACTGGCAAAGGTACAATGACCGTTGTCTATGAGAACTCGATTTTTGGGTTTGAGTGTTTAAAAAGGGGTAAGTTAATGAAGTAAATCATCCAGAAAGGAACCAAAAGTTTTGTATCCCCCCTAATGTCCAAATAATGATTTTGCCGTCTTTTTCTTTTGAATCAACAAGTGTTTCGAGTTTCGAGCAAGCTCTGGCCTGTAGCGTGTAGAAGCAAGGCAGAGTTGCAACATGGGCCCAAGATCCAAGAGCTCACTGTTCGACAAATATCTACTTTGATATAGCGCGCTTCGGTCACCTTATAGCATTTGCAAACTAAAAGCGAATAATAAACACATTAACAACAACAACAACAACAACAACAACAACAACAACAACAAGATGACGAAGATGAAGATCATTTCGTTATTCTCGGCCTTGGCCCTCTTTAGTACCATGGTCTCGGCTGATGAGCAGAACTTTGTAGCTGAAGGGACTGCCACTCGTAACAGCGTCCAGGAAGGCCCAGTCGAGGAGAATGGGATGTGTGTAGCCACCAGCAACGGCAGTGGGAAGCTGTGCCACACACTCAAGGCCGAGGGAGATGAGGCAGAAGAGGTCGCAACAGTTTGCGTCGAAGTCACTCAAGCGGAAGGGGAGAATACCGTGCCAGAGCTCTTCGTTGAGTTCAACGCCATTGGTGAATACGAACTCGAGTCCACCAAGTTTTGGTTTGGCGAAGAGCTCACAAGCGTGCCTCGCCTGGGAGATGGATCTGTGGACCTCGAAGGTTTTGATTATTTCTTTTGTAACTCGACGGGATTACCTTCCATTAAATTCCCTGCTGACTTGAGCGAGGTCGTCTGTGAAAGCAGTCACGAAAAGAAGGAACTCTCTATGATTGCCTATGCCCGAGTACAGAAGATTGGAACCCAGGATCATGTCAGGGCTTTCGCCTACGAGAGCTCTGTGGGATTTGGTGCCAACTGGATGGGATGGTTCGACTTCGACTTAGAATGCGCTTGCGGCGGATCTACACCCGAAGAACCCTCCACCTGTCTAGCGGGTGTCACTCCTGAAATCTACCTTCACTCGCCTGTGTCTCCTGCCTGCCATGCCATTGTGGCTGGTGGGGATGAACAGTCCATGAAAGCTGGTGAAGTCTGTGTGGATATCATCAATGGAAAGTTGGATGTGACTTTCATTGCTGATGAAGCCTGGGCTTTGATCCGTTCTCAATTGTTTGTGGGGCAAGAAACAGAAGAAGGTGCCTTGTCTAACATGCCCCTCCTTCCATCTGGAGCTCCCGACACAAAGAAATTCAAGGACTTTGATTGTGATTGGGAGGGAGAAAAGGAGGTTTCCTTCAAAATTGACCTCAAGTATGAATGTGATACCCAGGAAGAAATTGTCAAGTTCTATGTTGTTGCCCATTCAAAGGTAGAGCAAGTTGATGAATCTGGGGAACTAATTCCTGGAACTGAACAAGATGTCTTTGCTTTTGAGCATTCCGGTGACAGTGATTCATGGTTTGGGTGGTTTGACTTCGAAGTTGGCTGCAAGTGCCCAACCACAAGATCTATTGGTCTGCCACCAAGCACTCCCTCGCCTAAGGCTCCTACCACTTCTGCTCCAACAACAAGTGTGCCTATTACCACCAGCCCCACGTCTTCTCCTACTTCTGATGACATTGTTTGTGAAGATGCGGTACCTTTGGATGCTCCTGAGGCCTGCTATGACATGACTGCCACTGAAGCCTGGGACTCTGAAGGAGGACAGGTCTGTATCTCAATTTCTGGAGCAACCTTGTCATTTACCTACAAAGCCACCAATTATTGGGCTATTTTTGGTACATCTACCTGGGCAGATGACAGTCTCAGCAAGCTTCCTACGATTTCTGGGACTAATGCCCCAGATCTTGATAGCTTCACTTCTGTTAATAATGATCTAGGCGGTGAAACTGAAGTCACAGTGACAATCCCTATATCCAGTGTCAAGTGTGATTCCAACAATCAGACTACTATCTACATTGCTGCCCAGTCCACTATAGGTGAGCCATGTATCCCCCCTAATGGTACCTTTCTGGAAGGAACTGATCGCAATGCTTTTGGAGGAGACCATTTGGTGGATAATGCTGAAATGCCATACTACTACATTTCCATGGTGATGGGGTGTTCCTGTGAAGAAGAAGTCCGAACCATTGTGCTTAGTCCTACTGGATCTCCTGTCAACGAGAGCCCCACCTCAGGACCTACACCCAGACAAACCTTTGGACCCACTTCTGGACCCTCCAGTGGTCCCACAGGCAGTCCAACTACTGTGAGCCCAACAACTGAATCACCAACAATTGCAAGTGGCCATCCCAGTGCAACTCCAACAACCTCTGGACCCACCTCTGGACCTACCTCTGGACCTACCAGTGGACCCACCTCTGGACCCACCTCTGGACCTACCTCTGGACCTACCTCTGGACCTACCTCTGGACCTACCTCTGGACCTACCTCTGGACCCACCTCTGGACCCACCTCTGGACCCACCTCTGGACCCACCTCTGGACCCACCTCTGGACCCACCTCTGGACCAACCTCTGGACCTACCTCTGGACCTACCAGTGGACCCACCTCAGGACCAACCAGTGGACCTACCAGTGGTCCCACAGGCAGTCCAACCACATTGAGCCCAACAACGGAGTCACCAACGATGGCAAGTGGTCATCCAAGTGTTTCTCCAACCACAAGTGAACCTACCTCTGGACCTACCTCTGGACCTACCTCTGGACCCACCTCTGGACCTACCTCTGGACCTACCTCTGGACCTACCTCTGGACCAACCGCTGGACCAACCGCTGGACCAACCTCTGGACCAACAACAGAACCTACTGGCACTCCAACTGATGCTCCCTCTGCTACACCAAGTGCCTCTCCAAGTGCTGGACCTAGTGATTCCCCATCTACTAGTCCATCTGCTAGTCCTTCCACTGGACCTAGTGACTCTCCAAGTGCTGGGCCTTCAGCATCCCCAAGTGCCTCTCCCAGTAGCAGTCCCTCAGCTGGACCAAGTGCCTCTCCCAGTGTGAGTCCCTCTGCAGGACCCTCTGCAAGCCCATCTGTGGGACCATCTGGCAGCCCTAGTGCTAGCCCATCAGATGTTCCTAGCACATCTCCCAGTGCCAGCCCA
>Ga0100402_1001776_pt1 | contig 24668 bp, 20 predicted proteins | sample CryGeyme20150102_FD_80419 | JGI IMG/M metagenome (GOLD analysis project Ga0100402, IMG submission 80419) | Groundwater microbial communities from Crystal Geyser aquifers in Utah, USA - Crystal Geyser metaG 2015-0102 | ecosystem: Environmental > Aquatic > Deep subsurface > Groundwater | place...
AAAGTCAACAATAATTACGGTCAAAAGTTCCCTTACACTATCAAAATGGAATAGTAATTTTATGAGTACTTCATTAAGAGTAGGGCCAGTGGCAGCAACATCTGATACTCGCTTATATTTGAGCTTATCATTTATACTATCTGCCTATCTATATTGTATCCGATATTATTGGACAAATGTGGTTCAAAAGATTGTTTAGTAAATAAGATGAGAGGAATAAAGGGCAAGAGGGAAATTTGGTCAAGGCAGATCTGCATCTATCTTACTAGGAAGATTCTGAAGCTAACTAGACAAAAATATTCACAGTTCCATAAAAATAACTCGACCTCAGATATTCTTTACTGCCCATCATATCCACTCAAAACCTCAACCTTCCTAAACAATAAATTAATCTGCTCGAATTCGCTCTTTTCCAAGATATTTAACACTTTCAATCCAAAAGCAAACATGCTTAGTAATGGTTCAAAACTATCCTCATCGTCACGGATAAGCAAATTCTTCTCAATCCTGACCCTTTGCGACTCACCGGCAACAGCCTGTATCAACACAATATTTTGCACATCTGCTATGGCAGGTTGTAAAAGGTGGAGTATGTCTAAGGAAAGAAAGAAGGTCAATTATGGTTGACGCTCAAAGACAGTAGACAACTGGCCATCAAGTCATAAAGGAAGGACAAATTAAGAGAAGTTGAGAAGTTAGTCTTGTAATTTGGATTTCCAAAAGGAATCAACTAATTTTTTGCATTCAAGTATGGAAAAGGTAAGATATGACTCTATACAGTAAGCAAGGCAGATAGTGGCTGGGGTGTCTACGATTTCATGCGAGAGATGACCAGACAAGGTTTGACTTCTTTTCTTACCACCAATGGTTAAAAATAAGGTAAGCCTTATCAACTTATAAACAATGCTGCTTTTGAACTCTCACCTACTTATCCAACTCAATTGATAGTTCCTTCCGAAATGTCAGAAAAAGATTTATTGAAATGTGCTGGCTTCAGGACTAAGGAAAGATTACCCATTCTGACCTATTTTTACTAGTGGCAGTCATAAAGCTATGTGAGTTTATTTAGGTGCAGTCAAAACAAAGGTGGTCTTTTGGACCTTCGCTGTTCTTAGGATGAAAAAATGATCCAATGCATCCACAACTCAGCGAAAATGGCCAGCACCAGCTCCAAAGAGAAGAAAAACAGCAGGTTAAACGTCAAGATTTATGACGCTCGAGGATATTACGCAGCACTTGGTAATAAAATCGCAGGCAAAGGCTACTAAAACTAACAATTTTACAACTGCTAAGTCTAATTTTTAGACATACCCAACATCCATGCAGTTAGATAAAGCTACAATCGAGCCAAAAATTATAACCCTTTCAGATAGGATTTCATTGAGGCCTACGGTGAATCTGGATGGCTGGATGTACTTTATTTAATTTTGACAGGGGCCAAGTCCATGGCAAAGTGTTTGTTGACTGGTAAAAATGTGATAGTTCATTGCAGTGATGGATGGGACCGAACAACTCAGCTCTCCTGCCTTGCTCAAATAATTATTGACCCATACTTCAGAACTTTAGATGGTTTTATGGTCTTATTTGAAAAAGATTGGAGGCACTGCGGGCATAAATTTAGATAACGTTCTGGTCAATACAACCACAATCAATATCATGCAAAGTAGACCTCTCCCATTTTCATACAATATCTCGACTGCATCCTCCAAATCATGAACCAATATCCGCTGTCTTTTGAGTTTAATATCAATTTGCTTAACTTTTTAGCCTCAGCTTATCAAAGCTATGTTTATGGTAGTTTCATGACGAATAATATTAAGGAGAGTACAATGGTAAATTTAGAAGGTAAAACTGTTGCTGTATGGGCAGAAGTTATAGAGAAAAAAGAGGAGTATTTGAATGTTCTATTTCGAAAAGACGGCCCGAAGGTTCTGGAGATCGACGTTACAGGTATGGATTTTCGGATTTGGCGATAACATTTTCTCTAGACAAAAACATTAAAATTGAAGCAATACGAGCACTACTACAGATAGGTCCAAATAAACCGTGAACTAAAGGATCAAATGACCAGACTAAACGAGTAACTTTCCTAACTCCACAGCAAACTAGCAGCAGCCAAAGTCAACAATGTCTAACTCTAGCTAAAGCTCTAGTGATTCTTTATAATTTTGTACTGGTAGTTTTAAAAAATTGTGATAGGTATGATAAGTTAATTAGATAGAACCGTTATGATTATAGGAAAATCATTTTTTGTAGAAGTTGACATGAATCTTACTAGTTTATTGATCATGAAGATGCTGAATGATAGAATAGGATAATTCTTAAAAGAATAGGAGGTGCTTGAAAGATTAGAATATATCGGATCTGCCTCTTTGTGACATATTTATTAAACTGAATTATAGACTACAGTTAACACTCTAAATCTAATGAGAATACATTTTGAGATTAAACTCTTCTCATGCTACCATTTCTCATCCGGGTCGAAACTATTATAAGATTGAAGATGCTTCAAAATGCCCGGAAGGTGGTCACCTCGATCACCGTTATGAATGGAGCTGAATCAAAAAATCAGTTTCGAAACAAGCATTTCAATACAGGGAACCTATCAATGGAGAAGATAACATAGTGTAGATGCTACCAGATAATTTGCTTTCTTAGATGTGATAGCACCATGACAACAAATAATAAAAGTAAAGCTTCAATCATTTATGGACCGGATTGATAGCCTTTTCTGCGTCCTCCGCTCCAATAAACATGAGTTTGATAGCTTGTTAGGATCTCGCTTTTTCAGTACCAGCTGCATACTTTGATTGTTCATAGCTTCCTTCAAGTCAGCAGGATGACCTTCTCTTATGCCTCGATCGAAGAACCACTTCATAACTGATGAGTAGGTCTAATCATAGCCTTTTAAGGAAGTAGAGGAGGGCCGTGGGCTGTGATGGGATCCTTAGGGAGCAGGTTCAAGGAAATCGAGGTCATCGATGTCAGTTGAGAAGGTGGGTGGTTTTGACAATGAGAGAGAAGGTGGAGGTGTGATAGTCCATGTGAAATCCATATCGTTCATGTATCTCCTTTGAATATGAAGTAAAAAAATAATAAATAAAATGAGAGCATATCACACGCACTCTAAACTATTTCTTAAAGCAGTTAACTATTCACATTGCCTTCTCTGCCAGCCAAAGTCATTGCCTATGTCAATTTCTTTCAATTGGTTTCAATTTTCTTCATAAATATCATAAATATCCACAACATTCGCGACAATATTTCTGATTGCTCACTTCGATATTTACAGCTTATAAAGCCAACCGCAATTACTTTTTACATATCAACAAAACAAAAATGCTGAGCAAATTCGGAACAGGAGCAATGCAGGTACTACGCTTTACTTTCTTCAAATGGAACAAAGCCAGTCAAAGTAAAGTGCTGGCAGTAAGAAAGAAACGAGTAGAAGAAATCCAACATGAGAGCAGAGCAATAAGAAGATAGAAAAGTATGGAAGTTTATGAAAAGCAAGAAGAGATAGAACTAGCAGAAGAAGTAGTCACTTTGCCTCTGAAATAATTTTCAGTGAGAGTACATCATCTATTGGTTGGAAAACAAAAGTCCCCTGTATTCTGGTCTAAGGTCGAACAATCATTTGTCTAAAGATTCAAACCCACCACCAACCCTGTCATCATTCGCAGCCATGCCAAAATAATATATTCCTTGTCCAAATCTAAATTATCAACAGGGAACTACTAAACTCAAGTAAGTCTGGTCCTTCCCTTCGCCTCTCCTCAATCCTTCACAACTATGGTGACTGCTCTGTCTAGAATCGCACCCTGGAGCACTGAATTTGCTTACATCGTCGAGAAACTTTACTACAAGAGACGCAGTGAGTTCCGACCGAGGGAGATGGTGTCTATAAACTACTCCCTTTCACATAATGGGAGACCTTGTGATGATAAGTTAGTGGAATGCATAGAATCACTTAATTGTGTAGAAACAATCACCATGTTACGATGCTACGACCAGAGCTAAAAATTGACCCCTGAACTTCTCAAAAAAATATTTAGAAAATTGAGATCAATCCAAATTGAATTCAATGTATTAGACCTCTCAGATTTCATGCACATCTACCTCAAACATAAGTATGAAGATGAAATTTTTGACAAATTTTTGTCCGAGGCCTACAGCACCCTCAAACGAAATATTGACGATATTTGCATGTAAAAAATATGGAAGTATGTTCCTGAAAGATTGAACTAAGGTGGATTAAGAATCGACCTGGTGGAACAAATGGTGGGAACTATCCAAATTTTGAGAAAAAGTCACAACATGTCTGAAGTTATATGGGCCAGAATGATGCCTAGTTTCAAGGATGTTCAAAATTTAGAAATTCGGCTCAAATTGGAAAAAATATATTGAGTGATTTATCTGTGTTTGTATTTTGATATGTTTTTACTTTGCTGATAATTTTATTCCTTGTCTGCAGTAGCAATTAAACTAAAATGGAAATTCCTGAGTCACCAGTTCCTATAATAAAAATCAACAGTCTAGAAGACTCTCAATATTCGTAAAATTAAGAGAAATAGACTCTTAAATTGCCACCACTTAACCTCAGCAAAGAGTAATTGCTTGATCGAATCAATTCCTTGAAAGACTACTCCACCTACAAACAAACCAAAGCTAAACGGATAAACCTTAAAAATCTCACGTAAAAGAACCAACCTCCAATCGTCAGCTGTGCCCTTCACTATGGCTCAAGGGAAGGTAAAAATTAGGTGCTTGAGGAATTCATCAAGAGTCATAATAGCAAGAGTGACAGTATTGACAGTTTGAATAAGTTTCAGTAATTATTGGAGGAAAGCAACCACAGAAAGATCAAACCAAAATTATCAAGAGCCGATCCAAGCTTTATCAGCTACAAATCAACGGACGAGAAAGAAATGCCAAAAATTAACAAAATGGTCAGCTCAGCACACTTGAGCACCAAATTCAAGAAACGTTCCAAAACAGAGTTGCCAGAAAATAGTTCAGCATCCCCTCACTCAGCTTTGAGAAAGTATATTTCATTTCCTAAAGAACTAGCAAAAATGAAAATAGGCTTACGACGGTTACCAGTTCTATAGAACAATAAATAAATCAACAACTGCCCTAGTTAAGGCGAAAATCCTGAAAACATTGAGCTCAAAAATACACTCAGCATCGAATCACATATACAAAATGAGTCCAGTTTTGGACATGAGAAGGGATCACCGAAAAAATCAAGTTTGCTGTCGAACTCAAGAATTAGTTTACTAGATTCGAAAGTACAGTATATCAGCTGTCTCAAAAGTATACTTCACAGGTCCGGAACTTTGCTCAATAATAATTAGCCAGCCACTGCCTCAGTACATAGCAGCCGCTACTATGAATCTGAATAAGCTGATCTAATTGTACCAGTTTAGGTCATCTGCCCCAGAAAGAAAAAGTTACGCTACTGGCCTAATTACTCCTAATACAGTTTTTCCCAAGCTGACGACATCAAACTTCGCAATTTAGCAGCCCACTCCACCTCCATAATAAACGATTCTTCTGAATTAGGCGATTCAGTGCGTTAACTAGACGATCTAATAAAGCAGTAATTGAAGCATGAAGAGAAGAAGATGGTTTTGGATTTTTTACACAATGAGAATAACAATTTGGGGAACAAGTTCAACTATTTGATCGGATTGGAGCAGTAGAGATATAAAAAGACTTCTAAGGAGTTGGCAAAAATCAAGAAAGAATTTTATCTGGAGCGAACAAGAGAATAAATCAGAGCAAATGGCATCAAGCGATTCAAGAACTTCAAGGACAATTCTGGCAAGAAAATGATTCCTGAAGCTGAAGACTAACAAGATTGATAACTACTTCATGATATTTGTATTCATACTGCAAATATGTATATTGTAAAAAAGTATAGCCAATCAGTGCCTGACATCCTTCCACTTCTTCAAGGTTTAGCAAATCAAAACATTGATTTAATTGTGGCCGCGCCAAAAGTTGAGCCTGTTTAGCTCGTTTATCGCCTTTGTCAACTCATACTAGTCCATCATGTCGGCCTACATGTTGAGATGACCCAAAACATTCACCACTGCTTTTACTCTAGCCGCCACTTATTCTGTGAAATGGCGGTTCAAATCCTTGACAAAAATGATCTCCTGATCAGTCAAAGCATCCCTATGCTACAAATAGGTTTTCCTCAGTTCTGTCGACAAGTGCTCATACTCATTCTCAATAGTTTGAGCTTCAACATGATCATTGCCCTCTATAATCATCCGAGGAAAATCATCCTTGAGTGTAGTGTACATCTTCAATATCGCATCCTCAACTATTTCCAATTTTTAGACATCTGAGCCTTTTTCTTATTATTTTTTCTACTTCGGCCGCCCTCTGGGTAATCTTTCCCTCTCAGGTTTGCCAATATTTTCCAGAAAAATCTTTTAGAGATGATGCTTTTGCTTAACGTGAGTGTATGCTGCTGCATAGGATAAGTAGCTCTTGCCACAACGGCAACTAAAATCTCTACTTTAAGGATCTCGTTTTGTTCTACGAGTACTTTTTGAAGCCTCCATTTATATTTATATGAGACTAATTGAACGGTTCGAATTAAAATGACATTTCTATTGTCCAAATCCGATAAGTATTGAAAAATATCCTCTAAATCAAACTTTGGTATATAGCAAAGAACGATAGAGAATACTTGACAGTTTCATTTTTTAAGGGAAGCCTCCTGGCTCAAAGACACAATGTAGTAAGCTAAGATAATCAAGGAAAGGGAACAATTATGATGACTGATGAGTGATTGTGTATGATGTATTGGAATGGTCGATGTAGGAAGTTAATCTTGATTTTTATGTTTTTTCGCATATTATAAGAATGGAAGATCTCTTCACCTTCAATTCCCATCAACTCTAGAATCTCTCAGTTGTCAAACCATCAGGAAAAGAAAACCTGACCACCCCTCAAATCAGAAAACGGATCATCAGTAAAGCATCATCTAAGAGATTGGTCAGGTCAAACTCTACCTAATCTGAGTCCGTCAATCCCCCAACTACGTTCAGAGACTCCTAAAAGAAGGTGACTTTCCAATTTGGCGATCAACCTAGCATCCATAAGGACTCCCTAGATGAACTACTACGAATGAGAATGCCGCATTCAGCAGTGACAAATCGCAAGACTCATCAGTTGGTAGATTACCGATCAAGCGAGCTCAAGAAGTTCGAACACTAATACATCTACGATAGACCCATCCGTAAACTGGTTAAGCGTGTCTTCTCGACAGTCGAACCTCGTCGATAAACTAACATGGAAGACGACATCAGAGTCACCAACAAAAGTGACCAACCGATCAGAACTCGACAAAAACGATCAAATACCATGCGAGGTAGCCCGAAAGTCATGATAAACGTCAGCAATCAAAAACTACCGGACGCATTCAAGGGAAAATTTGGAGAACGCTACCTATCTAAAATAAAAATAACAGTCAAGGAAGAACTACGTCCAGCACCAAGACCCGTCCTTTGCGAATCACACCGGAACGATAGCACCTTCGTTTGCTAAATTTAACGCTTTAAGATGTTGCTGCACCGAGAGACCTCCCTCATAAATAAATTATCAGCAAAGGAGGGGTGATGATTTAAGCTATCTATTTCTCCATAAAATGTTTGAAGGACTTTGGGGAAAAAAGCTTATTATTTTGATGCTTCAAGTATTGCATGATAACTTTTTTTATGTACTTAAAAATCTATCGGTCTGAGGCTACTATGAAGGTTTATGGCCGACACCTAGGCTCTATGGAGACTGTACATTTTGATGCCTGATAGGATCTACCCTGGGGGGACAGTGGAAATGCACTATTTAAATTGAGTTAATCAAATTCATAATCATTTTACTACCACTTATGAGCTCATCTGAGAACTTTGACGAGGATTACATGTCCGAACACATCAGCATTGATACCGAGGAGCGTCAAAAACGCTCCTACAAGCTTAAGACCACCTAAAAACCAAAATATTCCAACGTTGAGGGGATGTGGACTTAAGAAGAAAGCATCAAGTATGCCCTCTTTATTGACTACAATACTCCTATCTTCAACTCAAAAGAAAAGAGAAAGTAAGATTTATCTTATTTAGAACCTTGAAAATCTTTGTGGCCTTGGCTGCCTTCCTTGGCACCAGGACTCCTAGACAATGCAGAAGCCATTTCCAAAAATTGATGAACAGATTCAAAAAATTGAACAAGATTAAGGCTTATTATGAGCAACTGATCGGTCCCTTGGCCTACCAGAGACGACTGGATGAGGTGACTGCCCAGTTAAAATAAAATTAGATGCTTCTTCGTGCCAAAAAGATGGCAAACGTTGAAGTTCAGACCGATCCCAAGGAGATCACACTTACTGACCTTTCCAACATATAGATAGAGAAGTTGCTGTTTCTCCTTCAGCAACGATTTGAGCAGAAACTGCCAGCAGTTTCAAAAATCTAGACCAGGATTATGCCAGTTTAAGTTCTGACTGAGGATATATCTCCTTGTTTGATGGAGATTCAGAAACAGTGATTCTTATGTCCATTCATCCACTATATTTGATTCCACATTTGTATGATTAAATAGATCCTGGTTGTAAGATATAGCCTTGTATAATAGCCACAATAATTTACAAAAAGGACTTTAAGTGATTGGATGTCAGAATCTTATGACATCCGAGTTCAGTTGAACTATCTGAAATAATGGCCGATTAATGTTTTCAACTATGTTGTTCCCCTTCAAATTAAACCTTTTTCAAGAGTTAGTGAGTATTCTTCAGCTTTTTAAACTTTATAATAAAGATATTCAAAATATGTAATAGTCATTCTCATACCCCTCCTACTGCATAGTTACTTGCAGTTAAAACTGTATCGATACTCTCTACACCTTCGGCTATAAATCATCCATCTTCTTCACCGGGCTAACCATGTTGGTAGCGGTCTACCATCTATTCATGCACTTCATCAACTTCAATAACCCATACTTCCAGTCAAAAATAATCAGTATTCAAGTAGCTATGCAGTTATCCTCTGTCTGCCGTTGGTTTTTTGCATCGTCTACATACTCTCTCTCGTCTCTCTAGTACAACTATGAATATGTATAGACCAGTACACCATATTTGGTGTTCGGAAAGACTCTCTATGAATGCTTCGGTTTGATGGCCTTCTTCTACCTAATTTTTTCTTATATTGCCTTTGACCACTAAAAGGTATGTTGACCTCTCATTGTAGAATGTGGTGGAAGAAAGGAAAGTATACGAAATCATGCATTAGACATGCACCGAAATTCCTCATAAATATCCCTTCCTGTACTTTCTTAAACCGTACCAGATCTCGAGCTGGCTCAAAGCTAAATTTTTCATCTATCGATGCAAAAGAGCTATTTTTCAGTTCATAGTCATAAAAATTATCATCACGCTCTTTTTACTGCTAGTCTATCCCAACTACTAGTTCAGAGAGAGACAGTCAACAGAATGGGACTACGAAGTATATCTTAATGTCAAGAATGTCATTTATTGGATTTTGGGCATCAGCTCATACATGGCTTACTATTATATGTGTCTTTTCAACACCTGTCTTGAAGAACCTCTCAAACCATTCAAACCTTAGCTTAAATTTTTATCAATAAACGCTATAGTTTTCTTCACCTACTGGCAAAAAATATGGATTGCTGTCTTCCGAAACAACATCTTGAATTGTTTCTAAAAATCAGCTTAAAACTATCACCACATCAAGGTGATGGACTCTCTGGAGTACCCGTTGGTTTGTTTTGAGATGATGATCATGATATTCATACTTGCTGAGGCCTATAGTTACAGGAACTATGTCATCAATCGACGAAGTATCGGCTCGATTACTTATATCATTGCAGATATTCTGTATATCTTCAGGAGTGAGCTAAAGTTGCTGAGGAGCAGAAATATCGGGTTCAAAGGGGAGGGTTAAAAAAGATAGATTGAGCTGATGACTGTTTCGCGTGGGTTGGAAAGAAACTAAAGCAAAGGTTGTAAGACGACAGTGTCACGGCCGATCCTCTAAAGCGTTAAGGCAAATTACTTCTGATTGTCAATATTGTGTACTCTAATAAGCTATATTCATTATTTAAGGTATAATTAAAACTAAATAAATTATCGATGGGAGCCAACTGCCAGAACTGCAGCACCGTCCCACCTGAGGTCAGCATCCGCCATCATCATCGCTACCTGAACCCTGATCATGACAAAACAAATACTAATCCAGCCCAAGAATCAGCAGAAGGCAACTCAAAAGATCTGAGACTGTCAGCTCTTCATGACTCAGCTCACGCTTTTTCGAAATTTTATAAATTTTAGGTAGAGAGTCTACCATAAAGGCAAGGAATGATCGGTGAAGAGTATGAGTATGAGACATATCGTTTGCAGGATGGATCCATTTATGATGGACAGACTCGCAACAACAAGCGCTAAGGAAAAGGTGAGCAAATCTGGCCAGACGGCTCTAGGTACAAAGGTGAATGGAAAGATAATATGGCTTGGGGCCGAGGTAAATTTTCCAATAAAAATGGCAGCTCATACTAAGGTTAATGGCGACACAACTACGCATAAGGATATGGCATATTTGTCAACGGCTAAGGAGAAAGATATGAAGGTACATGGCATTGCGACGAACCACATGGCAAAGGCAAGTAGAACTGGCAAGATGGAAGTAGCTATGAAGGTGAATATTCCCACGGTTTTAAGGAAGGATAAGGGATTTATAGATTAGCAAACGGGGATGTGTATGAAGGCGGCTGGAAGAAGAATGAGTTCCATGGAAGAGGTAGATTGAAAATGAACGATGGAAAAGAATACTAAGGATAGTGGAGTCATGGCTGCATGCATGGCAAAGGTGCATTTAAATGGCCCAACGGTCAATTTTATGAAGGTGAGTACAAAATGGATTAGAGAGATGGCTATGGTGTATATGCCTGGAAAAATGGTACGAAGTATGCCGGATAGTGGAAAAACAACAAAAGGCACGGGCGAGGCATCATCCAATATTCAGATGGGACATAAAGAGAAGGAATGTGGGAAAACGATCGGCAGGCAGACTGGCAAGATATCACCATGTCTGTCCTACACTCGCGGATGTTGGAATAGAGAAGCAATGTTAATGAGAGGAGTGATTACAAATTGTCTCCCTGATCATTTTTATGAGTGTTAGATAAATGAAGATGAGGTAATCAGCTATCATTTCAGTTTGACTTAGTTTGTTTCAAAAGCTTGTTGGCGGTGTCTAGATAAGCTTCGAGGCTTTGAGAGTAGACTGTCTTGTTGGCATTCTTGATGTTTATAAAAGAATTTGCCAGAAGTTTTTGTGGGATTAGCTTCTGTCTATTCAACTCAATCAACTTGTTTTGTCGGTCTAGAATAGATAACAAATGTACATAGTTTGCCCTTTGCGTGGGCAGCTTCCCTCAAAGTGATGATTTCGTTCTCGATAGAAGCGATCTTCTGGTTGGCTTCCTTGGTTGCGAAATTGATTCTGTTGGAAATCTCGGAAATGATGTTTTCGGTCTCGGCTGACACTTTTGACACCTTCTTTTCGATTTGAGATTCTTAAATATCAAATACTTGGTACATTTTTCTCTGAGTTTTTGCTCTTCTTTCCTGATGAGCAATTTTGTCCTTTCAACCTCACGCTCTTCATAACTGCGAGCAATGCTCTCAGGCACCGAAGGTTTGGTCACTCTAACAGCAATAACTAAATATTTTAGTGTTTACTTTCAATGCCTGGCGCCCATTTATTACATCCTTCCTGCAGCGATTCTTTCAAACTCTAATCCAAATTGCTGAACTTGTCAATCAACACTTCTTGAACCGTGTGACTCGAGCAAAACTGGTTGATCTCGTGGCTAAGTGATGAGGGTTTTACTGTATCTTGCTGAAGATCCAAGTCTGATCATAAGTCACTGTGTAATTTTTGATGGTGTCATGAGCTAATTCTTTCTTGAGTCTGTTCACTACTTCCACTGACCGGAATTTCAATATGACACCACTGCTGGTTCCGCACTGAATAAAAAGTAAACTACTGGAATATCGGTGACCTGATCAGTCTGAAGTGTGACCTGTACTTGATGGTACTGCATGTGATTATTCTTACTTTAGTGATGAAGGGAATCATGAAGTGCAGACCTGGCTATGTCCAAGTATTGAGGATAGCACCACCTCGTTTGTAGACTCCAATGTGTCCGCTATCGATGATGTGAAAGGCACCTGCTGCCCACAACGCAAAGATGAGAATGACTATATTATCTGGTTGCTTACCGAAGAAGATCAAACCTTGTTCAAGTTTTCCCATGGATATGTTATATTTATTCTCTTATATGCTGAATCACATGCAACAGTGAAAGCTGAAGATGATCGAAGACATATAGAAATTAGTGTTTTATATGATGGATGGAAAAGTTGACGACTTTAGGTCATAAGTAAAAGCATATCAGATCAAAGCTGAGCATCGAGGGTCATTCATCACATCAATTTTCTTCATTCACAAAAATAGAATGAATCGATTCTACTAATCCTCAACAATCTCCATGCACGGCCATTAGTTTCTAAAATAAGGCATTATTTACCCTTATAACACAAAAAACAAACCGGTCATAATCGAGGGCGATAAACCGATCAAATCACTCTTCAATCACATCTACAGAATCTCACCAGGCAGTGCATATCACTCCGCTCTTATCAAAGTGCATCTCGCTTGCAATTATAAAGCATCTATCTACATCCGCAGGGTTGGAGAAAATTTGGAAAATGGACAAATTTGGATCGGAGCTTCCTTCCAAGACGAAAATCTTGAGTGGCTCCCAGTAAAGAGTTACGACTTTCATATCAAAATGCTGAGCCAAGATGTTGGGGATAAATGGCAAAAAATGGAGTTTTTTGTTGGCAACAATCAGAGACATAAATTGTATGTTCAGGGTAAATTCATGTGCATTTGCGTGTTCGTCGTTCGAGGTAAAAATTACTTTGAACTCTGTGGAACTGATATCTAGGATTACTGAATGAATGATCTATGCTTCTATTGAACACTTTTTTTATCTTTATTTTTCAAAAGCAAGGGAAGTACGTCGCACGAATATCAATTGCTGGCCTTTCTGGAAGGTGAAGCTTCTCCTAATTCTTTCTTGATTCGCTCTCGAATTATCCTCTTGCCTTACTGTCTTTTAGTCCACATCAGCCCGAATGATATCAGACTGTATACCACAAACAATCCCAAAATGATGGAGGGCAGGATCAGTCTGTATTTACTATCTGGAAAGTACTGCCCTAAGTTGACGAGTTAGAGTTCGATGTAGTTGAGAGTAGTCTACGGATGTCTGCGGGCATAGTCAATGAGAGTGGTGATGAGTATCCAGAAGAGGTAGTAGATGCAGAATAGGTGTGAGATGAGGTAGAGTAGTAGCCCAAAGAATGACTTGTTGCTTTCACTTAACTCCACCATTTATCTTTTTTATTATCACGTTTGAACTTTTAAATACAAATGAATTGAAAATAATTGAAAATATGGAGCAAATACACATGTCTTTCTATGAGGAGAAAAGAAAACACTTAATGAAACAAACTTTTGCATAAATTTAATAATAATGGGTAACTAATGCTAAGCATGTGACAGTGTGCCAGCTTAAGCTCTGGTTCGCCAACAACTCTCTTAGCCCTCTCCTTCTAAATAGCCCCAAAAATAATCATAATAGCCAGGTACGCCTCAACAATTGATGGATTAAGTGCCATAACCTACGAAAACTTTCATAAAATATCATTTTCTGTCTGCTAAACAAGAACCTCTCGATCCCATCTCCATACAAAATCAATCTACACCCACCAAAGAAGTAATCAAATACAAAAATGATGCTGTTTACGAGGGGTTCATTGTCAATGGCATGAAATAGGGACAAGGTGTTCAGACCTGGCCAGATGGATCAGTTTATGAAGGTTAATGGAAAGAAAATACAGTATGGGGAGAAGGAACATTACGAAATCCAGATGGCAGTCGATACTAAGGCCGCTGGATGCACAATCACGCTCATGGCTACGGCAGGTATATCAGCTAAAATGGAGATATGTACTAAGGCTAATGGAGAAGAGATTTGCCTCATGGTAAAGGAAAGGAGTAATGGCATGATGGCAGTTCATATTAGGGGGAATACCTCTAAGGTATGAAGCATGGCCATGGGGTATATCGAATGGCAAACGGTGATGTCTATTAAGGATAGTGGCAAGATGATATGTTTCATGGCAAAGGTACTATGTCCATGTTAGATGGAAGATAATATAGAGGAAATTGGGTAAAAGGTTGCATGCACGGCCATGGTATTTATACTTGGCCAGGTGGTCAAACCTACTAAGGATAGTATAAAATGGATGCCAAAGATGGCTATGGTAGCTACCGCTGGAAAGATGGCAAGAGATACATAGGTGAATGGAAGGACAACAAACGACATGGAAAAGGTTGTATCAAATAATTTGATGGCAATGAAAGATATGGAGTGTGGTAGAAAGATAAAAGGGTGAGATGGGAAGAAGAAACTGAAACCTCAAGAAAAGGTGAAAAAGTAGATGTTATTGATCAGAGATAGGGAAAAGTTAAAGTGATGGAGAGGAGCAGAGAAAGAGGAAAAATAAGGGGCACAAATATTCATTGATTTTTATCTGTTTCTTAACTGAAGTAATAATATATCCTAGCTCATGAGAATAAATAATCTCATATCTCAGCCTATTCTTCTCCTTGCACTTTGTGTCACCATCGTTTTCTCGTTTGATGCTCTGGTGACTCCCGATGCTTCTCCTTAGGCCCTCACGCTGCATCGCTATCTCATTTCCAACTACGACAAATATGTCCTCTCGGGTCAAACTACCTTTAACTACGATGATTTTATCACCAAAACATCAGAAACTCCTCTTGTTCGAGGCTTCGACATGCAAAATTACTCACCTCATAATCCTTGGTTCAACTGGTAACCATATGATGATGGAACTGTCGACAAAGCTATCAAATGGTATCAAGACACAAAGGAAAAAGGAGTGGTCACCTTCTTCTGGCACTGGTTCTCGCCCATGGGAGGACAACTAAGAACCAGCACTTTTTACACAAATTACACAGATTTTAATGTTGAAAAAGCTGTAGTCCCACACACTGATTAACAGCAGGCTATAGTCAGGGATTTTGATGCCATTGCAGTCCAACTTAAAAAATTACAATAGAAGAAGATACCTGTGCTTTGGAGACCTTTGCATGAAGCCGGCGGTAAATGGTTTTGGTGGGGTGCCAAGACAAGCCAAGCTTGCAAAACTCTCTATAACATGATGTTCAAAAGATTCACTGAACACCACAAAATAAACAACTTGATATGGATATGGAGCACTCCTTAAATATAGTGGTATCCTGGTCATCTATCAGTTGACATGATCGGCTATGACAGCTATCCAGGCAGTATGAATTACATCTGCAGAGAGGATATATATTACAAATTGAAGGCGATTGTAGGAGAAAGGAAGATGATTGTGATGAGCTAAAATGGGCCTATACCAAATATGGAGGAATGCATGCGAATGGGTGTCAAGTGGGGATTCTTCATGGGCTGGAATACTCTTGTTTTTTAACAGAATAGCATGGAACACATCAAATAAATCTATGGTTCGGCTGTCGTCAAAAGGCTAAATCTATTCCGTAGAGAGGAAAGTGTGAAAATCAAATAGGAAGTTGAAGTGCTACGAGAGCTGAGGGAGCAGTAAGAACTGGAGAAAAGATAACTAATCAGAAGGCAACTTCTGGTAAAGGGAAAAAGAGATTCGCTGTGATGTAAATCTATAATTACAAAATAATTATCAGCTAGTCAGCTCCATTCACTTTAATGAACTATCAACCAGATTGGCAATCTAAATCTTTAGCTCTTCTCTTCCCCAAACGTCGCCTACTTACTCTACTAGACACCGGCTAACTCATGTCCTACTAACTAACTCATCATTCATAATTCTACCAATCCATCTCAAATAAAGTCAAAATAACCGTCTTTGCCCTCAACTCTCTGATAGTTGGGGTCTCCCTCTATCTGGCTAGAGGTGCGTCCTTCTCGAATAAGATCTTTTCGAGGAAAAGATTGGCATTTGATGTCGCTTTGGTGCTTTGTGGATGTTGGGCAGGAGTACTGGGATTCGCTCATTGGGTGCAGGAAGATGTCAGAAGAGAGAAAATGCAGTATTTGTTGAGATATGACGATGATTTCATGCGCCACTTTGATCTTTTATGGGCCAAGTACAACCTCAACGATGAGCTCCAGACCTAAGGCATCTTCACAAAGGAACAACTAACAGCCTGGCTCTAAGGCTATGGTAATAAACTAGCGCAAATGCCCTGAATGCTATGATTGTCTTTCACTCTCACCCTAAATATCCATATAGTCATCTTGAAAATGATTTGAAAATCGATCGAATCGATATAGATATAATTGTAACTGCAAATGGCTTAGGAGTAAAAGAAAGAAGAGGTGCCCTATCAATTCACCCCTCAAGATGGACAGCCCACCAACACGTCTAAAGATTATACCGGCAAAGGACAAGCCACTTATCCCAATGGCTAAACCTACGATGGTGACTATGTCAACGGCGTATCTCTTTCTTTAGTCAGCTTCGAAGTGGAAAAGGCAAGTATACCTACACCAACGGCGATGTCTATACAGGCGAGTTTAAGGATAACCTCAAACATGGCATCGGAAGATTGGTCTACGTTGATAAAAGTGAGTATTATGGCGAGTGGCAGCAAGGCAGAAAATAAGGTGAGGGCATGTTCGTCTACCCAAATAAGGATATCTACTCGGGCAAGTGGTTGAATGGTAAAAAACACGGTCAGGGAACTTATGTCTTCAATGCCACTGGAATGAAATATGTTGGAGAATGGTGTGAAAACAGATTCGTGACAGGCAGATGGACCTATCCCAATGGAACCTATTTCGAAGGCGAATTCCAAAATAATAAACCCAAAGGCCGAGGCAAATGGGTCCTCAACAATGGCAACATCGTGGAAGGTGATTACTAACAAATGATCGTTCCCGTCGACAATAACAAATTGGAGACCCAACTGTTGTGGACACAGGCTTGATGGTTGATGTTGATTCAATATTTTTACAAATAGAGTAAAATAAGTTGATAGCTCATACATTTAATGACAGGATAATGAATCAGATTTGTCTGGTTCGAGGCACATACATGGTTTCCTCTATTCTACCTTCTCTTGCTCCTTGAGGATCGATGACATTTTGGAAATAGTTCACATTTTGTGATTGAGCGTAATTGTAACCTTAGATTTGATTTCTGCTGCCTGAGTTGTATTCACCTGGGGGAGGAATATACCCTTCATGGGAGGTCTCGGTTTCTCCATTTCTGGAAACTGTTATGGTTCTGCCAACGAATTGAGGTGGTAGCTGAGTTTGACCTGGCATTGTCGTTCTGTTTTGGAGCTGAGGTGGCAATTGCGAATATTGAGGGCCAGACTGGAACTGTCCAGTCTCACTAAAAGAATTACCACTAGTGTAAGTCTTTCTCACTTGAGGAGGCGAATCCCCAGCAATAACATACTTCTTCTCAATTCCTGAGTTGATTTGATCATAATTAACAAATCTCTGTGCTGGCAAATTACTCTTGCTAACTTTTCTTGGTTCAATTACTTCTATTCTTGGCACATGCTCTCTTCTGTAATCTTCAGTTGCTCTGTATTAATATCCTCGAGGGCTGATGGGAGGTTGAGGCATAGTCTGATGTCCTTCTCTGACGTAGTATTTTTCTTCAGGTAGACGGTAGTGTTCTACCATTGATCTGTCAGGAATACCCTGGACTTGAGGCCTCACCTCATGCTGATATACTGGTGCTGATTCTTGTACGTACTATTCTTCAACAGGATATCTGGCTCTGATTTATTATATCTCAGTTTCGACCTTGTTTGGTACACTTTCAATGAAAAAATCTTGTTTTTATCTGATTTCATTCTAAAATTTGCTGATCCAGTCCCACAATTGTTTCTCGTCTAAACGTTTTTCAGGTCTGAGTTGACATAAATTGCTAATCAAGGCTGTGAAGACCTCAGAATAAACAGTATTGGACCTCCAATCTTCAAGCCAAGAATCAAACTCCTTGTTATCAAATCTATAGTTACGAGTGTTGTAGAGACCGAGGAAATCCTGAAGCATCCCAGCTCCTAGAACACTCAACCCAATAGAAAACACCTCAGAATGGAAGTTAGCGCTATCCTCAAGCCGACCCATCTCCAATCTTTCCATATCTTCAGGAGCCAAATAGGTGGGCTCATTGTCCATAGCTTTGCTAAAATTCGTGTGTTCTCTTGGCCAACTGAGTACACTTGATATCTTGGCCTCACCTTCAGAGTTGAGAAAAACGTTGTGAGGACGAATATCACCTACCTTTCCGTTGGTCCTTCTTAACATCTCGTGTTGAGCCCCAGTCAATACTAGGAGCAGGTACCATAGTTCAGTTTCTTAGAATTTTGCTCCTCGACCTTTTCTGTTGTAGATCTATTCGGATAACAGATAACTATAATTGGGGAAGGTCAGCTGCATAAAACAACTACTACTGTTAGCGATCCTGAATCTCCACAAAGCCCCTTCTTCTTGAAATCATGTCGAATAGGAAGCAGCAAATATTGACTACTTGGTCGTATACTTTCGATATCTCTACGCCATTTGTCGTATTAGGACTCATCGACACCAGTCGTGATGACTAGGTTTCGTTCACGTTAGCCTATCAATCTAGCGTTTTGGAATTTGGGATGGTTGACCTTGACTGGAGTTTATCCTTGAACTGATTTCTGTGCTTCGTTACCCATTGTGCTATAAATAAATCAATAACAAATATAAGCCAACTGACCCCCTTAAATAAATTATAGTTCATATTGATTCAAATAGATTGTGACCTGAAGCCCAAAAGATCATAATTTACTTGGATGGTTGGCCTTTTTGATGAATTGGATGTTTTGGATCTCTCCACCTTTACGATTGTATCTTAGCTTATCTTCGATACCTTATTGTCTCACGAAACCTTTCCAGTCAAGCTTGCTCTTGCCAACAGAGTTGATCTTTCTGCTTCTGTTGTAAATAGCCCGCATCACATGGTTTAAGTACTGATAAGCTATGTGTGTCTTTCTACGCTCAAATTCTTCAGGGTTTTACTCCGCCTCCACTCTTTCGATGGGCTCGTATGTATTCTTCTTCTCAATAAGCTCCAACTGTCCAGTCTCCTAATTGAGCATGAACTCCTTACCAGCAAAAACAACTTTTTTGCTCGGTTTAAGCGATTAATTGTTGAGTATTTTCTCAGCCATGACCACAGGATCGATTTCGTCATTTTTGACCTTTTTCTGCAGAGAAAGATAGTATTCATCTTTTGTTTATTGATAGTATTGCTGAAGAGTATGTGAAAACTCTTTCTTTTGGCGCCGTTTTTCTTGCTCTTGCTTGTAGAGAGCTTCTTATTTTTTGTCTGGCTAATAGTCCTCGTCTTATTCGGATTCGTAGTCCTGAAAGTATTTGCGTAACATGGCCGCCAAAACAAAACAAATAATTATAAACATGGATAGATATTCAATTGAAAAGAGTTAACATAAAACTTGAAATGTATTTTTGAATAATTTCATCAATGATCAATCATATTCATCTGTAGCCTTTCCACACATATTCGTTTCTCTTCTTGCAAAAATCCAAAAATTTCTCAAAAGTCTCCGGTCTCTTCGTACTTTCAATGAACCCTTCCCGCAGCATAGTCTTTAAGTTCCATAAACCTTCAGGGTATCTCACCATTCGGATGTACTGTGGCAGGAAAATATAGCTAGCTAAATTGCGAATGTATTCGATAAACTTGTCGTTATAGAAGTAACCTCTTGTATGTAACTAGCGGAGGTACTTGACATCTCCTAGGAGTTGGACAAACTCGAGATCTTTCATGAGCTGTTTGTAGAGTTGATAGTTTTACTCAGCATCTTGATTGGGCTCGCTGGAACTTTAAGATTCAATCTAAGAGATCTACTGGGGTTCCTGTATTCCCATCACGTCGAAGTCTGCTGCAATTTCCTGCTACTCGTAAATCTCGTTATCCGACATTGAAATATCAACTATCTGTATTTTTTATATGGATTTGGTGAGCTCGCGCACTGAAGGAGAGGATGAATTGGACAACATCGAAATTAAAGAAAGATGGATGTGTAAAATGAAGGTGTATGCTCAATATAGAAGGTCATTTTTTTATAAGGTTCAGTTTGAATTTGCAATTTTAAAAACTGAAATCAGATAGAAAATTATGAGGCCTACCAAGGGCCTAAGCGCAGTGTGTTGTTGCGAGAATTATAGAGGTGAAGTAACTTTTTTTTTCTTTTTTTTTAGAGGTCTTCCCAAGTGCTTTCTTTTCTGTTTTTTTTGCTTGATTGCAAGCTATCATTGTTCCTCCAGTGTAGATGGCTCTCTTGGACTGATAGAAAGAATTTTTCTTCATATGTTTGTTCATCATTTTTTGTCGGTTCTTTATTGGCTCTGTCAGCCTCTTCATGACCCAATGTCTCTTCTGCTTGCTTACTCTCTTTCTAGTATGGAAGAACTCTACTGACAGAAGTTTCTTTAATTTGAGTGACAAAACTTTCCTGTATTTCCTGAATTTCTTGCACTTGATTAAGAGCTTATCTATTCGAAGATAATTTCTGACGACTGACAACAAGTATCTTGTTCAGACCTAACTGTTACAGATTCTCTAAAGTTTGCAATTGACGTTGTTTATGATCTTTATCTTCTTTGCTCTGTGGTCGTTTCCTGTAGCTGTAGCTTGAATGTCTGCCGAATAGAGAAGTATTGCTACTGTGCTATTTTTGTTCTGTGCTACGAGATCGGCAGTTGAACAACATCGCATGGCTGAGTTTCTACCCCTTTCTTGAAGTTATAGTTTTCATTTAAGTTTTCAAATGCTGTCGATCAATTTTCCCATGCCTTTCGGAACCTTGCGAAGGTACTAACATAGATGAACTGAGTGAGTGTAGTATGAATGAAGGATGTCTGGTAGTATTTTGTTGATGAAAGGAGGAGTTAAGCGATGAGTCATTGGCTCTTTTGTGCATTTTCCATTTGTTCATTGTTTTTGGGAAGTAGTTGGACATATAAAATTAATAAAGTTATTTATGCAAAAATTACATACTGATTAAACAATCGTCATAACATCGTCATCCCATTTTACATGCAGACTCAATAAATCCATTCTTAGCGAAGGCTTGGCTAGTGTAAGTACCTTTATTGTCTTATATCATAATTGCCGCTTAAAATATATCATTCATGAATCGAGACAAAAGTGCTCATCATCAAAGGCGTAACAACCGACCTACCACCCACGAACGCGATCAGAATCATCATCACACCTCGCTGACCAAATACTCAACTTCTAAGGTAAGTCAAGCCGAAAAAGTAACCGAACTCTCCCACAAAATCATGACCTATGTGAATAGATATCAACAACCTCAAAGTCAATATCGAATCATTACAAGGGAAACCATCAGAGATGGTGGATCCAAACTGTTCTATGATGTTTTTGCAATGCTAGGAAGAGTCGTCGATGATCGGATGGAAGCAAGCGATCTTAATCCTGAAATCGTTACAGGAATTCTAAATTTTTATCGGTATCCTGGCCAAATGAATAAGAATATTTTTCAACCCATTGGAGCCCCTCATACTTGGCTTCATTGTCTGAATATCTTAGACTTTATCGGTGAAGTGGCAAACTATACTGCTGCCTTTAAGGCCCATTGTGAATCTGTAGAAAAGAGTGAGTTCCCACCTTAAGGAGATCATATTTACCTTGAGAGAAAGGCAGTCCTCGAAAATGATCCAGAAATTGTTACGAGGGCACTTCAACGCTAGTAAGAAATGTACTGCAAAAAGGTCGAAGAAATGAAATAACAGTGCAAAGCTCTTGAATAGGATATAGAAAAAATGCATAAACAGCAACCACCATTGAGTGAGATCGAAGCTGCTAATGAAGAGGAAAGGAAATCGATCTTCAAACAAGAAGCTGAGATCACCAAAAAAGAAAGAGAAAAACAACAGCTTGAGATGGAAAAGGTGAGAATTAAAGAAGAAATCAACAAGAGTCAAAATGAATTAACTCAGTTAGACCTTCAGTTGGATCATTTGAATTACAGATTGGAGCACAATGAACTAACACAATCTGAAACTGACAAATTACACGAGGAGGTCAGACAATGTAAAATTTAACATCATACTCTCACCAATGAACTTGAGAATACTCGAGAAAAAATCAAAGATGGCTTGAGAAAAAATATAAACACTTTGAAATAATCATATGCTCGGGTCCATACATGCCTTAACTAAATTAACTCTCTGAGCATTGATGGATAGGTACTAGGTGAGCCTGTTCCCTTTGTTGATAATTTCAACGAACTTGAAGACTTATGCTTCTAATACCTCAACACAGAAGAAATAAAAGAGGGTAGTCTACGAATGTAGTTCCAAGACCTGACAGCCAAATGGTAATTACCAACTCACTCCAACAAAGCCTACCAAATCAACGATCAAATCTCTCAGAAGGTCAAAGCCAAAGAAAGGACAAAAATAGCCCTTGAAAAAGACAATTAACATTTGTCCAAAGAATATGAACAACTAAACCAACAGTATTAAGCTCTCATGAGGATCCATACAACATCAAATCAAGAAGCAGAAAAATTGAAATTAAAAAACAAAGATTTGTAGATGACTTTGGAACGAGTTAAAACTGAGAAATAACGAATGGTTAATGATAATAAAGCTTTGCTCAGATATCGCATTGAGTACGAGGAAGAGACTCAGAGAATTATGGATGATGTAGATAGGGCCAAGGCTGAAGGAGTTATATTCGAGCAAAGGATGAAGGAATAAGAAAGAGCGATTGAGCTGACTATCGAAGAATCAAAAGCTTATCTGATGCGAGAACTAGAAGCTTTCAGAGACAACATATTCTATACTTACGACAAAAGTGAGCAAAAACAACTCATGGACGAGGTGCTTGAAGAGTTAGCACCTGAATACAGTCACCTTCTGGAGTAGGAAGAAGGACAACAATGATAGAGCATTAATTAGGTGATGGTTTTGTATTTCTTCGATAGAAAATTAACCTACGATAGAATAATAGAATTATGCCTCTCAAATCTGATATAGAAAAACATTCTAATATTATTATTTAACGCATTTATATGTGCAAAATCTTCTTCAAAAATGCAGTCCCAGACCTCCTACCTGCCTTTGAGCCCTGCAACACTCCAGACACCCTCGCAGACTCTCTAGACTCCTAAGGAAAGTCTACCATTGGCTAGCAAGATTTTTTCCTGAATTAAGCTAGCCAACAACAATACTAATCTGTGATGCGTTGGTTCCAGACCAAAGGAGTTCAGGAGGGCAAGCTGGACATGATTGATGACTAGATGAACGAACACAAGTGGAAAATAACTCATACTATCGACCACAAGGTAAGCAAGAATAGGTTTACCTTGGGATAAAAGAGGCTCCACCATAAACTCAAACTGATCATTTGAAATATATATGCTCACTACCTATTTGTTCCATTATTGAATCACCCAGTTCTTCCAAATGATCTCAAAAGTATTCTTTGCTTCAACAAACCTGACTCAAAATCTGAGATAACATGAAGTTATCACTTTTGAGCTAAAAACACTCTGAAATAAGGGTAGTCCGCTTAGCCTTTTGTTTCGTATCAAATACTATCTCAGTATCGTGATACTTCATCGTACTAGTAAGAAATATTGTTTTTTTTGTTTAAAATAGATGACAAGATTTCCGAGTTTCTTGGTCAAAAATCCAAAACTAAACAGTTACCAGCTTCTCTCTTCTGAATTGGATGTTTTGTATAGACTTTAATTTATCCTATAAGCAGGTTGGAGTATATGCTATTATCTTGAGTTTATTGTTAACTTCAATAAAGAAAATCAGAGCTGCTGAGAGCCACTTAGTATGAGTAGGCAATTATAAGTAGTAGTGTATCGATAGAGTGACCTATGGCAACTAAGATAGTGTGCTTATTTCTGGAGAATTATTTCTTTTTAGGAAGATTGATGATGAATACAATCGTGATTAGAGTTGATGAAGTGTGGAATAATCGACTCAAGGATGTTCCTTCAGATAGATCCCATTCCGTTCTTTCATATATTGCTATATATACACCGACGTTTGTCGTTTTATCCCTTTGGATTGCCCAAAAACATCTGCGCCTCCAACCTCTTCTCATCATTAATCTCATCAAAAAGCACCCAAACGTCCTTTATTATTTGTTTTTTTTCATTCTTTTCTTCATTCTCCCTCAGCTCACCATCATTCCCCAACTTTTTCAAATTTCATTTATGTATACAAAATCATTTCACTAAAATCTCAAGCCAAAGGATAGCACTTTCCCGATCTCTGCAACAAGAAATAACCACCATAGCAACTAGTGCACTCTCCCGTTATGTTGCTGAAAGTTCTGCAAAGAGTGTCCACTTCTCTGCATTCACCATTTGTCAGGTATGAGCCCCAATAGCAGGAAGTACATTGACCCTGAGCTGTCACAGTTTTGCAACTTGAGATTGAACTGTTAG
>Ga0100402_1001778_pt1 | contig 24661 bp, 16 predicted proteins | sample CryGeyme20150102_FD_80419 | JGI IMG/M metagenome (GOLD analysis project Ga0100402, IMG submission 80419) | Groundwater microbial communities from Crystal Geyser aquifers in Utah, USA - Crystal Geyser metaG 2015-0102 | ecosystem: Environmental > Aquatic > Deep subsurface > Groundwater | place...
ATTGTACTCGTTTAAAGCAAATCAAGCTAGTTTTTAACTTTGTAAATTGAATTTACTCTGATAATTAAAGTCTGTTTAAACACACTAAAAGCAGTATAAAAAGTTTCGTGCGTTTACCCTACCTTTTCCTAAACTAGCTGTTTGTATCAAAAAAATACCTGTATGGAAGGAAAAGGCTTGCCTTTTCCCTACAAAAAACGACAATTTGTTATACCCCCCTTTAAAAACTATCCAAAATGAATATTCTCTAAAATCTAATAGGGAGAATTTTTTGGGATTGTTTAGTTAGAATAACTTATAAAAGTGTTATTTCAAAAATAAGATATATATCATGAGAATTTCAATTATAACCATCATTTTTTTTATTTTACTAACATCTTGTTCTCGCACAAATCCTAAGTTATACGTAAATTGTTTTGAGCAAATCGATTCTATAACAATGGACACTTCTTTGATAAAATTTTCTGGAAAATCAAATCCGTATATCCCAAAAAAGGATTTTGATAGCATAGCTCCTTGTATGACACCATTAAAGTATAAAGAAGTATATTTTACCTAAGAGCATACTGGTGATTCTAGGATAGTTATAAGTGTTGAGAGAGGAACTAGGATAGAATTTTTCCAAATACTACTGCCAATAAAGAGATAAAAACACATACAATCGAACGTGTCAAAATAAGAAGTCAATGGTATCTTACAACCTATTTTTGGTAAGATAAAATTTAAACCGTTGTCGGACAACAGCTAAAAAACCTACCCAAAAACCACCTTTTCAGTATCCAACCTAGAAACAGCTTTTGCTTCTAATTCAGTATGTCCCATTAAGTGCAAATCAATCTGACGAGCAGCTTCACGTCCTTCTGAAATTGCCCAAACGACAAGCGACTGTCCTCTTCTCATATCTCCTGCTGCAAAAACTTTAGGGTTTTGAGTTTGGTAATTTTGTGCTTGAATATTTCCTTTTTCGTCTAACAAAACACCTAGTTCTTCTAACATTTCGGCACGTTCTGGATGTAGAAAACCCATCGCCAAAAGCACCAAATCACAAGGAACAATTCTTTCTGTTTTTGGGTCTTCCTCAAAACCCATTTTTCCATTTTCTGTTTTCCATTCTATATCGACAAGTTTTACGCCAGTCAGTTCACCTTTTTCATTGCCTACAAATTCCTTTGTCAGAATAGACCAAGTACGCTCACAACCCTCTTCATGGGAGGATGAAGTTCGCATCATCATAGGCCAGTTGGGCCAAGGCGTGTTTTCTGCTCGTTCTTTGGGAGGCATCGGCATAAGTTCTATTTGTGTTACTGATTCTGCTTTTTGTCTGTTAGAAGTTCCTACACAATCCGAACCTGTATCTCCACCACCGATTACGACTACTTTTTTGTCTTTTGCTAAGATTTCTCCTTGTTGATAAGTATTTCCTGCGTGGTCATTTTTGAGTATTTTTTTTGCTGTTCGCTTGTTTTGCTGACTCAAAAAATCCATTGCAAAATGAACTCCTTTAAGTTCTCGTCCTTTAATATTCAAATCTCTAGGAACAGTAGAACCTCCACAAAGCAAAATAGAATCAAACTCTTCCATCAAATCTTTGACACGAATAGTTACACCTACATTTGCATTCGTTTTGAAAATAATACCTTCTGCTTTCATTGTTTTGAGGCGACGGTCTATGATTTTTTTCTCTAATTTAAAATCAGGAATTCCATAACGAAGTAATCCACCAATAGCATCAGCACGTTCGAAAACAGTTACTGTATGTCCTGCTTTGTTGAGTTGTGAAGCTGCTGCAAGTCCTGCTGGTCCTGAACCTATGACAGCAACTTTTTTTCCTGTTCGTATTTCTGGGATTCTTGGTTTTACATAGCCTTTTTGGTATGCTTTTTCTATAATAAATCGCTCAATCGCCTCTATGGCTACGGCAGGTTTATTGATTGCCAAAACACACGAAGATTCGCAAGGAGCAGGGCAAATTCTGCCTGTAAACTCTGGAAAATTATTTGTAGAAGCGAGTATTTCGTAAGCCTGTTCCCAATTTTTTTGATAAACAGCATCATTAAAGTCTGGAATAATATTGCCCAAAGGACAACCACTATGGCAAAAAGGAACTCCACAATCCATACAGCGTGAAGACTGTTCGACTGCTTTTTCCTTAGAAAGTGTTTTTTCTACTTCTAAATAATCTTTTACCCTTTCGTTTATATTTCTTTTGGTGGGTATATCTCTAGTAAATTCTATAAATCCTGTTGGTTTTCCCATTTTAGTAGTATTTTTTGTTTTTTGTAGGGTATTATTGGTAAATGATTTATATGATTCTTATGATGAATGAAGATAAATGCAAAATAATGATAAATACAGATTGCAAATACGATTTTTATAGAATTTAATGTTTCATTGAATTATACTGTATTTATCTTACAATTATCATAATAACCACTCGCTAATCAGTTACAGTAGTTACTTCTAGCTCATCTTCCAATTTCTGCAACAAACTAATATTTCGTTCAGACAAAGCTCGTTTGAAATCAATCGGCATTATTTTGATAAAATGAACAATAGAACGTTCCCAATTATTGAGTATTTCTTTAGCAAGTAAAGATTCTGTGTAACGAAAATGATTTTCTACGTACATTCTAATAATGTTTTCGTCTTCGATAGTGAGCTGCTCTATTTCTACCATTTCGGAATTGAGTTTTTCTTCAAAATTCCCTTTTTTGTTCCAAATATAAGCTACGCCTCCACTCATTCCTGCTGCAAAATTTCTTCCTGTATCGCCCAAATTAATCACTAAACCACCTGTCATGTATTCACAACCGTGGTCGCCGATTCCTTCTACTACGGTTTTTACGCCAGAGTTACGGACTGCAAAACGCTCGCCTGCCATTCCTCTAATATAGGCTTCTCCTGAAGTAGCTCCATAGAAAGCGACGTTTCCAATTATGCTATTTTCGGCTGGAACAAATTTGGCTTTGTAGTCTGGATAAAAGATAAGTTTTGCGCCAGAAAGACCTTTTCCGACATAATCATTTGCATCACCTTCTATTTCCATCGTAATTCCTTTTACTGCAAATGCTGCAAAACTTTGTCCTGCTGTTCCTTTGAATTTTAGATGCAAGGTATTTTGAGGAAGTCCTTGTAAACCGTATTTTTTGGAAATTTCATGAGAGAGTAAAGTACCTACGGCTCGGTCTGTATTTTGGATTTTAAAATCGGCTTTTATAGGCTGTAAATTTTCAATAGACGATTTTACTTTTTCTAGTAGTTGATAATCTAAAACATTGTCTATTCCGTGGTCTTGTTCTTCTTGTTTGAACAAACCTACTTCCGAATTTGCAGGAGCTTTGTATAAGATTTTTGATAAATCAAGATTTTGATGTTTCCAATGTGTGATGTTATCTCGGATAGCCAAACGGTCGCTTTGTCCTATCATTTCGTCGACAGTTCGGAAACCCATTTCTGCCATAATTTCTCTAAGTTCTTCTGCCAAGAATTTAAAAAGATTGACTACATATTCTGGTTTTCCTGTAAATAAAGCTCGTAATTCTTTTCTTTGTGTAGCCACTCCAACAGGACAGGTATTTAAGTGACATTTTCGCATCATTATACAACCTGTACTTACAAGTGCTGCCGTTGCTACTCCCCATTCTTCTGCACCAAGCAAGGCTGCAAGAGCTAAATCTTTTCCTGTTCGGATTTGTCCGTCTGCCTGTACGGTTATTCGGCTACGCAATTTATTTTTGACTAATGTTTGATGCGTTTCGGCTACTCCTAACTCCCAAGGAAGTCCTGCATGACGAATCGAACTCAACGGAGAGGCACCTGTTCCACCATCATGACCAGAAATAAGAACAACATCAGCATGAGCTTTTGCTACTCCAGCAGCAATCGTTCCGACACCTGCTTCTGAAACAAGTTTTACATTAATCCGTGCATGACGATTTGCATTTTTTAAGTCAAAAATCAGTTGTGCCAAATCTTCAATCGAATAAATATCGTGATGAGGGGGAGGAGAAATCAACCCAACCCCTGGTGTAGAATAACGCACTTTTGCAATCCAATCATCCACTTTATGTCCTGGTAATTGTCCACCTTCTCCCGGTTTTGCGCCTTGTGCCATTTTAATTTGAATTTCGGTAGCATTGCTCAAATAATAACTATTTACACCAAAACGACCAGAGGCAACTTGTTTGATAGACGAGTTCATCGAATCGCCATTTTCTAAATTTTCATAACGTTTTGAGTCTTCACCACCTTCTCCACTATTACTTTTTCCTCCTATTCGGTTCATTGCAATAGCAAGTGTTGTGTGTGCTTCCCAAGAAATCGAACCAAAAGACATTGCACCTGTCGCAAATCGTTTAAAAATAGTTGAAGCAGGTTCTACTTCTTCAATCGGAATTGGTTTTGCAGACTTAAATTTGAGCATTCCACGCAATGTCATTGCTTTTTCGGTTTGGTCATCTATTAAGCGAGTATATTTTTTGAATAATTGATAATCTTCTCTTTTGGTGGATTGTTGAAGTAAATGAATGGTTTGAGGATTAAAAATATGTTCTTCGCCTCGTTGTTTCCATTGATAAATTCCTCCTGCTTCCAAACGTAATTTTGGCGCAGATTGGGTAGGATAAACAATTTGATGACGAACCAAAACCTCTCTAGCAATATCATCAAGTTTTAATCCTCCAATACGTGAAACTGTTCCTGTAAAGTATTTATCAATTACTTCTTTATCAATTCCAAGAGCTTCGAATATTTGCGCTCCTTGATAGGATTGCAGCGTAGAAATTCCCATTTTGGCAAAAATCTTTAGTAATTCTTTTCCTACTGCTTTGATATAATTTTTCTGTAATTCTTTTTCTGAAAGGTCTGTATCTAACATTCCTTTTCGTTTTTGATAGGCAATCGTTTCTAAAGCCAAATAAGGATTCACGCCAGAAGCACCATAACCAATCAAAGTAGCAAAATGATGTGATTCCCAAGCGTCGCCTGTTTCGGTAATCAATCCAATATTATCACGAAGTCCTTTTTTGATAAGATGATGATGAACTGCCGACATAGCCAACAAGGACGGTATTTGTGCATGACTAGAATCAGAAGTTCTGTCCGAAAGAATAATAATTGAAAAACCATCTTCGACAGCATCTTCGGCATACTTGCAAATTCTATCTAAACCTCTTTCCAACATTCCAGCTTTTGCATCAGCTTTGAAATAAGTGAAAATAGTTTTTGCTTGAAAACCTTTATTGTCGATGTGTCTAATTTTTTCTAAATCGTCATTACTTAATATCGGTTGAGGAAGTTCTAATGTATGACAATGTTTTGCCGTTTCGGTAAGTAAATTTTGCTTAATTCCAACATAGGAAATCAATGACATGACACTTCGCTCTCTAATAGAATCAATCGGTGGATTGGTTACTTGAGCAAATAATTGTTTGAAATAACTTGTGATATGCTGACTTTGCTCTGATAAAATTGCCAAAGGAGTATCCAAACCCATCGAACCCAAAGACGGTTTGGCAGAAGTTGCCATTGCACCAATAATATATTTCAAATCTTCGGAAGTATAACCTGCTTCTATCTGTCTTTTTATAAGATTTTTATTCGTCAATGGAACAAATCTACTGGCAGGTTTTACAATTTCCTTTATTTTAATTTTATTTTCTTTGAGCCAATCTCCATACGGCTGTTGAGCGCAAATTTTGGCTTTTACTTCTTCATCACTCAAAATTTTTCCCTGTTCCATATCTACAATAAACATTTTCCCCGGTTGTAAACGTCCTTTTGAGATAATGGTAGATTGGTCAATGTCCAAAACACCTGCTTCTGATGCCATAATTACTCTATCATCGTTGGTTACCCAATATCTTGACGGACGCAAGCCGTTACGGTCTAAAGTTGCACCTACAATTTTTCCATCTGTAAACGTAATAGAAGCGGGCCCGTCCCAAGGTGCCATCAATGAAGCGTGGTATTCATAAAACTTTTTACGCATTTTTTCCATTTGCTCATTTCCGTCCCACGCCTCTGGAATAAGCATCATCATGACATGAGGAAGCGAACGACCACTCAAAACCAACATTTCGATAACATTATCTAAGTTGGCAGAATCGGATTGCGACGAACCACAAATCGGACGAAGCATGTCTAATTCTTCTTTCGTAAAATATTCGGATTCAAACTCCGTTTCAGAGGCTTGAAACCAATTTACATTTCCTCTAACGGTATTTATTTCGCCATTGTGAGCAATATATCTAAACGGTTGTGCTAGTTTCCAAGAAGGAAAAGTATTAGTAGAAAAACGAGAATGAATGACTGCAAGTGCAGAAACGACGTTTTCATTGTGCAAATCGGGGAAATAAGGACGAACTTGTCCAGTCGTGAACTGACCTTTATAAACAATAGTTTTGTAGGAAAGGGAAGCAAAATAAAAATTATTATTTACTCCTTGTACGCTCTCATTGATAACTCTAGTGGCATAATTACGTAAGACAAATAGTTTTCTCTCAAAAAAATCTTTATCAGAAGGTTCTGAAATAGTGGGAGACAATTTTATAAAAACTTGTTCCATGACAGGTTCTTCTGCTAAGGCACTTTCTCCTATTTCTTCGTTGTTGGTGGGTACTTTTCGATAGCCGATAAGCTCAAGACCAAGTTGTTTTATTTTTCGGTCAAGAATAGTTCGGCATTCTTCTTTTAGTTCGGCATCTTGTGGAAAAAACACCATTCCTACGCCATATTCTCCATAAGGAGGCAAAGCAAAACCTAATTTTGTGCATTCATCTAAAAAAAACTCATGAGGCATTTGTATCAAAATACCTGCACCATCTCCTGTATTTTCTTCACAGCCACACGCTCCTCGGTGTTCCATGCGTGTGAGCATTTTGATGGCATCTTCTATAATTTGGTGCGATTTGCGTCCTTTTATATGCGCTACAAATCCGATTCCACAAGCATCGTGTTCAAAACTAGGGTCGTATAATCCTGTATTCAATTTCTTACTATTTTTTAGTTCATTCTATATGTATTTTTTTTGTATATATAGTTTGTGTGTGTGTGTTTTATTGGATTTTCAATCAGAATCAAAATTTACCATTGAAAATGCTTATGAAGTTAGTGAATTATTTTGGATTAATCAAAATTAAACAAAAGTCATTTCAGAAATGAAATCAAACTAATAAATAAAAATGTGGTTGATACTAAATTTTAGCTACAGAGTAACGTAATCTTTGTAGTAAAAAAGTGTATGGTTTTAAAATGATTTGATAAATATTTTTTACTCTTCTAAAAAACACTCTTTACCCACTTATTTTTTTAGAACTAAATAACTATTTGGAATGCGCTGACTGCGTTCTAAAGTAGTAAAAACTATTTTTGGCTTTGTAAATGAATTTCATCTTATGATTATTTTTTTTGCCACAAAAACAGTAATTAGAACCTCTCCATCTGATTAAAGTGCTTGTTTATCTAACTTAATTTATAGATTATCAATAATTTACTTAGATAATTGATAAAAAATGCTAACTTAGACTTGTAAAGTTTAAAAGAAGCATGTACTTTGCCTAATGAACCTCAAATTTAGGATAAACTTAAAATTTAAAAACAAGAAAATAACTTAAAACTTCCCTTATGTCTTACACTATGGGCGAAATAGAAATAACCGAGTTACGCAAACTGACTACCTTTATTCAAGAAAAGTTTGATTATAATTTTAAAGATTATGCCATGTCGTCTTTTAGAAGACGTATTAAGCGTATGCTTGATTTATACAAACTTCAAACTGTCGACGAACTCATTCATATTCTGAACACAAAAGAAGGATTTTTTGAGGAGTTTGTGTCAGAACTGACTGTAAATGTTACTGAGATGTTCCGTGACCCTACTTTTTGGCGAGTTTTGCGTGAACATATCATTCCTAACATTATGCTCAATCACAACAAAATAAGTATTTGGCACGCAGGATGTTCTTCTGGAGAAGAGATTGTTTCTATGTCTATTGTATTAGATGAAATGGGTATTTTGGATAAAGCAAAAATTGTAGCGACAGATATCGACCGTTCTATTATTGCAAAAGCAAAAGAAGCTCGTTATCCTCTCAAGCACATGGAGGTAAACCGTAAGAATTATTTGCGTTATCAAGGTAAATATTCTTTAGAAAAATACTATACAGAAGTAGGCTCAGAAGCTGTCATTAATAAAGCTCTTTTGGAAAATGTATCGTATCGTAAGCACGATTTGGTACAAGGAAGTGTTTTTTCAAAATTTGATTTAGTTTTGTGTAGAAATGTAATGATTTATTTTAATCAAACACTTCAAAATCAAGTTTTACACCGTTTGCACGAAAGTTTGTTCAAATACGGTTATTTGGTTATTGGTTCGAAAGAATCGTTAATTTGGTGTGATATTGCACACAAATTTATTGTAGTGAATAACGAAGAAAAAATTTATAAAAAAATTAAAGATTAAAGATTAAAGATTAAATTAAGAACTAAACTATTCTTGATGTATTCAAAATTTTAATTTCTAAGTTAATTATGAATTATACACTACTATTTTTTATATAATAACATTCAACTATCCTAATTTTAAGCTACTAGCAAGCTAATATTGAGCTAAATGGTAAAAGAAATACATCTTACAAATAAATACAAGGCAGTCGTTATTGGTGGCTCGGCAGGAAGTTTTCAACCTATGGTTCAGATTCTTTCTTCTATTCCTCGTGAATTTCCTTTGCCTATATTTCTTTGTTTGCATCGGCTCAAACATGTCCGTCATGGTTTTGTAGAAGCTCTTTCTATCAAAAGTCAGAAAGATATTATCGAGCCCATGGACAAAGAAAGCATCAAAAAAGGAGTCGTTTATTTAGCTCCAGCCAATTATCACATGGCCGTCGAACTTGGTAACTCAGTTTCTTTGAATACAGAAGAGTTAATAAACAATTCTCGTCCTGCAATAGATATTACCTTTGAGTCGGCAGCGTATGTATATCGTGATAAACTGATTGGTATTTTGCTCTCAGGTGCAAATAAAGACGGTGCAGTAGGAATGCAGAAAATAAAATATCGAAAAGGACTTACTATTATTCAAGATATTGAAGAAAGTATGATTAATGCAATGCCTTTGGCTGCAAAAAATATTGTAGAAATTGATTATGAATTGAAAGTAGATGAAATTATAGCTTTTTTATTAAAACTAAATAAAATTTATCAACAATAATTTAAAATCACATTAATTTACATGTAGTAGCTTACTTTATCAAGCAACACTTCATAGAAAATTTAAGGATAAATGAAAAAATTCTTTCAAAATAATACTTGGTTTGGGTTGGCAATAGGAATATATGCCATTGGTATTTTTGTGTCTGGGTTTTTGTTACTTCGTTTGAATGAAACGCTTCAAAATGCAGCCATTTCAGATGAAAATAGTAATTATTTGATGGGCTTTATTCTTTCAGAATTACTTTTAGGACTGATTTTGATGGTTGCTTTTTATGTGCAATGGCAACGCAAACAAGCACAAGGAGATATTATTTATGTAGATAGATATGTAAATGAAGAAACAAAGGAAGTTGAAAGTCAAACAAAAATTTTAGATTGGAATACACAAAGAGAAATTTTGTCTAAAATTTTCAAAAATCCAAATAAGACACAGTCTTCAAACGAAATACTCAAACATATTTGTAACGAGTTAGAAGCTGTTTCGGGAGCACTTTATGTGGCACATACTGATACAGGTTTGAGAAGAATCGAACTTGTCGCTGCTTATGCTTTTGCACTTCCTGATAGTCAAACATTATTTTATGAATTTGGAGAAGGAATTGCAGGACAGGTAGCCAAAGTAGGACAAAAAACATATATTAGAGATATTCCAGAAGGGTATCTCAATGTTCTTTCTGGTTTGGGAGAAAGCCAGCCCTCTGTTCTTTTGGCTGTTCCGATTCAACAAGATAATACAAAAAAAGAAATCAAGGAAAATCCAGTAAAAGGAGTCATTGAATTAGCTTCTTTTAAAGATTTTACTGATTCAGAAAAAGAATACATAGATAAAGTGGCTGATTTAGTTGCCAAACATTTATAAAATTTAAAATTATTGCTTACTTTTAAGAATAAATCTAACTATTTAATTAGTCCCTTTAATTAATTTCTATGCGTAATCGATTCAGCATTCGTAATAAAATCACGACACTACTCCTAGCAGTAGTGCTTATGGCTGCATTGGTACTAAGTTTGGTTTCTTATAATCGTGGAAAAGAGGCTGTCGAGCAGCGTTATTGGCAAAACCTAAAAGTAATCAATACGCTAAAAAGCAAAGAAATTCAAGGTGTTTTTTCTCAAATCAGTTCGCATGTTGGTTTGCTTCAAGAATATTCTTCTGTCTTACAATCGCTTCGAAGAGTAAATACAATTAGTGAGAATAAATATACAGACACATTACAAAATCAGCTTCGCAACAGCTTAGACGAATCCCTACTCCCATTTCAAAAGACATATAATTATCCAAACTTAGTTTTAGTAAATAAAGATGGACGGATAATTTATAAAACTAATCCAGCAGCCGACTATCTTATTTTTGGTAGAATTTATGATCGTTATCAAGTTCTTCTAACGCATGCCAACGGTGGAATTTATTTTAACGAACCAAGAATCGCAAAAGAACTTTTAGGAACACCAAGCAGAATGGAAGCGATTGCACCTATTTATGACCCAGAACAAAATTATCTAATCATTGGCTATATCATTGCAGAGTTGGATATGGATGTTGTTTATGATGTTGTAGCAGATACAACAGGGCTAGGACAGACAGGAGAAATTGTTTTGGGAAGACAAAAAAGTGCCACTACAATTACTTTTCTAAATGATTTAAAATCACAGCGTGCCAATACTCCAAAAATTACAGGCGACGGAAAAGCAGAAGGATTAGAAAGAGCTTTAAAAGAAAAAACAACAGGTTATGGTTTTTCAATCGATTATAAAGGAATAGAAACACTTGCAGCTTGGAATTATATCGATCCAGTAGGATGGGGAATTGTTACTCAAGTAGATAAAAGTGCCGTAGAAAATGATTTGAACGGACTTGTAATTGCTTTTATCTTGACGGGTATGGTTATTATTATTGTTGCTGGTGGTCTTGCTTTTGGCTTTTCTACTGTCCTTACTCGTCCTATTGAAAGATTGCAGGTAGTTTTAGGAATTGTAGCAAAAGGAGAATTACCAAAAGAAATCAAAAAAGAAACTAACGATGAGATTGGTCAAATGACCGAAGCGGTAAATAATCTAGTACAGGCATTAAAACGGACAGCAGACTTTGCTTATCAAATTGGAAAAGGGAATTATAGAGCCTCTTTTCGTCCTATGGGAGATAATGATACATTTGGTAATGCCTTAATTACGATGCGAGACAGCATTCAAGATGCTGATAGCAAAGACAAGCAACGTAACTGGATTGTATCAGGTGTGGCAGAAGTAGGGCAAATTTTGCGTGAATATCAAACTATTGAACTTCTTTCAGAAAAAATTATTGCTTTTATTACAGAAAAAACAAATGCTGTTCAAGGTAGTTTTTATGTTGTAGAAGAAGATGAAATTACCCAAGAAAGCACCATCGAAATACGTGCGACCTATGCATATCATAAAAGAAAATACCTCAAAAAATCATTTCGTTTTGCTGAGGGGTTAGTAGGGCAGGCAGCCATTGAGCAAGATATTATTCTTCGTACAGAAATTCCAGATAATTATATGACGATTAGTTCGGGACTTTTGGGAGAACAAAAACCAAAGGCTTTGCTTATCGTTCCTCTAATTACAGATGAAAAAGTGTATGGTGTAATGGAATTTGCAGGACTTTCAAGATTTACAGATACAGAAGTAAATTTTGTTCGTGAGATTAGTATTATCATTGCAAGAACAATTTTTAACATAAAAGTAAATGACCGTACTATTTCCCTTCTTCAAGAATCGCAACAAATGAGCGAAGAGCTTCAATTACAACAAGAAGTTTTGCGTCAAAATGCCGAAGAAATGGAATCTACTCAAGAAGAACTCCGTAAATCTAATGCACGACTAGAAGAGCAAATCTTAGAAGTAAATCGTACTCAAAAACGTATGCAGGTTTTATTAGAAAATGCCTCAGAAGTAATTACGATTTATGAAAAAAATGGAAAAGTACGTTATATAAGTCCTTCTATTGAATCTATTTTGGGGTATGAACAATCAGAGCTTATAGGTACAAACGATGTAGAGAATGTTCAACAAGCTAGTAAAGAAGTATTTAGACAGCTTTTTGAGAATCTTTTGGAACACCCAGATGAAAATATTACTATTCAATACGAATACCGTAAGAAAAATGGGGATGCTGTTTGGTTGGAAGCAACAGGAACAAATCGTTTGAGTGACCCAGCTATTAGAGGAATTGTAATAAATTCTAGAGATATTACAGAACGAAGACGTGCAGAACAAGAATCTCGTATGCGTGGACAAATGCAAGCCCTTTCTGAAAACTCGCCTGACCTTATCATGCGTATCAATCCAGAAGGAAAGATTTTCTATATCAATCCGACTATTAAAAATCTTACAGGTTTAGAGCCTTCTACACTGACAAACAAGATGATGAGAGGTTCAGAATTACCTAGTGCCATTGTAAAAAGAATAGAGGAAATTACAGAAAAAGTAAATCGTACAGGAAATAAAGTACTCAGAGAATTAGAAATTGATTCGGTTGCAGGTCAGCGTGTTATGCAAACGACAGCTATTCCAGAATACAACGACCAAGCCTATTTAGAATCTATTTTAGTAGTTTCTCATGATATTACGGAACGAAAACGAACTGAATTTGAGGTACGAGAAACTAATCGTAAGATTTCGGAAAGTATTAATTATGCAAGACGTATTCAAGGTGCTATTCTGCCCGAGAGCCGTCATTTGCAAAGTATTTTCCCAAATTCATTTATCTTTTATAAACCTAGAGATATTGTAAGTGGAGATTTTCCTTGGTATGTACAAAAAGGCGACGATGTTTATATTGCAGCTGTTGATTGTACAGGACACGGAGTTCCAGGAGCATTGATTTCACTAATTGGTTATTTTATTCTAAATGAAATAATAAGCTCCAGTCAAAGTATTCTTTCTCCTGCTCAAATATTAGACAGACTTAATAAAGGAGTGGCTCAAACATTACGACAAGACACCGAAGGAAATACTAAAGACGGTATGGACATTGCGCTTTGTCGTATCAATAGAAAACAAAATAAGGTAGAATTTGCAGGGGCGCATCGTCCATTGTATATCCTACCTACAAAAGGAGATTTGATACAGCTAAAAGGCGACCGAAAACCGATTGGTGGAGGGGCTATTTATAGCGCAACGAATGATTTTAGTAATCACAGTCAAAAAATTTCAAAAGGAGATTCAATTTATATTTTCTCTGACGGTCTGCCAGACCAGTTTGGAGGAGATGAAGATCGAAAATTCTCTGCCAAACAAATACGTGAAATTTTGATAGAAAATAGAGAACAAAATATGGAAGACCTGCACATTACTTTCGAAAATCGTTTTGAAAAATGGATGGGAAATAGCAAGCAAATAGACGATATTTTGATGATTGGTATCAAGTTTTGATAAATATTTTTTGAGTTTTCTTAAAAAAAATTCAATTTTCCAAAAAAATAAAGCTGATTTTTAAAGTTATTTTAATTCTCTCTTTGTTCTTCTAATAATTTATCCTAACTTAAAGGCATGTTTAAAGAAAAAGAGTTGTACAAGACTCAAGTAAAAAAGAAACATTTTGTGTAAATAGTGTTGATTTTCGCTAAAAACCCTTTTTATTTGGACAAAACCTTTGCTTAAAACATTATTTTCTATGTACTTTTGTTAAACTGACTTATTTACTTATTTAGAAGGTTTATCAATCCAAATATTTTATTTCAAATATTTAATCGGACTCTAAAAATATTTTTTAAAGATACTCTCAAGACATCTAAGCCACTAATTATGAAATATATTTATGACTTACATAAAGTTATGCTCAAACAAAGCTTGCTTTTAGTATATGAAGGCGAGTTTAATCAAGAAATAACCAAGTCAGTTTTGGCAATGGCAGAACGCAACATGGATTCCTTTGGCGAACAGCGAAAAGTCAAAACAAAGGTTTTTAATGTCATGATGGAATGTATTCAAAATATCGTAAGACATTCAGAAAGTTATCAAGAAGATATTTATGGAAAAAATAATGCTATTTTTTCTTTAGCAAAAACTGATGATCATTACTTTGTTCTTTCTGGAAATCCTCTTTTTACGACAGATATAGAGAAACTTGAAAGTCGCTTGAAAGAAATAAATCTTATGGATAAATTAGCATTAAAAGAAGAATACAAACGTATCATTAAAACAGGACGAATAGATCCTGTAAGAGGTGGTGCAGGACTAGGGTTTATTGACATGTCAAGAAAATCAGGTAACAAAATTCGCTTTGATTTTGAAAAAATTAATGATGAACTTTCATTTTTCTCTCTTCGTATGACTATTGATCGAAATCCTAATGCAGGAGGAGATGATTAAAAAGATAACACAAGAAATTTAAACAGTCAATTTAATTTGACAGACTGGTATTCAATTTATTATTCAACTTACAACTCATTTTAGCATTTTATACTAAAACTACTCTATAAAGAATATGGACGTAATCAACTTAGAACCGACAGAAGACACTCCAAAAGTAATCTTAGACAAAGACCGTCAGGTATTCGAAATATCTGGACGTTCGCTGCCAGAAGACGCAGCCGAATTTTATCAACCTATCTTAGACTGGCTTGACGAATACGAAAATCAAGTAAATCCAGACACGAAGTTTATGTTTAAGTTGGAATACTTCAACACAGCATCTTCAAAACTTATCTTGGATATTCTTTCTAAATTAGAAGAAATTGAAGGAGCATCTGTAATTTGGTATTTTCACGAAGATGATGAAGATATGGAAGAGGCTGGAGAAGAATTTTCTGACCTTGTAGATATTCCATTTGATTTCAAAACCTATTAAAATAAAAATAAATTACCAAGATAGATTTTTATTCTATTTTAATAAATACTATCTCAACTATGCCTTTTAATAATAGAATTAAGTTAGTAAACTAACTTAATTCTGAGTAATAGATGTAAAAAAGAAAGAATATTATTTTTATTTTCTATTATCTCCATTACTATCAATGATTTACTTTTTATAGGGTAATTTCGCTCAGAGTGTTCTCTATTCGAAGTTTGCCCTTTTATGCCTTTTACGTAAAACTACTTTCTAGTCAGAAATTTATTATTAATAACATAGTACTACCAAAAGAAAGATAAAGAATAGAATATGAGTGAGGAAATACTAAAAGCCCTAACCCAATTATTTGCAGTTGTTTCTAAACAAGACGGTGGCGTATCTGAAGCTGAGCGTAATTTTGTTATTCGATTCTTCGAACAAGAATTAGATAGAAAAAGGCTTAGTGAATACGTAACACTTTATGATCAATATGCAGAATTTGGAGTAGATGGAGAAGAGAAAAAAGAAAAAGGGTCTGAAGCAACAGCAGAAAACCCTGAAGACATAGTAATAATTAGAGAAGGAAAAACGCCTGAAGAAATAGAGCAACAAGAAAAAGAAAAAGCTAGGGCAATACGAAAAGCAAAAAGACAAGCAAAGAAGGCAACAGAAGGAGAGGGAGGAAATATCCAGTTAAAAGATAGTATGCGTACCTTAAGGGTGTGTAAAAATATTAATAAAACACTCGCTCAAAAGCAAAAAGTTATTGTTACGTTTAAAATTTTGGAGATGCTTGCCGTCGACAGAAATTTTAGTAGCCATAGACTAGAAATTATTAAAACGGCTTCTCAAATTTTTAAAATACCAAAGGAAGAATACGAACTAATGGAAAACTTTGTCATGTCGACAGACTCTCCACAAATGTTTGATTCGCCAGACCTTTTGGTTTTTGATGAAGAAGCTCCCCCAGTAGAAAGTAGAAAGAAATTTATTGATTCGGGTTTCTTAGACGGCGAAATTGTTTTTATTCGTCTTAAAAGCGTTGAGTTATACTTTACAAAATACAATGGAAATGACGAGATTTTCCTTAACGGTCAGCTTGTAAAAAAAGATACAATCGTTCTTTTCTCAAATGGAAGTGTTTTCAAAACACCAAAAGGTGCGCCTCTTTATTATAGTGATTTAGTTACTCGTTATAATGATACAGCACAGCAAAACCCTATTTCATTCAATGCCATTAATTTAGATTTTCGTTTTCCAGATGGAACTATTGGGCTTCGCAACGTAAATATTGCAGAAGGACCAGGAAAACTTATCAGCATAATGGGTGCAAGTGGAGCAGGTAAAACCACACTTCTCAATGTTTTGGCTGGTTTGGAAAGTCCATATAAAGGAGAAGTCCGTATAAATGGATTTAACCTTCATACAGAATCAGATAAAGTAGAAGGTGTAATTGGTTACGTTTCTCAAGATGATTTATTGATAGAAGAACTTAGCGTTTATCAGAATTTATATTACAATGCCAAACTTTGTTTCAAAAATCTTACTGAAGAAGAGCTAGATACTCGTGTAATGGAGGTTTTGGCAAGTTTAGGATTAGATAGAATTAAAGATATTACAGTTGGTAGTGTTCTCAACAAAATGATTAGTGGTGGGCAGCGTAAGCGTCTCAATATTGCCCTTGAGCTTATTCGTGAGCCTGCCGTTATGTTTGTCGATGAGCCAACTTCAGGACTTTCTTCACGAGATTCAGAAAATGTAATTGACCTTTTGAAGGAGCTTTCTCTTAAAGGAAAACTCATTTTTGTAGTAATTCACCAGCCTTCATCAGACATTTATAAAATGTTTGATAAAATGATTTTGTTAGATACAGGGGGGTATCCTATCTATTATGGAAACCCTGTTGAAGCAATCGCTTATTTTAAGCGTGCAACCAATCAAGTAGGAAGTGATAACGGACAATGCCAAACTTGTGGAACGGTTACACCAGAACTTCTTTTTAATATAATTGAAGCACGAGTTGTAAATGAATACGGCGAATATACAGGAGTAAGAAAAATTGCTCCACCAGAATGGAATGACCTTTATAAACAAACACATTCGATTTCTCCAGTAGAAACGGTCAATGAACCACCACCAAACTCATTAAGTATTCCATCGAAGATAAAACAGGCTGCTATTTTTACGACTAGGGATTTTCTCTCTAAAATTAGTAATACGCAGTATATGCTTATCAATCTTTTGGAAGCTCCATTACTTGCTCTTTTACTTTCAGTAATTGTTCGCTTCAAAAATGCGAAGGATGCCGAAGAGTATGTTTTTAGATATAATGACAATGTTCCTGCTTATATGCTAATTGCTATTATTGTTGCTCTTTTTATGGGATTGACAGTAAGTGCTGAGGAAATTATTCGGGATAGGAAAATACAAAGGCGAGAGTCATTCTTGAATCTAAGTAGAATGAGTTATCTAACTTCTAAAGTAGGTATTTTATTTACACTTTCGGCAATTCAGACGCTTACTTTTGCACTAATTGGTAATACTATTTTAGAGATTCAAGGTATGTATTGGCAATATTGGTTAGTTTTATTTAGTATCTCTTGTTTTGCCAATGCTTTAGGATTAAATATTTCGGCTTCTTTCAATTCTGCTGTTACAGTTTATATCTTGATTCCACTTCTTTTGATTCCTCAGATGATTTTGAGTGGTGCAATTTTTAGATTTGATCAGCTTAATAATTCCATTGTAGAAAAAGGGCGTATTCCTTTGATTGCCGATTTTATGGCTTCTCGTTGGGCGTATGAGGCTTTAGCCGTTGAACAATTTAAAGATAATCCTTTTGAAAGGCAGATTTTTGATGTAGAATTTGAAATTAGTCAGTACCAACATAAAGCTAATTTTTGGATTCCTAAGATGCAAGAAATCTTAGATAGAGCAGCCAACTATGCAGAAAGCGCAAAAAATGAAACGGCTGATTCTGTTATGCTTTTACTTCAAAATGACATTGCGCTTTTTAAACATGAATGGAAAAGCGAGAAAGTAAATGAAATACTTGACCGTTTGAAGATTCAAGCTGAAGACATGGAACTACCTTCCGAAGAACAAAAATTATTGACTATTGATTTGGAAAAAACACTTCAATTATATGAGTTTGATAGAGAAATGGCAGACAAGCTCAAAGCAATCTTAGAAATGATACGCTCGAAAGTACTTACTCCTAAGTTTGTAACTGCTGGAGAACGAAGAGACAGTATCATCAATGCCATGGAACAAGATCCTTCAAATAAACTTTCAGTCGTTGATTTAAAAAATACATACACCAACGAGTACTTGGAATCACAGGTAAAAAATGAAATGATTAAGGATAGATACGTAGAAGGAAATGGATTTTTGGTACAACAAACAGACCCTATTTTTGCTGTTCGTAATCCGAATAATCTTTCTGGGCCTTTAGATTATCGTACTCATTTCTTTGCTCCTGAAAAACAGTTCTTGGGTAACTATTTTGATACAATGTGGTTCAATGTATTTGTGATGTGGGCAATGACTATTTTCCTACTTATTACCCTTTATTTTGAATGGCTCAAAAAATTAATTGATATCCTTGGTAGCATCAACTTTTCAAGAAAGAAAAAATAACTTAGTAGTATCATTGATTTTTCTAATAGATTTACTAATTTAGTTTATTATTTAATTAGTCGTTTCAATTTTTATTACTTGACCACCTAGTTTATCAAAACTCAGCTCTTTAAAATTATTTTAATTACGCCAATACTCTCTTATATGAAACATTTATTTTATTCTATCCATATTAGTTCTCTCAGCTCTTTATCTAAGAAAAAAATGCTTTCTATGAAAAAATTACAACTTATCGCTTTTGTACTTACTTTTGGTCTTTTTACGCTTACTTCTTGTGGTGAAGAAAAGCCAAAAGATGAAACCACAGGCACAACAGAAGCTAATGCAGGTACAGCCGATACAGAACCTCAAGAAGATATTTTGGCACCAGGGGTCATGAATGATATTATTCAATCTATTCCTTCGCCTTTAGAGGTTTCTATTTTGATAAAAGATTTGGGAACAGATTACCACAAAGACAATTTGAGTAATCCTGATTTGGTAGATAATTATACCAATAACTACAAAAAAGCTCTTAACTTAGGTGTTTATAGTACAGATTTGGGTTATGCTAATATTTATGAAAAAAACCAAGATGCTCTAAACTATCTTAACTCTATCAAAAAATTAGCTGATGGACTTAATATCGGACAGTTTTTTGATTACACAACTATCAAAAAATTGACTCAATCAAACAAAGATTTAGATTCACTTTTACAACTTACTACTCAGAATTTTGAGAAAATCAATACAGAGCTTCGTAAACAAAAACGTGAATATTTGAGTATTCTTATTCTTACAGGTGGTTGGTTAGAAGCAAATTATATTACTTCTTTAGTTTACAAAGAAAGTAATAATGCAGATCTTAGAGAAAAAATAGGTGAGCAAAAACTCGTTTTGAACCGAATTCTTTTGGTTTTGAATGTGTATAAAAACAAACCTAACTTTAGTAGTTTCATAGCTGATCTAGAAGAACTCAAAAAAGTATATGAAAATGTAGAAATTGTAGAAAAAGACGGAATATCAAAGTTTGAAGTCGTAAATGGTGAAATTGTTATTACAGATACAAAAGAAACTGTTGTTAATATTTCCGAATCTGATGTACAATCTATCAATAGTTTGGTCGCTTCTATTCGTAATAAAATTATTAGTAATTAATTATTTATTTCTCTAATTATTTAGACTGTTTAATTGATGAAAAATAGCTCAAGAGTTTTATTATTATTTATGTTTCTCTGTTTGACTATTCAAACTAACTATTTGTCAGCTAAAGAGAGTTATAATAATAATAATAAAATTCTTGGTTGGTATAGTCTGAAAAGCTCTTTTCTAGTAGATTCTCTTACTAATAAAGAGAAAGAGAAGCTGGTTGGAGAGGTTACTATAGATATCTTTGAATCTATCCCAACTCCATTGAAAGTTGCTATTTTAATAAAAGATATAGGGACTGCATACCATAAAGATAGCTTGAGTAATCCTGATTCAGTTGATAATTATACCCATGAGTATAAAAAAGCTCTAAACTTAGGTATTTATTGTACAGATTTGGGGTATGCAAACCTGTACCAAGAAAATCAAGATGCAATCAATTACTTAAACTCTATTCATAAACTCTACAAGTCTTTAAATATAATACAGCCTTTAGAATATGATAATCTGAAAGAACTTATTCAAAATAATGAAGATTCAGATTATCTTTTAAAATTTACTGCTCAAAAATTTGACTATCTTATCGCCGAATTTACTGAACAAAGACGACAGCACTTAGGTCTTCTGATGATTACAGGAGGTTGGTTAGAGTCTGTTTATATTACTTCTTTAGTGTATAAAGATAGTCGTAGTAAAGACCTTAAAAATAAGATAGGAGAGCAAAAGTTGGTTTTATACCGAATTTTACTTGCATTAGATGTCTATAAAGACAAACCTAATTTTGAATCTCTTATTAATGAGTTAGAACTATTACAAAAAACCTATCAAAATGTAGAAATCGTTGAGAAAGATGGACAACCTAAAATGGAAGTAAGAGATGGCCAAATTGTAATTATAGATTCAAAAGAAACTATTGTTACTATTTCTAATGAAGATGCACGAATTATCAGTAATTTGGTCGCTTCTATTCGCAATAAAATCATTACTAATTAACTTCTATTTTAAATTCATCTTTTATAAAAAAAATCAAAAAACACTTGTGTTAGCTTAATTTAGCTGATTTCATTAAGAAAATACTAGATAAATTAAGATTGGACGGTTTTTTGATTACATCACATTGAAGAAGCGTAATATATAAAATGATAATCAGTAAATAGTTATTGGTTGTTTAGAGATAAATTCAAAATAGACTAATAATTTATCTTTACCTTTACAAATACAACTCTTCAAATGTAATAAAACCTTTAGTATAATTTGAGTCTAATTTATTAGATTAGGAGAAACGTTTCTTTATTTTTATCTATCTTTTTTACTTTTGGAAAAGTATTTGCAACATCACTCATTATTAACCTAATTGTTACATTAATTATACTATTTCCTAATTCCTAATTGAACAAGTTTTTGTCCAAATAAGCAAAACGTATGAAACATTTATTAATTCTTTTCTGTGCTTTTTTCTTTGTCGCATTTGCAGCCACTGATGCTCAAGCGCAATGTAATACTGACCTTTATAACAACCTTGCGCTCAAAAAGCTCGCTCCAGGTTACACATTTGTCAAGAGTTACCGTATTGACGGTAAAGGAGGCCAACGTAAAAAAATCGAATATACTTGTGTATTTAGTAAAGGTACGGATTATATGATTCGTATGGCTGGTAAAGACGGAGGACCAAATGGTCTTATTGCTACCCTTTATGATTCTCGTCGTTCACAGTTAGCAACTAGCTACCTTAACAACAAATATTACGATGGTCTGACTTTCAAATGTGCTTCAACAGGTATTTATTATTTGAGTTTTACTTTTAAAGATTCAAATAGTTATTGTGGAGCAGCCGTTTTAGGTTTCCGTCGTTAGAAAGCTACAAACTCACTATCTATATAGAAAAACTGTACTAGAAAAATAGTACGCTAATTATATAAATTAGCAAAAAATTCAGAGAGCAAAAGAGCAAATCTTTTGCTCTTTTTTTGGTTTATAAACTAGTCAACGTATAAAACATAAATTATAGTCATGACAAAAAAAACAATTCCTTTTACACATCAAGCTAGATATTGCACTTATGGAAATTTATCTAATGAAACAGAATATATATGGATAATTTTTCACGGATACGGACAATTAGCTGAATATTTTATCAAAAAATTTGAAAAACTAGATAAAGATAAAAATTATGTAATTGCTCCTCAAGGGCTTTCAACAGCTTATTTAGAACAATTTACAGGAAGGGTAGGTGCAAACTGGATGACCAAACATGATAGAGAATTAGATATTGAAAATAATTTAAACTACTTAGAAACTTTAGTAAAAAGCGAACTAAATGAAGTTTCTAATTCAGACAAAAATTCTAATAAAAAAATTATTGTTTTAGGTTTTTCACAGGGAGCAGCTACAGCAAGTCGTTGGATTGCCCATACTAACTTCGAAATTTCTAATTTTTTAGTTTGGGGAGGAATGATAGCTCACGATATAGATGCTGTTTTTTATAAAAAAATGAAGAATAAAATAACACTTTTTTATGGAGATCAAGACGAGTTTATAAGCGAAGAAGGATTAAAGACAAGCCTTATGAAGTTAGAAAAATTGGGCATTAGTCCAAAATTAGTTCCCTACAAAGGAACACACAAAATATACACAGAGGTATTAAATAAATTTATTGAAAACTCTTTGATATAGTTTTGAGTTGATTTAGTGATAGAAAACTATTTATCCATTTTTTTAAACTAAAAACAATACTAAATATGACAAAAGCAAGCCCTACGAATTTTACAGAAGAAGATTTTGTACAACAAAAAGAGCCTATTGTTGCACCAAATTCTCAAATTGAGGTCGAAGAACAAGTAGAGAATTCTAAATTTTATAAAACAGCAGCTACGAAAGCTGTTAAAGTAATTGCAAGTAGAAATAAAATGTTTGCTTTGTTGAATAAAGCCTATACACATTTTAGCAATAAAGAAAATGACCGACCAGTAAGTACGGAAGTAAAAGAAAAGTTCAAAACTCTTTTACGTTTGATTCGTGCACTTTATAAAAAAGAATACAAAGATTTTCCTTGGGGTTCGCTAGTAAAAGCTACGGCAACGATTATTTATTTGGTTTCTCCTTTAGATTTAATTCCTGATTTTATTCCCTTTGTTGGAATGATGGATGATTTTGCACTTATTTCTTGGACAATCAGTTCTTTAAGTGATGACATTAAAGATTTTGAAAATTGGGAAGAAGCTCAACAAATTGCTCAACAGACTACCTAATATTTTTAAATAAATTTATAAGAAAATGGCTACTGGTTTACAAACTGTTAGCTATTTTGTGTTTTGCAAAAAATAACAAAACTATTGCTTTTAATCAAACGTTAGTTCATTGACAGTTAAAAAGATAGTAAGCAGATTACTAAACAAAATTAGACAAAATAACAATTTTATATAAAATCCTTATGGAACGCAAATCACAAGACAACATCCCCACTAGCAAAGTACAACGAGCTGCAAAATTTGCCAAAACAGGTGTAAAACTAGGCGCAAATTATGTAAAACACTATGCTAAAAAAACAATGAATCCCAATCTTAGTCGCCAAGAGTTAGATGATGCCAATGCAAGTGATGTATATGATACATTAAGTGAGCTAAAAGGAAGTGCTTTGAAGGTGGCACAGATGATGTCCATGAGCGAAGGAATGCTACCGAGTGCATACAGTGAAAAATTTAAAATGGCTCAATATACTGCACCTCCGTTATCGTTTCCATTGGTTGTCAAGACGTTTAAGCAATATTTAGGCAAAAGTCCGAATGATATTTTTGAGCAGTTTGACAAAGATGCAATGAATGCAGCCTCTATCGGACAGGTTCATAAAGCCAAAATTGGAGATAAAACTTTTGCTGTCAAAATTCAATACCCAGGGGTAGCTGAAAGTATAGATTCAGATTTGAGAATGGTAAAACCGTTTGCCATGCAGATTTTAGGACTTAGCGAACGTGATTTGGAAATTTACATGAAGGAAGTGGGCGATATGCTAAAATCGGAAACAAATTATAATTTAGAATTAGAGCGTTCTCAAAAATTGGCAAAACTGACAAAAGAAGCTGTTCCAAATGCTATTTTTCCAGAATATTATCCTGAATACTCATCAGAAAGAATTCTGACGATGGAATTTTTGGAAGGAATGCACTTAAAAGAATTTTTGGCTACCAATCCGACACAAGAGATAAAAAATAAAGCTGCCCAAACCCTTTGGGATTTTTATGATTATCAAATGCACGTTTTGAAGGAAGTTCATGCAGACCCACACCCCGGTAATTTCTTGATGAAAGAAGATGGAAGAGTTGGTTTTATTGATTTTGGAGCAGTAAAAGTAATTCCAGAAGAATATTATTTGCAACATTTTAGTATCATGGAAAAAAATATTTTAGAAGATGATGCTCAATTAGAAACTGCTTTTGAAGGATTAGGATTTTTGATGGCTGATGATACACCACAACAAAGAGAGTTTTTTAAAGGTGTTTTCAAAGAATTGTTATCGCTTTCTATGAAGCCGTTTCATAGTGATACATTTTATTTTGGAGATAAAAAATACTTTCAAGATTTGAATGAATTTGGAGAGCGTCTTTCTAAAATGCCAGAACTTCGTAACTCAAAACAAGCTAGAGGTTCGCAGCATTCACTTTATTTGAATAGAACTTATTTTGGTTTGTATTTTTTATTGCACGAACTCAATGCTACTGTAAATACAGATTCGTATTGGTATAAAATGAAAGAAAAATAATCATTTTTATTTATTAACATGAGTGACATTTATAAAATCTAAAATAGTCCTTTCCTAGCAACAAAGTTGCGTAACCTTTGTAGAATGATAATAAAAAATAAATTTCAAAAGCTACAGAGTAGCGTAACTTTA
>Ga0100402_1001782_pt1 | contig 24633 bp, 29 predicted proteins | sample CryGeyme20150102_FD_80419 | JGI IMG/M metagenome (GOLD analysis project Ga0100402, IMG submission 80419) | Groundwater microbial communities from Crystal Geyser aquifers in Utah, USA - Crystal Geyser metaG 2015-0102 | ecosystem: Environmental > Aquatic > Deep subsurface > Groundwater | place...
CAACAATTTACAAAAAAGAATCACATAAAAAAATCTGATAATTAAAAAAAGTTTTTTACATTTACGATGAGAAATTAAAATTCTAATCTTTAATCTTATCACAATAAGGCTATATGCCGTAGATGAAAATCTTTAGTCCTGCTTCGGTGGGACTTTTTTTTCTCTAGAATTGTGTTTAAAAAAAGTAGTTTTTTTATTCTTTTAGCATACCGAATTTATTTTTAAACGTCTATTTTTAAAAGCCACCTTTTATTTAACTATTTTAAACAACCTATTGTATTTTATTTACATACGTATGTAAAAAGAAACGCATACCTATGTATTTATCAACGCATACGTATGTATTTTTACATGCATACCATTGCAAGGAAGTGATTGTAGTATTATATGACAAAACAACATCAAGCTTTGAAAAATTGGGCGCTTTTTGTTGAAATTCGGAATAGTAAAAATATGTTTATTGTATTTGAAATTGTCAGTAGGTCATAAATGCGACACCAACTTGGATAATAAAACAACCAATTCATCAACTATCAATAGAAAAAAATTCAATTTTATAGCTTATTATTGCAACGGATTACCTTTGATTGTTTTTACAATAAATATCTTTTTCTATGAGAGTTTTTAGTATCCTTTTTTATAGTTTGTTGTTCATTTTTATTGGGTGCACATCAACCCAACTTGCGCCTATTGCTAACAAAAAAACGACTATTCAGCAAAAAACAGACAACTTGAAGGATTATAACAATCATATTGATATTATTCAAACAGACAGGCCTGAACTTCTTTTAAAATACTTACCAAGTAAAGGTTTGCATGATTGATTTTTAAGTACTATTTGTTTGGATTGTAAAAGAAAAGTATGGGTTAAATTATTCCATTTGAAATAAGTGTTCCTAAAACCAAAAAATCCCAACAAAGTTTGGGATTTTTAACGTATTTTTAAAAAGAAATAGACTTACACATTGAATCTAAAGTGCATGATATCACCATCTTTTACGATATATTCCTTGCCTTCCACTCTCATTTTTCCGGCTTCTTTTACTTTGGCTTCACTGCCAAATTTCACAAAATCTTCATAAGCAATCGTTTCTGCTCTGATGAATCCTTTTTCAAAATCAGAGTGAATCACACCTGCAGCTTGAGGTGCAGTCGCTCCAATTGGAATAGTCCAAGCACGCACTTCTTTAACGCCTGCTGTGAAATAGGTTTGTAAATTCAATAATTTGTAAGCTGCTCTTATCAATCTAGCAACGCCAGCTTCTTGCAAACCAATATCTTCCAAAAACAATTGACGCTCTGAATAATCTTCTAATTCAGTGATATCAGCCTCTGTTGCCACTGCCAAAACAATCACTTCTGCATTTTCTTGGGCTACATTTTCTTTGACCAAATCAACATATTTATTGCCAGAAACTGCCGAACTTTCATCAACATTGCACACATACAATACTGGTTTTGCAGTGATGAATTGCAAAGGAGTTACAAATTCAAGTTCAGCTTCTGTAAACTGAATTCCTCTGATAGATTTTCCTTGCAACAAAGTATTTTCTACAATCAATAAAATATCCAATTCTGATTGTGCTTCTTTATTCCCTGTTTTTGCAGTTCGTTTTACACGCTCTAAACGTTTTTGAACCGTTTCTAAATCTTTTAATTGCAACTCAATATCAATGGTTTCTTTGTCTCTGATTGGATTTACAGAACCATCAACATGGATAATATTGTCATTGTCAAAACAACGCAACACATGCAAAATAGCATCTGTTTCACGAATATTTGCCAAAAATTGATTTCCCAAACCTTCACCTTTGCTTGCGCCTTTAACCAAACCTGCAATGTCAACTATTTCAACAGATGCTGGCAAAACGCGTTCAGGGTTTACCAATTCTTCTAATTTTTCCAAACGAGTGTCTGGCACATTCACCACTCCAATATTAGGTTCAATCGTGCAAAAAGGAAAATTCGCACTTTGCGCTTTGGCATTTGACAAACAATTAAATAAAGTTGATTTTCCCACGTTTGGTAATCCTACAATTCCGGCTTTCATTTTTATTATTTTATAAGTTTAAGAATTTTAAGTACTTGGTTTTTCTTTCCTTAAAATTTTGAGAGTTCAAATATACTCTTTTGTCAAACTTAAACATGAAATCTTTGAGAATTGATTGGAATTAGAGTTGTTTTTGAAAATCTGAGCAAATGATTCCTGGTAAAATTATTAGATACGTTAAATAATTTGAAATTTGAAAACATAAACCGATGTTGTTAAATTAAAAATTTAACCAATTAAATCAAGACCTTTTGAAACTCTTTAGTTACATTTGCAAAAAAATTTTTAGAGCTAAAAAATGCTTAAAAAAATAAAAATATCGGTTTTAATGGCCGTTTACAACACCGATTTTCACCACATAAAAAGAGCTATTGACTCTGTTTTAAATCAAGATTTTAAGAATTTTGAATTGATCATTATTGATGATGGAAGTAAAAAAAACAATCGCAAATCTTTATTGAAATACGTTGAAAAACACGAAGAAAAAATAACGTATATTCGTCACAGCAATCGTGGACAATCTGCCTCTATCAATCGTGGCGTTTTGAATAGTATTGGCGATTTTATTACAATTCTTGATAGCGATGACGAATACAAACCCCATCATTTGAGTTCATGTCTTCACGAAATTGAAAATGTTGATTTGATATGTTCAACTACCGAAACTGTTGTTGATTCAATGGAAGATTATTATGTTCCTGATAAAAACGACCACACGAAATTAATTCATTTAGATGATGGCATCCTTTTTGGAACCTTGTTTGGTCGTCAAGAAGTTTTTAAAAGCATTTTATTCAAAAATGGTTTTGCTGCTGATGCAGACTTTTATGAAAAAGCGAGCGAACAATTTTTGGTAAAAAAAGTAGATTTAAGAACCTATATTTATTATAGAAATATGCCAAATAGCATTTGTTCAACGCTCAAAAAAGAACAATTATCGAGTTTGAATTGATGATTTTAGAAAAAAATAATTCTTTCAATTTAATCATGGCTTGCCACATTACTGGAGTTTATGATGTGAATAGAAGCACAACCCTAGAGCATGATAACTTTAAATTAGTGCAAGAATGGGCTGAATCTGTAGCAAATTTAAAAATCAATGGCATTATTTTTCATAATAATTTTAGCAACGAAACTTGCAAAAAGTATGAGAACGAATATATTAGTTTCATCAAAATTGATTATAACCCTGCATTTAATCCAAATGTGTATCGCTATTTTGTTTACAAAGAGTTTTTAGATGTCTATGCCAATCGCCTCAAAAATATTTTTGTAACAGACATTTCAGATGTAACACTTGTTAAAAATCCTTTTATAGACCCGTTATTTCTTGAAAATCCAACTGCTATTTTTTGTGGAGACGAACCTAAAATTCTTAATAATGATTGGATGAACGAGCATAATTCACACTTGAGAAAAAAAATTGAAGATTTTGCTGATTATGAAGAAAATTTCAAAGAGGCAACACTGCTAAACTGCGGAATTATAGGCGGTGAAATTGCTGTTTTTAATGATTTTATTCAAAAATTATATGCAATTCATAAAAACTTCAATACCGAAAACAAAACCGCTTTTACGGGAGATATGGGTGCTTTTAATTATTTGGCAAGAACCCAATTTAACAATCAATTAATTCATGGAAAACCTGTGAATACTGTTTTCAAAAAATACGAAAACGAACGTTTAGATTGCTGGTTCAAACACAAATAGGAAAGTGATTGTTTTTATGATTATATTTGATAATAATTTTTCTTAAATGGGATTTAATAAATATTCTGAATTTCTTTACAAAAAACTTTTATCGGATGAAACTCGAAAAAAACTCGAAAAAATCATCTTGATCATTTCAATCACAAGTTTTTTTGTTCATTTAATGATTATTTTTTTGGTCGATTTTGGATTTATCGCGCTTGATGAATATTCTGATTTATTGACAAATCCTATTGCGGCAATTTATACGCCTTTTTCATTTATCCTTATTTATGAAGTGTATTTGTTAATTTATTATCTACCAAAATCGTTCACGATTTACATTAGCAAACAATACGAAATCATTGCACTTATTGTTATCAGAAGGATTTTTAAAGACCTTTCTAGTTTGACTCTTTCTTCTGATTGGTTTACGATCAAGTACGATTTGCAGTTTACTTACGACATTGTTGCATCACTAATACTGTTTTTTCTGATTTATCAATTTTTTATTCAAAGTAAAAAAAGATACAATTTTGTGGATGATGAACCTAAAAATAATGGAATTGAAAGATTTATAAAATTCAAACAAATATTGGCAACATTATTAGTGCCTGTTATTGTTTGTGTTACAATTTACTCATTTGTCAATTGGTTTTCGTCTTCAATAAGTGAAAATCCTGAAACAACTATTTCATTTAAGAATATCAATAATGTCTTTTTTGAACAGTTTTTTACAATTTTGATCATTACGGATGTAATCCTACTTTTATTTTCTTTTTTTCATACTGATGAATTTCACAAAGTTTTTAGAAACTCTGGATTTATCATTTCAACAATTTTGTTGCGAATTTCGTTCTCAGTTTCGGTACTTTTAAACACCGTTTTGATTATTGCCGCCATAAGTTTTGGTCTTATCATACTTATCTTATACAATAAATTTGAACAAAATATTGCTTTAGAAAAATTAAAAAAAGTCAATTAAAGCAAATAAATCTAAGAAACCAAATTTCAGTAAAAACCAAAAATTTTATAAATTTGCACCGAATTTAAATTGAATCCAATAATTTTTAATTAGTTCATAAAAAATAAGATATGATTTTTACACCTTTATACATTATTTTCCTGATTTTAGTTTTTATATTGGTTTGGCTATTTATCAAGACTATTGATGAGCGCAAATGGCTAACACTTCTTGTAAGCGTTGTGCTGACGCCAGTGGTTTATTTTTATATTTTTTATCCGTTGTTGAATATTTTCAGTAGTTATCATCATGAAAAACATTTTGACAATGTTGCTTGGAAAAAAGCCCCAGCTTTACGCTATGAAATGAGCAATGAAATTATTGATAAACAGCTATTTAATGGAAAATCAAAAAAAGAAATTGAATCAATATTAGGAAAAAGTGAATGGTATGGTTGGGATGATAGCATCAAAGCGAACTCACCTGAAAAATGGAACTATAATATGGGTTTTAAACCAGGTGCTTTTAACAGCAACCAAGAATGTTTAGAGCTTGTTTTCAAAAACGATAGTGTAGTGAAAAGCAAACAATATCAACTTGAATACATTTATGAAAAGAAAATAGATTCTGTTGAGGTTGATAAAAAAATTTAAAATAAATTTAAATCCTACTTAAAAATCAACTATTATTTATTAATTGATTGCATTATTTCGATAAGATCTTTGTTCAAATCTAACCAATATTGAAGTTTTTTGTCAATTAATTCTTGTGTTTCTAGGTGTTCACTATAAAATTCTTTTATCTGAATTTTAAATTTCTTATTTAAGATATTTCTCAAAAAAAGATACTCTTCATTTGGTTTTTCAAAAGTATAAAATACTTGTTGAGACGGAAGTGCATACCCATTACCAGCAATAAAATTTCCATATTGATAAAGACTTCCTTTATTCCCCAAATACATGGGAACTAAAAATTTGTTTTCACCTTTTTTTGTTGGTTTTGAAAAGAAAATATATTTTTTTCCTTCATATTCAAAACCATAAGATTTTATATCCGAAGGTGAAAATTTCTTAAAATTATTCAAGCTGTCTTTTATATAAACTTCGTCTGTAAAATTAGTACTCATTTGACCAAATACGCCCTTACCAATCTTGATTTCTGCAGCAATTGTATCATTAGATTGATTCATATAATAGCCTGATGCCGTTTTTTGTGAATTAATAGTTGTGAAAAGTAACAAGAAAAGAGAGGTTAAAAAAATGCGTTTCATTGATACTATTTTTAAAAAATTTGTTTGATGATATAATTTTATTTTGCAACTCATTTAATCACAAAATTCTGAATTATTTTTAGACAAATACTCATCAACTTCAAAATAATTTTTAGTCTTTAAATTAAAAAATATATACTTTTACAAAGAAATCATAAACATCAAAAAAATGCTAGTAGATATAAATCCTAAGTTGCCAATGAGAAATAAAGCAATCACAAAAGACTATTATTTGAATAAATTGGGTTTTCAACTTTATGGAAGTCAATATTTTGACGGATATTTAATGGTGAGTAAAGATGCTATTCAACTTCATTTTTTTGAGTTCAAAGAACTGAATCCAAATGAAAACTATGGTCAAGTTTACATCAGAACAAACAATATTGATGCTATTTACCAAACATTTTTAGACAACAAAGTTTCAATTCATCCAAATGGATTTTTGGAAACAAAACCTTGGGGACAAAAAGAATTTTCGCTGCTTGATCCCGATAAAAACCTATTGACTTTTGGAGAGTCTGTTTAAAAAATGTTTTTCATTCAAAAAATACAATGAATTGACACCAATTTTTCATTTTTCTACTCCCAATCAACGTCTTCTAACATAAAAATTTCGCTTACTTCAACTTCAAATATTTTTGCCAATCGCAAAGCCAATACAGTTGAAGGAACGTATTTTCCCAATTCCATTGCGTTGATGGTTTGTCTGCTCACTTTTGCTAAATCTGCCAAAGTTGCTTGCGTCATGTTTTTTTTTGCTCTTTCTACTTTGATGCTATTCTTCATTTTCTGACGCTTTTTTGAGTGAATAAATTTGCCAATGAAACCTGATGATAAAAAATAAAATAATGGTAAACATATTAAAAATCATCACCCAGAAAAAAGTCATATCAAACAGAAAAAGAAATGAAATAATCAAAATTGCATAATTCAAGTAAACAGCCCAAACCAACGATTCTAACCTAATTTTACTGATGTATTCGTCCTCTAATTTTTCTCTTGAAAATGCCACAATTAATGAACTAATGATGATAAAAACACCCAAAATTTCGTTGAAAATATTATTTTCTACTAGACCAAAAAAATGACCATTACCAAAAACTTTGTCCACAAAAATTGTTGGGACGTTAAAATCAAAAAAATCAGGTTCGTATTCTAAAAAAAGATTCATACAACCAAAAATCACTGACGGAATCAAAAGTATCCAACCAAATTTCTTGTATTTGTTTGGAAATAGGTACTGTAATTTCATAATGTTTTTTTTAAATTTTGTGACAAATGTAAAGTATTTATATTATAATGACAAATAAACTTTACATAAAGTAATATTTATTTGTATAAAAAAATAATAATTTAAAAAATAAATACTGATAGTTTTTAAACTTTCTTTGGTATAATTTTTTAATTTTGAAGAAAATACTATACATTCAAAATACAAAAACTCATCAACCAAAAATCATAATGAAACCTACCTACTCAAAAATATATCGAATACTTCATTGGTCAATTGCCATTTCATTTACACTCACACTTATTACTATTTTTCTGAGATTAACTTGGATGAACAAAAATAATATGGCAGAAATTATGGAGAATTATCTCAGTAAAAACGATGTTATTTTAACTCAAGATCAATTGATTGTCTTGGCAAAACAAATCAGACAACCTATGTGGGATTGGCATATTTATTTAGGATATGTATTAACAGGATTATTTGTGGTTCGATTTTCCTTGCCATTTTTTGGTGAGATGAAAATTCAAAATCCTTTGGATAAAAACATAACTTTCAAAGAAAAAATCCAAAAATGGATTTATATTGTTTTCTACGTTTGCGTGGTTATTTCATTGATTACAGGATTGATTATCAAATTTGGTCCAAAAGAATTTAAAAAATCAATGGAATCTATTCACGAACTTTCTATATACTATTTGGTAACATTTATTGTGCTTCATATTGGAGGTGTATTGTATGCTGAATTTACGAATGATAAAGGAATTATTTCAAGAATTGTGAGTGGTTACAAAAACAAAGTATAAAATTTTAAAGTAGATTCTTAAATGAAAAGTAAAATTTTTATCAATCAATGGCTATTATTGAAACCTTATAAAAAGCATATTATAACAGATAGCTACTACCTAAAACTATCAAATGATGTAAAAAAAACCTTTGAAAAAGGAACCGAATCATTTTTAATAAACCGTTTTTTAGACAAAAATGAAATAGAAATATTGTCAGTTTTCTTGGTTTCTTATTTGGAAGATTTGGTTTCCGACACTAATATTTGGAATACTTTTATAAAAAAACATAAAGAAATTTATAAAAAACCCCTGCCCTTTTATGAATTTGACGAATATTTTGAAAAAGAAATCAATTATCAAGATGTTTGTTTTTTAATTTGGTATTTTTTGAATTGTTATCAAAAAAATAATTTCATTTCCCCTTACAACGAATTTATATTCAAAAGCGCGGAAAAAGTGATGGAAATATTTGAAGCTAATTGGGAATTTGCTCCTGAAAATGAATTTTTAAAAACATTTTATGAGCTTGATGACAAAGAAAACGACTTTTATGTTAACCGAAAATTGATTGATACCATTCTTTTTGAAACTTATTTATTTTTTCCTGATACAGGTTTAAAGTTCAGAGAAGATGAATTAAAAATCATCAACAAAAACAAAAATGATAAAAATATCACAATGTATTTGAATGAAAATAGAGATCATACACTTCACAAAATTCACACATCTTTACTGAGCTTACGTGGAAAAGAATGGGCTTCTGAAATTATTGGAAGAAAACACGCCCTTTCAAATTCTTTTAAAAATATGTCCCAAAAAATCACTGGTTTTTTCTTTTATAAAGGGCAAGACCCTAAAAATGTTTTTATTGAACACATTGCTTCTGGAAAACAATTTAAAATGACTAAAAAATCTATTGACACAATTAGTACTTCCACAAAAATTGATTCAATTTTATATATTGGTATTGCACAATGGCAGGGAGAATGGTGGTTTTCGGGAATTTTTACGCAACAACAATTCAAAGCTGAATTGATTCTGGATGAAAAAAATTCTAATACAAGTAGAAATACTGTCAATTTTTTAGCCGAAGAAAAAAAGAAAATCAAAGAAAATCTAGAATTACAATTCAAAGCATTTTTAAGCTTCAATGAGGGTAATGAAATCGCTTTTATGCCAACAAAAAAAATTGAATCTTTTATTGAATCTTTCTATGCGTTTTTCAACAATTCATTGCAACTCACAGAAAAAGAATTTGAAGAATCAAAACAAAGAATAAAAAATGACAGTTTTTTTGTTAAAGATGATAAAAATGAATTTTTCAAAGATTTTTCAGAAACAGGTTTGGTTTTCTTCAATCCAAAAAGTGGAATTGAAGTAGTTTTAAAAGCAAATAGTGCATTTCCATTGCCAAATAACCCATATTTTAAAAGTGATGAGAGCGAAGAAGCTATTTTTTTGTTGTTAGTTTCTGACAGTGTTTCCTTAGAACTGGCAAACTATTGTATCAAAAATTGCAGGAAAAATTTGCCGTTTTTTAAAAAAGGACTCGGAAAAGCCTATCTAAAAGATATTGATTTTTTAATGCGTTTCTGGAAAAGAGAATTTTATCATACAACATCTTCTATGACTATGATTGGAAAAGAATAAAAAATTAGATTGGTTTTAATTATGATTACTTACAAAAAAAATATTCCTGATTTTTAAAATAAAACTACCATAAACTTAAAAACACAAAACTTTTATTTAAGATTATCAGAAATAGCTGTATTCGTTTTTTTTATAAATTTCTGTCTCTAATAAATATTATATTTTGAATTAAATCGAACAAAAATATTAAAATACTGTTTTTATTGTATCAATTTTATCAAATCAATAATTAATTAATAATGAACTATTGTTTTTATTGAAAATACTATGATTTCCTTATATTTGAAAAAATTATGTTTCAATATGAGTCAAGATTTCCTTTTTTCGTCTTATGACGAACTTCCAAATACTTGGGATGAAATGATCAACAATCAAACTGAAATTAGACCTCAATACGAGGCTATTATTCATTGCTTAAAAAAGATTTCGAAAGAAGAGTTGAGTAAAAAAGAAGAGCTTTCTAAACAGCTTTTTATGAGTCAAGGTGTTACATTCACAGTTTATAATGATGATCAGGGCATTGAAAAAATATTTCCTTTTGATATTGTTCCTAGAATTATTACAGCGTCTGAATGGGATTTTATCGAAAAAGGCATCAAACAACGAATCAAAGTTTTAAACTTGTTCATCAAAGACATTTATAATGATCAATTTATTATTAAAGATGGCATTGTTCCCGCAGATTTGATTTACAATTGTCCCAATTATCTTCGTGAGATGAAAGGTGTGAAAGTGCCACATGATATTTATGTTCATATTGCAGGCGTTGATTTGATACGCAATAATGACGGAGAATTTTATGTATTAGAAGACAATTTAAGAACACCTTCAGGAGTGAGTTATATGCTCGAAAATAGAGAAATTTCAAAACGATTGTACCCTGGTATTTTACCTAAAAACAATGTTCGTTCAGTTTCAAATTATCCAAACATGCTTTACAAAAAACTTCAAGAATTGTCTTTCAAAAGTCAGCCAAATATTGTGTTGCTAACTCCTGGAATATACAATTCTGCCTATTATGAACACAGTACTTTAGCGCGGTTAATGGGTATTGAATTGGTTGAAGGAAGTGATTTGGTAGTAAAAAATCATTTTGTGTATATGAAAACAACCAATGGTTTGAAACAAGTTGACGTGATATATAGAAGAGTTGATGATGATTTTTTAGATCCGCTTGAATTTAATGCCACCAGTGTTTTGGGAGTTGCAGGCATCATGTCTGCTTATCGTAAAGGAAATGTAAATATCATAAATGCTCCAGGAACAGGGGTTGCAGACGACAAAGCAATTTATGTTTATGTGCCAAAAATGATCAAATATTATTTGAATGAAGAACCAATTCTCAAAAATATTGAAACCTATCAACTAGGAAATCCTGATGAATTGAAACATGTGGCTGAAAATATCAAAACTATGGTCATCAAAAAAACAGATGGAAGTGGTGGATATGGCATGTTAATGGGGCATGAAGCCTCTGAAGAAGAAATAAAAGACTACCTTGCTACCGTTTATAGAAATCCAAGCGCATTTATAGCACAACCTATTTTGAAATTATCAACAGCTCCTTGTTATATCAACGGAAAATTGTCACCACGTTGTATAGATTTGAGGCCTTTTGCACTTTCAGGAAAAGATGGCGTTGAAATTTGCCCTGGAGGATTAACACGAGTTGCCCTCAAAAAAGGCTCATTGGTCGTAAATAGTTCACAAGGTGGTGGAAGTAAAGATACTTGGGTAATTCAAGATTAAAAACAAATGTATGTTAAGTAGAGCAGCAAATAATTTGATTTGGATAGAACGTTATATGGAACGTGGCAATGGTATGCTAAGTTTGCTTAGGGTAAATTTTTCTGCCAATCAAGATTCTACAGAATTGTTTTCATGGTCGCCAATCATCAAAAACTACAATGCGTCAGAAACCGAATTTTATACTGAAGATGCTATTGAATGTATAGAATATCTGATTTTTAGTACTGAAAACCCGAATTCAATTTTGAATTTGGTCACCAAAGCACGAGAAAATGCAAGAAGCGTACAAGAACATTTATCACGAGAAATTTGGTTGTGCATAAACAACTATTATTTGTATTTGATGCAAAAAGATTTGATAAAAAAACTTAAAACCGAAGATCCCATAGTTTTTTTAGACGATTTGAAAAAGTTTCATTTGATTTATATTGGTACTATGGACATCACTCAAGAAAGAGGTCCCTCCTATTATTTTATGAATGTTGGAAGATTTTTAGAACGTGTTATTCAAATTTCGGAATTTACTGCCATGAAATTAATCGAAGTGGCAAAAACTTCTGACAGTTTAGAGCAAAGTTTTTATTGGAAAAACCTCTTACTTTCTGTAGGTGGATATCAGTTTTATTTAAAAACTTACAAATCTTCGTTTCAAGAAAATCATGTGATCCAAATGCTTTTTCAAGACCAATTGTTTCCACGTTCAATGTATTATTGCGTCAATAAACTGAATCGCCATATAAAACAATTGATTGAAATTCAAGAACTTGAACGAAATAATACCGAATTTTTATTAGGAAAATTAGAAAGTACTATAAAATATACCACAATTGAAAGCATCAATCAACAAGGATTAAATCAGTTTATTCTTGGTATCAAAGAAGATATTAAAAATATTTCTTTTAGCATCAATACTGTGTATTTTTCACATTCAAATTAATTTCAAAAACATGCCCACATTTTATATCAATCACCTCACAAAATACACTTATAGCAACACTGTTATTGATGGTGCAAATAAGATTTTGTTGTATCCAATCAATGATGCATTTCAAAAGGTGACTGCTCAAAAAATTAATATCAATACCAATCCTTTTATTGAAACTCACCAAGACTATTTTAACAATAAAGTAGGTACTTTCATGATTGTTGAACCACATTCAATGCTTATAATTGAGTCGGAAATTGAAGTAGATGTGTATCCAAGAATGTTTCCCAAAGACAGCATACAAGCAAATTTGCAATGGGAAGAATTAAAAAAAATTTCAAAAGAAACCGCTTTTATTGACTTTTTAAAATTCAAGCCTTTTTCTGGAACCCAAGAAGTACAATTATTTTTAGATACTTTTGATAAAAATGTGACAACTCCTTATCAATTTTTACAACAATTGAGTAGCTTTATTTTTAATGAATTCAAATATATCAAAGGGATAACTACTGTAAATACCACTTTGGATGAAGTTTGGAAAATAAAATCAGGCGTTTGCCAGGATTTTACCAATTTTATGTTGCAAGCCACCAAAATGATGGGAATTCCTGTAAGATATGTCAGTGGCTATTTGTGTCCTTATGATGCTATTTCAAGAGGTGAAGGCGCAACTCATGCTTGGATTGAGGCTTATATTCCAAATTATGGCTGGTTAGGATTTGATCCTACCAATAATATTATTGCTACAGAACATCATGTTCGTTTGGCAATTGGAAGAGATTATAACGATTGTTCTCCTGTGAAAGGCGTTTTTAGAGGAAAAGTAAAAGATACTCTTGAAGTAATTGTTACTGTAGATACTATCAAAAAATTCAAAGAAAAGCAACCCATTTTTGAACTTACTGACAGTTTTAAAGATGCTAACAGATACCAAAAGAATTTAGAAATCTTGCAACAACATCAGCAACAACAATAAGAGTTCAAAGTTCAAGGTTTAAATTTTAAGGTTTTGAATTTTAAATTTAGAATTTTAAACCCAAATTTATTTCTTAAACATAAAATACACTGCTAAAATCAGAAATCCAAATGAAATCAAATGATTGATTTTAAAGGTTTCTGTTTTAAAAAATAGCATCGTAAAAATGGCAAATACGACCAAAGTAATTACCTCTTGTATCACTTTTAGTTGCAACAAACTAAAGAGTCCTCCGTTTTTAATATAACCAATTCTGTTTGCAGGTACTTGAAACATGTATTCAAACAAAGCTATTCCCCAACTGATCAACACAATAGTTACCAAACCCAATTTTTGAAACCATTTCCATTCTGCAAATTTCAAGTGTCCATACCAAGCAATTGTCATGAATGAGTTGCTCAAAATCAATAGTGCTATGGTCAAAAATCCTCTCATAAATTAAAGTATTTCTGGAAAACAATTATTTCACCAACTTATAAAACTGCTCAATATTCGATTGTTTTCCCTGGATATACACTTTATCTCCTTGCAACAAAACATCATCGGGTCTTATGGTTTGAAACAACTTTTCATTTCTTTTAATACCAATGATGTTGATGCCATAATTGGCTCTTAAGTTTAATTCTAATAAAGGTCTTCCTAAAAAATCATTACTATCAGTAGCAATATTTACACAAATAATATTAAAATCAGCCAACAAGTTATTAGGTTTAAACGATTTTGGTTCTTTCAATTCGCCTTTAAATAGTTGATAATTGTCTGCTCTTACCTTTTCTACAATTTGATCAATATCATCTTCTGGAACCAAAAAATTATGCAAAACATGAGTAAATATTTGAACAGAAGTTTCAAATTCTTCAGGAATTACCTCGTCTGCACCCAAGGCAAAAAGCTCTGATATTTCTTTGATAAAACGAGTTCTCACAACCAAAAACAACGAATCAGAATGTTTTCGAATATTCTTTACGATTGTTTTTGTAGCATCATTATCAGAAATTGCAATAACAGCTGCTCTTGCATTTTGAAGTTGTACCGTCTCCAAAATATGATCTTGAGTAGCATCTCCAAAAATAATTGGCAATCCCCTTTTTCTTTCCTGTTTCACAATTTCAGCGTCAAATTCAATAACAATAAAAGGAATATTGCTTGATGTTGCCGCTTTTGCCAAATTACTTCCATTTACGCCATAACCAATAATAACGAGATGATTTTCTAAATCTTCAGAAACGAATAATTCAGTGTCGTTCGTAGAAATCTTATTTTGCTCTATTCCTAGTTTTCTTGAAACTCCTATAATTTTATCTGTAATCTTGTCCGAAAAAATAATTACAAAAGGCGTTAATAACATCGAAACAATTGAAATCGATAAGAAATATTGATTTGTTTCAACATTCAATAATTGGTATTTAATACCAACTTTTGATAATATAAAAGCAAACTCCCCTACTTGAAATAATGACAAACCAGTGAGAATTACCGTTCTCGGTGGATATTTTAAAATCGCAACTGCCAAGGAAGCAATCAATGTTTTGACAATAAAAACTAACAAAACCATTACTAAAATGACAAGAATATGCTGTGAAAAAAAACTCAAATCAAGTAACATTCCAACAGAAACGAAGAAAAAACTCGTAAACAACTCTCTAAACGGCAAAATGATACTGGTTGCTTGATGACTATATTCAGATTCTGACACAATCAAACCTGCAATAAAAGCACCCAAAGCCAAAGACAACCCAGCTTCAGAAGTTAAAAAAGCAACCGCAAAACAAAGTGTAATCGTAACCAATAAAAACAATTCTTTGCTATTGGTCTTAGCAACTGCATACATCAATTTTGGCACAATATATCGTGCACTAACAAATGTTATTACCAAAACGACTAGGGTTTTTATCAATAATGAGAAAATACTCATCCAAATATTTTCAGATATTCCGGCCATTAAAGGTGTTACAAGCATCATTGGTACTACAATGATGTCTTGAAAAATAAGAATTGCCAACGCATTTCGTGCATGTGGAGTAGCAATTTCTTTCCGATCTTGTATGGTTTTTAAGACAATTGCAGTACTTGATAATGAAAATAAAAACCCAACAAAAACTGCTTCGTTCCATGAATTACCAAAAAAATAATACACGGATGCAGCCACCAAAACAGTGATGCCAACTTGAAAGAAACCACCTAGAAAAACGGTTCTTCTAATAGATATTAATTGATTGATAGACAACTCCATACCAATCACAAATAACAATAAAATAACTCCAACTTCCGATAAAATTTCAACTTGCTCAACAGCATTTACAAGGCTCAAACCATAAGGTCCAATAATGGTACCTGCCACTAAAAATCCAATGACTAATGGCAATTTTAAGCGTTGCAGTGCAAAAACAATCACCGCAGAAAAACCTAATAAAATAAGCATGTCTTGTAATAATGGTAAATGCATAATATGTTTTTAAGTTTTTAGATATTTTTTTAATTTTTATTCAACCAAAAAAAAGTGATTTTAATTCTTTTTAATGAATGCTAAAACTACATTTTTAATTGGAATTGCTCAAATTTAAATGCTAATTTCTGTGGCTTTTAATGTTGATGTTACAACGAAAAAGTACACCATTATTTTGATTAATGGTAAGAATCTTATCTAATCATAGATTTCTTTCATACAATAAACCTCTGAAAAGGATGCGTTTCAGCCATAAGCGAAACTGAACGAAAAATAGCTGTAATTACTTGAAACATCCCCGAAAAAGAATACCATATATAAACTCAAAAGAATACTTATTTTTCGAACAAAAAGTAAACTCGTTGTTCAGAAATGAATCCAATATAAAATCATCAAATTTACCCTAACATGTGATGATTTTATTTTTTTAATAACATGATTTACAATTATTTATTAAAAAATTAGTCATAATATAAAAGAATGTATTACCAGTCAAAAAAATAATTTTAATCACATCAACAACATCAATTCTTACAAACTCTTTAATGACAAAGACACCAAAAAAGTAGTGGTGAAGTTTAGATATAACATCATCTATTCAAAAAATATTTTAAAAGAAAATAATTTTACTAAAAACTTGCCAATAAATTCAATTAGTATTCAAGATATGAAACTTGTCTTCAAGTTTTATAATAGCGAAAGTCAGATGATTAAAAATGAATTTATCGACGTTTTTAGCTTCAAAAAATCCTTTTTATCAGCCAAAATTAACTGTTGAAGCAACTCCTAAAAATGATTAGAATCCTAGAAAAATAGAGAGCATTATAACCAAAATCGAAAACAATCTAAATTTCACCTTGGTTGGCGATTTAAAACTTATTTACGAAACGCATATTGATTGAAAAATTGATGAAGAAGCTTCAGTTTTCAATAAAAAATCAATTAGAAAATAAAACCCTTACTTCAGGGAATTTCTTTAAGATTACTGCCAATTGTCAAATTATCAATCCTTTTCGAGTAATTTTTATAAAAAATAGAAAGTTTGACTTTAAAATCCTAAAAAAAAATTATTTATGGAGGTGATTGAGCCAAAAAGGTTAGACAGAAATAGGGTTTTGAGAATCTTTAGATTTTAAAAACTTTAAAAAAATGTGAATTATATAACATTTATCTGTAATTGTGTAATCAAAATGTTTGTTTTTAAATCCACCTTTGTAGAAATTATTGAAGATTCAATAGTTTTAATATTTGTAAAATAAAAATAAAAATCGCTTCATTACCCTAAATCTTTAGGTATTTGTAGCACTAAAAACAGTAATCATGAGTACAGGAAAAATAGTATTAGGAACGTTAGCAGGTCTTGCTATCGGTGCAATTGCAGGAATTTTATTTGCACCAGAAAAAGGGTCTAAAACCCGTAAACAAATTATGGACAAAGGAGATGGATATGTAGAAGATTTAAAATCAAAATTTGATGAAATGTTAGATACATTGACTGAAAAATTTGAACACTCAAAAAATGAAGCAAAATCTTTCGCTAACAAAAGCCAAGAAACTTATAATGAAGTAAAAAATGAGGTGAAAAATACTGCTGCTGATATCAAACATTCAGTTTCATAATTCATTATTTTTTTAAAAAAATCTAATAATCAATTTATTATGAACGACAATGCAACTCCTATTTCAACACTTTTTGAGCGTTTAGAAGAATTTAGCAAAACAAGCATCGAATTGTATAAACTAAAACTGATTGATAAGTCAGTAGATATCGTTTCATCCTTAGTTGGTAGTTTGGTTATTTTTTCAACAGTTGCTTTGTCGTTCTTAATAATCAATATTGGCTTTGCATTATGGATTGGAAAGCTTTTAAATGACCTGTTTTACGGCTTTTTTATAATTGGTGGATTTTATGCAATTTTAGCGATATTACTGGCCATTTTTTGCAATCAATGGATTAAAAATCCTGTTAGTAATTCACTAATTAGTGAGATTTTAAAAAGAAAGTAATATTTTTAATCAGTTTTATAAAACAGTAAATAAGTTACTTCAAACACGAAATGTTTGCACTAAATCAGCTAAAAAACAAAACGATGAAAAATGAAAATAAAGCGTTGTCACTGGCAATTGTTGCTTTGGAACAAAAACAAAATTTAGAGTTAGAGGCACTAAAAAATCAATTTTTTGAAGCATCTGAAAGTTTAAAACCAATAAACATCATCAAAAGTACTTTTAAAGAAATAACTTCTTCTTCTGAAATTAAAAATTCTATTTTAGAAAACGCGATTGGAATTGGAATGGGTCTTTTTGCAAAAAAAATATTATTGGCCAATTCAATGAGTGTTTCGAGAAATATTTTTGGATCAATTGTTCAATTTATAATTACAAATGTAGTTTCCAATGAAGCAGGTGGCGTTAAGAATAAAGTTGAAAATTGGATATATTCTTATCTAAGTCATAGAAAAGATTTGAAAAAATCAGAATAGATTACTTCAAAAAATTATTCATATTGCGCCATTTCTTTGTCATAAAAAAGTGATGCTTGTTCAATCAAAGTTGATAGTTCGTTGGCAATATCTTCTTCATTTTCTCCAGACAAATCTTCAAACCATTCTATTTCGTCATCTTTCAAATTGATTACAAAACGCGGAAACTCTGTGTGTAACACAAAAATATCTTCTGGAAAATTGCTGTTATCGGCTAATAAAAATTTAGGTAAGTTCATTTTTCTTCGTTATAAGTTTTAAAGTTAAGTAATTAAATCTGAAAAATAATAAAATTGAGGCAGTTGTTAATCCTGCTAATAATCCCATCCAAATACCAAAACTTCCCAAAACAGTCTCTTTTCCTAAGAAATAAGAAATAGGAAAACCCACAACCCAATAAGAAAAAAAGGTAATAATTGTGGGCATTTTCACGTCTTGTAATCCACGTAGAGCACCTAAAATCATCACTTGAGCGCTGTCTGAAAGCTGAAAAATAGCCGCTGCTAATAACAATTTTGAGGCAATTGCAACCACTTCTATGTTGTCTTTATAATTGACGCTGTCATTATAATCAACATAAATTGTTGGCAAACTTTGATGAAAAATAAAGAATAAAATAGCAAATATCGTTGCTAAAATGAGTCCAAGAAAAAAGATTGAAAAAGCAATTCTTCTCAGTTCTGTGAAATTTTGCAAGCCTTTTTGATTTCCAACTCTAATCATTGCAGCGACACTCAAACCCATTGCCACCATAAAAGTCATTGATGCCAAATTCAATGCAATTTGATTGGCAGCTTGAGGATTTTTTCCTAAAGTGCCACTTAGCCAAACTGCAGCAGTAAAAGTGGCAACTTCAAAAAACATTTGCAAAGAAGTTAATGAACCCAAACTGATGATTTTTTTCATAATTTTGCTTTCTAACGTAAATATTTTTATATGCTTCAAATAAGGTCTTGAGTGCTTATTTTTTCGTAAAATCCACCATAGATAAATTACCATCACAATTCTTGAAGCCAGCGTTCCATAAGCTGCACCAACAATTCCCAATTCGGGAAAACCAAATTTTCCAAAAATCAATAAATAATTCAAAACTACATTCACAATATTGGCAATCAAAGTTGCATACATGGCATATTTTGTCAATGACAATCCATCACTAAATTGTTTAATTCCCTGAAAAATAATCAATGGAATCAATGAAAATGCCACCAATTCGTAGTAAGGAATTGCCAATGCAACTACTTCTTTAGACTGTTTCATGTGATGTAAAATGGGTGTTGAAAAAAACAATACCAAAAAAAGTGCAACTCCAAGAGATGTGCACAAAACCAAACCATGTTTATAAGTAGATTTTACGAGTTGGGTATTTTTTGACGCATCAGCCTCTGCTACGAGTGGCGTGATTGCTGTTGAAAAACCAATTCCCAGAGACATCGCTATAAACATAAAACTATTTCCCAGTGAAACTGCCGCTAATTCAGCCGTTCCGATTTGACCAACCATAATATTATCAATGAAATTCACAAAAGTGTGTCCCAACATTCCTAGCATTACAGGAGCTGCTAAATACCAGTTTTTTTTAAATTCAGAGGTATATTGTGTGATGTTCACTTTTAAAAATTTTAGAGCTTGCGAAGATACGCATTAAACCCAAAATAAAAGTCAAGTAACTTATGTTAGTTTTTGTAGTTATGTTCGTTAAAAATTATTTATTTTTGGATTTTTAAAAACCAAAAAATAATGGCAAAAATCACTTTAAAAGGAAACGAAATCAACACTATTGGAAATTTACCTACTATAGGCACAAAAGCACCTAATTTTAAACTAACTGCATTAGATTTATCGCACAAAAATTTAGCTGATTTTGCGGGAAAAAATATCATTCTGAATATCTTTCCAAGTATTGATACTGGCACTTGTGCAGCATCAGTAAGGGCTTTTAACAAAAAAGCTGCTGAATTAGAAAACTCAGTTGTTATTTGCATATCAAAAGATTTGCCTTTCGCACAAAGTCGTTTTTGTGGTGCAGAAGGAATTGAAAACGTTGTTTTGTTGTCTGATTTTGCAACAGGAGATTTTGGAAAAAATTATGGTTTAGAAATTGCTAACGGTCCATTGGCTCATTTGCATTCAAGAGCGATTGTAATCATTGACGAAAATGGGATTGTAACTTATACTGAACAAGTTTCAGAAATTGTAAACGAACCTAATTACGATGCAGCATTAAAATCAATTTAAGATAATGAAAGACCCAAATGACGGTTTTTTTTTTGGTAGAATAAAAAGTTTCAAATATGCTTTTAAAGGATTATGGATTTTACTTACTACCGAAGATAGCATTAAAGTTCAAGTAACTGTTGGCGTATTTGCAACAATAATGGGTTTTTATTTTAAAATTTCAACTATTGAATGGATGTTTCAGTTAATTGTTATTGGCCTCGTTTTAATGGCAGAAGCAGCAAACACAGCTATCGAAAAAATAGCAAACTTTGTGCATCCTGAATACCACAAAAAAATCGAAGTGATTAAAGATGTTGCTGCTGGAATTCCTGGTTTTGCCGCTTTAATTTCACTTGTAATAGCAGGAATTATATATATTCCTAAAATTATAGCATTATTTTAAGATGATTAAAACTTTACTTTTCTACAAATAATAAATGACAAAAGAAAAAATTAGCAAAAAAAAAACAAATTCAACCGTTGAAAAACGATCTTTTTTTGCATTTTTAAAAAAAAGACAGGCTAAAACGCTGTTGGCAACTTTTTTAATGTTGTTTGCTATTTTTTTATTCTCTGCATTTATTTCCTTTTTCTTTAATTGGCAAGAAGATCAAAGCACTGTTAAAGAATTTTTTAATAGAAAAGTTGCTACAAACAATCTGTTAGGAAAAGTAGGTGCAAATTTGAGTCACTTTTTCATTTACCAAGGTTTTGGATTGGCTTCTTTTATCATTACCTATAAAATTTTTGCAACCGGTTATTTTATATTATTAAAACAAAAATTGTCAAGAATCATTCTTTCTTGGAATTGGAATTATTTCAATGATTTGGATTTCAGTAACGTTGGGTTTTTTACCAGATGATTTTGCAATTTTCTCGGGAATAGTTGGTGTAGAAGTAAATGAATTTTTACAAGCTTTTATTGGAAAAACCGGCTTAATTATTGGACTATTATTCATGTTTATAGGATATTTAGTGGTACGTTATAAGATTACTTTCGATGAATATATTGAAAATTTAAAGAGAAAACGTGAAGAACGAACATTGAAAAAAGAAGCTGTTCTCGCTGATAAAACCGAAGAAAAAGTTTTAGAAATTCCAATTCAAAAACCCACTGAAAACACAGGAAATACTTTCACACTAAACACCAACAAAAAATCAACTTTTGAGCGTCCTTTTGAAAATCTAAAACCAACAATTTCAAGTTTTTCTGATATTTCTAATAAAAAAGAACCAGAAATTTCTTTAAAAGTTGAAGAAGAAAATGTTCCGCCAATTCATCACGAGAATGTTGAAATTGACATCGAAAAAGTAGAAGTTGAAGAACAAGAAATTGAAAACTTATCTGACAAGCTTTTAAAGGATTTTGGAGAATTTGATCCAACCTTAGAATTGTCAAATTTTAGATTTCCCTCATTTAACTTGCTAAAACAATACAATGAAAGCATCTCAATAGATCCCAATGAGCTTGAGGCAAACAAGAACAATATTGTTGAAACTTTAAAAAATTACGGTATTGGAATTTCTGAGATTAAAGCCACTGTTGGCCCTACAATTACGCTCTATGAAATTGTACCTGATGCAGGCATAAGAATTTCGAAAATCAAGAATTTAGAGGATGATATTGCGCTTTCATTATCTGCATTAGGCATCAGAATTATTGCGCCAATGCCTGGAAAAGGGACTATCGGTATTGAAGTTCCAAATAAAAGGCCAACTATTGTATCCATGTATTCTGCAATCTCATCAAAAAGATTTCAAGAATCTCAAATGGAATTGCCAATCGCTCTTGGAAAAACAATCTCTAACGAAACATTTGTGGTTGACTTGGCAAAAATGCCACACTTATTGATGGCAGGTGCTACAGGTCAAGGAAAATCTGTCGGATTAAACGCAGTTTTAACCTCGTTGTTATACAAAAAACATCCCGCTGAAGTGAAATTTGTTTTAGTTGATCCAAAAAAAGTTGAACTTACCTTATTCAACAAAATTGAACGCCATTATTTGGCAAAATTACCAGACACAGAAGAAGCAATCATTACAGATACTCATAAGGTTATCAACACTTTAAACTCTTTGTGTATAGAAATGGACAATCGTTATGATTTGCTGAAGGCAGCCATGGTTCGCAACATCAAAGAGTATAATGAAAAGTTTAAAAAACGCAAGTTAAATCCGAATGAAGGTCATCAATTTTTACCTTACATTGTCCTGGTAATTGATGAATTTGCCGATTTGATTATGACTGCCGGAAAAGAAGTTGAAACTCCCATTGCACGTTTGGCGCAGTTGGCAAGAGCCATTGGAATTCACCTAATTGTGGCTACTCAAAGACCATCAGTAAACGTGATTACAGGAATTATCAAGGCAAACTTTCCCTCGAGAATTGCTTTTAGAGTGACCTCAAAAATAGATTCAAGAACCATTTTAGATGCACCAGGTGCAGATCAATTGGTTGGTCGAGGAGATATGCTCTATTCAGCTGGAAATGAATTGATAAGAATTCAATGTGCTTTTGTTGATACTCCTGAAATTGAAAAAATTACTGATTATATAGGTTCTCAAAAAGCATATCCAGATGCTTATCAATTACCAGAATTTGTTGGCGAAGAAGGTGGCACAAATCTTGATAACAATATTGAGGAAAGAGACAAATTATTTAGAGAAGCTGCCGAAATTATCATCACATCACAACAAGGATCAGCTTCTTTATTGCAAAGAAAATTAAAATTAGGCTACAATAGAGCGGGAAGATTGATAGACCAATTGGAGGCTGCACGAATTGTAGGTCCATTTGAAGGAAGTAAAGCCAGACAGGTTTTGATTTCGGATTTTATGAGTTTAGAACAATTATTAGAAAATGAAAAGAATGGATAGTATTAGAAAAATATGGATAGTTTGCATGGGTTTATTTGTAACGAATTTTGCTTTTTCACAGAGCGCTAAAGAAGCAAAATTATTGTTAGACGAGGTATCAGTGAAAATGAGTGCGTATAAAAATTTATTTATTGGATTTAGTCAAACATTAGAAAACGAAGACGCTGGAATTAAAAAAGGTGATGAACCACCAATTAGAGGAGAAATCAATATCTCTGGCGAAAAATATCATTTAGAATACCTCGGAAATACTTTTTTATATAATGGTAAAAAATTATATGTCATTAATAATGATGAAAAAGAAATTTCGATTACAAATGGCGATTTAGATAGTGATGACGGATTTATTTATCCTTCAAAATTATTCACTTTCTATAAAGAAGGATATCAATTGGAAATGGGAAAATTACAAAATATTAGTGGTAGAAATATTCAATTTGTTAAATTACATCCTATGGATAGTTCGTCCGAAATTGAGAGAGTAGAACTTGGAATTGATGCGAAAACAAAACATATTTACAACTTGATTCAGACAGGCACAAACGGATCTAAAACAACTTTTACCATCACAAAATTCAACAGTAACGAACCATTATCAGAGGGATTCTTTACGTTTGATAAACAAAAATATTTAAGTAAAAATTATAAAATAGATTAGTTTGTTACATTAATAGAAAATTATTAGCATTCTATTCCTAAAGAAGCTACTTTTGTTTTCGATGAAAATTTTAGATAGATACATTCTCAAAAGCTTTTTGGGACCTTTCATAGCTACGTTTCTTATCGTACTTTTTGTTTTGGTCATGCAACTTTTATGGCAAGCATTTGAAAATATTGCTGGTAAAGGAGTGAGTATTGGATTTATTTTAAAGTTTTTATATTACACAACTTTAATGATTATTCCGCAAGCTTTGCCAATTGGAGTTCTCCTCTCCTCGATCATGGCTCTGGGAAGTTTGGGTGAAAATTATGAATTTGCCGCTGCAAAATCTGCAGGAATTTCTTTACAACGTTTGATAAGACCTGTGGCAATTTTGGCTATTTTATTAAGTCTTGCTAATTTCTTTTTTCTGAATAATGTATTTCCTTATGCTAACTTAAAACAACGTAATTTATATATCAACGTAAAAAAGAAAAAGCCATCCATGTCATTAATTGCAGGAAGTTTTAATGCAGATATTCCTGGATATCAAATAAAATTTGATGAAAAATATGGAGAAGAGGAAAATTTATTAAAAAATGTATTAATCTATGATTTAAGAGGAAATAGAGGAAACCAAAAAGTAATTACCGCTAAAAGAGGAAAAATTGTTAC